>Ga0190265_10003947_pt1 | contig 10214 bp, 7 predicted proteins | sample Popmic124T_FD_133135 | JGI IMG/M metagenome (GOLD analysis project Ga0190265, IMG submission 133135) | Populus adjacent soil microbial communities from riparian zone of Indian Creek, Utah, USA - 124 T | ecosystem: Environmental > Terrestrial > Soil > Riparian zone | place: USA: Utah | collected...
CGATTCGGTCCCCGACGCGCCGGTCTCCAAGGTGATCGTGAACATGCAGGGCGGAGACAAGGGCCTGATCGTCAACTCGCGCAACCTCTGCGCCGCTCCCTCCAGGGCAGCGGTGCGCCTCGATGCCCACAACGGGGCGCGGGTCAGCCTGCGGCCGAAGCTGCGGACGAAGTGCAAGGGGAAGAGGCGCGAGGCGAAACGAAGCCCGCGGCGGTAGTCAAGCCAGCAGCCACCGAACCAGTCACCAGTGAAGCCATGGGCGGTCTCTGGTCGCCGCGATAGGGAGGCAGAATGACGAACTTTGCACAGATAAAGCTCTCAGCGCTCACAGTTCTAATCGCTGTACTGAGCGCTGCCGCTCTCCTGGTGACGACAGGATCGACGGCGGAGGACACTTCTTCGGAGCCCCACCCCTACGTCGTCATGCTTGAGGACTCCGTCGCGCACCCGGCCAAGCTGGCGCGCCGCCACGCCGAGCGCCATGGCCTGCGCCTCACCCACGTCTACCGGCATGCGCTGAAGGGATACGCGGCGATGGCCTCGGCGAGCGCGGCGCAGGCGCTCGGCGAGGACCCCCGGGTCGCCTACGTGCAAGGCGACCACCCGCTCCAAACGCTCGGCGCGGGCGACAGCTGGCTGCAGCGGGTCGGTGCGGTCGCCAACGAAAACTTCGATCTCGACGAAGTCGACGACTACCGGGTCGACGCCGACATCGCCATCTTCGACAACGGGATACCGGCCGAAGTGCCGGGGCTCGCCATAGTCGCTCGCACCAACTGCGCCAATCCCGACCCCCTGCGCGAATGGGAAGGCCTCTATACCCAGCCCGACCCCGAAGACCCCGACTGGAGGCCCAGCGAGCGCCTCAACGAAGCGGGCAAAGAGAGCCCCTACGGCTGCCTGGACGGCACCGGCGAACCGCTCGCCAACCAGGGTGATCACGGACAGATCATGGCCAAGCGGGCGGCGCAGTTCGATGGCCTCTCCAATGGAGGCATCGCGCCAGGGGCGCGGATCTGGAGCGTGCGGGTAACCGCCCGCAGCGAAAACTTCGGCACCTACCCCAATCCCCTGAGCAAACCCGAACACCCCGAATACGATCCCGAAGCCCCCGAATGGCTCGCCGCGCTCGGCACCGCGCACGTCATCGCCGGGTTCGACTGGGTGCTTGCGCGCGGCAGCCAGATCGACGTCATCAACATGAGCATCGGCTGCGCGCAGAAAGGCCACCCGAAAGTTGAAGAAGCGGTCGACCCCGATGCCGCCTGCGACACCACGGTGCTAAACGAGGCGATCGCCTCGGCGATCGACCAGGGGATCGTGGTCAGCGTCGCCGGTGGCAACGGCAACCTGGATGCCGAAATGGTCACCCCGCGCAACAACCCCGATGTAATCTCGGTCTCCAACGTCGTCGACTGGGACGGAAAACCGGGGGGAGAAGGGGCCGCCACCAAAGAATGCGGCGGCACGCTCGAATTCCCCGACGATACGCGCCAACCCACCAGTGGGCACGGCCTGCTGATCGACATCACCTCGGCGCTGCCCTGCGGCGGCACCTCCGGCGCCTCGGCGACCATGTCGGGCGCCGCCGCCGTCCTCGCCAGCCAGTGCGACCCCGACTCGCGCGCAGACGTCGAATTCATCACCGACACCCTGATCGCCGAGGGCGAGAGCGGCGAGATCTCAGAGGGCGGCTGGCACGACGACTCCGGCGACGGCTGGAAGGAGCCGCTGCTGGACGTCTCCGAGGAAGCGGTCTTCGACCCGCTCATGCTGCACGCCTCCAACCCCGAACTCGACGAGGAGCCCGACCCCGACGGCTGTGCGTGGCGCTCCCACCAGGCCTCCTCAGACGTCGGCTCAGACGGGCGCGCGGACCTGGTGGCGATCGACTCCGGCGGCACCGCCAAGGTCTACGCCGGCGAGCGCGAGGGCTTCGACATTGCCGACCCGACCACCTCCCTGCCCGGCGAAGTGGACTCCGCCCTCGTGGACGGCAAAGGCCACTACGCGATCGACGCCGCCGACGTCACCGGCGACCGCCACGCCGACCTGATCAGCGCCGAGAGCGGCGTCGGCGTCTTCGTGCACCCCGGCAAAGCCGACGGCTCCTTCGCCGCGGGGGTCAAATCCAAGGACGGCACCACGCTCAGCCTCGACGGCTCGAGCACGGTCGAGCCGATCTCCGTCGCCGACGTCACCGGCGAGGGCCGCGCCGACCTGCTCGCCACCCTGGGCTCGCTCGTCCTCACCTTCCCCGGCAACGCCGACGGCAAATTCGCCAACGCGATCAACACCGGCCAGAACCTGAACTCCGCCCTGCTCGACGCAGAAGGCCACTACTTCCTCGACGTGGTCGACGTCAACGGCGAAGAGCTGGACGACAGCGAAGCTCCGATCGACTACGACCAGCGCAGCTCCCACGCCGACCTGGTGACGATGCACTCAGACGGCACCGTCCGCGTCTACGAGGGCAAGGCCGACGGCAAACTCCAAGCGCCCGTCAGCGCGGCCCAGGTCGACCCGATCATGGACGACGGCACCGGCGAGGAGCCGGTCGGGCTCGGCGACGTCGACCGCGACCGCCGCGCCGACCTGCTCACCCTCGACGGCACCACCCTGAAGCTCTACCGGGGCCAGGCCGACGGCACCTTCGCCGCCCCCAGCGAACCCTACGCAGGGCAGGTCGACTCCTCGCTGATGGACTCCGAGGGCGAGGAGCTGATCGGCCTGCTCGACTACGGCCGCGACGGGCTCGCCGACCTGGTCTCGGTCACCGAGGCCGGCACCATCCTCACCTACACCGCCCAGCGCGACGCCAGCTTCGCGGCGCCGGTCGCCGGGGAAGGAATGCTCCCCTCGCTGCGCCAGGACTCGAGCGGCCACGAGTTCCTCTCCGAGCGACCCTTCCTGCGCCGCGCCGGCTGCTCGCTCGAGGGCTGCTCCTGGCACTCGGGCAAGGAAGCGCAGGCAGACGTCGACCGCGACGGGCGCTCTGACCTGGTCGCGATCCACACCGACGGGCAGGCGCGCGTCTACGCCGGCAGCGCGAGCGGCTATGAGGCCGCCGACCCGACCACCTCCCTGCAGGGCCAGATCGACCCGGCCCTGCTCGACGCAGAGGGCCATTACGCGATCGACGCCGCCGACGTCACCGGCGACCGCCACGCCGACCTGATCAGCGCCGAGAGCGGCGTCGGCGTCTTCGTGCACCCCGGCAAAGCCGACGGCTCCTTCGGGGCGGGGGTCAAATCCAAGGACGGCACCACGCTCAGCCTCGACGGCTCGGGCTCGGTCGAGCCGATCGCCGTCGCCGACGTCACCGGCGAGGGCCGCGCCGACCTGCTCGCCACCCTGGGCTCGCTCGTCCTCACCTTCCCCGGCAACGCCGACGGCAAATTCGCCAACGCGATCAACACCGGGCAGAGCCTCAACTCCGCCCTGCCCGACGCAGAAGGCCACTACTTCCTCGACGTGGTCGACGTCACCGGCGACGGCCACGCCGACCTGGTCAGCTCCAACACCGCCGGCACCCTCTACGTCTATCGGGGCAAAGCCGACGGCAAACTGCAAGCCGCCGTCCCCGCCGCTTCGCTTGACCCGATCATGGACGACGGCACGGGCGAGGAGCCAATCGGGCTCGGCGACGCCAACGGCGACCGCAGGGCCGACCTGCTGACGCTCTCGGACGCCGACGGCAAACCGAGGCTGCGCCTGGGCAACGCCGACGGCACCTTCGCCACCGCGACCACCCCCTACGCCACCGCGATCGACTCCTCGCTGCTGGACGGCACGGGCAACGAGCTGATCGGGCTGCTCGACCACGGCCGCGACGGCCGCGCCGACCTCCTCTCCCTCGACGCCGAAGGCGAGCTCTTCACCTACGCGGCCCAGGTGAGCGGCGCCACGGTCAGCTTCGCCGCCCCCGTCTCCAGCGGCGGTGAGATCGACTCCCTGCGCCACGGTGAAAGCGGCCACGAGTTCCTCTCCGAGCGGCCCTTCCTGCGGCGGGCGGGCTGGTGCACCGCGAGCGGCTGCGTGTGGTCCTCGGGGGAATGAGGGGCCGCAAGCGTGGCGAGGGACGGGGGGAGCTGGGAAAGTCAGAACGAGAGCCCTCCTTAGGTACTGGTTAGCCTAGTTTTGTGGAGAAAACGGAGGGACGCATGGAGCGGCGATTGCCGCCCGGATCTCACGGTATCCCGGCGGATGTGGTGGCCCGCAACCAGCGCGAACGGCTGGTTGCGGCGATGGCGGAGGTATGCGCGCAGAAGGGATACGCGGGCGCTTCGGTTGCGGAGGTGGCGAAGCGCGCTGGGGTCTCTTCGGTCACCTTCTACAAGCAGTTCGCCGACAAGCGGGAGTGCATGCTGGCGGCGCACCGACAGCTGCTGGGGCGATTGCTGGACGAGGTCGACCGGGTCGGGGAGCACGAAGTGGGGAGGGCGAAGACCAGGACGAGGATTCAAGCCGTTCTGTCACTGCTCTCCGCTGACCCGCCCTCGGCGCGCTTGCTGGCGGTGGAGATCCTCGCCGTCGGACCGGAGGGGTCCGAGCGCCATGCCGCCGCGGTCGGGGAGCTCGCCACTCGCCTTCGTGCCGGCAGTGAGGCCGTAGCCGACCCCCCTCTATCGACCGCCGAGTGGGCGCGGGCGGCCGGAATGCTCGCCCTGATCGGCAGGCTTGTAATGGGGGGCGAAGCCGCTCGCCTGCCGGAGCTCGAGGATGAGCTGGTCGCGGTGGCGGCGGGCGAGCCGGGTTAGATCCCGAACTCGACCCAGAGGGGGTAGTGGTCGGAGACGCGGGCGGCCTTTTCGTCCTTGTCGTCCATCTCCGCCAGGACGTACTTGGTCCACTCGAAGCGGCCGGCGTGTCCCTCGCCCTCGTAGCCGAGGGTCAGCTCGGCCCGGCCTCCCTCGGTGAACCAGGCGATCTGGTCGTAGTGGTGCGCCTTGTCGGGTTCGCCGGGCGGGTCGTAGATCGTCCGGGTCAGGCCCTCGAGCTCGTCCGGCGGTCGCAGCCCGGTCGAGGTCAGGGCCTTCCAGTTGGGATCGTCCTTGCGGTCGACGTTGACGTCGCCGAGGCAGATCAGGTTCTGGTTGAAGTCCTCCTTCGTCTGCTTGGCCCAATCGGCGAGCCACTCCGCTATCTCCTTCAGCTCGCCGGTCCGCTCGGAGGCGTCGCCGGAGCCGTAGATGACGTGCAGGGTGACGAGGATGAAGGTCTGGCCGCCGCCGGCGAAGCTGACCGCATAGGGCGTGCGCACGAACTGCCGGTCGAGCGACTCCTCGTCCAGCTTCTCGCGTTTCTCCATCTCCTCCTGGGGGATGACGAGCTCCGCCGCCAGGCCCGACGGCCGCACCCGGCGGCTGTCGAAGAGGAAGGCGAGGCGCTCGTAGTTGCCCGAGCTCGAGCGGTTGACGTCGGTGAGGATCAGCCCCCAGTCCGGGCCGAGCAGCTTCAGCACGTGCCGCAGCGCGCGCAGGTTGGCGCGCACCTCCTGGACGGCGACGACGTCGAAGCGGGAGAGGATCTCGGCGATCGCCAGGGCGTCGGAGAGGTTGCGCTTCGGGTCGTCTTTCGGGTTGCGCTCCCAGCTGTCGCTGAGGTCGCCGAAGGCACGGACGTTCCAGGTGCCGACGAGCAGGTTGCGGTCGAGGACCTTGGCCGGGATCTCGTCGTCGAGGGCGGCTTCCAGCCCCTCCTGTTCCGCCAGCGTCGCGGCCGGCGGCGGCTCGAGGATCTTCGCCGGCTCGTTCTCGATTGCGATCCTCGGCATGTCGGTCTCCTCAGGCGTAGGTGAGGAGTCGCAGGTGGGAGAACTCGAGCGCTTTCAGGGGCTCGCCCTCCGGTCCCCGGACGATGACGTCGACGGGCGCTTTGCGCTTGCCGGCGGCGACCACGCGCTCGACCGCCGCGGTCACGGTGACGATCCGCACCGCCGGCTCGAGGTGATGGGGAAGGCGGAGGTCGAAGGGGTCGCGGTCGCGCTGCACCTCGCAATGGCCCTCTTCGCCGTAGCAGCGGTCGTGGCCGAAGACGAAGAAGGAGCCGGCGTAGGCGGGGTGGTCGGCGCCGGCGTCGCGCTTCAGGTTGCGCGGCGCGCCGATGAAGACCCTGGCCTCGAACGAATCGCCGGAGTGGTCGACGTCGTAGAAGGCGAGGTCGACCCTGTCGAAGCTGTGCTCGGGGTCGGGCAGCTCCAGCTGCCTGCTGTGAAAGCGGTCAACCACGGCGGGTTCCGGGGACGGCCGCGGTACCGGCCGCGTAGTCGTAACCGAGGGCGGTGACGTCGAGCGTCTGCCGCACCGTCATCTCGAACGGGGGTAGGGCCAGGTCGAGGTAACGGGCCGGCAGCCTGACGCCGGGATGGTCGAGCTGCCACAGGTACCAGATCCGGTCGACCATGCAGTGGTGCGCCCAGAAGACCGGGTCGTAGGCGGAGGTCCCGATGCTGCCCATCGTCCCGCCGACCCAGCCGTGGATGCCGTTGTGGATGCTCTCCAACTGGTTCTGGAAGGTGAAGTAGTCGCGGTTGCGCCGAACCTGGGTCACCTGCTCGGGAGTCGGCAGCCAGCTCGGGTCGCCCGGCTGCCGCCAGGTCCGGGTCTCGCGCGGCCGGCGCCGGCCGCTGAGCTGGATCGGCGAGGAGGCGAGCGGGTTTTTCCGCCCCTCCGCGGTGCGCGCGCGAGCGTAGGCGGGCGGCAGTCCCTGGGCATGGTCTTTGGTCCAGTTCCACCAGGGGAGGGTCACGCCCGGGACGCGATCCTGCAGCGCCTTCTCGAAGAAGTAGAGGTAGGCGCGGTGCCAGGGGAGAAAGATCTCGCTTCCGTGCTGGCAGTAGGCGGGCAGCGGCAGGCCGTGTACGCCTGCCCAGTACTGGTAGCCGCGATCGTCGCCGATCCCCTGCGCCTGCGTCACCGCCTGGCGCAGGTCGGCGAGCTGGTCCTCGCTGAGCCGCCGGGCGCTGCGGCGGTGGCGCAGGCGGACTGCGGCACGGGTCGCGGTGGGGGCGGCGGTTGCCATCGCTGCGGCACCCTCTCACGCCGCGCTATTTGGCGCAAGTTCTTCAGAGTAAATGCGAGGGTTCTCAAAGGTCCTGCCGAGGATTGTCGGCCAACATCAGTGTGCGCCGCCGATCGTCTGCCCAGAGAGAGCGCGGCTCGTGGAAGGAAACCTTTCGTAGGTTGATTTCGCCCCTCATCTGTACGAACATATGTTCGTATGAGACCAGCCTATCTGTCTGGGATCCCGGTCTCGGCGGTCGCCGATCGGCTCGGCCTGCCGGAGCGTGAGGCCGGCAAGCTGGTCGAGGCCTTGGGGCGGGTGGCGATCGAGACGTTGGGGGAGCTGGCGGCGCTCTCGCCGGACCAGGTCGCCGACCGCTTCGGCCCGCCTGGGTTGCGCGCTTGGCGGCTTGCTCGCGGCGAGGACGAGCTGCTTGTCTGCCACCGCCGCGCCGCTCGCGAGGAGCTGGTTGAGGAGATCGAGCTGCCGGAGGGGACCGTCGGCGATCGCCTCGAGCGTGCCCTGGAGCTGCTGGTCGACCGCCTGCTCGCCGCGCCGCGCCGCCACGAGCGGACGCTGCTGGGACTGCGCCTCGGCGCCCTGCTCGGCGACGGCGGCAACTGGAGCGTCGACCAGGGCCTGGGCAGGCCAAGCGCCAACCCCCGGGTGCTGCGCACGGTGCTGGCGCCGCGGCTGGAGGACCTGCCGGCCCCCGCGGTCTCGCTGTGGCTGCGCTCGGTCGGCCTCGGCCCCCGCGCCGCCGATCAGCTCGAGCTGCCGGTCCGCGGCGACGAGTCGCGCCGCCGCCGCCTCGGCGCCGCCCTGCGCGAGGTCCGCGCTACCCAGGGCGCCGATTCCCTGCTCAGGGTCCTGCCCGTCGACGCCGCCTCCCGCGTCCCCGAGCGCCGCGCGATGCTGACCCCCTTCCCGGTGCCGGGGCGATGAGAGCCTCCTCCATGGGCGGCTCTGCCGTGGTCAGGCTTGTGGTTGGGCTGGCTCGATGATTCGCAGCATCCCTGGCGGGACGATGACTATCCGATCAAGGATCGGCTCAGGGGGAAGGGTCGTGATCTCAACTATGACCCTCCCGTCATCGAGAAGGTCGGTGATCCCACCCCGTGCTCCTGCGGGGGCAGGATCAGCCGGCTCGGTCAGTTCGACGACATCGCCAACCGCTACATCATCCATAGTCGCCATTCCTCCGAGTGTAGGGCTTGGGATAGGCGGTGACCAACCGGGGTGCAGATCCTTCATATGCGTAGTGCCAAGCCGTGAGCACGGCTGCGGAGCGGTCGTTGATCCTCGAGCCGAGCAGGACGCACAGAACCTAATCGAGCAGCTTGGATTGCGTACACCAAGCGTCCGCGGCGCGAGGGAGGGGGTTACCGATTCTCGGTGGCCACTGCACCGCCCCGACGCTAGGGATCGAGATTTCACACGGGTGCGACTCAGGTCAATTCTTCGAGTCGTCACACGAACAAAACTGGAACGGGTCGAGTGACTCCGGGATTGCGGCGCCTGTATGCCCCACGGCAGGTGAGGGTAGAGATCGACTCTGAGGGGCGGCCGCAGGCGATCGAGGGGGTGACGGTCAGCACGTTCCGCGAGGAGTGGCTGGTCGAAGATCGTTGGTGGACGCCGCGGCCGCTGCGCCGCCACTACTTCGAGCTGGTGCTGGTGGACGGGCGCGACGTGGTCGTCTTCCGCGCGGCCCGCGGTCGCTGGTACCGGCAGCAGGCGTGATGGACGGAAACGCTCCGGCACCGGCTCGATCCCGGAGGCGATCCTCTACCGCCCCTTATGTCGAGCTGCACGCCCACTCGGCCTTCTCGTTCCTCGACGGGGCGTCGACGCCAATGGAGCTGGCCGCTGCGGCAGCCGAGCTGGGATACCCGGCGTTTGCGCTGACGGATCATGACGGGGTGTGGGGGGCGATGGAGTTCGTCCAGGCGTGCGGCGGGTTCGGTGTTCGGCCGATCGTCGGGACGGAGTTGACCATGCTGGTGGGGCCGCGGGTCCTGTCACGGAATGGGGCCCATCGGTCCTGCGGTGCAGTTGCTCCTCGGACCGATCCAACCCATTCCGTGCCACCCCCGGCCAGGAATGTTCATCTGACTCTGCTGGTCGAAGACTCGGCCGGTTACCGGAACCTTTGTCGTTTGCTGACGGAGGCGCACTCGCACACCCGCGCCAGCAAGGGACGGACCGCCAGCCAACCCTTCGTGACGCTGGAGCAGGTGGAAGCGCACAGTGAGGGTTTGGTGTGTCTCTCCGGCTGCGCGGGGGAGGGGGCGGTGGCCGGGGCCTGGGAGCGGGGGGACTCGGTCGTGGGCGCGGCGATGGCCGATCGCTTGCTGGACATCTTCGGTCGCGACCGCTTTCGGGTTGAGCTGCAGCGGCCCTACTGGCGTCACGACCGCGCTCGCAACCGCTGGCTCGCCGGTCTCGCCGAGCGGCTCGGCGTCCCCTGCGTGGCGACCGGCAACGTCCACTCCCACGCCCGCCGCCGCGCTCACCTCCAGGACGCCTTCGTCGCGGTGCGGCTGGGGACGACGCTGGAGGCCTGCGAGCCGCGGCGGCGGGGCAACTCGAGCTCGGCGCTGGCCTCGCCGCGGGCGATGGCCGCCCGCTTCGCCGAGCACCCCGAGGCGGTCGCCGAGACCCTGCACCTCGCCGAGCGCCTCCGCTTCGACCTGACCGCCGAGCTGGACTACCGCTACCCCGGCTCCGAGGACCCCGGCACGGATGCGAAGCTGGCAGGAGTCTGCCTGGCGAAGTTGAGCGAGCGCTACGCAGGCTCGCGCCGCCGTCGCCGGGCGGAGGAGCGGCTAGAGGACGAGCTGGGGACGATCCGCAAGCTCGGCCTCTCCGGCTTCTTCCTCCTCCACCGCGACCTGCTCGAGCTGGCCCGCGACGTGGCGCTGGAGGTGCGCGGCCCGGAGTCGGCGCGCTCCGTCCTGCCGCCGGGGCGGGGACGGGGCTCCAGCGTCAGCTCAATCGTCTGCTACCTGACCGGCCTCTCCCACGTCGACCCGGTCGAGACAGACCTCTTCGCCGGTCGCTTCCTCAACGACGAAGTGACGACGATGCCCGACATCGACCTCGACTTCCCGCGCGACATCCGCGAGAAGCTGATCCCCCGCGTCCACGAGCGCTACGGTGCCCACCGCTCGGCTCTGGTCGCCGCCTTCCCCACCTACCGCTCGCGC
>Ga0190265_10003948_pt1 | contig 10214 bp, 4 predicted proteins | sample Popmic124T_FD_133135 | JGI IMG/M metagenome (GOLD analysis project Ga0190265, IMG submission 133135) | Populus adjacent soil microbial communities from riparian zone of Indian Creek, Utah, USA - 124 T | ecosystem: Environmental > Terrestrial > Soil > Riparian zone | place: USA: Utah | collected...
CGGCCGCGGGCCGGGAATAAGCCTCGCACTGTTTCACAACGCCGCCTGCGGAACGGGCCCGGCTGTTGCCGACTGGACGCACAGTTACTCCACGCGCCTGGAGATCAAAACCGGGGAAATCACCCTGGTCTCGCCCGACGGAACGCATGACGTCTTTACCGACGACACGCAGGGCGGCTACGACCCGCCGCCGGGCATTTTCGCGACGCTGGCGCCCGAGGCGTCGCCCGGCACGGGCTACGTGCTCACCGCCAAGGACCAGACCCGCGCCCGGTTCGATTCGGCCGGCCGGCTCAGTTGGATCGAGGATGCATCCGAAAACCGTTTGACGCTGACCTACATCAACAATGGGGCGGACCCGGCCGACGGCAAGCTGGACTTCGTGACCGACGCCGCGGGGCGGGAGCTGGATTTCGATTACAATGGCGACGGCAATCTTTCGGAGATCATCGCCCCGTTGGGGGTGACCAACAATTCGCAGCTCGGCAACAACGCGATACGGACCTACAAGCTGCTCTACGAGAATTCAATCAATCCCGGCACGCCCAGTCAGAATGGCGATGGCCCATTCGTGGCGCTGGAGAATCCGCTGGAGGATCACGTCACGGAGACGTACACAAGCGGCGGCGAGCTGGCCAACGTGGAGAACGAGAGCGAAAAAGCCCACGCGTTTGAATACGTGGGCGGCCGGGTGGTGCGGGTGACCGGGCCGACGGCGCTCACGGAGACGTTCTCCTACGTCCAGGCAGTGGATCGCACGCGAGAAACCAAAGCATCGAGAAAACGGCCTAATCCACAAAATACGCCCGGCCCGCCTCGGTCAGCGCCGCCATCGCCCCCTTCACGTCCGCGACCCGGCTGCGGACGATCTGAAGCGGTTGTTCACCATGACGGCAAAACGCCAGCCCATTGTGCAGATCACAGCGAAGGCCGTCGAACAGCGGGTCAAAGCCCCGCCCGCCCAGCGGCCGCAGACTGCTGATCGATTCCACCGCATCCGCCAGGCCGTGCCGCGCCGCCATGTAGAGCAGGACAAACAGATACGGCGTCACCGATTTGCTGTGCAGCTCCGACGAAAACTCCGGCAGCTCCGTCGGCAGGTGCGAACTCGCCAGATAGGAAAGCTCCTTGCGGCTTTCCCGGTTAAACGCGGCCAAACGGCTTTCGATCCCGCTCTTGTAATCGTCGACCCCCGCGTCTTCGAGACCCGGCACGTGAATCGAGCCGGTCTCGTCGATCGACACGTCCACGATGGCGGCCTTCGCGCTCATCTCCAGAATGTCCTGAAACTCGACCACCTTGGGGGACCGCCGGCCCGGGTTGAAGGGTGACAGCACGAGGGCATCGGCATCCTCGAGGTCCGATTTTTCCAGCGCATTTTTGGTGAACGCCTCCAACCGGCCGCCGCAGCTCCCGAACTGCCGCCGCAGCCGCTCGCAAGCCCCCGCATCGCGATCATAAATCGTCACGCGAACGGACGATTGATCGGGCGAGTCGTTGAGCAGGTCATAGGCGACCGCGGTGCCCACCACGCCGCCTCCGAACAGCACGACCCGCTTCAGCTCGTTTTTCCCCCGATTCGCCTTCACCCGCCGCGCCGCGACCAGTCCCGCGCACCACGACATCCCCTGCCGCAGCGGAAACTCGCTCGCCACCAAATCCGGGTCGCGATATCGATAGGCGAACCCGCCCAGCGACGACCCGTCGATAATGGCGTGGCACTGCCCCGCCGCCAGAAGACGTGCCAGGCCACCGTCACCGCGAATCTCGCCCGTGTGCAGCGCCCCGATCCGCACGAACGGGCCGCGCAAATGCTCCTCGTACCCGCACGGCTCCTTCAAGGCGTGAAAAACGTGCGGCCTCGGCGAAAGGTTCGCCAGTTGCGCCTTGGGAACTACGGCCGCACCGATTTTTTCATACGCTTCGTCGGCAAACCCGCACCGCTCCCCCGCTCCTTTTACTGCAAAGACTTTGCACGAAACGCCAGCCTTGCCGAGTTCGTCGATCAGCAGCTTCACGTCGGCGGGCACAATCCCGACGCGACGCTCCTGCGGGTCGTCCATCGTTCTCCTGCCAATCTCGTCGTCGGTGCCCACCACCAGCACCGCCTCGCCCGACGCCCGCGGCACACGCGGAATCGGCAGCGCCTTGGCCCGCGCCGGATCCAGCCGCCCGAGGTCAAATTGCAGAGGTGAATCATCCATTGAATCAGCTTATCCGCAAAACGCATAGGATTCCGCAGGCGCCACGCCCTGGCGTCCAGACTGCTGGATGATACCTCGAATTCAAGACTTGCGTCATCTTATTCGTTTGTTCCCACGAAATAATACTTGAATTTGCCATCCTATTTTCGCGGTTGCCGCTACAATAGCTCCAACACGCCGGGGGGCGCAGACAACTTCGCGAAGTGGCCTGCGTTTGCGAAACTAATACCAAGGAGTGAAGTATGTATCCGTATCCAGTCCGGTCAAAGTTCACTGCGCCGCGAGTGGTCGCAGCGGCGATATGCAGTGGACTCATCATTATGGCCGCGGCCGCGCCTGCCTTCGCGCAGTGCGACCCCGGGCTAACCGAGAAACTCACCGCCTTGGACCCGGCCGCGAATGACACTTTCGGTTTCGCCGTTGCGATATCCGGCGACACGGTGGTCGTGGGGACGTCCCTGGATAATCATGGCGCCATGAACGATGGCGGCTCGGCATACGTGTACGTCCGCACCGGAGACCAATGGACTCAGCAGGCCAAGCTGATCGCCCACGACGCGGCGGCGGATGACCTCTTCGGATATTCCGTCGCGGTGTCGGGCGACACGGTCGTGGTCGGCGCACTTTTCGACGATCATCTCCTCGGAACGAACGCAGGCTCGGCGTATGTGTTCACCCGCTCCGGCGGCGTGTGGACCCAGGAGGCGAAGCTGACGGCAGCGGATGCCGGGGCTGGGGATGCATTCGGCGTTTCGGTTGCCATCGAGGGCGGCACGGTTGTAATCGGGGCCAATCAGGACAACCTCTTCGGAGCCATTGACGGAGGCTCGGCGTACGTTTTCACGCGCAGCGGGACCTTGTGGACCCAACAGGCCAAGTTGACGGCCCTTGATGCGGCGGCGACTGATATGTTCGGGTCTGCGGTTGCCCTCTCGGGCGACACGGCGTTGATTGGGGCCTCAAATGACGACAACGCGGGCGGGACTGACGCCGGCGCGGCATATACGTTCATCCGGCTCGCCACGATTTGGGTTCAGCAGGCCAAAATTACTGCCTCGGACGCGGCGGCCAATGACAACTTCGGCCGCGCGGTGTCCCTCTCGGGCGCAACCGCCCTGGTCGGGGCCACTGGCGATGACCTTACGACGGGCCTCGACGGCGGCGCCGCGTATGTTTTTACAGGCCTCGCAGCGCTTTGGACACAGCAGGCAAAATTGCGGGCTTCCGATGGAGCCCCGAGCGACTACTTTGGGTACGCGGTGGCGGTCTCAGGCGACACCGCGGTCGTCGGGGTTTTGAATGATGACCACTCCGGTGGGAACGATGGCGGCTCGGCCTACGTCTATGTCCGTTCCGGCGTCACCTGGACTCAGCACGACAAAGTCGTCGCCTTCGACGCCGCGGCAAATGATTACTTCGGCATCTCCGTCGCCCTCCGCGATGACACCGCCGTGGTCGGCGCCTACACCGACGACCACCCCGGCGTGGGCAACGCCGGATCGGCTTACGTCTTTCCGGGCCTCAATTGCGACGCCGACGGCGACGGCGTCCCGAACGGTGACGACGCGTGCCCCAACAACGCGCCGGGCCTGCCCATCGATTGCACCGGCCGCCCGCTGCGCGATTGCGTCGCCGACTGCCTCGTGGACGGGCTGGACATTCTGTGCATCGTCGATGAGATGCTGAATCAGTAACCAGGACAAGCGGCTCAGCACCCTGAACCGCAACACCTGCCTTGCCTCGGGAAAACTGCATTAATTCTGGTCAAATCAGCGCCGGCGCGCTGTACAATGCATCGACGCATGGTTTGGGACGGCCAATCTGTGAGAGAATTCTCATTTTCTGAACAACGGGGGAATCATGATATTTAGGACTCGGCTTCGCGCGGCGCGCACTCTGCTGGTCTGCGCCTGTATCCTTCTGGCCGGCGCGTGGCTCGCTAGTGCCGGAGATTTGACCCCCCCGGCGGGACCGGTTGCGCCGACGCACAAGACGTTGACTGAAGTCGAGCCGCGGATCGCCGTCAATGCGGCTAACACTGCTGCCGGCGAGATAATACGACCCGGGCACAATGGGCAGCACCGAATCGAACGCGAACTTCTCACATTGAGACCCGTTCTTCAATCACCCAGGAATGCGGCCACGAAAAGCTGAATATCCGCGCCATTCGCCGCGCCGTCCTGATTCAGATTGCTCGCGGCGACATGGGCCGGATTCGTGTCGTCGCCCAACAGCACGGCGACGAATATCGCGACGTCCAATTCGTCTATCTGTCCGTCGTCATTGATGTCGCCCGCGATGGGAACGCTGTTCACGAGCGTCAGCACCTCCGACGACATGCCGGGGCAGGCGAGGACTTCGCCTGTCGCATCGGCGGCGAGCATGGAGGCGGTCTGGTTGGTGTCGATCGTATCGAGAACCGCGAGCGTCGCGGTGTCAATGACGGTGATTTCACCGTCGACGACGCGGATGAAATCGCCGCCGCCGACCGTTGTGGTTTCTGCTACGCTCAGGACGGAGAGAGTGGAGCCATCGGCGCTGAGAGACATGCCGACGGGCATATTGGGGAGTGGAATGGTACTGGACTGCGTGAGCGCCGTCGTGTCGAGGACGCCGATACTTCGGGGAGTACCGAAGTTAATGACGAAGGCGCGATCGGACGCGGGAAGCGCAAGAGTGTCGAAAGGCTGGTTGCCGACGGGGATCGTGCCCGCGTCCGCGAAAGGATCCGTCGGGCTGGGCCGGCGAAGGACAGTGACCGCATCGGCGTCGCGGTCGGAAATGAGAATTTCGTCTCCCTCAGGAGACCATGAAGCTCGCGTGATAAACGTGCCCAATGGCGTGAATGTCTGCGCGGCGGCCATGGTGGAGGTGTTAATGATGTCGAAACGGTCGTTAAACCCGCCCGGGACGGCGAGGAGCGACCCGTCGGGCGAGAGGGCAATCTGCGAATTCTGCGAGTAGGCATAGCCGACGCCGCCCATGTCGCTCGTGGGAGTGATGCCGCCGACGAAGGTGTTCGTGGCCAGGTTGATTTTGCGGACCCCATCGCCCGAAGCTATCTGGGAAACGTACGCAAACGCGCCGCTGGCATCGATCTCGACTTCTGCCAGTCGCGTGGCGGAGGGAATGGCGGTGGTGGCGCCGGTTGCGAGGTTCACAACGCTGACAGTGAAACCGTCGAGGTTGACGCTCACGGCTCGGGTGTTGTCCGGAGTGATTTCAACCTCGCCGGGGCGCGAGTCGAGGGCGCCGTAGCGAAGGAGTTCGCCGGTGTCGGCATCGAAGATCGAGAGGTTGTCGCTGTAGAGATTGCTGCAGACGGCGGTGCTGCCGTCGGGAGTGACCGCGGCGCAGCGGGAAATATCCCCCTCCGGCGTGTGGGCGGTGCGCCCGAAGAAGAGCAGCGCGGGCGTTGAATCGGTATCGAGTACGACCCGATCGTCGCCGAAGGTCGGCCAGGAGGTTTGCACCGCGCGATCGGCGGTGGGGCTGACTGCGCCGTGATAGCAGGACACGGTGTTATTGGGCGTGCCAATGAGCGCGCCGGTGTCGAAGTCGATCACCGCGCTGGAGAACCCTACGCCGATGACGCGCGTACCGGCGGTGTTGACCAACAGGTCCTCGAGGTTCGCAGTGCCCAAGGCAGGGCCGAAGGTGTCGGTGGTCAGATCGAGCCACCGCGCCGCATTCTGGAACGCGATGACGGCGCGAGTGCCGGTGCTGTTAAGAACGATCGGGCCGTTGGCGCGCGTGTTTCCGCCCGGGCTATCAATCGTGCGGTTCACGGTAAGCGTTACGGGGTCGATGATCGTGGTCACGCCGTTGGCGGCGGCGTGGGACACGGCGATGACCGCGCCGTTGTCGCTCACGGCGACGCCGGTGGGGTTCGCAATCGTCGGAATGTCCGTACGGGCGCCGGTGGTGAAATCGATCACGGCGACAAGCGAGTTGAAGTTGCCGGGGAACAAGATGCGGGAGGCGTCGAGAAACCTTATGCGGCCGGGGAATTTCAAGTGGACCACGCCCGACTCGAGACCAAATGAGATCGTCTGAGTGGACGTGGGCGTGGTAATGCTTCTCTCTTCGGTCAACGTCGTCATGCTGATGACGCGGAGCGTGTTGTCCATGACGCAGCCGACAAGAACGCGAGAACCGTCGGGCGTAATATCCACGGTGCCGGGACCGTCGCCGGTGGGAATCATGGATTCGGCGCCGGTGGCGACGTCAACAATCCCGATCTGATCTTCGGTGTAGTACACAACAACCAGAAGCGAACCGTCGGGGCTGATGTCCATGGCCTGCGGGATTTGGCCGGAGAGGGCGTAAATCTGGAGCGGCGCGTGGGTGGTTGTGTCAAACCGGATGATGTTGCGGGTGAGGCGATGGAGGATGAAGTACGACGCACCGCTGGGGTGAAATTCGACGTCGATCGGCACGTCTCCTTCAGGCTCGGTGCCGATGGGAAGATCCGTCGGAGTACCGCCTCGCGGGCTGACGGGCGAGTCGGTCAAGGAATCGCCGAATCGGATCACGGCGCTCGCCGGGGCAATGACTTCGATCGCGGCCGGGTTGCCGTCCGGTGAGTCGAGTTCTCCGACAACCCGCGCTGTGGCATCGGGCGAATCTGTCCACACATCGGGGGCGAGTTCGATCGGAATGTCGGCATGGGACCGATCGGCGACGAGTAGAGCGGCAAAAGCGAAAGCGATAGGAATGGTGATGCGCATCGGAAAGTCTCCTTGCTGGTGGATGCAGGTATGCGTGAAGCAGGTGAATATCAGGATGACGCAAAATCCGAAAAAATGCAAGAAGGTGCTCGCCCGATTAACGATCACCGTTGTCTTGATCTCCCGATGATTTCTGCTGCTTTTCTCGCTCGAAGTCCTCGATTTGCTGAGAGACCGCCTTCTCCCATTGCGAGCCTCTCAATGCATCCGCCCAATGTCGCATTTGATCGAGCCGGCCATGAGCCTTGGCGAGGTCGAATTGCACCGTGATCGCCTGGACCGTGTCGGGATGCTTCGGGCCGAGTTCTTTCATGCAAAGATCGTAGTGCTCTTTGACCAGCGGCGCTGCTTCATCGAGACGCTTGACCTCGATCAAGGATGTCGCGAGAACGCCACGGGATTTCAGCACGTTGTGGTGCGCGGGACCGAGTCGCGCCGCCGCGACCATCGCCCGCCGCGCGTAGCGCTCGACCTCCTCCCACCGGCCGAGTTGGCCGTAGAGCGTGGCCAGGTTAAACGCGTATTGGCAGGTGCGCGGATGATCCGGTCCGAGTATGCGGTCGGCACGCTCCAGGACTTGCAGCCCGAGCTCAATGGCGCCGGGCAGGTCTTCGCGCCAATTCAAAAGGGCCACCAGGTTGTTGAGTGAGAGAAAGACGTCCGGATGATCGTCGCCGAGGAGGCGCTGCCGGGTCGCGAACACGGAACGCAGCAAGGCTTCCGCCTCGTCGAGCTTGCCGGCCTCCATCAAGGTCACGCCGAGGTCGGTCGCGGCCCGAAGCGTGTGCTGGTCTTCTGTTCCATAGACGTTCCTGCATCGCTCGTAGCCTTCGCGGGTCCAGCGGATGACCTCGGGCTGATCGGGCGAAGGCGTGAATGACAGGACGAACGCGTAGTTCATGGTCAGCGCGATTGAGGCCGGATGATCCGGTCCCAATTCGGCGCGTGCCACGTCCAGGGCCTCGCGGCAAGTGCGCACCGCTTCGTCGTCCCGGTCCAGGCGCGAGAGGATTCGGGCGAGGGTGCTGGCGTCTTCGAGCGTATCGGGGTTATTGGGGCCTTGATCGACGGTGCGAAGGTCGAACGCCATGCGGGCGTGGCCCTCGGCGCGAGCAAACTCGCCGAGGGAGTCATAGGCGTCCGCCAGGGCTCCGTGGGTATCCGCGGCGACCAGAGGATGGATCGATTCATCGCGGGTCATGTCCAGTGAGGCGGCATCGAGCATCGCGCGTACGGTGGGGCTTTCGCCCTGGGCCATCTCCGGAGTTGCGGAACGAATCACGCGCTTGAGCAGCTTTACGGTTTCGGTCGCCCGCAAAGCCTGCTCGGCAGCCTGGTCGCGCTCGCGCGCGGCGCGCACCGCCTGCCACGCCGTTCCAATGACTCCGAGCATAAGTGCCAGCAGCACGGCGCTCAATGCGACCACTGTGCCGCGGCGGCGGCTCAGAGTCTTCTTGAGCACGTACCAGGTGCTGTCGCGCCGGGCGTCGATCGGCTCGCCCGACAGATAATGGCGCAGATCACGGGCGAACTCTCCGGCGGATTGATAGCGCCGCGCGCGGTCCTTCTCAATGCACTTCATCACGATCCAGTCCACTTCGCCGCGCAGCCGGGCGTCGTGGGCGCTGGGCGGAAGCGGCTCGTCGTCGCGGATGCGCCGTGCCGCTTCAGCAAGCGTCAACCCGCTGACAATGTGAGGCAGCCGTCCGGTGAGCAGGTCGTACAAAATCACGCCCAGCGAGTAGACGTCTGATCGCGTATCGACTTGTGTCGAATCGCCGGCGACTTGCTCAGGACTCATATAAGCCAGCGTGCCGACGATTTCGCCCGCGCGGGTGTGCAGCGTTGCCGGTTCGTCGTCCAGGGCAACGAGCCGTGCCACGCCGAAATCCAGAATCCTCGGCCGGCCGGACGTCTCGATCAGAATGTTCTCAGATTTAAGATCGCGGTGAATGACGCCCTTTTCATGGGCATGTTGCACGGCCTCGCAGACAAGGATCATCAACTCCAGCCGCCGACGAATATCGAGCTTCCGGCTCTCAACAAACGTCCGAAGCGGCTGACCTTCGACCAGCTCCATCGCGAAATAAGGCTGCGCCGCCTGGATGCCGTCGGCCAGACTGACTTGCGCCACCGCCGCTTCGTAGATATGCGCGATTCCGGGGTGTCGAAGCTGCGCAAGAATATGCGCCTCATGCCGAAACCGGGAGAGGATCTCGCCTGAAGGCAGCGCCGAACGAAGGACTTTGAGCGCGACCGCGCGGCGCGGATTCGCTTGCCGCGCTTCGTACACCACGCCCATGCCGCCCTCGCCGATGCAACGGACGATTTCGTAACCGCCGATCGACTGCGGGCCTTTCGATGCAACTTTTCGCGGAACCGTGTCGCCGGGAAAGAAGACCGGCGTCTGCAGAAAGCCCCCCATGCCGGAATCGTCGCTGGTCAGCAGATGTTCGACGAGTGAGCGCAGTTCCCGGTCACCCGCGCAGCGCTGGTCCAAGTCGCCAGCGCGCGAGTCCTTCGCGAGACCGAGGAGGTCATTGAAGATCGATTCGGCCTTGATCAATCGCGCTCGGTCCATGGCAGATCAAAGATCAGTGCGAAATTACGGCGCCAAAACCGTCATGATTCTTCATTCTTTTCTCGAATTCGAGTGAATAGGAGCGCCCGGGCGAAACGCCATTCCCGCTCCGCGGTCGAAACCGAAATGCCCATCGCGGCCGCGGCCTCCGGCATCGTCAGCCCGGCGAAGTGCCGCAACAGCACGAGTCGCGCCTTGCGCGGCTCGGCCTGCTCCAGTTCAACGAGCGCTTCGTTGAGGGCGAGCACGTCGTCCGACGGCGGCTCGATTTCCGGCTCGACGGCGTCAAGATTCACGCGCCGGACCTCACCGCCATGCTTCACCGCGGCCTTGCGCCGGGCCTGCTCGATCAAAATCTGCCGCATGGCCTGGGCCGCGGCGGCGAAGAAATGTCCGCGCCCGTTCCAGCCGGGATCTTCATGACCCACGAGTCGCATATACGCTTCGTGGACCAGCGCCGTGGTTTGCAGCGTGTGTCCTTCAGACTGGCGATTCATGTATGAATGGGCGAGACGATGGAGTTCGTCGTAGAGAATCGGGAGCAGTTGCTCCGCGGCCCGCGCATCGCCCTGGGCGGCCGCGTCGAGAACGCACGTCAGATTCGCCTGCCCCGGATTCTCCAATTGACCATTCCTCTTTCCATGAAGGGAATCGTGCGGTTTTTTCATACGGACTGTTGAGGCCGTTTTACGCGGAACC
>Ga0190265_10003949_pt1 | contig 10213 bp, 7 predicted proteins | sample Popmic124T_FD_133135 | JGI IMG/M metagenome (GOLD analysis project Ga0190265, IMG submission 133135) | Populus adjacent soil microbial communities from riparian zone of Indian Creek, Utah, USA - 124 T | ecosystem: Environmental > Terrestrial > Soil > Riparian zone | place: USA: Utah | collected...
GTATCGCAAGTAGTGCGGCTGGCCGATGGGCGTTTCATCTCGGTTCTGCGCCGTGCGCTGGCCGACGGCGGGCTCATCAGTACCCATGAGGACGTTTCGGAGCGCGAGCGGCTCAACGAGCAGCTCGATGTCGCTCTCAACAACATGTCTCAAGGCCTGGCACTGTTCGATGACGATCAGCGTCTGCTCATCTGCAACGATTTGTATGCCGACATGTATGGGTTGACGCCGGAGCAGGTGAAACCGGGCACGACCGCGAAACGGATCCTTCAGTATCGTTCCGACAAGGGCTGCTATCGTGAGTTGGACCTTGCCGAATACGTCAGCGCCCAGGCCGGCAAGTTCGGCAAGATCGAAAGTGAGATTCAGGAGCTGACGGACGGCCGCATCATCAACGTCGCCTATCGTCGTACGGCGAAAGGCGGCCATGTCATCACCCATCAGGATGTCACTGAGCGCCAGAGGCTTCTCGCCCAGTTGAAGGAGAACAATCTCCTCCTGAGCGAACGGACCTCGCGGCTGCAAACGATCGTCGACAACTTCCCGGGGGGGATCGCCTTCCTCGACGAGGAATTGCGCATCGTGCTTTGGAACAACAAGGCGCGTCGTCTGCTTGATCTGCCCGAGTCGCTGTTTGCCGATGGTGCGCCGGCGGTCGAACACATCCTGCGTTTCAGCGCGCAGCGGGGCGACTATGGTGCCGGAAACGAGGACGAGCAGGTTGGTGTGCGCCTGGAGCTGATCAAGAGCGGCCGGGCGCACAACTTCGACCGCCCCAATGGCACCGCGCTCGAAATTCGCGGCGTGCCGCTCGACGGTGGCGGCTACGTCACGACCTTCGTGGACATCACCGAGCGCCGCCGGTCAGAGGCCAAGATCGCCCATATGGCGCTGCATGACTCGCTGACGGGCCTTGCCAATCGGGTGCTCTTGAACGAGCGGCTCGACCAGGCGCTCACGCGCGTGAAGCGCGGCGATACGCTGGCGGTGCATCTGCTCGATCTCGATCATTTCAAGCATGTGAACGATACGCTGGGTCATCCGGCGGGCGACAAACTTCTGAGAGAGGTGGCCGACAGACTGCGCGTGCTGATGCGTGAGACGGATACGATTGCTCGGATGGGCGGGGACGAGTTCGCCATCCTCCAGGTCGCAATCGGCCAGCCGGCGGATGCAACAGCTCTGGCGCGGCGCGTGATCGAGTCGATCTCCGAGCCGTATGACATCGATGGCCGGCAGGTCGTGATCGGCACGAGTGTCGGTATCGCGACCGGACCGGCCGATGGCATGGCAGCCGACCAGCTGATGCGCAACGCCGATCTGGCGCTTTACCGTGCCAAGGACGACGGGCGCGGCACCTACCGCTTCTTCGAAGCCGGCATGGATGCGGAGATGCAGGAACGCCGGACCCTTGAGTACGATCTGCGCGGCGCGCTTCCCGGGGGCGAGTTCGAACTCCACTACCAGCCGGTGGTCAACCTCGAGACCAACAAGGTTGCCGCATTCGAGGCGCTGCTCCGTTGGCGCCATCCGCAAAAGGGGATGATCCTGCCCAACGCCTTCATCGGCCTGGCCGAGGAAACCGGATTCATTGTTCCGCTGGGCGAGTGGGTGATAAGGCAGGCCTGCGCAACCGCCATGCAGTGGCCTGCCCATACGCGCATTGCGGTGAATTTATCGCCCATACAGCTCAAGAATCCCGGACTCGTTCCGGTGGTTGTGGGGACGCTGGCGGCGACCGGCCTGGCGGCGGACCGGCTCGAGCTGGAAATCACCGAATCCGCGCTATTGCAGGACAATGACGCAACGCTCGCGACCCTCTACAGCCTGCGCGAGATCGGGGTGCGCATTGCGATGGACGACTTCGGCGCGGGCTATTCGTCCCTCGGCTACCTGCAGAGCTTTCCCTTCGATCGCATCAAGATCGATCGCTCGTTCATTAGGGACATTGCCGATGGCCTGGGCTCGCGCAATATCGTGCGTGCGGTTGCCGCGCTCGGCAAGGGCCTCGGTATGGAGACCACGGCCGAGGGGGTCGAAACCAGCGAGCAGCTCGATTCAGTCAGATCGGAGGGCTGTACCGAGGTGCAAGGGTTCCTGTTCAGCAAGCCGCGGCCGGCGCACGAGATCCAGGACCTCCTCAAATCGATGGGCAGTCACCTGGCCGCCGACGAAGACGAAGCGAGCGCCGCCTGAGCTGACCGCCGCGGCGGGCCGGCAACAACCGGCATTCTGGCGCCTTTTCTTGCTGCTATACCCTATAGCACTCTCAGTTTGCCTGGCAGGTCTTCGATTCAAAGGTGCTGCATCTGCTGCGGGACGGGTATCGCATCCACCGGGTGACCAATACCATCGACACGCCGCCCTTCGAGGCTTATGCGGTATCGTGCGGCATCACCTTCACGTTCGGCGGCGTGAGGATCGATACCGTCGCGCGCGTTATCAGCACCGAGGGTGAGCCGGTTCGGGGGCTGTATTCGGCGGGGGAGATAGTCGACGGGCTCATCTATTTCAACTATCCCGGCGGCACCGGCGAACGCAGGCGAACTTCGGAATCGGGACACTAGCGCGTGTCGGAGCAGCTGCACCGGATCGTGGTCGTTGGCGGAGGCGCCGGGGGACTGGAGCTGGCCACGCGCCTCGGCAACAGGCTTGGCAAGCGCAGAAAAGCATCCGTAACGCTGATCGACAGGCGCCGCACGCACCTTTGGAAGCCATTGCTGCATGAGATCGCTGCCGGCAGCATGGATCTCGGCACGCATGAGATCGACTATCTGGCACAGGCGTACTGGCACGGGTTTACCTTCCGGCTCGGCGGGCTGATCGGCATCGACCGCGGCGAAAGGCTGGTGCGGGTCGCGCCGGTGTTCGACAACGAGGGCCGAGAGGTGACGCCAGCGCGCGCATTCGGCTATGACACGCTGGTCATCTCCATCGGCAGCCTCACCAACGACTTCGGTACGCGGGGAGTGAAGACGCACGCCATCTCGCTCGAGACGCCGGAGGAAGCCGAGCGATTCCACATGCGACTCGTCAATGCATTCATCCGCGCGCATTCGCAGGCGGAGCCGTTGCGCCCCGAACAGCTGCAGGTCGCGATCATCGGTGCGGGGGCGACGGGAACGGAATTGGCCGCCGAGCTGCACAAGACCACGCGGCAGCTCGTGGCGTTCGGGCTCGATCGCATCGATCCCGGCAAGGACATCAAGATTCATTTGATCGAGGCGGCGCCACGCATCTTGCCGGCTTTGCCCGAGCGTCTGTCGGAGGCCGCGGTCAAGCTGCTGGGGAAGCTGAAGGTGCAGGTGCACACGGGCGCGCGCGTCACCGAAGTGACGGCAACGGGCGTGATGCTGTCGAGCGGCGTCACACTACCGGCCGAACTGGTGGTGTGGGCCGCGTGCGTGAAGGCGCCGGACCTGTTGAAGGATATCGGCGGCCTGGAGTCGAATGCGATCAATCAGCTTGTGGTGCGGCCGACGCTGCAGACGACGCGCGACGATGCCATCTTCGCCTTCGGGGATTGCGCGGCGTGTCCGTGGCTCGGTCACGAGGGCCTCGTGCCGCCACGCGCGCAGGCGGCGCACCAGCAGGCGTCGCATCTGGCCAAGCAGATCCCGCGACGGATCGCCGGGATGCCGCTGCGGGAGTGGCGCTATCGCGACCTGGGCTCGCTGGTGTCGCTCGGCAACTATTCCACGGTCGGCAGCCTGATGGGCAAACTGATCGGGGGTAGTTTGTTCATCGAAGGCGTGGTGGCCGGGCTGATGTACAAGTCACTTTACAAGATGCATCAGCTCGCCTTGCATGGTCCGGTGAAAGTGGTGCTGGATACGGTGGCGCGGATCATCACGCGGCGGACAGAGCCGGTCGTGAAGCTGCATTGAGAGCTTTGTCAGGAGGGAATCCAAGATGCGTGCGCTCGCTCGGATTGGCCCGATCGCCGTGGCGGTATGCGTTGCGTTGCCGGCGTTGGCGGCGACCTCTACGCCCTATTCGAGGGGCGGCCGGACCACGGATTTCGCCGCCGATGTGCAAAAATACCGGCAGTCCGGCGAGCTGTTTCGCATCATGGGGCGTTGCCAGTCGGCCTGCACGATGTTCCTGTCGCTCCCCAACGCATGCGTGGAGCCCAGCGCGCGGCTTCTGTTTCACGCCGCCAAGACGCCGCGGGGTACGAGCGACATGATCAATTCATACAATGGAAAGCTGCGCGCCTACCTGACGGCCAATGGCGTGATGGAGCGTTCGGCGTTTCACACGATCTCGGGTCGCGACATGATCAGCAAGTTCGGCTATCGCCGCTGCCCCTAGATGTGACGGCGCGCTGTTACCTGCGCGACTCGACCTTGCTCGAAAGCATTTGCAGGAAGGCGACGAGGTCCGCCTTCTCCTGTGACGACAGGCGCAGCGGCTTGAGGAGGCGCTTGTCGGGGGTGCCGTGCAGGCGTTCCTCGTCGAGTTCTGAATAGTGGCGCGCGACGGCGGCGAGCGAGGGCAGGCTGCCGTTGTGCATGTAGGGCGCTGTGCGCGCCACGTTGCGCAGCGAGGGCACGCGGAACTCGCCCCAGTTGCGGTGCAGAGGCTCGACGTGGCGCGTGGCGAGGCCGGTCGCATGGGCCGGGTCGTCGTTGAAGCGGCCGAGCAGATTGTAGGGGCTCGTGCGCAGGGCGGCGATGCCGCCGTGGCGGCCGGAATCTACGCGGCCTTTCTCCGCGAAGAAGGGGATGCCGACGTCCTCGAACTCGCCGGTGGTGAAGTTGGGACCGAAATGGCAGGCGGCACAGCGACCCTTGCCGACGAAGATCTGCAGGCCGCGCTGCGCGGCGAGGGGATAGCGCGCCTGCGCGGCGCGGTCATCGCTTGCGATCGCGTCGCGGAAGTCGTCGAACGGCGTACGGCCGGTGACAAGCGTTTCCTGGTAGGCGGCAAGCGCCTTGGCGACGTTGACGAGGAGGCGCTCGGGATCATCGGCGCCCGCTGCCACGCCAAATACGCGGTGGTAGTGCGAAGCCGTGCGCTTATCAGCGGACAGGCGTTCGCGCAGTAAGGACGGCGTGAGGCCCAGCTCCTTGTCATCGAGGATGGGGCGAATGCTTTGCGCCCAGAGGCTGTCGGCCGCGCCGGCCCAGCCGAACCATCGGTTCAGCCGCAAGTTGGCGAGCGCGATGGCGTTGCGGTCATGCAAGCTGCGGCCGAGGCTGCGCGGGCGGCCGTCGGAAAAGGACCTGGCCGGGTCGTGGCACGTGGCGCAGGCGCGGTTGCGTTCACGCGACAGGCGCTTGTCGAGGAAGAGCTTGCGCCCCAGCGCGATAGCTTGCGCATTGCCTGAGACACGGTTGCTCGGATCGCGGGTGGCGAGAGGCGGCCAGGGTCCGTGAGCCAGGATGGCGGCCCGCTCGGCCTCGGTGTACGGCGGCGATAGGTGCTGTGCAGTCGCTGGGCCGGGCGAGACAACAAGCGCGGCGAGGATCGTGGTCGCCGCAAGCCTCATGGCTTCAGGTCGAGATCGCGAATAAGACGGTGGACGAGCGTGTTGCCGTCGTAGAGCTCGATCGTGAGCTGCCAGCGGCCAGGCATGTGCAGCATCAGGCCGGTGAAGCGATAGTGGCCGGGGGCGGTCTCGGTGGCCTTTGGCAGGTAGTTCATGCCGTGGCCGTGGGCGGGCATGGTGGCATCGATGGCGATGCGGGATATGCCTGCGGGCAGTCGGCAGGCGATCACGTCGGCGGAAAAGAACTGTCCGACCTTTAACGCGCGTGGGTCCCAGCGATAGGCGACCTCAACGTTGCCGGCGGCGAGATGCTGGAAGTCTTCGCCGGGCGGCGGGCAAGCACCTCCGGGTTGCGCGGTTGCCATGTGCGCGAGCGAGAGCAACGCAGCAAGACAGACAGGGAGGCGATGCAACGTCCGCCTCACTGGCCCAGCGCCCACGCCGCCAGACGCTCGGCGTTGCGGAAGGCGACGTTGTCGGCGACGTCGGCCGGCAGCTCGGCGATCCAGGTGCGCGAGAACTTCGCGTGCTCGACCACGTAGTACCAGCGCTCGGGCGAAGGCGTGTCGGTGCCGACCATGAAGCGGTCAGGGAAGTCGAGGATGAGCTGCTTCCAGGGTGCGTCGAGACGGCCGCCCGGCGCGTAGTCGTTGCGGTAGGCGAGGTCGGCCCACAGCATCTTGTGCTTGGCCAGCATGGCGCGGACGTTGTCGGGGCGGTCGAAGCCGGAATGGGCCCACAGCACGCGCGCGTCGGGGTCCTGCTTGAAGATGCGCTCCACGGCGTCGGCATCGGAATGGGCGTGCAGGAAGATCTTGCGCGCCTTGGCGAACGCTACGAGCCGCCGCATGACGGGCAGATCGGCGTCGGCGCCAAAAACGTGGAACTCGCCGATGCCGGCGTAGGTGTTGACCTTCAAGCGGGCTTCGACATGCGGGACGATGCTGGGGTCGCGCACCCAGGTGGAGAGTTCACCGCGCTGGCGGTAGGGGCGCAGCACGGGCACGATCAGGTCGGGCGCGGCGCGGTAGAGCATCTGCGTGCCGTCGTCGCTGGAACTGGAGACGAAGGCTTTCTTCACGCCGGCTTGGCGCAGGACCTTGATGGCTTCCGGCGGCGGCAGGACATGCCAGGTGTCGTGGCTGTAGTGGATGTGTGCGTCGACGATGGGGCGGTTCGGATCGGCGGCCGCAGGGCCGAGGCCGAGGAGCACGAAAAGGGCCGCGTAGAATCCTGTTCGCATCGGTGCGCATCCCTGAAAAAGCCGATCATGCCAGGACAGGTGAGGCACCCGAAGCAAAAAGCGACGGGCGGCCGGCTCAGGAGGGGGGACGGGCCGGCGCCGGAGCACCAAAGTTGTAGACGTGGGACGATGGGATCTCCGCCTCCCAGGACACACCGGTCGGCGCGAAATTCAGGTCGACCTTGGCATCCAGGCTGTCGGCGACCGTCCGCTCGACAACGATGTGACCGAATCCCTTGTGCAACGGGGCGGTTACGGCGGGGCCGTCGGATTCGCGCCAGGTCAGGCGCAGGCAGGGTTCGGAGCCGTTGTGCGAGGACTGCCATTCGATGCTGACACGCCCCTCGGGAACGGAAAGGGCGCCATATTTCGCCGCGTTCGTCGCCAGTTCGTGCAACGCAAGGCCGATGTTCTGCGTCGCCACCTGATCGAGCACGATGGGCGGCCCGACGATCGTTACCTGCTGGCCGCCGGATTCCACAAAAGGCTCGATCTGACTCTGCACGAGATCCGCGAGCAAGGCGCCATCCTTGTCCTTGCCGGTCAGCAGATCCTGCGTGCGGGCGAGCGACACCAGCCGCGCGCTGAACCGGTCGATGAAGTCTGGCACGTCGTCGGCGTGCCGCGCGGTCTGATGGGCGATGGCCTGGATCACGGCGACAAGGTTCTTGGAACGATGCGCAAGCTCGCGCATGAGGAAGGTGATGTGATCCTCCTTGTCGCGCCGTTCGGTGAGGTCGAGCGCGACCCCGAGCATGGAGGTCAACTCGCCGTTCTCGTCCCGGATCAGTTGAGCCCGGCGCAGGACCCAGCGGATCTCGCCGTTGGGCCGCACGATCCGGAAATCCTGACCGAAGCCGCTCGAGCCGCTCCTCACGTTCTCTTCGAAGGCACGACGGAAGGCGGGGCGGTCGTCCGGATGGACATAGCTCAGAACTTCGTCGCCGGTGCCGCCAAACTCCTCGTGCGTCCGCCCGAAGATTCGGTACATGCCCTCCGACCAGACGATCTTGCCGGTGGTGAGATCGCGGTCCCACATGCCGAGGCCGGTGACGTCGAGCGCCAGGGCCATGCGGTCGTGGGCCTCGCGAATGCGCCGCTCGCTGCGCTCAATCGACGCGCGCCGCTCCGAGAGCCGCCGGGCGGCACCGCGCAGGGCCTCGCTCACGGCGTTGGCTTCCTGGAGTTCGTAGGTGGAGAGCGTTGGGATGGCCTCGCTGCGTCCCAACACCGTGGCGGCATCGGCTATGGCCTGGATCGGGCGCGCCATCTTCCGTCCGAAGGCGGCAGCCAGCAAAATCGAAAGCGCCAGCAGGCCGGCAACTGCGAGCAACAAAAGCCGGAGCGTACGCAGGTAGGGTGCGTCGACTATGGCAATGGGAATCCACACGGCAATCGTCCATCCCGACAAGCGCGAAGTCGTATAGGCCCGCAGGACCTGATCCCCCGTCAGGTTGGTCGTCATCCAGACGCCGTCGCTTAATGTGGATTGCGTCAAGGTTTCCGGCGCCATGGACTGACCCACGAAGCGCTCGTGCTCGACGGATCGCGCAACTATGCGATTGTGCTTGTCGGCGATCCCTGCGGACCAGAGCGGGGTAAATGCCGCTTCCTGCAGCAACCACCGCAACGAGGTTGCGGGGCGAGACATGTTGAGAACGACCACGCGCCCGCTGGCGAGCGTCACAGGCAGGTTGACGCTGTAGAGCGGCTCTTTGGCGACCGAGCCGACGAACAAGTCCGACACCCATGGTTCCCCCGCCGCGATCAGGCGGGGGTCCGGAACGGGGTCGCCGCTCACCGGTAGCTCTGTCCCCAAGGGCACGCGCGTATTGAGGAGTTGGCGATTGTCGCGGTCGCGAAGCACGATATTGCTCTCGCTGCCGGGAAGCGCACGCTTGGCCTGCCGGTAGAACGACGTGAAATCGCCCTGCTCGAGGGCTTCGGACGTGGCGAGGGCACGAAGGGTGGTGATCATGCCGGCAAGCTGCTCGTCCACGTTCATGGTGGCGGCGCGGGAAAACTCGATGGCGGTTCGGTTCTGTGCGGCGCGGTCGGAAGAGCGAAACCAGGAGACGCCGATGACCGCAAACAGTGCGCTGGGAAGAATTAGGACCAGACCGAAGGCAAACAGATAGGCCCGCAGCGGCCAGGGCTGCACGAATGCGCGGCGGATGTGGTGCAGGATGTTCACGTCAAGCAAGGGTGTTTCCGCTGGGCGGCCGCGAGTCCGGCGACTGCGCGGTCTGCCTGTATAACGTACTCAGCTTGCAGGAATACCGCGTAAAAACACCATTGCGATAGAACGAGAGTTGGAGCATCTCTGCTGGTCCCTGCCCGATAGGTAAACTATGATGCCACGCGCGTGCCCAGCCCAAGACTGGTGCTCCGGCGCGACTGTCTAACGGTTGCGCTGAAGCTTGGTTCCCGCAAAACTCCGAGGCCATTCTTGTCACGACCGCCTGAGCCGGACATTGCCGCCTTGCTCTCCGTTCCCTCGGCCGACGAGATCAAGACCACCACCTGCTACATGTGCGCCTGCCGGTGCGGGATCCGGGTGCACCTGAAGGACGGCAAGGTCCGCTACATCGACGGCAATCGCGACCATCCCGTTAACAAGGGGGTGTTGTGCGGCAAGGGCTCCGCCGGCATCATGCAGCACTACGCGCCCTCGCGGCTCAAGGCGCCGCTGCTGCGGGTGGGGCCGCGCGGCTCGGGCGAGTTCAAGGAAATCTCGTGGGAGGAGGCGCTGCAACTCGCCACCACATGGCTGGGCGATGTGCGGCGGAAGGACCCCAAGAAGCTCGCGTTCTTCACCGGCCGCGACCAGAGCCAGTCGCTGACCGGCTGGTGGGCGATGCAGTTCGGTACGCCCAACTATGCGGCGCACGGCGGCTTCTGCTCGGTGAACATGGCGGCGGCCGGGCTTTATACGTTCGGCGGCTCGTTCTGGGAGTTCGGCGAGACCGACTGGGACCACACGCGCTACTTCATGCTGTTCGGGGTGGCGGAGGACCACGCCTCTAATCCGCTCAAGATCGCGCTCGGCAAGCTCAAGCAGCGCGGCGTGAAGGTGGTGTCGGTCAATCCGGTGCGCACGGGCTACAACGCCATTGCCGACGAGTGGATCGGCATCAAGCCCGGCACCGACGGGCTGTTCGCGGGCGCGCTGGTGCATGAGCTGCTGCGGACGCAGAAGATCGACCTCGACTACCTCGTGCGCTACACCAACGCGCCCTGGCTGGTGATCCGCGATCCGGGCGCTGACGACGATGGGCTGATCGCACGCGATGCGGACGGCAAACCAGTGGCGTACGATACGAAGACCGGCCAGGTGACGAATGCGATAGTACCGGACATCGTGCCGGCGCTGTCGGGAAGCTACAGGCTCGCGGACAAGCGCGAGGCGGTGCCGTCATTCCAGCTGGTGGCGGAGCGCTTCCTGTCGCCGGAGTATTCGCCAGAGCGCGCGGAGA
>Ga0190265_10003950_pt1 | contig 10212 bp, 7 predicted proteins | sample Popmic124T_FD_133135 | JGI IMG/M metagenome (GOLD analysis project Ga0190265, IMG submission 133135) | Populus adjacent soil microbial communities from riparian zone of Indian Creek, Utah, USA - 124 T | ecosystem: Environmental > Terrestrial > Soil > Riparian zone | place: USA: Utah | collected...
GATGCTGCGTTCTGAGGTGGCGGGGAGGATGACGAGGAACTCCTCGCCGCCCCAGCGGCACACGACGTCCTCAACCCTGGCGGCGGCGCGCAATGTCCGGGCGACGAGGCCGAGCACCCGGTCGCCGGTTTCGTGTCCGTAGGTGTCGTTGATGTCCTTGAATCGGTCGATGTCGATCATCAGGACGCCGTAGGGCTGCGAGTGGCGCGAGGCGGCCGAGGCCGTGCGTTGCAGGTGCTCCTCGGCGGCGCGCCGGTTCGGCAGTTGCGTCAACTCGTCGAACCGAGCCGTGGTGGACGCCGCGGAGTGGAGGCGTGCAAGTCGGAAGTACAGGACGAGCCCGACCAGCCCCGTGAACGCGAACGCGACGAAGAGCAGCCACGACACATGCGACCCACCTTCGATCGGCGCGTACAGGATCGAGCTCGGGGTCGTGAGGATGACGTGCCACGCGGTTCCGGCCACAGGCTCGCGGACGTAGGTGAGGGAGGTACCGTCGGACTCGAGAGCACCGATCGACTCGTCGAGCTGCAGGAGCTGTCCGGGCGTCAGCGTCGGAGTGAGGTCGGCCCGCTCACCCGACTTGCCGGACACGACGGTGTTGCCCATGCGGTCGATCAGGTACGTGCGACCGGCGAGCGGGATGACGGTGTCGAAGTAGACGCGGAGTGAACCGGTGGAGGGACGGATCGCGCCGTTGAACACGCGACGCCCGCTCGGGGTGTCGAACGGGACCGCCAGGGCGACGACCGCCTGTGACGACACTGCGGACGCCACGACGCCAGACACGCCCGTGCTGCCGGTGAGGGCGGTCGCGATGTGTTGGGATCGGTCGCCGAACTGTTCGCCGAGCAGGTCGGGACTGGCTGGCCACGCCGCCAGCATGCGCCCCTGCGCGTCGAACAAGCCGGCGACATCGAGGTCGAACGCCTGCACTATCGTTTCGAAGTCCGTCGCGCTCACGTCGGTTCCCGACAGCAGCCGAATGGCCTGGTCGCGTTCGCGCGTCGCGAGATCGTCGACGTACCCGGTAACGAATGCCGCACTCAGGTGCGCGCGGGACTGAAACCGCTCGTCGAGCGCCTCCCGGCTCAGCGCCGTATCGTGCGTGATCGACTTGGCGAACACCGCGAGCAGCAAGATCATCAACAACGCTCCGATGACGATGCCGACTCGGCCGCGACGCCGCCGACGACCCGGAGCTCTGGTCGCGCGGTCGGGTCCCCGGTGGAGGAACCGCGACATCGTCACCCCAGGTCATCGGCGGTGTGCGACGTCGACTTGAGGAAGCCTTTACCAACGCCGCGGCCCCACCCGGGTGGTCAGCGCGCGGGCTCAGTCGAACGAGAGCGGACTGCCGCAGCCTCAGGGTCGGCGTCCGCGAGACTGCGGCCATGGGCCTCGCTCGGGTTCTCGTAGTGGCGTTGGCGGCACTCGTCGTCGCCGCGTGTGCGAGTGAAGACCCCGAGTCCGGCGGTCCGACCGTCGCCACGATGATCCCCCGGCCCGGCTCCGGCAGCGAATCGACTGCCAAACCAGAGGAGGCAACCGATGGAGCATCGGGGACGACGGGCGTTCCTCCCAGCGTGGTGGCGTCCCCGACGACGGCACCGGCCGCGGCCGAACCCCCGCCCCCCGACCCGAGCTGCGCTCCGGGTCCCGACCGCATCGTCACAGAGCTCGCCGACGACACCGTTGAGGCCGTCGTGGTGCCCGACTACACGCTCGCCGAACAGCGCCTCGGCGACGTCACGATTCCGGCCGTGCGCGTGCCGGGCTTTACGATCCCCGCCCACATCGTCGACAACGGCTGCCTCATCTCGTACAACGCGCCGGGCGGATGCCTCGGCGCCGTCGAGATCAGCAGCGTCAGCATCCCCGACGTCACGATCCCCGGAGTCGAGATCGACCCGGTTGTCGTCGACGGTGTCGAGCTCGCGGCGGGCATCGAGATCCAGCCCGTCACGCTTGCCGGGGCGAGCACGCCAGCCGTACGCCGCGAGCAGACCTGCGCGATCGAGACGTCCGATCGGACAGGGGGCGTTCCGGCGCTCGTCCGCGACGAGCTCATCCGTCCGGAGTTCCGCCGGGAGGGTGGGATGCGGTCGTTCATCGGCCGCGACCCGGTGTGCGTACCCGCAGGCTGCAGCGTCCGACTCTCGATCGATCTCGTCACCGTGCCGGTGCGGATCTCCAGCCGCGTCGTCGCGCCCGAGCTGGTCTCGGTCGTGACGACGTTGGACGCCGAGCAGGGAACGGCGGTCGTCGAGACTCCCGGCCGCACGTCATACACCGCTTCCGCCGACGTGTTGTTCGACCCCGGTGAGGCAAGCCTGCGGCCCGATGCCATCCCGTCGTTGCAATCGATCATCGCCGCCATCCGGTCTGCGCCGCCCGACGCGGCGCTGCTCGTCGAGGGGCACACCGACAGCCTCGGCGAGACTGCCTACAACGACGCCTTGGCGCGCGCCCGCGCCGAGGGCGTGGCCGAGTGGCTGGTGGCCGAGGGCGGGATCGCCCTGGAGCGGATCACGACGCTCGGGTTCGGTGAGACCACCCCGGTCGCTCCCAACACGCTCGACGATGGGACCGACAACCCAGAGGGACGGGCACTGAACCGGCGCGTCGTGATCTCGGTGCTGACCGACGACGGCTGACATCGCGTCAGCCACTGCGTGACACGAAGTCGACGGCGGTGCTGTCTCCGCGGGCCACGACCCTCGACGCTGACACATCTGCCCACAGGCGGGCAGAGCCCGCAGATCACTGCACCGTGATGTTGTCCCAGTGCCAGGTCGTCCGACATCCGGTGAGGATGCCGATCACGCGGCAGTCCTCACCGTCCTTCGCCGGGGTATAGGCGTGCTGTTCGAGGATCACCTTGGCGTTGGCCGGGAAACGGCCGCTGAAGGTCCGCTGGTAGAACCCGTTGGCACCTTGATCGATGAGGACCGTCACGGTGCCGTTGCCGTTGTCGGTGACGCAGTGCTGACGACGGATCGATCGCGACTCCCGGCCGGCCTGGTCGCGGCCCAGCTGGTAGGTGCTGTCGGTCTGACGGACGCCGTTGGCGAAGACGTTCAGCCCCCAATACTGACCGTGGACCATGATGCCCCACGTCGTCGCGTCGTGCTGCTTCGTCCACTCGTCGACGCCGACGAACTCCGGGTTGACGTGGGTCAGGTCGCCGTCGGCGATCTTGGAGGCGGGGACGACGAGGAGCTCGGTCCACTGCCTGCCGCCTTGGTCGGTGACGTTCTGGTCCCAACACACGCGATGAACCGCGGAAAAGGTCTGCTTCGGTGCCATCGAGAGCGTCGAGTACCCGTCGACGTCACCCATCGACGTCATCACGTGGGCGTTGCCGACCCCTGGCGGGCCACACACCCAGAAGTGTTGCGAGCGGTCGCCGCCGGCATTGATCATCCGGATCGTGTCAGCGCCGCCGCAGTTCATGTCGTGGTCCGCGCGCCACGGCAGGAGCGTGTCGATCTGCCCGCCGGCGCGGTCGGCGCGGTGATGGACGTCGATGTCCCAGCGGGCCCGCCAGCCCTCGCCATCGGGGAACGTCTCGGCGAACTGCGTACCGAACGTGACGTCCCGAGTGTCGAGGAGGCGTTGCGGCGTGATCGCCGAGTAGTCCGAGCCCGCCGCGAACCATCCGTTGATGTCGGCGATCAGCTCGGTGTCGGTGTCGCCGGTGAACAGGCAGATCTTGCCGCCGGTTCCGACTTTGACGATGGCGCTGTTGGCGACGGGTGCGCCGACGCCGTAGTTGAGGTTGGATGCATTGGGACGCGGTGTGCCGCACGGCCAGGCGGTGAGGAAGCCGATGCCGCGAGCTTCGGCCGACGTGAGGTTGAGCACCACCGCCGAAGCGTTGGCGGGCACGCCGGCGCGCCCCGTCACCTGCAACTCGTACACCCCGCCGGCCCGGCGGAGCCCCTGACCGGCGCTGACGCCGTCGACGGTGGTGAGTCCGGGGCGGGTGTCGAGCAGGCGCGCCGGGGGGCTCGAGACGTAATCGGAGCTGGCCGGGAACCAGCCGTTGACGTCGGCGATCAATTGCGTGTCGGTGTCGGCCGTGAGCAGACAGATCTTGCCGCCGGTTCCGACTTTGACGATGGCGTTGTTGGCGACGGGTGCGCCGACGCCGTAGTTGAGATTCGACGCGGTCGGGCGGGGCGTGCCGCAGGGCCAGGCGGTGACGAAACCGGTGCCGCCCGCTTCGGCCGATGTGATGTTGAGCACCGCTGCGGAGGCGTTGCCCGCGACGCCGGCGCGTCCCGTCACCTGCAGCTCGAACGTCCCGCCGGCGCGACGGACACCGACGCCGGCGGCAATGGCGTCGACGGTGGAAAGGCCGGGCCGAGTGTCGAGCAGGCGCGCCGGGGAGGCCGGGGTGTAGTCGGAGCCGGCGGGGAACCAGCCGTTGATGTCGACGATCAGGTCGGTCTCGCTGTCGGCCGTGAACAGGCACACCTTGCCGCCGGTTCCGACCCTGACGATGGCGCTGTTGGCGATCGGTGCGCCGACGCCGTAGTTGAGGTTGGAAGCGTTGGGACGCGTTGTGCCGCAGGGCCAGGCGGTGATGTAGCCGGTGCCGCGGGCGCCGGCGGAGGTGATGTTCAGCACCACCGCCTCGGCGTCGGCCGGCACGCCCGCCTGACCGGTGACCTGCAACTCCAGGGTCGACCCTGCCGGTCGCGGCGCGGCCTGGATCAAGCCGGCACCGGCGAAGACTGCGGGCACCACCAACGCCCCATAGGTCAGCAGCAGTGAGGTGGCTCGTCTCATGAAAAAGATCTCCTGGTAGGTACAGCTCTCGACCGTTGTCCTGTCCCGCCAAACTCAAAACCATCGGCGGAGCAGGTGGGGATCTTGAGACGAGAGATTCGTGCCCGCTGCTCAAGGAATGTTGCGGTCATCTTACAACATGTCAGTTCGATGACATGTCGCGAGAACGGCACTCGGTCGGACAACCCACCCGTGACCGCTCACCGAACGAGCAACGTGTACTCCGGGTTCATGAACTCGAGTTGATCGCCCCGTCGCGTCGCCACGCCCTCGATGACGAGTCGCCGGCCGAGCGCGACACCACCGATCGCGCGGCGACCTGTCCAAACGGCGATGGCAGTCCCCGAGTCGTCGGAGATCGACACCGCGAGTGCCGGGAGCCCGCTCGTGGGGCGGGCGCGCATCCGGGTGACCTGACCGCAGACCCTCACGTTGCGGCGGGGTGGTGCGTCGGCGATGGTCACGATCGATCGATCGGCGGGGACGGGCCCGTCAGAGGTCGCGCGTCGACGGCGCAGAATTCCCATCGTCAGCCCACCAGGACCCGTCGCACGTCGTCCTCGGCGTCGCCGGTGACGAGCACCAGGACCTCGTCGTTCGGGCGCAACACGGTGTCGCCGCGCGGCACGACCACGTGTCGATCGCGGATGAGGGCGACGACCGTCGATTCGCGCGGTAGGCCGAGGTCCGCGATCGCGGAGCCGATTGCCGGCGACTTCTCGGTGAGGGTCACCTCGGCGAGTCGCGCATCGCCGCCTTCGAGGGAGAGCAGGCGCACGAACGAACCGACGTTGACTGCTTCTTCCACCACCGCCGTGAGCAGGTGCGGCGTCGACACCGCGACATCGACGCCCCACATCTCGTTGAACATCCACTCGTTCTTGGGATTGTTCACCCTGGCCACGACGCGCGGTACCCCGAACTCTTGCTTGGCGAGCAACGCGATCACGAGGTTGTCCTCGTCATCGCCGGTGACCGCGGCGAGGACATCGGCGTCAGCCACCGACACCGCATCGAGCGTGGCCACCTCGCACGCATCACCGAGGAACCACGTCACCGGCCCTTCGGATCCAAAGCGGTCGAAGACCGCAGGGGTCTGATCGACGAGCGTCACCTCGTGTCCGGACGCGTGCAACTGGTCGGCCATGTAGCGGCCGACGCTGCCCGCCCCGGCGATGACCACCTTCATCGGTTGGCCCCGACCTCGACGAGGGCGCGATCGACGTCGGCGGTCGCGTCAGCGCGGACGAGAAGGTGGATGAGGTCATCCTGCTGGACGAGCAGGGCCCGGTCCGGGAGGCGGGCCGCACCGGTCCGCGTGAGGAGGACGACGCGCAGGCCCGCCTCGTCGAGTCGGCCGACCGACACACCGGCGGTGGCAGCCTGCACCTTGCGCTCGACGAGCGCATACGTCGAGGTGGGATCGATCCAATCGCTGTGACCGGGATCGGGGAGCACGTGGCGCAGGGCGCGGGCGCTCGTCCACGAGACCGAGGCAACGGTAGGGATGCCGAGACGCTCGTAGATCACCGCCCGTTTGGGGTCGTAGATGCGAGCGACGACGCGTTCGACGCCGAACGTCTCGCGAGCGACACGGGCGATGAGGATGTTCGAGTTGTCGCCGCTGGTGACCGCCATCACGGCGCTCTGGTCGGTGATCCGGGCCCTTGTCAACACGTCGCGATCGAACCCGACCCCGGTCATCGTGGTACCGGTGAATCGTGATCCGAGGCGGCGGAACGCTTCGCGGCGACGATCGATGACCACGACGTCGTGGTCGCGCGCCACGAGCTCGTTGGCAACCGTAGAACCGACGCGACCGCATCCGACGACGATGACGTGCATGTGTGTCCGCTCCTTCGACCTCTAGACCTCTTCGACGACGCCGTCGTGCAGGTGGACCGGGACCGACACGACGGCGGTGTGGGGCCGGTGCAGCAGTCTCGCCTTGAGCGCGAAGGCGCTTCCGTTGTGGAGCCACTGGGTGCCCCACGACGTGACGAACTCGGGAATCACGACGGTGATGATGTCGTCACCGTGTTGCGAGTCGAGCTCGTCGATGAACCGCATGATCGGGCGCGTCAGCTCACGGTACGGCGAGTAGACGGTGTGGAGCTCGATGGGGACCCCGTATTCGGACCATTGCCGTTCGATGCGCTGCCGGTCCTCGTCGTCGCTGGCGACGGTGACGGCCATGATGCGGTCGGGGTTGAGCGACTTGGCGTACTGGATCCCGTGCAGCACGCCCTTGTTGACGCCGCTGACCAGCACCACCATCGTGTGCGTCTCGCGTCTCGGCCAGTAACCCGGCTCGGCGACCACGGCCGCTCGGCTCCTCCGATAGTGGCGGCCGATCGCACGGAAGCCCACCACCATGAGGGGGATGAGGATGACGGGGATCCACGCACCTTCGGTGAACTTGGAGATCATGACGATCGCGGCGATCACCCCGGTGGTGATGGCGCCGATGCCGTTGATCACCATTCCGACCTGCCAGCCAGGCTCGCGCAGGCGGCGATGGTGGCGGACCATGCCTGTCTGGCTGAGGGTGAAGCCGGTGAACACGCCGAAGGCGTACAGCGGGATCAGCTTGGAGATGTCGCCGTCGAACGCCACGATCAGCGCGCTCGCGGCAAGTGCGAGGAACAACACGCCGTTCGAGAAGACGAGGCGGGCGCCCTTGTTGAAGAACTGCCGCGGAAGGAAGCCGTCGCGGGCGACCATCGAGCTGAGACGCGGGAAGCCGGCGTACGCCGTGTTCGCCGCCAGCACGAGGATCATGAACGTGGCGATCATCGTGAGCCAGAACATGACCCCCTTGCCGCCGTAGAGGTATTCCGCCATCAGCCCGAGACCGTTGCCGTCGTTCTCACCCCGATAGGGCCGCAAGTGCGAGGCCAGCACCGACACACCGAGAAAGCAGCTCCCGAGGATGGCACCCATCCACAACAGTGTGGTCACCGCGTTCTTGGCCTCGGGTTTCTGGAACGCGGGGACCCCGTTGGACACCGCTTCGACGCCTGACAATGCGACCGCGCCCGACGAGAACGCCCTCAGCAGCATCAGCAATCCGAGCGACTTCGCGCCGTCGCGAACCTCGCGGGCATCCGCGCTGAGCACGGAGTCGGGGATCGGGCCGACGTGTTCGACGAAGATCCGGTACAGGCCGGTCGCGATCAAGATGACCAGCATTGCGATGTAGAAGTACGTCGGTCCGGCGAACGCGGCTCCGGATTCCTTGACACCGCGCAGGTTCATCACGGTCATCACGAACACACAGAGCAGGAACACCGGCACCGTCCACCGGGTGTCGAAGCCGGTCGCCGTGCGGATCGCGAGCACACCGCCGGCGACGCTGACGGACACCGTCAGGATGTAGTCGACCATCAGCGCAGCACCGGCGACCAATGACGGTGTGACACCCAGGTTCTCCCGGCTCACGATGTAGGAGCCGCCACCTGACGGGTAGGCCATGATCGTCTGCCGGTACGACGTCACCACGATCGCCAGCAGCACGCACACGACGATCGCGATCGGCACCATGGGTCGGAACGCCGCGGCCCCGATGCCGGCCTGGAGCAGCAGCACGACCAGGATCTCGTCGGTCGCGTAGGCGGTCGACGAGATCGCATCCGACGCGAACACCGGCAGGGCGATCTTCTTCGACAACCGCTGGTCGTGCTCGTCGGCGCTCGAAATCGGCCGGCCGATCAGGATTCGTTTCAGTGCAACCATAGGAGCCGATCCGTCGGCGCGCGAACACTCAGCGACCGCTGCCCGACCGTGGCGGACGCTAACGGATCTTGGCTCGCCCCCCACTGTGGCCAGTCGGTGCGCGATCGCCGCTTGTCTGTCAGGCGAGCCGATGACATGCTTCGCCGACGATGAACACGTCGCGACCCGACTCCCGTTCGGCCGACCGTTGAGCCAATCGTGAGAGTCCTTCGCAGGGTGCTCGCGGCGTTGACGATCGCCGCCGCCGTCGCCGGTGCCCTGCGAGTGCGAGGTAAGGGCGGCACACCACCCCAGCACGGTGGGTGGCGGCAACTCGAGCTCCCCCCGGAGGGTCCTTGAGCATCACCGTCGTCGGCGAGGGGATCGTCGGCCTCCGAATCACCCGTCTGTTGACCGAGCACGATCACCGAGTGGTCGCACGCGGTCCGCGCGACTCGGCGATCGATCCATCGACGTGGCCGGTGTCGCACGGCGACGTCGTGATCCTCGCGATTCCGGGTGAGCACGCCGCGCCCGCGGCGCAGCTGGCCGAGCTCGGCGCGTCGGTCGTGTCGGTCGGTGATCTGCTCGACGACACCAATGAGCTGCTCGCGCTCGACGACCTGTTCCGCGAGACCGATTCGACGCTCGTCGTCGGCGCCGCGATGTCACCCGGGCTGTCGGGGCTGATCGCCCGACATCTCGCCGAGCAGCTCGCGTGTTGCGACGAGATCCACGTCGCCGTCCACGGCACGGCCGGCCCGGCCTGCGCCCGCCAGCACCATCGGGCGTTGGACGGCTTCGCGCCGGGGTGGCACGACGGGGAGTGGATCGAGCGTCGGGCGGGCAGTGGTCGGGAGCTGTGCTGGTTCCCCGAACCGGTGGGCGCACGCGACTGCTACCGCGCCGAGCTCACCGATCCGCTGCTGCTCCACCGATCGTTCCCCGATGCCGCCCGCATCAGCGCTCGCGTGTCGGCCACTCGTCGGGATCGCCTGACGTCGAGCCTGCCGATGCTCCGGACCCCGCACCCGGAGGGGTTGGAGGGGGCCTTGCGGGTCGAGGTTCGCGGCGCCGATCGTGACGGTGGCCGCCAGACGTCGATCGCCGGGATCGCCGAGCGGGCAGGTACCGCGGCGGCGGCCACGGCGGCCGTGTTCGCCGCCGAAGCGGTTGGCGGACGCCTTCCGCCGGGGGTGGTGTTGAGCGGTGACGCAGCACTCGACACCGTGAGCCTGCTCGCCGCCGTCGAGCGCCATGGCGTCAGACTCCAGGAGTTCACGGGGGTTGCCCAGCGGACCTGAGCCGCACCGCCGGCTCGGTCAGAGGCCGGCGATCTCGTTCGCCTTGTCGGCGCGTGCCTCCATGTTGTCGAGCCGCTCGACGATGCGGCCCATCACCGCCGTGAGGCGATCGATCTGGTCGCTGAGCTCCTCACCTGTGACGACATCGGACAACGCCAGTCGAACGCCGGCGATCTCGCGGGCGAGGAACTCGGTGTCGGCCTGCGTGCGCTCGGCGACCTGGCGGTCGTAGTCGGACGCCAATCGGTCGCGCCGCTCCTGGCGGTTCTGGGCGAGCAGGATCAACGGCGCCGCATACGAGGCCTGCAACGAGAGGACCAACGTGAGCAGCACGAGACCGCGGTCCCACGGGTCGAACTGGTAGCGCTCGGGCGGCAGCAGGTTGAACGCCAACCAC
>Ga0190265_10003951_pt1 | contig 10210 bp, 6 predicted proteins | sample Popmic124T_FD_133135 | JGI IMG/M metagenome (GOLD analysis project Ga0190265, IMG submission 133135) | Populus adjacent soil microbial communities from riparian zone of Indian Creek, Utah, USA - 124 T | ecosystem: Environmental > Terrestrial > Soil > Riparian zone | place: USA: Utah | collected...
GACCCGCACCCACCGTGCGGACGGCCGACAACAGCGCCAAACCCTTGATGTCCTTGATCACGTAGCCGCCGGCCCCGGCGAGGATCGCCTCCAGCATCGCGTCCTCATCGGTGTACGAGGTGAGCATCAGACACCTCAGCTCGGGCAGCCGTGACCGCAGCTCCCGGCACAGCTCCACACCGTTGCCGTCCGGCAGCCGCACGTCGAGCACCACCACATCCGGTGCGAGTGCGGGCACCCTCGCCAGCGCCTCGGACACCGAGGACGCCTGCCCGACGACCGTCAGGTCCGGCTCCTCGTCGAGGAGATCGGCCACACCGCGACGCACCATCTCGTGGTCGTCGACCAGGAACACCTTCAACACCGGCACTCCTCTCAGCCACCCCCGAGGATCCTCGCCGGGACGGGTCCCTCCTGCTCAGAGTACGTCGCGCACCGGTTCGTCACCGGCGCGGCGGTCACTCGCCAGGCCGGGGCCGGACGACGAGCACCGGGCATTGTGCGTGCTGCACGAGCGCCTGGCTGGTGGACCCGAGGAGCATGCCGCGGAATCCGCCTCGGCCACGACTGCCCACGACGACGAGCTGCGCTGCCGCGGACCACTCCAGCAGGATGTGTCGCGGCAGGTCATGCACGAGCTCGCGGCGCACGTCGACACCGGGGTACTTCTCCTGCCAGCCGGCCAGTCGCTCGGCCAGGACCTGTTGCTCGCCGGCCTCGATCAGGTCCCATTCCGCCAGATACCGGTTCGTCCGGTGCATACCCGCATAGGTGTCGTCGCTCCAGGCGTGCACCGCTACCAGCGGAACACCGCGCACCGATGCCTCATCGAAAGCCGCCGCGACCGCATGCTCGCTGACCGGGCTCCCGTCCACACCGACGACCACCGGGCCGTCCTCGGGCGCGCCGGCCGGGCCGAACCGGCCTCGGATCACCAGCACCGGACAGTGCGCGTGGCTCACCACGGCGGCCGCGGTGGAGCCGACGAGCATGCCGGTGAAGCCGCCGTCGCCGGTGTGCCCGACGACGACCATCCGAACCGTGCGGGACAGATCGGTCAGCAGCGGCACCGGCGGCTCGGTCGGCATGTCGGTCGTGACCGTGAGGGTTTCGTCGACCCGCCGGGCCAGCCGGGTGGCGTCGCGGAGGATCCGCTCGCCGTTCTCCGTTGCCGCGTCGAACGTCTCCCCGTTCTCCACCATCGTGATGCCGTGCTGCGGTGTCGTGAGCCGCATCCCGTGCACGACATGCAGTGCGAGTTTGCGACGTGCGGCCAGGTTGGCCGCCCACAGGACAGCCTGGTCCGAGCCGGCCGATCCGTCGACACCAACCACGATGGTCGGGTCCCGGACGGTCATCGCCTGGTCCTGCCGTTCCCGCTCGACGTGGTGGAGACGGTTCCCGCGTCGACCACACCGGGCACGGCCCGCGCCAGGACGGTCGCGACGTGCCGGTCGGTGCTGCTGTCGAACGCGTCGACGATCTTGACCACGCCGTCGTGCACCTCCACCTTCCATCGCTCCAGCCCGCCATAGATCTCCAGGCGGTGCCGGACGTCGGCGGCGATGGTCCGGTCGTCACGAGCCAGCACGCGGACGATGTCACCTCTGGTCACGATCCCGACGACCTTGTCGTCTTCGACGATGGGCATGGCGCGGATACGCGCGTCGATCAGCGCCTGGCACAGGTCGGTGAGATCGGCGCCGGACGCCATCGCGACGGCCGGACTGGTCATGACCGCCCCTGCCGTGTCCCGCGCGGAATCGCGACGGCCCGCGTCCGTCGCACCTCGGCGGTTGCGCGGATCCCGTAGTACCCGGTCATGGATGAGATCGGCCTCGGTGACGATGCCCACCAGGCGCGCGTTGGTGTCGACGACCGGCAATGCGGTGAACCCGTTCTCGGTCAACAGTTTCAGTGCGTCTTTGACCGATGTCTCGGATCGGATAGTGATCACCGGCGCAGTCATCAGGTCACGGGCTCGCATGGCGTGCCTTTCTCATTCGACTTTGCCCCGACGGTAGGCCTGGCCGGGCGTACCCGGCAGCTGACAAAGGTCACCAATCCCGGGGACCTAGGCCCTCTATATGTCCACGATGGAAGAAGCGTGTCCCGTTACGGCGATAGTCAACAGTCATTCATCAATCGCTTCCGCGGCCTGGGCGATCACCGAACGAATGCCGTCCGCTGGATGAATCCCGAGTGCAGCGAGCAACTGGGCACAGTCCGCCGCGTCGGTCGACGCCGAGGCTACCAATCTGGCGGCTTGATATTCTTGGTGCCCGCTCAAGCCGGAAACCTCACCGGTGAAATTCCCGCGCGGGGGCAGTTCACGGGCACCGCGCACCCCGGTAACGGGAGAGCCTGCGGACATTGATTCAACTGCGGTCATCGTGGCCCCTTCACGGGCGTCAACTACGGGAGCGGATCCGCCGGGACCGGGGCGGAGAACAGTGAAATCGATGCGAAGCACCAACGCGTCGAGTGCCACATCCTGTCGCCACCATGATACGCGGGTTCGTCGACCCGCTGACAGCGCCAACAGCGTCGATGCGGCGGTGTGCGACGTGTCAGGTGTTCGGGAGTCCAGCCTGCCGGTGACCTAGGACCTCGACTGTGGGGAACATCGGCACTGCCGGATCGGGGTACGCGCTGCCGATGGTTGTTGCATGACTCGAGCAGTGGTGGCCTTCGCGGGCAAGATGGGTTCGACCAGAGGTATCGCGGAGGCAGTGGGCGAGGAACTGCGCCACCACGGGCTGACAGTGGACGTGTGCGACGTGCGCGCGGTGTCCTCGGTCGAGGACTACGACGCGGTCGTACTCGGCAGCGCGGTGTATGCGGGCCGGTGGCGTCGCGAGGCCGCGCGCTTCCTGAAACGTAACATCCCGGAGCTGAGCGAGCGCAGCGTGTGGCTGTTCGAAAGCGGCTGGATCGGCAAGCGCCCGGACGACCCGGCAGCGACGTCCGGTGGGCGCAGGCGTGCCCTGCGGATCGGTTCGGCCAGTCCTACTGTTTTCGGCGGACGCCTGGATCCGGCGCGGGCGACCGGACCCGTCGACCGAATGGTGGCCAGGGGAAAGTCGGGTGACTTCCGGAACTGGGAGGAGATTCGAGCCTGGGCCGCCGCGATCGCCGACACGTTGGTGACCGCCGAACACCGGTGACCGCTGACAGCACACTACGTAGGCACCAAGCCGCTTCCGATTCTCACCTGCCAGCACCTTGTATTGCGCCGGTTATCCGTGGGACTTTCGTCCTCCGTACTGTCACCATCCGGCACTCCCGCGCTGTCCTCGCTCCAGCGATGCTGGAAGCGGGGCAAGTGAGAGGCGCGCCATGACCGTGACCGCGATACCGGACGGAGTGCGTGCGCTGCTGGCCGACGGCAGGGTGGTCCGGATCCGCGTTCTGGGGTCGTCCGATATGGACATCGTGCTCCAGTTGCACCAGCGGATGTCCGAACACGACACCTACCTGCGGTTTTTCGGGATCGCGAGAGGGTTTCTCCATACCATCGCCGAGCGGATCACCCGTTCGCCGGACGCGAAGCACGTGGCGCTGGGCGCCTACTTGGACGACGTCCTGGTGGGTGTCGCCCATTACGAGACGCTCGCCGATCCGCACGTCGCCGAGATCGCGCTGGTGGTCGACGGCGCCGTTCAGGCGCGTGGCCTCGGCACCCTGCTGCTGGAGCATCTGACGTCGGTGGCTCGCCATCGCGGGGTGCGCCGGTTCGTGGCGGAGGTGCTGGCCGAGAACCGCCGGATGATCGGGGTGATCGCCGATGCCGGGCTCACCTACCGGACGCACTCCGCCGGTCCCGAGAGCGAGATCGTGATCCTTCTGGACCAGGACGACAGGTACCTGACCGCGGTCGGCGAACGGGAGCGAGTGTCCGATGTGGCCAGCCTGGCGGCCGTCCTGCGACCGGCTTCCGTGACGGTGATCGGCGCTGGTCGCAAGCCCGGCTCCGTCGGTCACGCCGTGTTGTGCAAGCTTGCCGATGGGTATGCCGGGACGCTGTCGGCGGTGAACCCGCACGCGGACGAGATCGCAGGCGTGCTGTGCTGGCCTACGCTGGCCGACGTCCCCGGTGACGTCGAGCTCGCCGTGGTGTGCGTGCCGGCCGCCGCGGTGCCTGATGCGGTGGAGCAGTGCGGGCAGCGTGGGTTTCGAGCGGTCGTGGTGATCTCGGCGGGGCTGAGTGGTTCCGACCTCGGCGCCCGTGTTCTGGAGTCGGTGCGCAGGTACGGGATGCGCCTGGTCGGCCCCAACTGCCTCGGTGTGGTCAACACCGAACCCGCCGTGCGGCTGGACGCGACGTTCACCCGCGGTCCGGTGCCGGCCGGCCGGGTCGGCATGGTTTCCCAATCCGGGGGAGTGGGGATCGCCGTGCTGGAGCTGCTGGGCCACCTCGGGCTCGGTGTGTCGACCGTGGTGTCCACCGGCGACAAGTATGACGTGAGCGGAAATGACATGTTGCTGTGGTGGCAACAGGATCCTCGCACCGACGCAGCGGTCTTGTACCTGGAGTCGTTCGGCAACCCGCGCAAGTTCAGCCGGCTGGCGAGGAGTCTCGCGCGAACCAAACCGGTCCTCGCGGTGCGGGCCGCCGACAGCGACGTCGCCCAGCAGGCGGCCGCGTCGCACACCGCGGCCGCGGCGACGCCTGCCGTAACCCGCGACGCGCTGTTCCGGCAGGCCGGGGTGATCGCGGTGGACACGGTCGGCGAGCTGGTCGATGTGCTCGCCGCCGTGACGTGGCAACCGTTGCCGGCCGGTAACCGGGTGGTCGTCCTGAGCAACGCGGGTGGGTCCGGGGTGCTGGCCGCCGACGCGTGTGCCCACAATGGACTCGTCCTGCCTCCGTTGGCCGTCGCCACCCGTGGCGCGCTGGCCCGGCTCCTGCCCGCCCAGGCGAGTCTGAACAACCCGGTCGACACGACCGCGGCCGTGGACGCTGTCGCCTTCGGCGCTTGTGTGGAGGTCCTGCTGGCCGCCGACGAGGTCGACGTGGTTGTCGCTGGCGGGGTGCCCACAGCGTTGGGCGACCCCGTCACCTCGGTGGCCGCGCTCGGGCACCGCTCCGGCAGGACGATGCTGGTGGTGCGGCCCGGTCAGTCGGCGTCGGTGACCGGGCTTCGCGATGACGACGGGGCGCCTGTCACGGCGAGCTACGCGGATCCGGCGGTCGCCGCGGCCGCGCTCGGGCGGATCGCCCGGTACGCGGCCTGGCGGCGGCAGCCCGCCGGCGTCGTCACCCTCCCGGCCGGTGTGCGGCTGACTGAGGCCCGTGCGCTGGTCCAGAGCTTCCTCGACGACCAGCCGTCCGGCGGGTGGCTGTCCCCGGAGGCGACCATGAGCTTGCTCGGCCGGTTCGGCATCCCGGCGATGCGATCGGTCGCGGCCGCCGACGCGGACCAGGCGGCCGCGGTGCTGGACGAGTTGGGCGGTCCGGTCGTCGTCAAAGCGATCGCGGCCGGCGTGCTGCACAAGAGCCGGGCAGGCGGGGTCGCGCTCGACGTCCGTGACGAGACCGACGTGCGAGCCGCGGTGGACAGGTTTCGGGACCGGTTCGGCGACACGCTGCAGGGTGTGTTGCTCCAGCCGATGGCCGAGCCTGGCCGGGAGCTGATCATCGGGGTGGAGACCGACGAGGTGTTCGGTCCGCTGGTGGTCTTCGGACTCGGCGGTATCGACACCGACCTGATCGCGGACCGCGCCGCACGGCTCACCCCGCTGTCCGATGTGGACGCCGAGCAGCTGGTGCACGACCTGCGATCCTCGGCGGCGCTGTTCGGGCGGGAGAGCCGGAACCCGTTGCCGATCAACGACATCGTCGACATTCTCCGACGTGTCGGACACCTCGCCGACGCACTGCCCGAGCTCGCCGAGCTCGACCTCAATCCCCTGGTCGTGCGGCACGACGGCTGCCTGGTGCTCGACGCACGGGTGCGGCTGGAGCCCCGCCGGCCGGTGGACCCATACCTGCGCAGGCTCCGGTCCTGACCCGCGCAAACCCGAGGAGCGATGCCATGACGACCATCGATGCCACAATGTCGGCCGTGATCGAGTCCGCGCTCCGCGCGGCGATCAGGGCACCGTCGGTGCACAACACCCAGCCTTGGCGGTTCGTAACCGGGCCCAGCCACGTCGAGCTGCACCTCGATCGTGACCGGATCCTCGCGGTGGCCGACCCCGACTCGCGCGAGGCCCGACTCTCTTGCGGCGCCGCGTTGTTCACCCTGTGGCTGGCCCTGCGGGCGGGTGGGCGGGGTGCCGTGGTCGACCTGCTGCCCGACACTGACCGTCCCGACTTCCTCGCCACCGTGAGGATCACCGGTGAACGGGCGGCGAGCCCGGAGCTGGACACGCTCGCGGCCGCGATCGACCGCAGGATCACCAACCGGCGGCCGTTCGCCCAGCGGGCTGTGCCCGCGCCGGATCGCTGGGCCCTGGTCCGCGCCGCCGAGTCCGAGGGCGGCCAGCTGCTCCTGCTCGACGACCCCCGTGGGCTGGGTGCGCTCGCGGTCCTGCTGCGTCGCGCCGACCACCTGCAGGAGGACGACCCGGACTACCAGGTGGAGCTTCGCAAGTGGACGGTCGAGCGGGCCGGCTGCGACGACGGCGTGCCGCTTTCGGCAGGCGGTCCGCGCCCGCTCGGCGGCAACTTGTTGGCGCTGCGCCGCTACCACAGCGATGACGCCACGGTGGTGCGCTCGTTCGAGCAGGATCCGCTGGTGGCGGTCCTGGCGACCAGCGGCGACACCGTGCGCGACCAGGTGCGTGCCGGGCAGGCGCTGCAGCGGGTCCTGCTCACCGCGGCCGCGGCCGGGCTGAGCGCATCGTTCCTGTCCCAGCCCATGGAGGTTCCGTTCACCCGCGGTGCGCTGCGCCAGCTGATCGGCGGCCGCGACCATCCGCAAACCGTGCTGAGACTGGGCTACGGCCAGTCGCTGGCGCGGACCAAACGCCGCTCGGTGGCCGCGGTCAGCGACCTACCGGTCCACGACACGGTCGTTGGTGAGAAGGAGTCGGACACGTGACGGTTCCCGGGTAGCGAAGAAGTAGCCGAGAGGTGGTGGTTCGGGCTCACTCGAGCTACCCCTGACACACTTGCGGAGGTCTGTGATGGCAGAAACGGGACGAGAAGCTCGCCGCCATCGCAACCAGCGGCGCCCCCGCCCGCCCCACACGCTCCGGGGGTCCAGGACCCGCAAGACACGTAGCGGCGCATCTGGCGCCCGAGCCGAACACGGCCTGGATCGCCATACCGCCCCGACCGCCCGAGCGGTAGCCAATGCGCGCTCATGCTGCGGTCAGTGCGAGAAGGGGATTGCCCAGACCTTTGGTTGACGGTTCGGGTGTGGGCATTGTCAGGCCGCGTGTGCGGCGGTGTGGATGGTTTCGAACTCGACCGGGGTGAGTCTGCCGAGGGGTCGTTGCCGGCGTCGGCGGTGGTTGGTCTTCTCGATCCAGGTCACGATCGCCAAGCGCAACTTGGTCGCGGGTGTCCCAGCGTTGGCGGTTGAGCAGGTTCTTCTGTAGCAGGCGAAGAACGACTCCATCGCCGCGTTGTCGCCGCAGGCCAGGTGCGCGTCCTCCCACTCGCGCTGCGAGACGGGGTCGCGTTTTCACTGGTAGAACGCCTGGGTGGGGAACCCGAGTACCCGGCAGGCCACCGCCACCGGCACCCGCACAGGTGCGTCCGGAGTGGCAAGATCACCGACCCAGCGGGTAGACAGGACTCGGAGATCCCGAAATCGGCTGCGATCTGCGCCAACGGCGCCTCACCCTTGCGCGCGACCCGCGACCCTGGGCAGCCCCTCGTGCTGTCGCAACGAATGATCAATCAAGGGCTGTCCCAGAACGTTAGAACTCGAGTTAGTCGGGGTTGGCGGTGTAGAGCAGGTGGATGGTGGCGTGCTGGCAGGCGTCCTGGTTGGTGGTCTTGTTCCTGAGGCCGATGGCCGCTCCGGCGAAGGGCGCCGACCCGCCGGGGCTGAGGGTCCTTTCAACGAGCATCCTCGTGTTGAGCAGGAAATAGTCGCTGGCGTCGCAGGCACCGGAACTAGATCCGGGCCGGGTTGTGACGGAGGTGATCTCGACCTCGACCACCCTGATGTAGGTGCTGTCGAAGCTGTTGTTCACGACCAGTCCAGTGATGGCCACCGGCGCGAGACCGGGTGCGAGACCGTCCATGGTCGAGGTCTGCTTGACAGTCAGGGAGTTCTCGGTAGTACCGCAGTCCGAGTTCGAGGCCTGCGCGGGTGTTCCCGGCGGTATCACGAAAGCAGCACCGACAATCGACAGGACCATCAGGGAGGCGACCACTCCGGTGCGCCGGCGTCGGCTCGCGAGCAGCATCACGATGCCGAGAACCAGGCATCCGATCGCGATGATCAGGAACAGGCCGAAGTACTCGAAGAGGCCGGTGTTCGGTAGCGGGTCACAGTTCACGATGTCGCCGTCCCGTCAGGTTCGGTATCGCCAGTAGTCGGGGCGGGTTGGGGTTGGGATTCGGTGGACGCCGGGGGCGTGTTCGTCACGCTCGTGGGGGCGGGTTCGGGTTCATCCGGCTCGGTCTCGCCTGAGCCATCGGACGTGTCGGGTATACCGGGCTCGATCGTTGCCGAAGGGGACGGAACGGGCACGATCTCGTCGGTGGGGACGCCTTCGGGAAGGGGGCCGGACCTCGCGGGAGACGCCGGCTGGGCGGGAGTGGTGCCGATCAAGGTGTTGCCGGTAAGGGTGACGGCGTCGCGGGAGAGTGCCCGGCCGACGAGTTCGGTGCTCGCGCCGAGAGTGATCGCCCCCTGGGCCAGGATGGTGCCGGGCAGGAACGAGTTCGCGCCGGTGTTGGCGGCGCCGGTGACGACCCAGAACACGTTGGCTGCCTGCGCCCCGTTGACGAGGTTGACGATGCTCGCGGCAGCGGTGTCGAACGCCGCATCGGTCTGGAAGATGAACACCGCGTCCGGGTCGCCCTCCGCGTCCAGAGTGACTGTTCCGGTCACGGCGAGCGCGGCGCCGGCGTGGTGAACGCCGATGTGGAAGGTCCGCCCGCCCAGGTTGCCGGTGATCTCGGTGTGCGGCGTGCGCGAGGAGGCGTCGTTGAGAGCTTCGAGCAGGTCGCCTTGCGCCTCCGCGGCGTCGGGGTCGCCCGCGTGCAGGGTGCCCGCGTACACGCCGGGAGGGAATCCGGTGATCGAGGTGCCAGGGCTGACACCGAGATCGCCGCTCAGGCTCGTGGCCTCGGTGTTCACCACTTCGGTGCCGGCCAGTACCGAGTACGTGCTCGCTGTGCCGAGGGACACCGTCGGCGGGTTGACCTCGACGGTCATGGTCTGGAAGGCGGCGGCTCCGTTGCTCGATGAGTCGCGGACCTTGGCCACGATGTCGTGCACACCGGCGGTGAGGGTCGTGGTGGTGACGCTCCAGGAGCCGTTGGCAGCGACGGTGGTGGACAGAGTCTGTCCGGCGATGGTCACGGTGACCGGGCTCGAGACCGGTGCGTTGCTGGTCCCGGTGATCGTGGGCGTGGTGTCCTTGGTGACGGAACTGGCGCCGCCGTTGATCGTCACGATCGGCGGCAGCGCGTCGGTGAACCGAATGGTGCTACCGCCAATGGTGACGGCATCGCGGGAGAGTGCCCGCCCGACGAGTTCGGTGCTCGCGCCGAGAGTGATCGCCCCCTGCGCCAGGATGGTGCCGAACAGGAACGAGTTCGCGCCCGTGCCCGCGGCGCCGGCGACGACCCAGAACACGTTGGCCGCCTGCGCCCCGTTGACGAGGTCGACCCTGCTGGCAGCAGCGGTGTCGAACGCCGCATCGGTCTGGAAGACGAACACCGCGTCGGTGTTGCCCTCAGCGTCGAGAGTGAGAGTTCCGGTCACGGCGAGCGCGGCAGTGGAGTGATTGACACCCGGGGTCAGGGTGAGGCCACCCAGTTCTCCGGCAACGTCATCGTCCGCCTCCCTGGCCGCCAGCTCTGCGTAGGCGTTGGCGAGGCCGGTCTGGGCAGCAGCAGCGGCGTCCCCGGCGTGGATGTCCCCGCCAACGATGCCGGGAGGGAATCCGGTGATGGACGTTCCCGGGCTCACTCCGAGGTCGCCACTGATCGTCGTCGTGGTGCCGGTGTTCACCACGGCGGTTCCGGCCAGGACAGAGAACCCCTGTGCGGCGCCGAGAAGAGGTGGCGCGGTCA
>Ga0190265_10003952_pt1 | contig 10207 bp, 9 predicted proteins | sample Popmic124T_FD_133135 | JGI IMG/M metagenome (GOLD analysis project Ga0190265, IMG submission 133135) | Populus adjacent soil microbial communities from riparian zone of Indian Creek, Utah, USA - 124 T | ecosystem: Environmental > Terrestrial > Soil > Riparian zone | place: USA: Utah | collected...
GATCCCAATCTCATCGTTGCCGGGACGAAGTTGACGATCCCGAGCGGGTCGGGTTCGAGCCAGACGGTCGCTAGCGCAACGCACACGATTCAGGCGGGAGAGACTCTGTGGGACCTCGCTCAGCGATTCGGTACCAGCGTCGATGCCCTTGCCCGCGCCAACGAGATCTCCAACCCCAACCTCATCGTGGCCGGAACGAAAATCACGGTCTCGGGGAACGACGGTGCCAGTGCAACGACTGCGGTTGGCGGAGGAACTCATACCGTTCGAGCCGGTGAGACCCTGTCGGACATCGCAGCTCGTTTTGGCGTGAGCGTCAGCGCGCTCGCTCGGGCCAACGGAATCTCCAACCCCAACTTCGTCGTGGCGGGCTCGACGATCTCGGTGCCCGGCACGACGATGGGAGCGGCGCCGGCCCCCGCGAGCTCGACCGAGGTCGGTTATCTCCTCGAGCAAGAGGCCGTGGCCAACGGCGTCAGTCCGTCACTCATCAAGGCAATGGCGTACCAGGAAAGTGGATGGCAGCAGGATGTCGTCTCGAGTGCCGGCGCCATCGGGGTGATGCAGGTCATGCCCGCAACCGCTCGGTGGGTTAACAAGGTTCTCCTTGGGGGTGCGTCGCTCAACGTGCGCCAAGCCCACGACAACATCAAGATGGGCGTGTCCTACATGCGTTACCTGCTATCCATCATGCCGAGTCAGGATCAGGCGCTGGCCGCCTACTACTCCGGGCCGGGGAATGTGGGAAGCAAGCTACACAGGTACCAACGGGTGTACGTCAACGCGGTCAACGCTCACTTGTCGCGCTTCTAAGTTCGCCGAGCGGAGAAGCGGAGAAGCTCGCCATCCCGCCCTGCGGGCTGACAAGTCTCCAAGGCTCAAGGCTCGGAGCTGAGAGTGTCTGGTGCGATGTGGGGCGTTGCGATCACGCCTCCGACCGACGCGAGCAAGCCCGTGATCGCCCCTGCGGCCACGAGCGTGAGCCCGAAACCCGGTTGAGCTCTGCCAACCAGATCGAGCTCCAGATGCAGTGAGGACGATTCATCCGCGATTGCCCTATAGGCCGAAATCACGAGGCCACCCGTCACCATCGACGCCAGGAAGCCGAGCCACGCCCATTTTCCTCGACGTCGGATCAGCAGCATCAATGCGGCCGAGACGAGAACGATCCCCGCGATCATCGATGTGACTCCATAGCGTGTTTCCGTGCCCGACACGGGATCGCCTCGCTGTCGCTCGTTGTTGAAGTCCTCCTCCGTCCCGAAGTCGGCGTCCTCGGCTCGCGTCGGGACGTCGGACAACGAGATCCAGTCGAGGGCCGACCCGATCACCATGGCCGCGCCGGCTGCGATCATCACCGCCACGGCGACCGTGCGAACGCGGTCGAAGAAGTCTCCTTGCAGGGATTGGGGCGACACCCGGGTAGCCTACTTGGATGTCTGAGAAACGACGCTGTCTGCTCGCCATCCATGCCCACCCGGACGACGAGTCCTCGAAAGGCGCCGGGACGATGGCGCTTTATGCGGACGAGGGAGTAAGAGTGGTGCTGGTGTGCGCCACCGGTGGCGAGGAAGGTGAGATCCTCAATCCGCGGATGGATAAGCCGGGAATCCTCGACCGCATTGACGAGATCAGGAAGGCAGAGCTTCAGACCGCGTGCGACATGCTCGGTGTCGCGGAGATCTACATGCTCGGCTATCGCGACTCGGGTATGCCGGGTCGGCCATCGAATTCTCATCCGGATGCCTTCACGAGCGCGGATCCGGACGAAGCCGTCGGCCGTCTCGTCGAGATAATCCGCAAGGAACGACCCGAGGTCGTGCTGAGCTACGACGAATCGCGAGGATACGAGCACCCCGACCACGTGCGCGTCCACGAGTGGGGGATGCGCGCGTTCAAGGAAGCCGGTGATCCTGAATTGCATCCGGACCGCGGCGAGGCGTGGCAGCCATCCAAGCTTTACTACTTCGCGACGTTCAACAAGCGGCGCATGGAGGCACTCCATCAGGCCATGCTCGACGCCGGCAAAGAGAGTCCCTACCAGGGATGGCTTGAACAGTGGGAAGAGAGTGGATTCCGCGACCCCGAGATCACTGCCCGTGTGGACGTCGCCGACTATGTCGAGGTGCGCACCAAGGCGCTGCTTGCTCATGCAACGCAGATAGATCCAGACTCATGGTGGTTCGCCATCCCGGACGACGTCATCAAGAAGGTCTATCCATGGGAGGACTACACCCTCGTCACCTCCACGGTCGAAACCAAGGATCTCGAGGACGATCTCTTCCTCGGTACCTAACGGCCTCGCCCTTGACGACGAGCGTCCCCAAGTGACTACATGGCTCCGGCGGGAGTGTCGCGCCGCCCGCGTCGCTTGAGGGCCTAGTTGCGCTCCGCGAGCGTCTTCTCGATCACCGCGCGAATGTCATCGCCCAGAAGCTCTTCTTGATCCAGCAACGCGTCACGTAGCGCTTCGATGAGATCGCGGTTGTGTTCAAACTTGTAGCGCACCTGGTTCTTCTGGTCCACGAGCATGTCCTCGACCTCACGCTTGGTGTCGTCGTTGCTCAGTACCTTTGCGACGATGTTGGGAGTGCTGTGCGCACCATTGCTCACCGCTTCATATGACACCAGTGAGCGACCCATCCCGTACGAGCCGACCATCTGAGCTGCGAGAGCGGTGGCCGCAATCAGATCGCTCGAGGGGCCTGTCCCGTGTTCGCCAAAGAAAAGTTCCTCGGCGCACATCCCTCCGAGGGCGATGCGGACAGTCGATTCAAGCTCGGACTTTGTCTTGGTGAAGCGCTCCTCTGTGTCGGAGTGCGCCAGCAACCCCAGGGCGTGACGCCGTTTGATGATGGAAAGAACCTCGAGCTTGCGCCAGTCGCTGGCGAAGAGGTACGCCGAGACGGCGTGTCCGGCTTCGTGAGTGGCGATGAGATCACGCTCGCGGTCGGTGTAGGAGACCGGTTGGGCCAGTCCGATCTCTTCGGACAAACGAGCACGCTGAACGTCGCGCCAACTGAGCTCTCTGCGGCTCTCGCGAATCGCCCACATGAGCGCCTCGTCCAAGATGTGCTCGAGCATTGCGGGGCTGTATCCGAGCGTCATTGCAGCGAGCTCTTCCCTGAGATCCTCCCGATCCATGTCGTCCTCGTGAGCGCGTCGTGCGAGGAAGTAGTCGAGCAGGTCGCGGCGACCGTTTCTCGAGGGAAGGTCGAAATAAAGAGTCCGGTCGAAACGACCCGGCCGCATCAGCGCCGGATCGAGTACGTCTGCCCTGTTGGTTGCAGCGATGATCAGGATGTTGGCGTAGTCAGCCTGCCGCTTCTTCAGCCTGCGGTGGCTCGGCAGGAACTTGTTGACGGCATCGATGAATCGATTTCGCATTCGCTGGCCGAACGGAGGGGTGTCGAAGCTCTGAAGCTGGATCAGCATCTCGTTGACCGCCGAGTCCTTGTCGCCACCTCCCATCATGGGCAACGAACTCCAGCGTCCGCCTTGGTACGGAGTTGCGGAATTGAGCCCGTGGCGCGCGGCACCTATTGCATCGATCTCCTCGATGAAGCCGATCGCTCCGCCCTCTTTGCGCGCCGCCTTCCTGACGGCTTTGAAGAAGCTCCGAATCTTTAGCGACGAGCCCGCCTGCCACATCGAGGTCAGCGCGGGAGAGGACACGAAGAAGAAGGGAACCCCGGCTTCGGCCGCCATGGCTTTTGCTATATGGGTCTTGCCCGTGCCGGGGGGTCCCTCGAAAAGGATGCCCCGCCTCGGGTTGCCACCCAGTTCCTCTCTGAACGATTTGTAGGTCAGGAAGATCTGAAGGCTCCGTGTGACCTCCTCGAGCACCGTGTCCACGCCTCGCACGTCCGAGAAGTTGATTGGGATCTCCTCGGGACTGAATCGCACGTGGGGGCTGCGGTTCATCATGAGTGGCGCGCAAATCGCAACGCCGACCATCAGCACGATGGCGATGGGCAGCATGTAGAGCATGAAGTCGGGACCGAGCGTGGGCATCCCGAATCCCACCGGGTTGTTCTCGATGGCTCGCTTGACAAGGTACGCGAGGAGGAACAGGCCGAAGACCAGAACCCATTTGAGGCGCGCCAGTCGATTCCGCTCCCTGGCCTTCTCGACATCCGCCCGGTGGATCTTCGCGACCTTGCGCCAGGTCTCGCCCGACTTGAGGTGCTCCGCGCCAGTCGCTGTGGACCTCTCCACTTCCCCGTTACTCCTTGTCTTCGTCCGTCCGAGCAGTGTGGCACTAATTGGAAATGGCGATACCTGTGCCTAAGGCTGATAATGACAGGGAAACGACGATTTGTGACCAGAAAACTACAAAGAGTAAGGAAATCTGCGCCTTTTGCTGTGGCGTAACGGGGCAAAACGCTCCAATCGGCATCCCGGGTTGGGGTGTCAGAGCCTGATTGCGACCTTCCCTCGAGCGTGTCCATCTCTCATGTAATTGATGGCCGCCGGAACCTCGCTCAGCGGGAACGTCTTGTCGATGGCAGGTGTCACCTTGCCGGACTGGATGAGCTCGCCGAGGACGATCAGATCCGCTGAGTCCTCCGACGCGAGGAACGTGCCCAGCTTCTGGCCCACGAACGGGGACAACATGTGTGCCCGGAGCGAACGATCGATGCCTCCGAGCCAGCGTCCATCCGTCTCCCCTCCGACAATGACGAGCGTTCCGTGGGGAGTGAGAGCGCGTCGCAGACGACGTATCGAGGTGTTCCCGCCGGTGTCGAGAATCACGTCGTAGCGCTGTTTTCCGTCCGCGAAGTCGTCCAGCGTGTAATCGATGATGTGGTCTGCGCCGATCGACCGGACCAGATCCACCTTCTTCGTGCTGCACACCCCGGTGACCTCCGCCCCAAACGTCTTGGCGATCTGCACGGCAAACGTCCCGACGCCTCCCGACGCTCCGATGATCAGCACCTTCTGCCCGGGCTTTACACGTCCGCGGTCGCGCACCCCTTGCAGGGCGGTGAGGGCCGAGATGGGGCTTGCCGCTGCCTGCTCGAAGGTGACGTTTGTCGGCTTGGCCGCTAGCTTCTTCTCCCGGGCACCTGCGTACTCGGCGAACGAGCCCTCGGCGATGCCGTATACCTCGTCGCCGGGCTGGAATCTGGTCACGTCGGCGCCCACGGACTCCACGACGCCGGCCACCTCCCTACCTCGGACGGGGGTCTTGGGCGCGCGGACACCGAAGCCGGCTATACGAACCGGATAGGGCACGCCGGCCATGAAGTGCCAGACACCTCGATCGACTCCGGCTGCGTGGACGCGAATCAACACCTGGTCGTCTTCGATCTCGGGCCTGTCGATCTCCCCGAGGCGCAGGACGTCCTCGGCCTCGCCGTACTCCTCCTGCAGCATCGCCTTCATCTTCATCGACTCCTCCTCGGTTGCCATGTGTCGTGCTTTGACTTTCGGTCGCGCCTCGCTGCCCTCATTTTCGCTCTCCCTTACACTGTAAGCGTCGGTGGTCAACGTACGCTTACGATGTAAGCCTGTCAAGGAAAAAAGGGGATGCTTCGAAGCTTTCCCACCGGGCGAGGCTCAGGGCCCGGTGGGCTGATTGTCCAGAGGAGCCCTCGCCACGACAAGACCGACCAGCAGGAAGGGCAGGGCGAGGGCAAGCGCCGTGCCCCTTGCCAGGGCCAGCACGAGCCAGGCGACCGAGTCGCCGGCGGGATCCACCAGGGAGTGGCCGATGAGCGAAGCGAGTACCCAAACGATGATGGCGAAGCCTGCCATGGACAGGGCCACCGAGGCTCTCCAGCGGGACGGGCCACGGGCCTGCGAAGATCGGGCAACACCACTCCAGGCACCCAGCGCGGTCGGCACGTGACCCGCGGCCTCCTGCTCGATCGCCCGGCGGGTCGCTCGGAGAAGGATGGGGATCAGAGCGACCTCGAGCGCCAGCACGATTAGCTGTGCGGACCGCGCTTGGTCAATTGCCTCTTCGTCGACTCCCCGCACCTTGTCTCCGGTCGGCAGGGACTCGATGTCGACGTGGATTTCGCGGGTGGCGATCACGTCCTGATACAGAAATGCCCATGCGACGTTCAAAGGAATGGTGACCGCAGCGACGATCAGCCAGAAGGTCGAGAAGTTTCGTAGCGCCGTTTTGAGCGCCCGGTCGACAAGCATCGATGGAGTCTAGGCATGCAGCGGCTCTGTTGCCGAAAAGTCGTTCCGAGCGAGCAAGCGGCGGGATAATCACACCTTGTCTCGGACGTTGGGAGTGCGATGAGGATTCTGCTGTGGCACGGGTACCTGTTGTCCGGCTCGGGCTCGAATCTATACACGGTGAACATCGCTCGCATCTGGCGGTCGGAAGGTCATGACGTCCTCTTGATGTGTCAGGAGAGACACGCCGCCGCGTTCGCGTTCGTGGACGCTGCAGGAGTTTTCAACGCGGACAACACAGAATTCGAGTGGTACGAAACGGAACACGAGCGCGCGACCGGGCGGCTGCGTGTGCTGCGTCCGAACATCGGCGAAGTACTGCCCGTTTATGTCTATGACGAGTATGAGGGATTCACCGCCAAGCGCTTCGTGGACCTCACCGACGAAGAGCTGGAGCGCTACACGTCCGCAAATATCCGGGCGCTGGTGACTGCGATCGAGGAACATCAACCCGATGCGATAGTCACCGGGCACGAGGTGATGGGTCCTTATATCGCGAGAGAGGCGTGCAAGCGCACAAGCACTTCATATCTTGCCAAGCTGCATGGGAGTGCGCTCGAGTACGCCGTCAAGGAGCAACCGGAACGTTATCTCGAGTTCGCTTCCTCCGGCCTCCGATCCGCACGAGTGGTCACTGGTGGGAGCAACTACATGGTGAGGGAAGCTTCATCCGTGATTCCGGGCTGGGAGGACCGGGCACAGGTCGTGAATCCGGGCTGCGACGTCGAACTCTTCCGCCCGGTCGAGAGAGATCCCTCGACACCACCGAACGTGGGATACGTGGGGAAGTTCATCGTGTCGAAGGGCGTGCACAATCTTCTTGGATCACTTGGACTCACCACCACGGAGAATCTCAATGTCACGATCGTCGGCTACGGGGGTTTCGAAAGAGGCCTTCACGAGATCGCCAGCGCTCTTAGAACGAACGATCCCGAGGTGCTCGAGACACTAGCGGTCCGCGGTGACGGTGTTCAGGAGCTCAGTCATCTGCTGAAGTTCATCGATGCGGGGAAGGCGACGGGGTCGTATTTCTCGCGCGCGGCCAAGGTCACAGTGCAGTGGCCGGGACGGCTCGAGCATGTGGCTCTCTCTCAGGTGCTGCCTCACTTCGACGCTCTGGTTGTCCCCTCCGTGCTGGCCGAGGCCTTTGGCATGGTCGCAGCAGAGGCTGCCGCCTGCGGCGTGTTCCCAATCGTCCCGGACCACTCCGGCATCGGTGAGGTCGGCCGAATGATCGAGCAAGCTGTGGATGCACCAGGGCTGCTGACCTACGACCAGGACAATCCCCTCGAAGGGATAGCTCGCTGCATCGACTCCGTGTTCGCCATCCCTCGTGAGGAGAGAGCCGAGATGGAGGCAAAGGCAGTCGAACTCGCGCGCTCGCGCTGGTCGTGGCGAGTCGTTGCCGATCGGCTGCTCGAATTAGCAGCTCCTGAGGATCAAGAAGCTAGTCTGAGCGCGAGATGACGGCTTTTACTCACGACGGGACCGAGAACATCATGCGGTGGGATCGAAGGACCCCCGGTTTCATGGAGGTCTGGTACTCGACGATCAACCACCCCGAGAGCGGTGGTGGCATGTGGATGCGCTACACGATTACTGCTCCACGAAATGGCACGCCCTACTGTGAGCTGTGGGGATTCTATTTCGATCCATCCAACAAGCGCACGTTTGCAGGCAAGCACCGGTTCTCGATCGATGTTCTCGGTCGCGAACGTGACGATGGATCGGTCGTGCGCATCGGTGATGCGTGGCTCAGTGAGCGGCATCTGGAAGGCCAAGTTCACGATGACGGTGGCCGAGCAATGGAATGGTCTTTCGATCTCGAGCCGACCGGCCGTTGCTTTCATCACATCCCTCAACCTTTGCGCCAGCGCGTCGAACAGCGCGTCTCGACCGTGTGCGTTCCAAATCTAAGTGTGCCCTTCACCGGATCAGTCAATTTGGAGGGTGAGCAGTTTTCCTTCGAGCGGGTGAGGGGAAGCCAGGCGCATCGCTGGGGACACTCACATTCACAGTCGTGGGCCTGGGCGCATTGCGACGGATTCGAAAATCACCCGGACGCGATCTTTGAGGGTCTCGCTGCGCGTGCTCGTTTCGCAGGCCTCCCCGCGCCGACCATGACCTTCACCTACCTGCGATATGACGGTCGGGACCTTGAATTCAACTCGTTGAAGCAATCCCTGAGCGCCAAGAGTCGTTACGAAATGCCCACTTGGGCTTTCACCGCGAACAGCGACGAGTTCAAGATCGTGGGCGCAGCGCGCGCTTTACCCGAGCGAATGGTGCAGGTTGCGTACGAGGATCCCGACGGGTCGCAGCGCCACTGCGCCAATTCCGAGATTGCGGACATGGGTATCGAGTTGTTTCGCAGGGAGAAGGGAAGGTGGCGGCACATTGACAGTCTTACCTGCCTGCGAACGGCCCATCTTGAGTTCGGGCGCAAAGAGCCTTTCGTCGAGGTGCCAGTAGCTTTCTGAGCCTTTCCATCGATTGAGGAGGAAGTTGGTTGAGCATTCAGTTCCAGGTGACGTTCGATTGCGCCGATCCTGCGCGTATGGCGGAGTTTTGGGCCCAGGCCCTCGGCTACAAGCTTCAGGATCCACCGGAAGGATGGGACTCATGGGAGGCTTGGGCGAGCGACCAGGGGATCCCGGAGGAGGACTTCAACTCGATGTCCGCGGTGGTCGACCCAGACGGGAAAGGACCTCGACTTCTCTTCCAGCGCGTGCCCGAAGGGAAGTCGGCCAAGAACCGCGTGCACCTCGATCTCAACGTTGGAATACCGCGCGACGATGCTCAAGCCTCGCGAACGAGGGTTAAGGAAGCCGCCGAGCGTCTCGAGGGCCTGGGGGCAGCCAAGCTGCGCGAGGCAGAGGAGCGCGGCGAGTTCTGGATCGTCATGCAGGACATAGAGGGAAACGAGTTCTGCCTGCAATAGTTGGCTAGTCGTCGTTGTGGGTCACCCGTCGGGTCCGCTTGATCTCGGAGCGCCGCCGTTTTTGCTGAAGTCGCCGTTCTTTGCCGGCCTTCGTCGGCTTCGTCTTCACCCGCGTTCGCTCGACCTTCAGCGCGTCATCGACCAACCCGGCGAGTCGGTTCTTGGCTTCTTCGCGATTGCGCAGTTGGGAGCGATGCTTCTCGCTTGCGACGCGCAGGTAGCCGTTGGAGTCGAGGCGGTTCGCGAGCCGGGATCGAATCCTCGCGCGTTGTCGAGGACCCAGGACGGAAGAGGTCTCGACGTTCCATGCCAGCTCGGCCCGAGTCGAGGCTTTGTTCGCATGCTGACCCCCCGGACCCGACGACGTCGAGAAACGCTCCTCCAACTCGGCGGACGGAATCTCGAGCCGACGGTTGACACGTAGGCCGGTCACGGAGAGTCGATCTGTTTCAGCATGGATTCGACGTCATTCACCGGGAGATTACAGACTCCTCTCCGGCAAACGAAGGCGGTAGCCAGGCCGGTCTCCGTGCGTCCTTCAAGCAGCGGAAGTCGTTGTGCATCGGTCGTCGTCGGATGTTCTGCTGCGATGAGCACCTTGCTCGGGAAGTAGTTCGTGTGCACCGCATCGACCAACTCACGAGATTCGTCACCGACGATGACGATCTCGACGGCATCGCCTGCATAGAATTCGTAGGCGCCAAGCATCGTGCCGAATCCCAGAGGCGAGCGAGCCGCAACATCACGAACGAGCTGCATCGCTTTCAATGCAACTTCTTCGTACGAGCGGTCACCGGTCAGCAGGGCGAGCCGTTGCAACTCCAGTGCAAAGACCGAGTTTGCGGACGGCACGGCGTTGTCGAACAGGTCCTTTGGTCGCACCACGAGGCTTTCGGCATCACTGCCCGTGGTGAAGAACCCGCCCTTGTCCTTGTCCTCGAAGAGCTCGATACCGCGATCCGCTGCCCACCTAGCGCGCTCGAGCCAGCGCGTATCAAAGGTCGTCTCCCAGAGGGCGAGGGAGGCCTCGAGGTAGAAGGCGTAGTCCTCGGCCACTCCGAGATGCTTGAC
>Ga0190265_10003953_pt1 | contig 10205 bp, 6 predicted proteins | sample Popmic124T_FD_133135 | JGI IMG/M metagenome (GOLD analysis project Ga0190265, IMG submission 133135) | Populus adjacent soil microbial communities from riparian zone of Indian Creek, Utah, USA - 124 T | ecosystem: Environmental > Terrestrial > Soil > Riparian zone | place: USA: Utah | collected...
CGAGCTGGGCTCGACCGCCGCGCGCAGGCGCAAGCGCAGCGCTTGCTGTTCGAGACCGGCGCCGGGGACTTCCGGCTGCGCGAGCGCAGCGCTGATCGCCTCGTGCTGGCCGGTCTGCAGCGCGGCGCGCGCGCGCATCGACCACAGCTCGGGCGTGCTCTCCGGCACCTGGGCCAGCAAGTCGAGCACGCGCGATCCGTCGTTGCGCGCGAGCAGCACGCGCGCGAGCAGCACGCGATACGCGACCGCGGACGGCGCCAGCGCCAGCGCCTGGCTCGCGGCTTGTTGCGCGGTGCCGAGCTGGGCGACGCGCAAGGCTTCGGCCGCGATCAACGCCAGCAACCGAGGCTCGTTCGCGCCGGCGCCCAGCGCCTCGCGCAAGGCATCGGCGGTCTTGTCGCCCTGACCGGCGCGCGCGAACAGCCGCGCGCGCGCGAGGCCCCACAGGATGCGATCGACCGGTGCACCCATGCGCGCCGGCTCGGACAGCTGTTGCAGCGCAGCCAGCGCCGCGGCCGGCTCCGGCTCGTCCGCGGTCAACACCGCGCGCCACAAGCGCGCGCGCAGATGCTCGGGGTGGCGCTGCAGCACGGCGTCGAGCTTGGCCAGCGCGCCCTGCCCGTCGCCTTGCTCGCGCAGCTGCTCGGCTTGAGCCAGCGACACGGCGACCAACTCGGGCGCCTTCATCGCCGCGGCCTGCAGGTGCGCGTCGGCTTCGGGCCGGCCCAACCGCTGCTCGAGCCTGCCGACGAGATAGAGCAGCTCCGGCTGACCGGCGAGCTTGGCGCGCGCCTGCTCGAGCATCGCGCCGGCTTCCGCCGCCGTGCTCGAGTACGCCGCGAGCACCGCGCGCGCCGCCGCCAGGTGCGCGGGATCGACGCCCAGGCCCTGTTGCCCCGCGCGCGCGAGCGACGCGCGCAGCGTGCTCAGGTCGCGGTTGCCGTTCTCGAGCACGCGCGCGGCGTGCACGAACAGCTCGAGCTGGGGCACTTCCCTGGAGCGCGGGTACAGCTCGCGCGCGCCGCGCAGCAAGCGCTCGGCGTCGAGCAGGGTCTTGTAGTCGCTGGCGAAGGCAGCGACCCGCGCCTGCGCGCTCAGGTCGGCGGCCTTGGCGTGGCGGTGCTGCACCCACTGCTGCCAGCCGAAGTAGCCGCCGCCGCAGATCAAGACCGCGCTCAGCCACACGAACAGCAGCGCGCCCCGCAGGCGCTGACCGCTCTGCGGCACGTCCTTCTTCGGCGGCCAGACCGAAGGGCGGGCCTCCTGGGTCTCGAGCACGCCGTGCGCGCGCAGCATCGAGAGAACCTGCTCGGGATCGTCGGGCTGACCGGCATGCGCGCCGAGCTCGAGGTCGGGCTTGGGATGCGGCGACAGCTGCTCGGTGTCCATGCCGCCGAGCGCGGCCCGGGCCAGCGCGTCGGTCTCCGATCCGTCCGCGAGATCCGAGGCCATCGGCCAGGGCGCCATCACCGAGGGGGCGTCCCACGAAGTCGCGAGCGGCCGGCGCGCGCGGCCGGTGACGGGATCGATGCCGGCGTCGGAGATCTCCGCGCCGGTGAAAAGCGGCTCGCGCGCGGGCCGTACCTGCGGTTCGGTCTGCGGTTCGCGGTACGGCTCCGGCTCGAGCTCCGGCTCCTCGAGATCGACGTCGACGGGGATGATCGGCGCCGGCGGTTGCGACACGTGCGCGTACGCACCCGCACGCCCGTTGCCGTAGCCGATCGCGAGCGACGCGCCTTCATCCCACTTGGCCGCGCTCGGCGCTGCGGGCAGTGGTGAAGCCATGCGCCCCGGGCTGGAGGAGCTCGGCGCGCGCACGCTCCCGGGCGACGAGCTCGGCGCGCGCACGCTCCCGGGCGACGAGCTCGGTGAGTACAGACCGCCCGACAGCGATCCCGGCGAATACAAACCACCCGGCGAGCTCGACGGAGCGGTCGGCCGCGGCGACGAGAGGCGCCCGGCGCTGGAAGTCGACGCGGCGGCCGCGAGCCGGCCCGCCGAGCTCAAAGGCGGAGGCGCTGGCAAGCGCCCGGCGGACGACGTCACACCCGGTGAGCTGGTCCCCGGCGCGGAGCGCGTGCCCGCAGCGCTGCTCGTCCCCGGCGCAGAGCGCGTGCCCGCGCCGCTGCTCGTCCCCGGCGCAGAGCGCGTGCCCGCGCCGCTGCTCGTCCCCGGCGCAGAGCGCGTGCCCGCGCCGCTGCTCGTCCCCGGCGCGGAGCGCGTGCCCGCGCCGCTGCTCGTCCCCGGCGCGGAGCGCGTGCCCGCGCCGCTGCTCGTCCCCGGCGCAGAGCGCGTGCCCGCGCCGCTGCTCGTCCCCGGCGCAGAGCGCGTGCCCGCGCCGCTGCTGATCCCTGGCGCGGAACGCAGACCTGCCCCACTGCTGATCCCCGGCGCGCTCTGCTCGACCTCGCCCGGCGCGGTGCGCCCCGCCGCGGTCGTGCGCGCTGCAGCGGCCTGTCCCGGAGCCGTGATCCCCGCCGCCGACTGCCCGGGCGCCGTACTGGTCAGCGCGGACAGGGGCGTCGGCGCCGTGGACCACGCGCTCGGCGCTGCGGCGCCCGACAGCGTGCCCGAGCGGAAAGCCACAGCCTGCGCGCCGTTCGAGCTCGTGCTGGGCGGTGGAAACGGCGACGCGCGGCCGCCTGGGCTGGTGCGGCCTTGCGCGGTCGTGGTCAGCGGATTGCCGGTGCGCGGCGCGGCTCGACCGGGCGCCGTCGCGTTGCCGGTGATCGAGTCGTACGGCTCGTCCAGCGCGCCGCCGGACAGATCATCGAAGCTCTCGCGCTCGCGGCGGAACGCGTCGGTGGGCTCATCGTCATCACGCGTCTGTGGGCTTGCCACCCCGAGCGGCGTGGCCTGCAACGAGGCATCCCCGCCGCGCGGCAGAGGAGGCCGAACCGGACGCGGGCGCACGCTGGCGCCGGGGGCGGTGGTGTTGGCGTCGAGCGCCGGCACTGCCACCGCCCACGGCTCGACGGCTGGACGCGGCTCGGCCACCGGGATGGCGCGGGTCGCGCCGTGCGGGCGCGGGCGCTCGCGCGCAGCGGGAAGCGACGAGCTGATCGCCGGCGGGGCCGATTCGGCCACCGGTTCGGCATATTGCGCGAGCTGCGATGCGCGATCGAGCAGCTGCCGGCATTCGGCGTCGTCCGGCGCGAGCGCCACCGCGCGCTCGAGCGCGCGCAACGCGCGCAGCGGATCGCCGCGCTTGACCAAGACCTCACCCAGCCAGCGGAATACCTCGGGTGCATCCGGATCGAGCCGGGCCGCGCGCACGAGCGCGGCCTGCGCGCGCACCAGATCGTGGTCCAGGTACCAGGCGCGCGCCTCGAGCACGAGCAAGCGACTGTCGAGCCGCTCGTCGTCGGTCTGCGCGCTCACCGCGACGCCGCGCGCGTCGCCGTAGCGACGCGCCGTGATCAGATCCTCGGCCAGCGCACACGCATCCTCCAGATCCGGATCGGAGCGAAAGCGCAGCAGGCGAGCGTTCAGGCTGTGGGAATCGGCGCCAGGGCCCATGGCTATACGGGTGCATAGTATCCGTCGGCAGCGTTTTGTGAAATTTGGCGCGATCGCTTTTCTGTCCGACTGCCCTCCACTGTCGGACAGGTCTTCACATCGGTTCTGGTGTAGAACGCTTCCCGCCACTCATGAGCCCGAGCCCCGAAGGCCGCCGAAGCCACGCCGCCGCACAGCGTTTTTCGCCGTTGGCGCAGCTCCACTCGCGCGCGCTCTGTCTGCTCGCCCTGGTCTGTCTGGCCGGCTGCGGCGGCGGGCCGGACCTGCCACCGACCCCCGAGGCCGCGGTGATGGCTTTCGCGCGCGCGCTCAACCGCGCCAAGTTCGACGAGGCCTACGCGCTGATGTCCTCGGACTACCGCAAGCGGGTCAGCTTCGCGCAGTGGAAACGGCGCCTGACCGAGAACCCGCAGGAGACGCTGGACGTGAGCAACGCCCTGAGCGGCGTGCGCGCGACGGCGGAACAGCGCGCGGTGATCGCTTACGACGACGGCGCCCAGCTCGAGCTGAGGCGCGAGGGCGAGCGCTGGTACCTGAGCAGCAACGTGGTCGACTTCTACGACCAGTCCACGCCGCGCGCGGCGTTGCGCGCCTTCGTCCGCGCGATGGAGCGCAAGCGCTACGACGTGGTGATGCGCTTGATCCCCAGCGCCGACAAGGAAGGCATCACCGCCGAGCGCATGGAGCAGGCCTGGACCGGCGACGAGCGCGAGTCGGTCGAGCGCATGTTGAGCGTGCTGCGCGAGCACCTCGAGGACCCGATCGAAGTGATCGGCAACCACGCCACGATGCCCTATGGCGACCACGCCCGCGTTCAGTTCGTGCGCGAGGGCGAGGTCTGGAAGATCGAAGACCCGGAGTGAAGGCGGAGAGTTGTTAGCCGCCAAGGCGCCGAAGAACGCCTAACGCTCTACTGCGGCTGCGCCTTGAGCGCTTCGCGCACCGCTTGCTGGACCGCTGCCGGGTCGGGCTGGGCCTTGGTCACCTGGGGCTTGAAGATCAGCGGCAGGCTGGTGTGCGTGGCGTCGTTGGCCTCGGGAAAGCGCCAGCTCATGATCGCTTGCTTCAAGCAGGGCGACATCCCCGGCAGGCCGCCGCTGCCTTCGATGTCGACGGCCGTGACCGCCCCCGACGGCGCGATGTGAATCGCCGCCTCCATGCGGATCTCCTGCCGGTACGGGCTGGTCTCGAGCGCGCTCTGATAGCAGCGCTCGAGGCTCGGCTGTTGCGCCGCCACCGCGCCCGACAGCTGCTGCTCGCTCAGGTCGTGCTTGGCGCCACCACACGCTGCGGCCAGTAGCGCGAACGCACTCACGACCCGTACGGGAGAGGGGCGGGGACTAGTTCGCGGCTTCATCCGCATTGGGGTTGTTCTGGCCGCCGAAGATGCCCATGCCGGGGTTGCCGCCGAAGAAGCCCATGCCGGGATTGCCGCCGAAGAAGCCGTTGCCGAAGAAGCCCGGCGTGCCGCCGTCCTCGTCGTCCATGGGCAAGCCGCCGGGCATCGCGCCGGTGCCTCCGCCGGGCATCGCGCCGGTGCCGGCGCCGAACAGACCGCCGAACAGCGGGCCCGCATCAAACGGGGTCGCCCCGGGCATCGGCGTTCCGGTCTGGCCGCCCGTCGTGCCGGCGGTGCCGGTGGTCTTGCCGCAACCGGTCAGCACCAGAAAACAGGTCTCGGGATCGCACGACAGCGCGCCCGGCTTGAGCCCCAGCGACGTGCAGCTCTGACCGCCGAAGTTGCGCGGGTTGCACGGCGGACCGTAGCCGCACGCCAGCAGCTGCCCGCCGTCGTCCTTGTTCTCTTCCCAGTCCGCCTCCGCGGAGACCGCCGTGCGCACGCCGCAGCTCGCGCTGCACAGCAACGCGACCAGCGCGAGCGCGCTGGCGGTTCGTGAACGGCCCTCAACTGAAGCGGCGATGCGAGAAGCCAAACGGCGGACGATGTGCACGGCTTTACCTATCCCCGAACGTTGCGCAATTGGCTGTGAATACCGCTTCGACCGACCCGAGGCAAGAACACCACCGCTCGCAGCCCCTTGGGAGGCCATGAGGGGACGCGGTCCCCTCACCGTACGAGCTTGAACTCGACGCGGCGGTTCAGCGCGCGCGCCTCGGGTGATCGGCCCGGGGCGAGGGGCTGCTTGGTGCCGCGGCCGACGAAGTCGAGGCGGTCTGCGGGCACGCCGCGGCCGCGCAGGTACTCGACGACGGCCCGCGCCCGCCGGAATGACAGGTCCAGGTCATAGGCCGGGTTGCCCGAGTCGTCGGTGTGGCCTTCGACGATCACCTTGGTCCCGGCGCGCAACCCGCTGATCACCTCGGCCAGCCCATCGAGCACCGGCATGCTCACGTCGCGGATCGCGTCCTGCTCGTACTCGAAGTAGATGCGCTCCGAGACCAGGATGCGCTCGCCGCCGACGCTGAACGAGGCCGCGTTCGGTCCGGGCTCCGGGCAACCGTCGTCGTCCTCGAAGCCATCGCGATCCTCGGGATCCATCGCGCAGGAATCGATGGCATCGGCGATCTCGTCGGCGTCGTTGTCGGGCTCCGCGCAGCCGTCATCGTCCTCGAAGCCATCGCGATCCTCGCTGCTGCGCGCGCAGCGATCGGCGGCGTCGAGCAAGCCGTCGCCATCGTCGTCGACGTCTGGACAGCCGTCGTGATCCGCGAAGTCGTCCCCGTCTTCGGCCAGGGTCGGGCACAGGTCGCTCGCGCCGAACACGTCGTCGCCGTCCGACTCCGCGCCGGGATCCGCGCTCTGCTCGGCACACGAGCGCAGACCGCCGTCCTTGCAGGTCGCGGGTGCGAACACGTAGCGCGCGACGAGCAGCCCGCGCAGCGCGGGCGCCCCGTACTGGGTCCGTCCCGACCACAAGCCCGCGCCGCCGCCGATCGAGAGCGACAACGGTCCCTCGGGCCAGAGCACCGCGGCGAGCTCGCCCTCCCCCGGCGTCTCGTCCTTGCGGTTGGGTTCGCGGTCTTCCCGGACCTTACCGTTGGCCAGCCCGATCCGCGCGCGCAGCTCGGCCCGCAGCTCGAGCGCGCGCAGCAGCGGCACGCGCAAGCCGAGCGCGACGTCGAGCTCGTCGTCGAGCGCCAGCCCCGGCAGCTCGTCGCTCTCGCGCTGGCGCGCGCGATATCCCAGCTGCAAGGCCAGCGCAGCACCGGCCAGCCGCTGGCGCAGCACCAACGCGGTGCGAAAGGTCGCACCCGGCTCGCCATAAAAACGCCGCCCGTCGCCGGTCGGCAGCGAGAGCCCGAGCTCGGCCCCGATCGCGGTCGCGCCGGTGATCACCGGCGCATCGACCACCACGCGCAGATCGGAGATCCCCGCGCGCGCGCGCAAGCTCTGCGGCGTATCCGCGTCGTTGGCGACGCGGGCCAGCACACCGGGCACGACCAGGCCCAACTGCACCACGTCGAAGAGCGCGACCGCCACGCTGGCCTCGAGCTGCGCAAAGTCCGTGACCAATGGCGTGCGACCCTCGCCGTCGTCGAGGCATGAAGAATCCACGGGCTCGCGGGCGCAGTCATCGCGGACCAGCGGCCAGCGCGCGTAGCTGAACGCGAGCCCCACCATCGTCGTGCCGTGCGCCGGCAGCTCGGGCTCGGGGATCGTGCTCGAGACCGCCCGCCCCGGCACCGGCGCGAACGTCTGCGCATCGATCTCCTGCGCGAGCGCAACGCGCGCATGCGTCACCACCGCCAACGCCAGCAGCAGGGACGCGGGTCGGCCCTTTCGCACGCGCGGCAGCCTACACCGGATCCCACGTAGGCGCGGGTTTCAAACCCGCCCTCTTCATCTCAGCTCGCTGAGCGCTCGCGCGAAGTCGAGCGGCGGCTGCGCGACGAAGCGCATGCGTTCGCCGGTCACGGGGTGCACGAAGCCGAGCACCTCGGCGTGCAGCGCCTGACGGCCGATCGCCTGCTCGGCCGCGCGCAGCTTGGGATCGCGGCTCGGCTTGCCGTAGATCGTGTCCGCGAGCAAGGGATGGCCGAGCTCGGACAGGTGCACGCGGATCTGGTGCGTGCGACCGGTGTGCAACGTACAGCGGACCAGGCTGGCGCCGTATAGCCGCTCGACCAGCTCGAGCTCGGTGATCGCGCTCTTGCCTTCGCTCACGCGCGTGGTGAAGCGCTTGCGATCGACCGGGTGGCGGCCGTGCAGGGTCTCGAGCCGCTGCTGCTGCGGCGGGTGACCGAGCGCGATCGCCAGGTACGAGCGCTCGATGTCGTGGCGCTTGAACTGCGCGATCAACCCCTCGCGCGCAGCTACGCTGCGGGCCACGACCATCACGCCGCTGGTGTCGCGATCGAGCCGGTGCACGATGCCCGGCCGCAGCGGGTCACCGTCGCGCACCTGCAAATGAAAACGCAGCGCATTGACCAGGGTGCCCTGCGGGTGGCCGGGCGCGGGGTGCACGACCAGCCCCGCCGGCTTCATCAGCACGGCGAGCTCGTCGTCGACGTGCAGCAGCTCGAGCGGGATGTCCTCGGGCACCGCCTCGGAAGGCGGCGGCGGCGCAGGCTGCACGATCACCTTGGCGCCGGCCCGCGGCCGCGCGCTGGCGCGCGTGGTCATGCCATCGACCAGGACGCGCCCATCGACGATCCAGCCCTGCAGCGCCGCACGCGAATACCCCAGCGCCCGCGCGCTGAGAATCCGATCGATCCGCTCGCCGGCTTCTTCCGCCGTGACCTCGAGCGCAATAGGTGGCTGATCGCTCGACATGTACGAGTGAGCGAAGCGAACCTCGCGTGGGGTGGGGCCCCGCCGGCTTTGCGGTGGGGCGGGGCCAAGGACGCGGCTTCGCCGCGGGCAAAAGTCGAGGCGTGCCGCCCCGATTGTCAACTCACCACATCTTCGAGTCGATGTGCGCCTTGGAGCGGACCAGGATGTCGATCACGGCGCGGTCGTAGAAGTTCTTGGCGTACAGCTCGGGTGTGACGCGGCTCTGGAACAGCGCGCGACCTTCTTCGAGCTCCTCGGCCATGACCTCGTAAAGGCTGTCGTTGGTGATGCCTTCGACGACCTTCTCTTCATTATAGAGGGACAAGTCGCTCGCGATCGCGCGCGCCAAGCGCCGAGCGGCTTCTTCCGTCTCGATCAGGGCCATCCGTCCTCCGGGGGCAACGCCGTCAGGCGCGCCAAGCAGAATTGGTAACGCGCCGGTGAGCGCGCTGTCAAAAGCGCCGGCGTTCCTTCTACGAAGAAATCGCAACCAGCTCGATCAAGGGCCCTTCGGCGGGCTCGCCCTCGCGCAGGTCGACCCTCGTGTCGAGGAACCAGGTGTTGTCGTCGGCCGGGTCGAGCAGCACCTGCCGCGCCCGCCAAAGCCTGGGCTCCAGCTCCTCGAGGATCGTCCACTGCGTCTGGCGCGCGCGGTGGTCGGCCACGAGCCGCTCGTGCTGCGCGAAGAACGGGGCCAGCGCGTGCTCGAAGCGCTCCACCGTCCACGCTGCGATCTCGGAGTCGGCGTCAGCAGGTGCCGCAGGAGCCGCGATCACCCGCACGCTGTCAACGGCCTGCTCGTAGTCGCGCGCCGCGAGCGCCTGGACCAGGATGTGCAACTCGGAGCGGATGCGCGAGCGCAAGAGCCGCGGATCGCGCGCCAGCTCGTGCACGCGCTCCGCTCGTTCCTCCGGCGCGCGACTGCCCTCGGACTCGAGCATGCGCTCCCACTCCTCGACCAGGCTCGAGTCGACGCGCTTGAGGGTCGAGCGCAGGAACGCGGTGACGTCGATCAGCTCGTCGTTCCAGTAATTGTCCGGAACGGTCTGCACGATCGCCTTGTACGCCTCGCTCAGATAGCGCAGCAGCACGCCTTCGGAGCGGCTCAGGCCGTACTCCTTGATGTAGTCGTTGAACGACAGGTAACGCTCGTACAGGTCGCGCACCACCGACTTGGGCCGGATGTTCTCGGTGCCGATCCAGGGGTGGTGCAGCGAGTAGGTGTCGAACGTCTGGTAGATCAGGTCGGCCGCGGGCTTGGGATAGCCGACCTTCTCCAGCTCGGCGATGCGCTGGTCGAACTCCACGCCATCGGCCTTGAGCTTCTGGAACAGCTCCTCGCGCAGCTTGCTGGCCTGCGCTTCGAGCACGACGCCGGGGTTCTCCAGGATCGCCTCGACGAAGCTGACCATGTCGAGCGCGTAGCTGGGCGACTCGGGATCGAGCACCTCGAGCGCTTCGACCAGGTACAAGGAGAGCGAGTGGTGCAGCGAGAACTCGCGCTGCAGGCTCTCGTCGATCACCGTGTGCGAGCCGTGGCCGGGGTAGTTCCGCTCGATCCGCACCACCTCCGCCTGCAGCAGCGCGCGGAACAGCGTCTTGCCGCGCTGGCGCAGCCGGCCCTTGAGCACGTCGCGCTCGTGGCTGTCGGCGATCAGCCGCACCAGCGCGCGATAGCCGTTCGGTTGCACGGCGCCGGGACGCTCGAGCAGGTTCAGCAGCATGCCGTGATCGATCCGGAACTGGCTCTGCAGCGGCTCGGCCGGGCTCTCGATCAAGCGCTGGAACACGGCTTCATCCCAGTGCACGTAGCCGCGCTCGGGCGGCTTCTTGAACACCAGCTTGCGCTTCTTCTTCGCGTCATCGCCGGCCTTGCCCATCAGCAGCTTGTTCTCGATCACGTGCTCGGGCGCCTGGCACACGACCGTGCCACGTACGTCGAAGCCGCGCC
>Ga0190265_10003954_pt1 | contig 10205 bp, 6 predicted proteins | sample Popmic124T_FD_133135 | JGI IMG/M metagenome (GOLD analysis project Ga0190265, IMG submission 133135) | Populus adjacent soil microbial communities from riparian zone of Indian Creek, Utah, USA - 124 T | ecosystem: Environmental > Terrestrial > Soil > Riparian zone | place: USA: Utah | collected...
AAATGTGCGCGAGGTCCGCAGGCCGATCCCAGAAATCATCGGACATACGCCACATGTTCGCATTGGCCACGAGGTGCGTCGCCTGGGCGACCGGTGTTTCACCGGGCGAGAGGCTGAGCACCATGGAGCGGCCGGACTTTTGGATCGCGCGATGAATGGCTTCTACTTCGTCGGCCCAATAGTTGGTGGCGCCCGGGTTCGAGGTGATGTCGTCGACCTTCACGAAATCGACGCCCCAGGTCGCATAAAGACCAAAAATGGAATCGTACCAAGCCTGTCCCGCGGCGGTGTTGCCGTTGACGCCGTAGTTGTCGGAGTTCCAGCGGCAAATCTTCGCGGTGTCCGCTGCTTGTTGGGCGGTGTAGCTCGAATTCGCGATAGGCGTGTTCGCGGTGTAGGATTTTCGCGGAATGCCGCGCATGATGTGAATACCGAACTTCAGCCCCATCGCGTGAATGTCTTGGCCCAATTTCGCAAAGCCATCCGCAAAGCGCCCGGGGGCCGGTTGAAAGCGGCCGTTGGTGTCGGTGACCAGATTGGGGTTACTGCCGTTCTGATCCGATTGAGGAGCATTCGGATCGTACCAACGGAAATCGACGACCACGTATTGCCATCCATACGGGAGAAGGTTGTCGCGCACCCAACCGGCCTGCGCGAGCACCTCGGCTTGCGTCACCGAGTCGTCGAAGGAATCGTAGCTGTTCCAGCCAAGCGGCGGTGTGAGCGCCAGGGTGTCGCCCACCACGATCGTCACCGTGCGTTGATCCATCCCGGCCGAGTTGCTGGCGGTGATCGCGACGTCATGGCGCCCGGCGCTCGCCACACTCCCGCTCAGCCTGCCATTGGCGGCGTCCAGCGTCAGCCCTTGTGGCAACCCCGTGGCAGAGAACGTGATCGGAGCCTGGCCCGTGGTGGCCACGGTATGGACCAGGGGCGTTCCCGTAAGCACACCGACGATCGAGGGGCTTTGAATCCTCGGCGCAGCGGGCGGCATGGCCGATGAAATCGTCACCGTCGTCTGCGCGCGGGCACCAGCCGTCAGGAGACCTATTGCGATCGCGAAAAGAAAGCTCGATCCGAAAGCACATTTCCGAGGTAGTCCAAGCACGTTCGTTTCCTTCCATCCGCCGGCACGGGATCTTGCGGCCCCTTCTTGAGTGGTGCACTCGCCGATCGATAGCTCAACAATCTCGAGGAGCCACCCCGGTAGACCGGCAGCTGCCACGGCGCGAGATGCTCCGCGGATGGTCGTAACCCAGCGGCGCGGATTCCTCGCAGTCACGCTCAGGCTGCGCTCGACATCCGTTCTCACGGCTCAGGACCGGGCGGCTAGCGCGCGGGGCGCGGTTGTTAAGTCTCCTTCGTAACGTTCGCGCGACGCTTCGATATAGTGCGCCTCATGTCGACCCATCTCCGATCGGCGCTGCTCAGTTCGGCCATGCTCTTCGCCTGCAGCGGCGCGGCCGTTCCCGTGGCCCAACCCGCGCCGCCCGCGCCGTCCACTGCGCCTCCCGCAACGCCGCGTGCGGCCGCCGCGTCGACGCCGGCCGCACAAGTCTACGCACCCGCCGATCCGAAATACGCCTTCAGCGATCCCGATCGCAAAAAAAAGCTCACTTCTGTTTTCGCGGAGATCGACACCATCGTCGCCGACGAGATGGCGCTGCAGAAGATCCCCGGGGCCGTGGTGGGTGTCGTCATCGACGGGGAGCTCGCTTACGCGAAGGGGTTCGGCTTTTCGGATATCGACAAGAAGACGAAGCCCGATGAGGACACGGTGTTTCGGATCGGATCGATTTCGAAGTCGTTCGTTGGCCTCGCCGCCTTGTCGCTGCGCGACGAAGGGGCGGTCGACTTCGACGATCAGCTCGTGAAATACGTGCCGGAGGCAGCCGGGGTCGTTTATCTTACGCGCGACTCGGCGCCGATTACGCTGCGCCACCTTCTGACGCACACCTCGGGGCTCCCGCGCGAAAACCTCGGCCTCCCTCGGGATGCGCCGACAGAGGCCGGCATGATGAAGACGCTCGCCGGTATTGCGCTGGAGAACGCGCCGGGATCGGCGCACGTCTACTCGAACTTCGGTTATTCCATCCTCGGCATCGCGCTCGGTCGCGCCGCGCATTCCTCCCTGCACGAGCTCGTGAAAAAGCGCGTGCTCGAGCCCTACGGCATGAAAGCAACGGTGTGGACACAGAAGGAAGTCCCCGCAGAGCGAATGGCGTCCGGGTATGTGAGCTTCGTCAAAGGCGAAATCAAGCCGGCCCCCCTCATTGATTTCGGAGCCAATGATCCGCCGGGAGGGCTTTTCTCGTCGCTCCGCGACATGGGCCGCTACGTTGCCGCGCAGCTCGCCGCATACCCGCCGCGCAACGAGCCAGAGGAAGGGACCCTTCGTCGCAGCACGCTACGTGAGGCCCATTCGAGCGGCGTCGCGAGCCTCCTTCGTGTCGGTGTCGCGGAGATGCCGAAGAAAGGGGAGAGCCTCGTCAACGCGGCGGCCGATTCGTATGGCTTCGGTTGGGTCTCGCGGCGAACCTGCGCTCATGACGATCTCGTGTGGCACAACGGCGGTCTGCCTGGATTCTCGAGCGACATTCGCTTTTTGAAAGATCGCGGTGTCGGCGTCATCGCATTCAGCAACCTCTTTTCACCCCAAGGCGAAGCCGCCGCCATCTCGGTTCGCGTCATGCGTGCGCTCGCCCGCAGCGGCGGGTTGTCCAAGCGATCCCTCCCCCCGCCGCCCCAGTTCGACCCACTCATGAAGAAGCTTCTCGCCGTCTACCATGAGTGGGATGAAGCCGGATACAAGGCCATCCTGACGGCGCAGCGCCCTTCCATGATGGCGATCGAAAAGGAAGAGCTCGCCGCGTACAAGGAGCTTCACGGCGTTTGCAAGGACTACAAATTCACCGAGTCCGAGTCGCCACGTTCCGCGACCTTCTCGTTGGAGTGCGAACGCGGTCCGCTGGAGATGCTGCTCTTGATCTCGCCGCGCGATGGCCTGTTGACCGGATTCGTCGGCACGACCCGCAACGTTCCCGTTCCCAAGGAGATGCGCCCCGCGGTCGAGAAAGTGACGGGGCTCATTCGCAAGTGGGATGCCGCCATCTTCAATCGACATTTCGCCAAAACGAAGAAAACGAGTGACAAAGCCGCTACCGAGTTCGAAGCGCTTCGCCTAGAGCACGGCATTTGCACGATCCGCTCCTCTACGCTGACTTCGGACGAGCGCACCATTCACCTCGAATGCGAGCGCGGCGGCGATCTGGATCTGAGGATCGAGCTCGACAAAAAGGATCCCAATCAGGTTCTGACGTACGCGTTCCCCACCAAGCACGTCGTTTGCCCCGTACGCTAAGCAGGTCGCGTTCGAAGTCATTTGCAAATACTCGTATTTTATCAATAAACCCTCCAGCGATAAACCGAACTTGACGTCGGGTTCGGTTTTAGGTTAAAGGTGGGTTCGTGCTGCCCGATCCCGCGCTCCGCGTTCCGGTCCAATCGCGCTCTCAGAAAACACGGGCCGCGCTGATCCGCACGGCCAGCCAAGAGTTCTCGCGTCACGGGTACGCCGAGGCCACGGCCAAGTCGATCGCCCTCGCGGCGAACGTCGGCACCGGCACCTTCTATCATTACTTTCCCGACAAGGACGCGGTGCTCCGCGAGATCAGCCGGGCGCGCGTCAGTTACCTGCTCGAGCAATCGGCGGCGATCGAAGGCGCTCCTCCGTGCGACCTCACGCTCGAGGAGCTGGTTCGCGACGGGCGCTCGCGCCTCACTCGATTGGTGACGCTCTACGTCGACTACCACCGCGCCGATCGCGGGCTCCATCGCGTGCTGACGGAGCGCCGCCTCTGCGATCCCGAGCTCGACGCGATCATGATGGCTTCCGAGAAGGAGGCCGTGCGCCGCTTCGCCGCCGTGCTCGAGCGCTGGGGCAACGACGGAGACCTCGAGACCACGGCGTTCATGTTGTTCTCACTCCTGGAAGGCTCGGTTCACGGTCACGTGCTCGGCGGCCCCATCGTGTCCGATGACCGCTTCGTTCGCGGGCTGGTCGAAGCGATGCTGCGGATCGCGCTACCGGGGCCCGCCTTGTCCCTCGTCGAGGAATTCAAACCATGACCACAGAAACGACCACGTTTACGCGCATGGATCAGAGCACGCACGACGACTGGATGAAGATCGCATGCGCGACGCTGGAGGCACAGCCGAACGTGGGCGACACGGTGCTCTCCATGCTGCGGAGCTTCGCAACGCTTCAGATCGGGTTCGGCGTGAGTCAGCTGCATCACGCGCTCCAGACGGCCACCATGGCCAAGCGTGCCAACGCCGAGGATGACCTCGTGCTGGCGGCGCTTTGCCACGATATTGGGAAATACGTGTCGATAGCGAACCATGCCGCCATCGCCGCCGAAATCTTGAAGCCGTACGTATCCGAGACTGCCTACCGCATCGTGCAGACGCACCAGGACTTCCAGGGGAGGCATTACTACCCAACACTTCGGCAAGAGCGGCACGCTCCGGGAGCGACACGCTTCGGAGCCATGGTTCGCGGCCGCTGAGCGGTTCACCGACGAATGGGATCAGGCCGCTTTCGACCCCCACTACCCCATCCTCCCGCTCGCCGAGTTCGAACCGCTCGTTCGTCAATTTTTCGCCAAATACCCGGCGGGCTTCTGAACGCCGTCGCCCAGCACCCGAAGGCAACGCCCATGCAAACGATGTCGCACCCCCTCACCCAGCCGTTCGTCGACCGCAACACCCCAGCCTGCGTGGAGCTCAAAATCAAGCTCGCCGCCGCATTTCGCATCATCGCGCGGCGCAAGATGGACGATGGAATCGCGGGCCACATCAGTTGCCGCGTGCCGGGCACGCACGATCAGTTCTGGGTGAACCCCCTGGGCCTGTTCTTCGAGGAAGTGACGGCCAGCGATCTCCTGGTCGTGAACCTGGCGGGCGACATCCTCGAAGGCGACCGCCCTTACAACCAGTCGGCCTTCGCCATCCACTCGACGCTCCATGCCGCGCGGCATCACGTCGAGGCGATCTGCCACACGCACCCGCCCAAGGGGACGGCCTTCGCGGCGCTCGGGCGCCCTATCAAGCTGCTCGACCAGAATGCGTGCTCCTTCTACGAGGACCACACGCTCGTCCAGGAATACGACGGCGTCGTGGACAGCATCGATCAAGCCAAAGCGATGCACCGCGCCATCGGAGTCCACCGTGCTGCGGTGCTCCAGAACCACGGCCTCATCACGCTCGGTAGCTCGATCGAGCAGGCCATCATCGACATGCTGGATCTGGAGCGAACGTGCGCGCTCAACCTTGCCGTCCTCGCTCGCTTCGACGAAGTGAAGGAGGTCGGCCGCGAGGCGGCGCTCCAAGCACGGGACGTCTTCACCAGCCCCGCGCGGCTGTTCGTGCAGTGGAATGCGCTCGTCCGGCAAATCGAATCCACCGAGCCCCACTACGCGGGCAGGTACCGGATGTCTTCGAACTAGCGTCGCCGGCCCCGCGCTTCACCCGTCACTTCTTGAGCAATTTCGCGAAGGGATTGTTGCTGAACGCGGGGTCTGGTTTGCGGCTCGACGAGGGCTCATTCTTGCGCGCGGTGCTGGTGGTGGGGGCTGCATCTTTGCGCGCCGAAAGCGCGATGCGCTTGCGGACGAGGTCCACTTCGATCACACGCACCGTCAGCTTGTCGCCGACTTTGACGGCTTGGTGCGGATCTTTCACGAAGCGATCGGCGAGCTGGGACACGTGGACGAGTCCATCCTGATGGACTCCCACGTCCACGAAAGCTCCGAAGGCGGTGACGTTGGTGACGACCCCCTCGAGGACCATCCCTGCCACGAGATCTTCGAGCCTTCGCACGTCGTCCCGGAATTGTGGGGGCTCGAAGCGGTCGCGCGGGTCACGGCCGGGTTTGACCAGCTCTTTGCGAATATCGTCGAGCGTCGGCATGCCGACGTCACCGGAAACGTACCGGTCCCACGGGATACGCGCCACTGTCTCGCTATGGCCAATGAGATCGGCCAGCGCGACGCCCGCGTCCTTGGCGATGCATTCCACCAGCGCATAGCGTTCGGGATGGACCGCGCTCGTATCGAGAACGTGCGTCGCCCCGGCGAGCCGCACGAATCCGGCACATTGTTCGAACGATTTGGCTCCGAAGCCGCTCACTGCGAACAGATCTTGACGCGATCGAAACGCGCCATGTTGTTCGCGATGTTTCACGATCTTCTTGGCCAGCGAAGGGCCGACCCCGGCGACTTTGGCGAGCAGCGGCGCGCTCGCCATGTTCAGTTCGACGCCGACGGCGTTGACGCAGCTCTCCACGACCTCTTCGAGCTTTCTCTTGAGGAGGGGCTGGTAGACGTCGTGCTGGTATTGGCCCACGCCGATGGCCTTGGGGTCGATCTTGACGAGCTCGGCCAGCGGATCTTGGAGTCGCCGCGCGATGGAGATCGCTCCGCGCACGGTCAAGTCGAGCTCGGGAAACTCGTCGCGGGCCACGTCGCTCGCGGAATACACGGACGCGCCCGACTCGCTGACGAGGACGACGATCGCCTCCCCCACCCTTCCGAGCTCCTTGAGAAGGTCGCGACAAAAGTCGGCCGTCTCGCGGCCGTGGGTCCCGTTGCCGACGGCGATGGCGTAGGGGTGGTGATCGTCGAGAATCTTGGTGACGATTTTCTTGGCATGGCCGAGCGCCGCTGGACCCTGCACCAGGTTGATGAGCTGGTGATCCTGCAACTTGCCCGTGTCGTCGACCACGACGCACTTGCATCCGGTCCGCTGGCCGGGGTCGATCCCGAGCACGACGCGGCGCCCGAGCGGCGGAGCGAGCAGGAGCTTGCGCAGGTTCTCCGCGAAGACACCAACTGCGTCGCGATCGGCGGCGAGCTTCGCTTCCACGCACACTTCGTTCTCGATGCTCGGGAAGAGCAAGCGCGCTATCGCGTCGTCGATGGCGAGGTGCAAGCTTTCGGCGAAGGGAGAGCGGGCATTGTGCCGAAAAATGGCGGACGCGCGCTGGGCAGCCGGTTCTTTCTCGACTTCGACGGACGATCGGAGCACGCCTTCGGATTCGCCGCGGCGAATGGCCAAAAAGCGGTGGGACGGCAGCGTCGCGAGTTTCTCCCGAAAATCGTAGTACATCTCGAACTTGGTCGGCTCTTTCGTCTTTTCGGGGACGGCGCGGCAGACGAAAAAGCCCTCGCGCCGGAACGCATCGCGGACGAAGGAGCGAACGTCCGCGTTCTCGGCAACGGTCTCGGCCACGATGTCACGCGCGCCGGCCAGCGCCGCCTTGACGTCGGGCACTCCTTTCTCAGCGTTGACGAAGACCGCTGCCTCGGTCGACGGGTCGCCCGCGGCGGGCTGCTCCAAGATCCGGCTCGCGAGCGGTTCGAGGCCGCGTTCACGCGCAATCATGGCGCGCGTTCGCCTCTTGGGCTTGTACGGAAGGTAGATGTCTTCGAGCGCCGATTTGACCCAGCATGATTCGATCTGCGCGCGGAGCTCCTTGGTGAGCTTTCCTTGCGCTTCGATCTCATGGAGGATCGTTTGCCGTCGCTCGGTGAGCTCGAGCAGGTACGTTCGTTTTTCCTCGATGGCGCGAATCTGCACCTCGTCGGCGCCGTTCGTTTGCTCTTTTCGGTAGCGGGCGATGAACGGAACGCTCCCCCCTTCCTTCAGCAGCCGCACGACCGCCTGCACGCTCGGGAGAGCGAGCGACAACTCCTCGGCAATGCGCCGTGAGGGATCGAAAGCGAGACCATCGTCGCTGGTCGTGGCGGGCGGAACGGCGGATTCGGTCATCGGTGCTCCTTCGAGGCTGAATAGCGCAAAAAGAGCGACCGAAAAATGTTGCAACGCGCCGAAGCGTTGGCTCCTGCTCTGGAAGGACGCATTTGCGCCCCCTCACTGTCTTCCAAATCCGCTCTGCTAGGGAACGATCGTGCAGGTGGTCGGGAAATCCGCCGGCAATCCACCCGCGTAGGGTGAGGGGCTCACGCCAAACGGGTGGGCCTTGAGAAACTTCCATTGAGCGGCCTTGACGGGACCGGGACTTATGCAGTGCGCGCCGCCATGATCGCAATTGACGACGAAGGAGCCTTTGGCCCGAAGATCGGTGTTCATTCGCTTCGTCGAATCGGGAAAGCTGATGATGACGACGTCCCCAGGTCCGCCGTGCGTGCTGATCATGGCGGGCCGATGTGCGTCTTGCATCGTGTAGCCGAAGGTCGTGCCGCCCGAGTTGGGCATCGCGCCTGCAAGGTAACTGGAGCGTTGGTACGTCATGGCCCCCACCTGCAGTCCGCCGGCGCTGCAGCCCGCGGTAAAGATTTGCCGCGGGTCAGCCAAACCTTGCTGCACGGCGCACGAGAGGATGATGTCGGCCATCGCGAAATCACCCGTGTACCAAACGTTGTTGCCGGTGTTCATTCCCATCTTCGTCGAGGTGGAGAACGAGGCGACCACACCGCCCGACGATTGGATCTCCTGAAGACCAGGACCGAGACCGCCCTGCGCTTCGGTGGGCTGGCCCCCGGTGCCGTGCCAATAGAACACCATCGGGCCCTTCGTGTTGGCCGGTCCGGTCCAGATTTGGACTTGCTGTCCCAGGACCGAAATCATCCCCGTCGCGATGGTCGGACACATCGCCGGCGGAGGCGGGATCGGCGGATCGGTACCGCCGCCACCGGTGCCGCCAGCTCCCGCCGCGCCGGCGGTGCCGGCGCCACCATCGGTGCCACCTTTGCCGGCAGCTCCACTCGCCCCGCCCGCTCCGGCCGTGCCACCCGTGCTGCCGCCGTCCGCTTTCCCGGCGCTACCAGCAGCTCCGCCAGTGCCACCGGATGCTCCAGCCGTGCCACCTGTTGCTCCGGCGGTTCCGCCCGTTGCTCCACCGGTGCCACCGGTTGCTCCACCGGTTCCACCCGTTGCTCCACCGGTGCCGCCCGTTGCTCCACCGGAACCGCCGGTCGCGCCACCGGTGCCGCCCGTTGCTCCACCGGTGCCGCCGCTCGCTCCACCGGTGCCGCCGCCAGCGCCACCCGTACCTCCCGAGCCTCCGCTCGTCGTGCGTCCTGTGGTCGTCGGGTCCGGGGCGTCCGAGCCGCCGCAGGCGCCGACAACCAGCACGAGGAGTGCAGCCAAACCCAGGCTTCGCACCGGGTAGGCGACCGGCAAACTGACCATGCTCACGCCCTGGACTTCTCGATTGATCACCTTTGTCATGGGGCACCTTCAGGACTTCGACGTTGGGATTTGCCCGGTCGTATGCTGCCAATCATCTAGTGCTGGCGTTGGCGCCATTCAGTCTGAAAAACTTTTCCGCCCGTCTGTCGTCGCAACACGCACCGATGACTTCCTACGGGGGCACAAACGTTCCATCCAGGTGCACTGCTAAATTCAAGCACAAGTTCATCGCGCTCCCTCTGTGCAACGTGCTCGCCGATCGCCGGAAATTCGGTTCCCGTCGAGCGCTTCCTTCAATGAGACGCCGTTCAGCAGCGGCATCGACGTGACTCGCACGGCCTGGCCGGTCAATAGTCACCCCATGCCAAGTCAGCGACCATCACCCACCACCGATGACAGCGAGGAGGGACGCGCCCTCCTTCAAAGCAGGGTCGCGCTCTTCTGGAAGGTGCTCTTCTTCATCATTCTGCTGAGCAGTGGTCTGGGTGTTCTCGGGGCGGTCGCGAAGCCGGGCATGGACTTGGTGTTCACCTTGGCTTCCACCGCCCAAGCTGGCCTCTTCTGGTGGTTGTCCCGGCGCGGGCAGCGGTCGATCCGATTCTCACGAATGATGGAGAGCGGCGGTCTGCTGCTCAACTCGGCGATCGGCGCCTTGACCGCGCGCTACCTCTTGGTCGGGTTCGCCAGTGATCACGCAATCGTCAGCGCGGACGGCGTCGTGATGGTCGACGGCTACGTTTCGATGCTGCAACTCGCCGGCATGGCGATGATGCTCGCCATTCGCGCAGCCCTCATCCCCTCGACGCCGCGGCGCACCATCATCATCACCGCCTTGTTCGGTGTCCCGATGATCCTGGTGACGACCCTCCTGGTACCGGTCGCCGATGGCGGCCTCGCTTGGCGCGCGCTCGACTCGGGCGCCTATCCCTGGCTGCCTGCAACAACCGCCATGATCTGGGGCTTCGGCGTCATCACGTGCACCGTCATCTCGT
>Ga0190265_10003955_pt1 | contig 10204 bp, 8 predicted proteins | sample Popmic124T_FD_133135 | JGI IMG/M metagenome (GOLD analysis project Ga0190265, IMG submission 133135) | Populus adjacent soil microbial communities from riparian zone of Indian Creek, Utah, USA - 124 T | ecosystem: Environmental > Terrestrial > Soil > Riparian zone | place: USA: Utah | collected...
CTCTCTTCGGCGCCCCAGGTGCCCGGCCGGATGGAGCGGATCAGCGACACGCCATGCGTCGTGCTCCGGGATTACGCCCATACCCCGGACGCGCTGGAACGAGCCCTGACATCCCTGCGGCCACTGACCAGCGGACGCCTCATCGTCGTGTTTGGATGTGGCGGAGACCGCGACCGGGGCAAGCGGCCGATCATGGGCCGGATTGCCGCGGAGCTCTCTCACCTGGCCATCGCGACGTCCGACAACCCCCGCACCGAAGATCCCGATGCGATCATCGATGATATCGAGCAGGGAATGGGAGACATGCCCCACTTGCGGATCTCAGACCGGCTGGCCGCCATTCATGCCGCGCTGAACGAAGGACGAGCCGGCGATACGATCCTTCTCGCCGGCAAGGGCCATGAGACCTATCAAGTTCTCGGCACCGAAAAGATCGACTTCGATGAGCGGGAGATCGTTCAAGCAGCGGTGAGAGGTAAGCGGTGAGCGGTGAGCGGGAGGTTGTTGGCACGCCTCCGTGGTCCGAAACGGCGGTGCGAGAAGCGCTGAGTCTCGTGCCGCGAGGTCGCCCTCCGCTGACCTTCTCCGGTATCAGCACGGATAGCCGCTCCGTCACACCCGGCGCACTCTTCGTCGCGCTCGAGGGCGAAAAGTTCGACGGGCACGATCATCTCGCGGCTGCCGCGGCCGCAGGAGCCACCGGTGCCGTCGTGCGCCCGGGAACGGGGCCGGTACTCGGCCTGATCCTGTTCGAAGTACCAGACACACTGCGCGCCTTTGGACTCCTGGCTCGCGCCCGGCGACGAACCCTCACGGGTCCGGTCGTTGCGGTGACCGGCACGAATGGAAAGACGAGTACAAAGGAGATGCTCGCGGCGGTGCTTCGCACCCGTTACGCTACCCACGCCACCCGCGCCAATCTCAACAATCTGGTTGGCGTTCCGCTGACGATCCTCGAAGCCCCGGCTGGTACCGAGGCGCTCGTGGTCGAGGCGGGGGCCAACCTGCCGGGCGAGATCGCGCGGTATCGTGAGATCATCGAGCCTTCCTTGACGGTCGTGACCAACGCGGTTGCGGGACACCTGGAAGGCTTTGGGTCGCTCGCGGGCGTGGTGGCGGAAAAGCTGTCACTCACCGACGGGGTGCCCCTCGCGGTGGTGGGTGTCGAGCCAACTGGACTCGCCGCCGGAGCCCGAAAGCTCGCCGGCCGGGTCCGAACCGCCGCCCTTCGCGACGCCGATCTCACCCCGGATCGGGTGGCCCTCGACGAGTCCGCCCGTCCCGTCCTGACGATCGGCGAGAACACGTTTGTCCTCCCGATCCGCGGCCTGCATCAGGCCGACAATGCCATCCGAGTATGGGCGGTGGTGGAGGCGTTAGGGCTGGATCCCAAGGCGGCCGCGCGAGCCCTGGAAGGATTCTCGATGCCGGGCGGCCGCGGCGAGCTGCTGCAGGAGGGGGCCCTCACGATCCTGAACGATTGCTACAACGCGAATCCCCAGTCCTTTCGCGCCGCGATCGCCACTGCGGGGGCGCTGCGGGGGAAGCGGCGGCTGGTCTTCGTCGCAGGCACGATGCGGGAACTGGGTGAGCACTCCGCCGCGCTCCACCGCGAGGTGGCCGACGCGCTGGTCCAGCTGAACCCAGAGATCCTGGCCGCGGTGGGTGATTTCGTCCCCGCGCTCACGCGCCACGCCACCGCCCTCGGCGAGCGCCTGATCACTGCCGCCGACCCGCTGGCCCTGGCGCCGATTCTGGCCCAGCGCCTGCAGGGCAATGAGATGGTCGTGCTGAAAGCATCCCGCGGGGTAGCGTTGGAGCGTATACTTCCGGCACTCGCGGCCCGCGCGAAGAATCCAGGTGCTCCCCCGGCACCCCTCCGTTCTCACTGAGGACTGATGTTCTATCACTGGCTCGCCCCGCTTGGCAAGCAGTACATCATCTTCAATCTCTTCAACTACATCAGCTTCCGCGCTGCGGGGGCCACTGTCACGGCATTGCTGCTTGCGTTTGTGTTGGGACCCTACGTTATCCGCCGGCTCCGGGAAAAAAAGGTGGGGCAGGTCATCCGGGCCGAAGGTCCCGCGAGCCATCAAACCAAGCGCGGCACGCCAACCATGGGCGGCCTCATCATCCTCTTCGCCACCATCGTGCCAACTTTGCTCTGGGCGCCGCTGACCAACCGCTTCGTGGTGGTAGCGATGCTCTCGACGCTCTGGATGGGGTGCATTGGGTTTCTCGACGACTACCTCAAGATCGTGCAGGGCAAGTCGCGCGGCCTGGTGGCGCGATGGAAGCTGGCAGGGCAGTGCAGCTTCGGGCTCCTGCTCGGGCTCTTTCTGGCCTTCAACCCGGTCGTGCCGGTCGAGACCATCCCGGCCACCGCCACCACGCTACCGTTCTTCAAGTACCTGGTGGTCAACTTCGCGCCTTGGCTGTTCGTGGTGTTTGTGACTGTTGTCATCACCGGCGCCAGCAACGCGGTCAACCTGACCGACGGCCTGGACGGCCTGGCCACCGGACTCGCGGGCATCGCCGCTGCTGCGTTTGCCGTGTTCGCCTACCTGTTCGGCCGGGTGGACGTCACCACCTATCTCAACGTTTTCTACCTTCCCGGGGCGGGGGAGCTGGCGGTCTTCTGTGCGGCGCTCATGGGCGCAACGATCGGCTTTCTCTGGTTCAACGCGCATCCGGCCGAGGTCTTTATGGGTGACACCGGCAGCCTTGCGATCGGCGGTGCGCTCGGGACCGTGGCCATCCTGCTTAAGGCCGAATTTCTTCTGCTGGTGATTGGCGGAGTATTCGCCGCGGAGGCGATGTCGGTGCTGCTCCAGACCGGCACCTATAAATGGTTCAAGCGCACGAGAGGGAAGGAGTTCGCCGATGCCCACCGGGTCTTCCGAATGGCCCCCCTCCATCACCACTTCGAGAAGCTCGGGTGGGCCGAGACCACCGTGGTCACCCGCTTCTATATCCTCGGGCTGTTGTGCGCGCTCGTGGCCCTCTCCACCCTCAAGGTGCGATGACGGCGGCGACCGGTGCCAGCCTCTTCGATCGCTGGCGGGCCAGTGGCCGGGAAGTAGCGGTAGTAGGGTTGGGAAAGAGCGGAGTGTCCGCGACGCTGCTGCTCCGTTCAGTGGACATTCCTGTGTACGCCTCCGATACCGGGGTCGGCCCGGTGTTCGACGGCTGGGCGCGCACCCTGCGCGAGGCGGATGCCGTAGTCCAGGTTGGCGGACACGACCTGGAGCGAATCGCCCGGTCGGTGGCGGTGGTTGTGGCGCCAGGAGTGCCGCCTGACGTCCCCGCTCTCCAAGCTGCGCGCCGCGCGGGGCTCGAGATTCATGCCGAGATAGACATCGGCTTTCTCGCACTGCGGGGGACCCGCTGCATCGGCATCACCGGCACCAACGGAAAGACGACCACCACGTCGTTGATCGCCCATGTGCTCGTAACTGCGGGGGTGCGCGCCGAGAGCGCCGGCAATATCGGACGGCCGCTGTGTGAGGTGGCCCGGTCGAGCAACCGGCCGGAGTGGCTGGCACTGGAGCTCTCGTCCTTTCAGCTGCATGACGCGCCCAATCTCAAGCCGGCCATAGGCGTGCTGACCAACCTGGCGCCCAACCACCTCGACCGCTACACCACCCTCGATGAGTATTACGGCGACAAGGCGTTGCTCTTCCGCAACGCGGATTCCACTTCTTTCTGGGTGACTAACGCGGATGACCCTGCCGTCGAGGAGATGACGCGATCTCTTCCCGGCACCAGGGTTCGATTCTCGATCGACCGCCGGTCCGATGCCTGGTATGACCGTACGGGCCGACGGCTGATGCTGGGCGACGCGGCGGTCTCGCTGCGCAGCGAGCTTCCCTTGCTGGGCGACCACAACGTGGCCAATGCGCTGGCCACGGTGCTGGTGGCTGCCCGCACAGGCTGCTCTACCGAGCGCATTGCCGAGGGGTTGCGCTCGTTCCGGGCCATCCCGCACCGGGTCGAGCCGGTTCGTGAAGTGAACGGCGTACTCTGGATCAACGACTCGAAGTCCACCAACATCACCTCTACCGAGGTCGCCGTGGCCGCGCTCGACCGGAGGTTCGTGCTCCTGTTGGGCGGGCGGCACAAAGGCGAACCCTACACCCGCCTGGCGCAACGGCTCCAGGATCGGTGCCGTGCCGTAGTCGCGTATGGCGAGGCGGGTCCCCTGATCGTGAAGGATCTGGGCCCGAGTCTCAATGTGGTGCCGGCGGGCACCTTCGCTGACGTACTCACGGTGGCGCGGGATCTGGCGCAGCCGGGTGATGCCGTGCTGTTGTCGCCGGCCTGCTCCAGCTACGACATGTTTCGGAACTACGAGGAGCGGGGAGATCGTTTCCGCGCCGCGGTGGAGGCGCTCTGAGTCCCCGGGCCGTCCGCCATCCCGGCGAGATGAGATGGGAGACACGGCTCCTGGGCATGGTTACGGCCGTTCTTGTGGTGTTCGGCATTGCGGCAACGTATGGCGCCGCGAGCCTGGTAACCCTGCAAGGACAGAACGCGGGATTCGGCTTAGCGCTGCGCCAGCTCTCCGGAGCCGCAATGGGAGGGATTCTGCTCCTCCTGGCCTCGCGACTCGATTATCACCGATGGCGTCTGCTGGCATGGCCGCTCCTCTTGCTCACCCTGATTCTTCTGCTCATCCCGCTCCTTCCATTCACGCTCGCGATCGCTCCGCCGGTGAATGGCGCGCGGCGCTGGATCGATTTAGGTCTGGTCAACTTCCAGCCCTCCGAGCTGGCGCGGATGGTGGTGGTGATCTGGTGCGCAATGCTCGCCTCGAAGAAGGGCCCCCAGGTTCGCGAGTTCAGGAAAGGCGTGCTGCCTTTCATGCTGATTCTGGGCCTCGTGTCCGTCCTGATTCTCCTCGAGCCGAATCTCTCGATGGCTGTGCTTGTGGCGTTGCTCGGCGGTCTGGTGCTCTTCACCTCGGGAGCGAAGATCGGCCACTTCCTGCTCCTGGGCGGCGCGGGCATGATCCTGGTCTTCCACCAGATCCGTGATGCCCAGTATCGCCTGGCTCGCCTGGTAACGTTCATGAACCCGGGCGACGCCACCAGCGATGCTAGCTTCCAGATCAAACAGTCGCTCGTGGGTATCGGGTCGGGGCAGATCTTCGGGGTCGGATTCGGCGAAGGGCAGCAGAAGCTGGGGTATCTGCCGTATGCCTACTCCGATTTCCTGTTCAGCACTATCGGCGAGGAGTGGGGATTTCTTGGGGTGGTGGTGGTGGTCGCCCTGTTCTCCCTATTTTGCTGGCTGGGATTCCGCATCGCCAAGACCTCCACCGATCCCTTCGGGCAGTATCTGGCCGTGGGACTCACCGCGACTATCGGACTCACAGCATTCATGCATATGGCGGTGTCGCTGGGCCTGATGCCAACGACGGGGCTGACGCTCCCGTTCATGTCGTACGGTCGGTCCAGCCAGGTCATTTCACTTCTCGGCACCGGGATCCTGATCAACATCGGTCGATTACGGGGGAGCCCGCGTGGGGCGGTGCGGGCGGAACGGCGGACGGCCGGACAGGCGGACGGCCGGACAGGCGGTAAGGCGGTAGGGCGGTACGAGGGAGCCGAACGACGGCAGCCGGACGACGAGACCAGCCGGCGCCGAGGCGGCAGTCGAGGGTGAGCGCCGTACCGCCGTTCCGTCGTACCGTCCTAATCGCCGGCGGTGGCACCGGCGGTCATCTCATGCCGGCTCTCGCCATCGCCACAGCTCTCCTGGAGCTGGCGCCGGACGTGGAGCCGGTCCTGATCGGGGCCAGCCGGGGGGTCGAGGCCAGAATACTTCCCAGCCGCGATTTTCGGTTCCACTTGCTGCCCACCGAGCCGATCTACCGGCGGACCTGGTGGAAAAATCTTCGCTGGCCGTTCGTGGCAGGACGGTTACTTCGTGAAATCGGTCGCGTCTTCGATGCCGAGCGCCCGGCTGCGGTACTGGGAACCGGAGGATATGCGTCGGGACCGGTGGTCTGGTGGGCGGCACGCCATGGAATTCCAACCGCCATTCAGGAACAGAACGCGTATCCGGGCCTGGTGAGCCGATGGCTGAGCCGCCGGGTGCGCCACGTGTACCTGGGTCTGCCGGAAGCACAGCGGCTGCTCCGCTTCGGTCCGCACACCCAGGTCTTTGATACCGGCAACCCCATCACTGCTCCACTGGCCGGCCGGAGGGGCGCGGCCACTGCCAAGTTCGGGCTCGACGGCTCCCGCCCCGTCGTTCTCGTGACCGGGGGGAGTCAGGGGGCCCGGGCCATCAATCAGGCGGTGGCCGGGTGGCTCGAAGGGGGCGGACCAGGGAACGCGGTCCTCATCTGGGTGACAGGGCGGGGCACGTATGATGAATTCGCCCGCTATCACCGGCCTCCCCAGGTGCAGGTCCTCGACTTCCTGGATCCGATGGGTGATGGGTACGCAGTGGCTGACCTGGTAGTGTCCCGGGCGGGGATGATCACCGTGGCCGAGTTGTGCGCCTGGGGGCTGCCCAACGTCCTGGTGCCACTGCCAACGGCCGCAGCCGACCACCAGACCTACAACGCCAGGGTCCTCGCCGCGTCGGGCGCCTCGCTCATGTTGCCGCAGGCGGAGGTGACACCGGATCGATTGCGGGATGTCATCACGGATCTGTTGAGCGATCCGGCTCGTAGGAAGCAGATGGGCGAGCGGGCCTTGGCGCGAGGTAGACCGTATGCGGCTCAAGAGATAGTGTCGAAGTTGTTGACACTAATTTCCTGAGCCGCGCACTTTCAGAACCTATAGCGACACCTTACATTAGCGTATCAAACATGGCTTTGTTTAATCCCTCGGATACGCGTACTGTCCACTTCATGGGAATCGGCGGAGCCGGGATGAGTGCGCTGGCACTCATCGCGTGTCGCCGTGGGGTTGCCGTGAGTGGCTGCGATATGGATCCCACCGGTGCTGCCGACCTGGCCGCCCTTGGAGTTCGGATCGCGCAGGGTCACGACCCGGCCCACCTGTCTGGAGTCCGGGCTATCGTGGTCACTGCCGCGGTTGCCGCCGGGCATCCCGAGCTGGAGCGGGCACGGGAGCTGGGGCTTCCGATCGTTCCCCGCAAGGTGGCGCTGGCCGAGCTGATCGAGGGTGCCCGCGCCGTCGGCATCTCGGGCACTCATGGCAAAACCACCACGACGGTCATGACGACGGAGGCGTTGACCGCTGCCGGGCTGAACCCGACCGGGATTGCCGGTGGACGGGTGAGCACCTGGGGCGGCAACGCCCGGGTGGCGGGAGACGATCTTTTCGTGGTCGAAGCGGACGAGTACGACAAGGCCTTCCTGACGCTGTATCCGACGGTGGCGGTGGTGAACAACGTGGAGCCGGATCATCTCGAGTGCTACGGCTCCATGTCGGCCCTCGAGGACGCCTTCGCTGAGTTCGCCGGTCGGGCGCGCATCGCCATCATCAACGCCGACGACTCGGGGGCCCGGCGAATCGGTGAGCGCGTGGGGACGACGGTCCGCCGGTTCGGCTGTGCCAGCGACGCGGATATCCGGATCGGCGAGGTGATCCAGCTGGCCGACTCCACCGAGGCTCGTATCGCATGGGGCGACGGCCGCTCCATCAGGCTTCGACTCAAGGTGCCGGGTCTCCACAACCTGCGGAATGCCGTGGCGGCGCTGGCCGCCGTGGATGCTCTCGGCGGGGACCTCGAGCCGGCCGCCCGGGCGCTCGGTGATTTTCAGGGCGTGGGTCGCCGGTTCGAGCGTCTGGGAGAGTTCGCCGGCGTGGCCGTGGTGGACGACTACGCTCATCATCCTTCGGAGCTCGCGGCCACCCTGTCGGCTGCCCGACAGGCGTTTCCCGGGCGGCGCCTGGTGGCGGTCTTTCAGCCGCATCTCTTCTCCCGGACAGCGGCTCACGGGCAGGCGATGGGCGAGGCGCTCGCGGCGGCGGATGTGGTTTTCGTAACCGAGATCTACCCGGCACGGGAACAGCCGATTGCGGGCGTGAGCGGCCGCCAGGTGGCCGCCGCGGCCGAAGGGGCCGGCGCCGACACGCGGTTCGAGGCAACCCGGGCCGACGTGGGCCGCAATGTGTTTCAGGAGCTCCGGTCGGGTGATGTGGTGCTGACCCTCGGTGCCGGCGATATCACCCGGGTGGCTCCAGAGCTGGTGCGTTGGCTAAGCGCCGCCTGAGGCGCGGCTGGCCGCGCCACCCCCGCCTTCTGCTCGGGCTGCAGTTACTGGGTGCCTTGCTCGTCGTCGCTCTGGTCTGGCTCGGCGCACCGGGGATTCTCCGCCGGCTCGACTTCTTTCGGATCAGACGGGTGGAAATTGCCGGACTTCGGTATCTTCCACCGGCAAAGGTGATTTCGGCGCTGGAGCTGGGCTCCGGAGCCAGCGTTTTCGACGACCTCTCGGCCGCGGGTGGCCAGGTGCGCTCCCTGCCTGGAGTGGTATCCGCGGTGGTAAGACGCCGGCTTCCGGGCACGCTCGAGATCATACTGGTGGAGGCCGTTCCGGTGGCGCTGGCCCCACGCACTGGCGGAATGGCGCTGCTGGATTCGGGCGGGAGGGTCCTCCCCTTCGACCCGAGCGCATCCGCGCCCGACCTGCCGGTGGCGGCCAGTGCTGATTCCCGGGTGGCACGGGTGCTCGCCAGCGTGCGCGAACATGACCCGGTCCTGTTCGCGCGGGTTCGAACGGCCTGGCGGGTACAGGATGACGTGCTACTCGATGTGGACGGGCGTCGGTTCTGGTTCGGCTCGAAGGTCACGGCGGAGGACATACGAGCGGTGATGGCCGTCGCGCAGGATCTCGCCCGGCAGGGGCGGAAATATCACGAGCTCGATGGACGCTACGCTGGCCAAGTGGTCGTCCGTTGGACCGGAGCATGAGCAGCCAGCCCCAGCGGCTTGTGGCCGCGCTGGACATCGGCTCTACCAAGGTCGTTGCCGTGATCGCCGAAGTGACCGGCGATGCACGCGACCCCGGTGCCAAGATCCTCGGATTGGGCGTGGAGCGTAGTGCGGGCATCCGGCGCGGGGTGGTGCGCGACATCGAAGAGACCACTCGGGCGATCGACAAGGCCATGAAGAGCGCCCAGCGCATGGCAGGAGTCGAGGTCGGGGCGATCTACTGCGGCATCGCCGGGGAGCACGTCGCGGGCCGGAGTTCCCATGGTATGGTGTCCGTGACCGGCGAAGAGATTCGCACCAGCGACGTGGCCCGGGTCAACGACATGGCCAGCAACGTCAGCTTCGGCCGGGACCACGAGCTGCTGCACGCCATCCCCCAGGACTACCTCATCGACCAGCAAGGGGGGATCAGCGAGCCAATCGGGATGACCGGATCCCGGCTCGAAGCGGAGGTCTATCTGGTGACGGTGCTCTCGAGCGTGATCCAGAACCTCCGGAAATGCGTGGAGCGGGCCGGCTATCATGTCGCCGAGTTTGTGCTGGAGCCGCTGGCCGCGTCGCTGGCGGTGCTCACCCCTGACGAGATCGAGCTCGGCTGCGCCATCATTGAGCTGGGTGGGGGCTCGACCAACGTGTCGATCTTCCAGAGCGGGAAGATCCGGCACACGGGCTCGCTGCTCTGCGCCGGAGGGCACGTGACCGGTGACATCGTACATGGACTTCAGGTCACCCAGCACGACGCTGAGCGGCTGAAGGAGCGTTTCGGCGCCGCCTTCGAGCCGCTGATTCCCGAGAGCGACGTGTTCGACCTCCCCAGCACGCCGGGTCAGGGTGCGCGTAACGCGCAGCGACGGGTGCTGGCGCATATCATGCACATGCGGCTTCAGGAGGTCCTGGAATACGCGCTCGACGAGATCACCCGGGCTGGGTATCATCAACGCTTACCAGCAGGCGTGATCATTACCGGTGGTGGGGCGTTGGCCCCGGGCATCGTGGAGCTGGCTCGCGAAGTGTTCGCGATGCCGGCCCGGTGCGGCGTTCCCGGGCAACGCTTGCGGGGTCTCGCGGACAGTGTCGAATCACCCCGCATGGCAGTACCGGCAGGCCTGGTGCTCTACGGAGCCCGCCAGGTCGCGGTCAGCGGCGGGTTGGGTACGGGTAACCGGAAGTCACCAGCGGTGGAGAAAGTGCTTGCTCCAGTGCGGCGGTGGCTTCAAGACTTCTTCTGAGTCGGGCCGAGGACATGACCATGATCTTTGAGCTGGAAGAGGGCGCGGCGCAGACC
>Ga0190265_10003956_pt1 | contig 10202 bp, 8 predicted proteins | sample Popmic124T_FD_133135 | JGI IMG/M metagenome (GOLD analysis project Ga0190265, IMG submission 133135) | Populus adjacent soil microbial communities from riparian zone of Indian Creek, Utah, USA - 124 T | ecosystem: Environmental > Terrestrial > Soil > Riparian zone | place: USA: Utah | collected...
CATGATCCACGAGTCCGGCGTCGAGCCGGGCCGCCTGCAGAACACCCCGCCGGGCCACGTCACCAACCCGTCGGACGCGGTCGGAAGCCCACTCGGCTGGGGCATCGTCCAGTGGACCCCGGCCGGCAAGATGATCACCCCGTCCCGGTCCTCCGGCGTCGACGACGCGGTCATCGGGTCGCTGGAGTACCAGCTGGAGTTCCTCAAGAAACAGCTGGACGGTGAGACGGCGATCGCCGAGGGGCACGCCGGCGACATGCTCAAGCGGGCCAACACCGCCGAGGACGCCGCGGTCGCCTTCGGCCGGTACTTCGAACGCTTCGCCGGCTCCGACGACCTCAGCAACCCGCGGTACACCCAGCGCAAGACCGCGGCCCGCGAGGTGCTGGCCACCTTCGGCGGGGGCGCCGGGGGCGAGGGCGGCGGCGGTGGTTGCGGCGGCGGCACCATCGTCGAGACCGCGCTCCAGCTGGCCTGGGACACCCCCAACCACGGCCACGACCCGAAGCCGATCAATCCGACGTACGCGCAGGCCGTGAGCGAGCACAACGGCTCCTCCGGCCAGGACGAGCTGACCGACTGCGGTGTGTTCGTGGCGACAGTGATGAGGATGAGCGGTGCCGACCCGGAGTACGCCCCCCGTGGGACGAGTGCCCAGATGGCCTACCTGCGCAGCTCAGGGAAGTACGACCTCTTCGACAACCTGAACAACGAGGGCCAGTTGCAGCCCGGGGACATCTTCATCATCGACGGTCACACCTACCTGTACACCGGCAACTACGAAGGCAGTGACGGGAGGACCTACAACGCGGCGTCGGCGTCGTGGCGCGGTCACGTGCCGGAGGCGTCGCACGTGTACTTCACCGACTACCGCGGTCACTACACGGTGGCCCGGCTCAAGCAATCTGGGAGCTCCGACTGATGGACGAGAACCGGCGGCTGTTCCTGCTCGGCGGCACGGTCGTGGTGGTCGCGGCGATTCTGCTCGGCGGGTACCTGGTGTTCCGCGGCAACCCCGAGCACACCCTCACCGTGAAGTCGATCCCGAACGACCTGACGCTGACCCTGGACGGCCAACAGGTCGCGGCCAACGGCGAGATCAAGGTCAAGGAAGGCAAGCACACGCTCACCGGTGAGCGGCCCGGGTTCCAGAGCTACACCCAGACCGTCCAGGTCACGGAGGACTCGCAGTACAAGATGTTCCTGTTCTCGAACAGCGCCGAGGGCCGTGCCTGGGAGAAGTCGCACCCGGAGGAGCAGCTCGAGGCCGAGGGCGAGACCGGCCGCCGCTTCGACGAGCTCAACGCCCGGCTTGCGGCGAAGTACCCGATCCTCCAGGAGCTGCCGTACATCGGCCCCGGCTTCACCGTGAACCAGGGCATCTCCCAGGCCCACCCCGGCGACCCCGAGTTTCTTGCCTTCTACATCAAGGTCACCGACTCCGAGGGCAAGAAGAAGTCCCTCGAGTGGCTGACCGGCCACGGTTACAAACCGGAGACCCTCGAGCTCATCTACACCACCAAGTAGCGCTCAGGCGGGGAGGATGACCTCGCCACCCGGTGCGGCGATGGCGGTGAGGTCGAAGTCCAGCGGGTTGGTGAGGCAGCGCGCGGAGCCGCCGGCCTTGTGGAACTCGGTGAGGTCGAGGACGACGACGCGGAGACCGAGGCCGGTGAGGATCTCGTGCAGGCGCGGGGAGCAGGCCGGCATGATGATCGTCTCGTTCACCACGATCGAGTTGGCGCTGAACGCGAACGCCTCCTCGTCGGTGAGCACGATCGGGTCCGGCACGATGCCGAACAGCTCGGCCTGACCGGCCGCGTGGAACGCCGCCGGGTAGACCATCGCGTGGGTGCTGTCGACCGGGCAGAACGGCAGGTCGAGGTGGTACATCCCCTCGTGCGTGATCCGTAGCCCGCGGACCCGGATGCCCCACTCGGTCGCCAGGTGCTTGAGCGCCTCGGCCTCGGTCCGCGGTCCGTACCCGACGACCAGGCTGTCGCCGAAGACGAACGCGTCCCCGGACTCGAAGTGCGGACCGACTCCGTCCGATCCCGGCCGGCCGAGCGCGAACCCGTGCCCGGTGAACCAGTCGGCTGCGGTGAGCGACTCCTTCCGGCGCGGCTCGAACCGCATGTGCGAGAGCATCGCCCGGCCGTCCGCGGTCGCGAACCCGAGGTTCATCGCGTACACCATGTCCGGCGAGTCCGGCCGCTGCGCGAGCACCTCGACCTCACCGCCGGCGTCGACGATCGCCTGCCGCAGCGAGTCCCACTGCTTCAGCGTCAGCTCGGGGTCGGGCTGGTCCTGGGTCGACATGTACGGGTTGATCACGTAGTCGATCCGGAAGTGGTCCGGGCGGACCATCAGATACCGGCGACCCCACTCCAGCGATTGACTCATGAACACCCCTTACGACCGTTGAGATCATTGACAGATCCCCTGATTGTCCGACAATCAGTCAGTGTGCAGCCTGATCCGTCCGCGCGCAAGACAGGCTGGTCCGGCCTTGGGGGTAAGGACTAACCTGCGGGCATGACCCCTGACAACGAGGTTCGCTTCCGCGGCTGTCTGGACGATGTGCCGGCTTACAAGCCCGGTCGTCCGCCCGCGCGCAGTGACGGCCGGCCGACGTACAAGTTGTCCAGCAACGAGAACCCGTACCCGCCGCTCCCCGGCGTCCTCGCCGCCGCCACCGAGGCCGCGGGACAGATGAACCGCTACCCGGACATGGGCGCGGTCGAGCTGCTCGAGGCGCTCTCGGCGCGGTTCGGCGTCCCGGCGAGCGACCTCGCCGTCGGGACCGGATCCGTCGCGCTGCTCTACCACCTGCTGCAGGCCTCGTGCACCGAGGGTGACGAGGTCGTCTACGCGTGGCGCTCGTTCGAGGCGTACCCGATCGCGGTCCAGCTCACCGGCGCGACGTCGGTCCAGGTGCCGCTGACCGACGACGCGCGGCACGACTTCAAGGCGATGGAGGCCGCGCTCACCGAGCGGACGAAGGTCGTGCTCGTGTGTACGCCGAACAACCCGACCGGCCCGGTGGTGCGGCGTGACGAGTTGCTCGCGTTCCTGGACGTCGTACCGCGGAACGTGCTGGTCGTGGTCGACGAGGCGTACCGCGAGTTCATCCGCGAGCCCGACGTGGTCGACGGGATCGACGTCTACCGGGACCGGCCGAACGTCGTCGTCCTGCGGACCTTCTCCAAAGCGTACGGCCTGGCCGGCTTCCGCGTCGGGTACGCCGTCGGCCACGAGCCGGTCGTGTCGGCGATCCGCAAGTGCGCGCTGCCGTTCGGGGTCAGCCACGTCGCGCAGGTCGCCGCGATCGCGTCCCTGGCCGCCGAGGAGGAGTTGCTGGAGCGGGTCGAGGCGCTGGTGATCGAGCGGACGCGGGTGGTCGGCGAACTGCGCGCGGCCGGCTGGGACGTGCCGGAGACGCAGGCGAACTTCGTCTGGATGCCGCTCGGCGACGACACGGTCGCGTTCGCCGAGGCGGTGCAGGCCGAAGGTGTGTCGGTTCGCCCGTTCCCGGGTGACGGTGCCCGGGTCAGCATCGGCGAGCGCGAGGCGAACGACCTCTTCCTGTCCGTCGCCCGCGCCTGGCGCCGGTGAGTACGGCGGCCAGATCGCTGATCTGGATCTCCGGAGCATCGGCCGGGATCGGGGCAGCGCTGGCTGCGACGACGCCGTACGGCGATGCCCGCGTGATCGACCTGTCCCGCCGAGGCGGCGGGCCGGCCGAGCACTTCAAGGCCGATCTGTCGGACCCGGCGGACTGGGTGCGCGTGGAGCAGCACTTCCGCGAGGAGACGGCCGGGTACGACGGTGAGCGGGTCGTGTTCATCCACAACGCCGGCACGATCACTCCGATCGGCCCGGCGGACGGGGTCGACGGGGACTCGTACACCCGCGCGGTCCTGCTGAACTCCGCGGCTCCACAGGTGCTCGGGCGAGCCTTCCTGCAGGCGACTGCCGGCCTCGCGTGCGAGCGTCACCTGGTGATGCTGTCGTCCGGTGCGGCCAAGACCGCGTACGCCGGCTGGTCGTCGTACAACGCGGGAAAGGCGGCTGTCGAGCATTGGGTCCGCTCAGTCGGCGCCGAGCAGGAGGAGCGCTCCGGCGGTGGATGCCGGGTGATCGCGGTCGCGCCGGGGGTCGTCGACACCGCCATGCAGACCGAGATCCGCGCCACCGGCGAGCAGGACTTCCCCGCCGTCGGGCGCTTCCATGAACTCAAGGAGACCGGCGCTCTCAGCACCCCGGCCGACGCTGCCGCCGGCATCTGGTCGCTCCTCGACCGTCCGTTCGCCAACGGCTCCTGCGTCGATCTCCGGCACCTCTAGGCAGAACGCCCGGCCCGCGCTGGGACGAGGGCCGGGCGTGATGCGGCGCCGGGAGGAGTGAGGCTTGCTCCCGGCGCCGCGGATGGTGCTTCCGAATCAGTCACCCCACCGAGGTGACTCTTTCGGGTCCTGCATCACTGACCAGGGAGGGTCAGTTGTCCTGCTCGGACTCCAGCTCGCAGGTCTTCAGCACGTCGACCGAGTTGGCGTCGTTGCCGAGGCCCAGGATGCCGGCCAGGTCGCTGACCGGAACCTGCCCGCCGACGGCGTTCACCGGGATGTCGTTGTGGCAGGCCTGGAACGGGCCGACGTTGTTGCGGCTGACCGACACGAGGCCGTCGTCGCCGACCTTGTACCACTTGCCGCCGGCGTTGTTCTGCTCCGAGTCGAGCTCACAGGTCTTGACGGCGGTCGCGCTGTTGCCGTCGTTGTCCAGGCCGACGATGCCGGTGATGTCCGTGACGGGCACCTGGCCGCCGACCGCGTTGACCGGGATGAAGTTGTGGCAGGCCTGGAACGGGCCGATGTTGTTCTGGTCCACGGAGACCAAGGAGCCGTTGTCCTTGACCCAGTACCAGTGCTTGCCGCCCTTGTCGTAGCCCTTGCTCGCCAGCGAGGCGGCGTCGGCCAGGCCGGAGCCCTTCTGGGTGTCGGTGAGCATGTTCGCGCTCACGACGGTGGCCAGGCCCAGCGTGGCGACGGTCGCCACGGCCGCGGCAGCGGCGATCTTGCGAGTTACCTGCATTATGCCAGGTTTCCTTTCGGGTTTGACGGATTCGTCTTAGTGGTAACGACACCTGGTGGGGCCGGTTACAAACTTTTTCGTCAACTATTTGATCTACGCGGGCGCTCATAGCCGACGCGTGATGACTTTGCTGACGGGGCAACGAATCCGCCCTGACCAGGCAACTTGCCGGTAGGCAGCCGAGTTGTGGAGCGTTCCTCATTTTCGTCCGCATCGGCCCGTAACCGATGCCGGGGTTCGTCGTTGAGTCAGCGCGGGTGACGGATGAACCCGGTGATTCGGAAGATTGTTTTCGGTGGGCTCGGTGGTCGCCGAATAGGCAATACCATGATGAATCGGAATATCGTTGGAACCATTGCCGGAGTTTCGCGCCGTGTTTTTTCGGGGCAGGGCGCCCCTCGGCAACCAGGTCCCGCTGCCGCGCGCATCGGCAGCGGTGGGAGACCCGGGTCCTCAGGGGCCCGGGTTCTTCCTTGTCCGGGCTAGGGAGTCCGCCGCCGGCGCTCGGCCGACACCACCACGGCCACACCGAGGATGATCACGGTGCCGCCGAACAGGATCTGCCACGTCACATGCTCGTCCAGGATCAGCCACCCCAGCAGGACGGCGACCGCCGGGTTCACGTACGCGTAGGTGCTGATCAGCGAGATCGGCGCGTTCGCCAGCAGATAGCTGTACGCCGTGTACGCGAGCAGCGACCCGAAGACGATCAGGTATGCGAGTGCGATCCAGCCCGACGTGTCGACCCGATCGAGGTGGAGTCGCCCGGGCTCTCCCCGCAGTACGCCGATCAGCACCATCGCCGTACCGCCGAAGAGCATCTCGTAGAGCGCCGCCACCAGCGGATCGCGCGGCAGGCCCAGTCGCGGGGAGAAGCGCGAACCGGTCGCCCAGCAGATCGTGCCGACCACCAGGATCGCCACCGACAACGGCTTCGCGCTGGTGTCGCCGCCGGACAACGCGAGCAGTGCGACGCCGGCGAATCCGATCAGTACGCCGACCCACGTGAGCACTCGCGGTCGGTCGCCGCCGCCGACGCGCAGCAGCATCACCCACAACGGGATCGCAGCGACCAGGAGCGCGGCCAGTCCGGACGGCACCGTCTGCTCCGCGATCGCGACCGCACCGTTGCCGAAGGCAAGCAGCAGCAAGCCGACGACAGCCGCGCCGAGCGCCTCCTGCCGGGTGATCCGCAGTCGCCGCCAGCCCGACTTCAGCGCCAGGAACGCGGCCAGCAGGACGCCGGCCGACAGGAACCGGGCCGACATCCCGAGCATCGGCGGGATCTCGGCCTCGACGACCACCCGGATGGCGAGGTACGTCGAACCCCAGACGACGTACACGACCGCCAGCGCGGACCAGATCATCGCCGTCGACGCCTCCCGGCCACCGGCCTCGGGCAGTACGGCGGGGGAAGCGGCGGCCATCCTCATCCTCACTGTCAGGGGTGTAATGCAGGAACAGTAATGACGCTAAGGCCGCGGCCGGACCGGCGCAAGGTGATATCCGGCCAGCGATCAGTCCGATCCAGCCACGACGATTGGCGTAATCGGTACTCAGTTGTGACACTTGTCGCACGACTGACCGATTGCCTGTCACATGAGCGGGACGATATGACCACTCCATGGACTGGTGTCTCAGTCGAGGACCGGTTTCGGTACCGCCGTACCCGGAGGAGTCCAGACAGTTAGCGGATCAGGCAACCGCTGGGTACGGTGTCCGGCAAGTAGTACAGCCAGTGAGGCCGGTGAGGAGGTCTACTGGTACTGAGACAGTGCATCAACCCCTGGATCCACGCGGTCCTGCCTGCGAAGCCTCACCCGGCGGAAGGGCCGGCCCCGTGCAACGTTGCGGTCGCGGCGATCCCGCGCTCGAACCCGAGGAGTGCATGTGAGTGAGTCGGTGCCGGGCATTGCCCCGGAAGTGTTCGCGCCCGTCGAGGCGCCGGTGAGTCCGCCCCAGGCCTCCGAGGAGGTCGAGTTCGTCCAGCTGCTGACGCCCGAAGGTGAGCGCGTCGAGCATCCGGACTACTCGTTCGACCTCGACGACGAAACGGTCAAGGGCTTCTACCGGGACATGACCCTGGTACGCCGGATCGACACCGAGGCGACCGCCCTGCAGCGGCAGGGTGAGCTCGGCATCTGGGCGTCACTGCTCGGCCAGGAGGCCGCGCAGATCGGCTCCGGCCGTGCGCTCAACAGCAAGGACATGGTCTTCCCGACCTACCGCGAGCACGGCGTCGCCTGGTGTCAGGGCGTCGACCCGCTGCGGCTGCTCGGGCTGTTCCGCGGCGTCGACCAGGGTGCCTGGGACCCGCGGGACAACAACTTCCACCTGTACACGATCGTGATCGGCGCCCAGACGCTGCACGCGACCGGGTACGCGATGGGCCAGCAGCGCGACCACGCCATCGGCGACGCCGAGACCGGCGAGGCGACGATCGCGTACTTCGGCGACGGCGCCAGCAGCCAGGGTGACGTGAACGAGGCGTTCATCTGGGCCTCGGTGTTCAACGCCCCGGTCGTGTTCTTCTGCCAGAACAACCAGTGGGCCATCTCCGAGCCGATCGACCGGCAGACCCGGATCCCGCTCTACCAGCGCGCGGCCGGCTTCGGCTTCCCCGGAGTACGGGTCGACGGCAACGACGTACTCGCGACCTACGCCGTCACCCAGCAGGCCCTGAAGCGGGCCCGCGAGGGCAGCGGCCCGACCCTGGTCGAGGCGTACACGTACCGGATGGGTGCGCACACCACCTCCGACGACCCGACGAAGTACCGGCTGAACGAGGACCTCGAGCACTGGAAGCTCAAGGACCCGATCGAGCGCGTCCGGGCCTACCTGACCCGCTGGGCCGGTGTCGAGCACGACTTCTTCGACCAGATCGACGCCGAGGCGGACAAGATCGCCGCCGAGCTGCGGGCCGGCTGCCTGTCCATGCCGGACCCGTCCCTGACCGACTTCTTCGACCACGTGTACGTCGAGCAGACCGCACAGCTGATCGAGCAGAAGAAGCAGTACGCCGCGTACGCCGCCTCGTTCGAAGGTGAGGGTCACTGATGGCGAAGATCAGCCTCGGCAAGGGCATCAACATGGGCCTGCGGGCGGCGATGGAGGCCGACTCGAAGGTCGTCGTGATGGGTGAGGACATCGGCAAGCTCGGCGGTGTCTTCCGGGTCACCGAGGGTCTGCAGAAGGACTTCGGCGAGGACCGGGTGATCGACACCCCGCTGGCCGAGTCCGGCATCATCGGCACCGCGGTCGGCCTGGCGCTACGCGGCTACCGGCCGGTCTGCGAGATCCAGTTCGACGGTTTCGTCTTCCCGGCGTACGACCAGATCATCAACCAGGTCGCGAAGATGCACTACCGCTCGCTCGGCAAGATCCGGATGCCCGTCGTGATCCGGATCCCGTTCGGCGGCGGCATCGGCGCGGTCGAGCACCACTCGGAGTCGCCGGAGTCGCTGTTCGCGCATGTGCCCGGCCTCAAGGTGGTCTCGTGCGGCGACCCGGTGGACGCGTACTGGATGATCCAGCAGGCGATCTCCTCGGACGACCCGGTGGTGTTCTTCGAGCCGAAGCGCCGGTACCACGAGAAGGCCGAGCTGGACGAGTCCGTCCCGCCGGCACTCCCGCTGCACCAGGCGAAGGTGGTCCGCGAGGGCACCGACGCGACGCTGTTCTGCTACGGCCCGATGGTGAAGACCTGCCTGCAGGCGGCCGAGGCCGCGGTCGAGGACGGCCGGCAGCTCGAGGTCATCGACCTGCGCACGATCGCACCGCTCGACCTGGCGGCGATCTTCGCGTCGGTGAAGAAGACCCGGCGTGCCGTGGTGGTCCACGAGGCGCCGTTCTCGCTCGGTCCGGGGGCGGAGATCGCGGCCCGGGTCACCGAGGAGTGCTTCTACCACCTCGAGGCCCCGGTGATCCGGGTGGCCGGGTTCGACACCCCCTATCCGCCGTCGCGGATGGAGGAGGAGTACCTGCCCGACCTGGACCGGGTACTCGACGGTGTCGACCGGGTGATGGGGTACTGATGGGCATCCAGCAGTTCCGGCTCCCCGACGTCGGCGAAGGTCTGGTCGAGGCCGAGATCGTCAGCTGGAAGGTCAAGCCGGGTGACACGGTCAAGCTGAACGACACCGTGGTGGAGATCGAGACGGCGAAGTCGCTGGTCGAGCTTCCGGTCCCGTTCGCCGGCACCGTCACCGAGTTGCTGGTGCCGGAAGGCGAGACGGTCCCGGTCGGTACGCCGATCATCGCCGTCGAAACCGAGTCCGCCGCCGACTCCCCGCCGGCCGCCGCCGGTGACGCCGGTGGGCTGGCCGACGACATGGTCCCGGCGATCCCGGACGAGCCCGAAGCCGGCAAGATCGGCGGCGAAGCCCCCGGCGGCCGCACCGCGGTCCTGGTCGGCTACGGCCCCCGCACCACCGAAGCCAAGCGTCGCCCCCGCAAGGGCGGTGAAGTTCCGGCTACGGCTGCTTCCGCAGCACCTGCGGCGCCGGCAGCCGTGGCTGCCCCTGCCGCCCAGGCCGCGCCCGCTTCTCTCCCCACCTCCGTTGCCGAAGGCAACGGCGCGGGAGTGCACGTGTTGGCCAAGCCGCCGGTGCGGAAGCTGGCCAAGGATCTGGGCATCGACCTGGCCACCGTGACGGCGACCGGGCCGGGCGGGATCATCACGCGGGCTGACGTCGAGGGGCACACCGCGGCTCCGGCTGCTGCTCCCGTGATGGAGGCGGCGGCTCCTGTGGTCAGCGGGCAGGGTGACACCCGGGTGCCGATCAAGGGTGTGCAGAAGGTGATGGCGCAGGCGATGGTGGCCAGCGCGTTCACGGCACCGCATGTGACCGAGTGGATCACCGTCGACGTCAGCGCGACGATGGACCTGGTCGACCGGTTGAAGGGTGACAAGGCGTTCCGGGACCTCAGGGTGTCGCCGCTGCTGATCGTCGCCAAGGCGGTCACCCTGGCAGCCCGTCGTACCCCGATCGTCAACGCGGCCTGGGACGAGCAGGCGCAGGAGATCGTCTACAAGGGCGCGATGAACCTCGGCATCGCCGCGGCCACCCCGCGTGGCCTGATCGTGCCGAACATCAAGAACGCCGACTCGC
>Ga0190265_10003957_pt1 | contig 10202 bp, 8 predicted proteins | sample Popmic124T_FD_133135 | JGI IMG/M metagenome (GOLD analysis project Ga0190265, IMG submission 133135) | Populus adjacent soil microbial communities from riparian zone of Indian Creek, Utah, USA - 124 T | ecosystem: Environmental > Terrestrial > Soil > Riparian zone | place: USA: Utah | collected...
CAAGGTGGATCGTCACGCAGCATCGATCTCGTTTGCAGTGACTCGAGCTCACGGTTCGAAGAAGACACACCGTCCTTGCCTCGTGTGAGCCCCGTGTCACTCGGCGGCGTCGGTCGTGGCCAGCGTCTCCCTGGTGGCGCTCTGTCTGCTCGTTGCTTCGATTTCTGACGGTCGTGGCTGAGGACCGATCCTGGCCTCAGCGCACGCTATACCCATACAGCAGGAACGAGAGAATCACTTGTCCGGAAACAAGGAGCAGCCATGTACGAAGGCAGCTGTTGCTGTGGGGGTGTGAAGTTCACCGTGGCCCAGAAGCCGAGATTCGTTGCCGCGTGCCACTGTTCGCGCTGCCGAAAGGTGGGAGCAACTCCCTTCGCGATGGTGCATGCCGAGGGCTTCGAGCTGCTCTCCGGCAAGGAGCTCATCGTCGAGTATCGCCCCGAGCCTCCGTTCAAGTACACGCGCTGCTTCTGCGGAGCCTGCGGGACCTCGCTCGGCGAGATCACCTCCCGCGGCAAGCTGTTTCCCATCCCCGTCAACTGCTTCGATGGCGAGGTGGATCTCGAGATTGCGTTCCATGAGCACGTCGCGACCAAGCCTGCCTGGTATCCGATCGCCGCGGGTGCGAAGCAGTTCGAAGGCGATCCAACTTAGGACCGAGCCGAACGGCGCGCGCGTTTGGGGGCTCGAGCCGCACGAGCGGCGCGAGTCAGTCTGCGCGCGAGCAGTGCGAGCGGCTCGGCCAGCTCCGGCGGCTCCAGGATCTCGAAGTCGACTCCGAGCAGCGCAATGTGCAGTGCCAGCATCTCGAGCGAGGAGCCACCGGCCTCGAGAAGGCAGCGGCCTGAGTCGAGAGGCTGCAAGCGCGCGGCAAGCGGCGATACGCGTCGTGCCATGTCTTCGTACGGAGCCAGCAATACCACCTGCAGCCGAACGTCGTAGCCGGCCGCTGCGACCGAGTGAGACACGTAGGCCGCGACGTCGCCGTGCGGAAGCTCGCGGCGCCTGAAGCGCCGCTCGTCGGAGCGAGCGCGCTTCACCCGATCGACGCGGAAGGTCCGAAAGTCCTCGCGCGAGATGTCCCAAGCGGCCAGATACCAACGCGAGCCCGCGTGCACGAGACCATGAGGCTCGACGCAGCGATCGCTGGTCCTGCCTTCGCGGTCTTCGTAGCGGAACGTCACGATCTCTTCGTCTCGACATGCGCTCGCCAGCGTGGTGAGCGCGTCCAGGTCCACGCTCGGCGCCGCGATGTGCATGGGAACCACCGCCGTGTGGATCGCCTTCATGCGGCGCCGCAGCCGCGTCGGCAGCACCTGATCCAGCTTGGCGAGCGCTCGCACCGCGATGCTTTCCATTCCGGCGACGCTTCCTGCGGCGGCGCTGCACAGCCCGAGAGCCATGGCGAGCGCTTCGTCTTCTTCGAGCAGCAGAGGGGGCAGCTTCGCTCCGGCGGTGAGCTGGTAGCCGCCTGCGGCGCCCGTGCTCGAGCTCACCGGATATCCGAGGCTGCGGAGCTTGTCGATGTCACGACGCACCGTGCGCTGGGTCACTTCGAGCCGATCGGCGAGCTCCGCGCCGGACCAGAAGCGACGCGATCCGAGCAAGGACAGCAGGCGCAACAAACGTGCGGACGTCTCGAGCATGATCGCGCAAGTATATCGCCGCAGAGGACAGTTCCTGTCCTGAATCTGAGGTATCGTTTTTCGATCCGCTGATCGGCAGAGGGGCCGATCGCCGAACGAGGAGCGAGAGCATGAATTTGGTTTTCTATACCGCGCCCATGTCGAGCGCGACCCCGGTCGCAACGATCCTCAGTGAGCTCGAGGTTCCGCACCAGAGGATCGAGTTCGATCTGTCGCAGCAGAATCAGCGCGCTCCCGAGTTCTTGGAGCTCAACCCCAACGGCAAGGTGCCGACGCTCGTGGTCGACGGCACGCCGATCTTCGAAGGCTTGGCCATCATGCAGTGGCTCGGCGATCGCTTCGGCGTGGCCAAGGGCCTATGGCCGGCCTCCGACGATCCGGCGCGTCTGCAAGCCTTGTCGTGGACCACCTGGAGCTACGTCACGTTCATTCAAGCGGTAATGCGCTTCAACATCGCGGGCAACGCCCCGAATCCCGCCGAGAAAAGCCCGGCCCAGCGCGAGAGGTGTCTGAAGGAGCTCGAAGGATATCTGGACATCTTGGAAGCCCGCCTCGTCGAGCGCTCCTTCGTGCTCGGCAACGAGTTCTCCTTGGTCGATCTCATCATCGCGTGCACCGTGGCCTACGGCGCGATGTGCGGAGTCCTGCTCGACCGACACGAGCGCGTCGCCAAGTGGCTGAGCGTCTGTCAGAGCCGTCCTTCGTTCAAGAACGAGTGGGGCGGAGGTGCCTGAGCAAAGCGTCTAGTCCTAAAACAAGCGCATCGCGGATCGCATTGGGATTTTTTCCTACACCGGAAGGAGTAAGGATACGTCGCATGAACGTCTGCGATTCGGCGATGTGCCGCACGTGAGTGAGCCCAGGTTGTGATCTTCATGACTCCAGTGTCCTTTGGTTCGTAGCGTTGTGTCCTGACCGGAGTCGCCTCACTCCGGCTTCAAGGACTCTCGACTCAGCAGCGCAGCGAGAGTTGATCCCAGCCGCGGAAGAACACATCCATCCAACGGTTCCACGCGAGCACTCGATAGATGAGGCGGCGTCCCTGTCGTACGAGTTGAACGGGAATCCGCATGAAACGTTCAAGAAGCTGCGAAACTCCATGTGGAGCACCCGGCGCTTTTGCTCCGCATGCAGCTTGGCCCAGCGTCCCTTCTCGGGCAGGGACAGCGCAAACCATGCTTTGAGCGTCCACGCGAGCGATGCCATCGCCATGTACGCGCCGTTGCTCTCGAGATCTGCCACCGGAGCGCGCAGCGCACGGACTCCACTCTTGAGCTGTGCGATGAGGTTCTCCTGATCTCCCGCCGTCGTGGGATCTGGGATCCGCTGCGTGCCCAGTGCATCCAGATACACCTCGTCGTTGCGCAGGAGCTCCAGATCCTCCAAACGCTGTCCGCCGGCGAGTAGGTTGTACGCGATGTTGAGCACGTGATCCGACTCGTGGTACGGAAGGTGAACCTTGAGCAGGTGCAGCCGTCGATCGATCTCCTCGATGAGGCCCACCTTGCGGGCCAGCGTGTGCATCGCACCCAGGCCACCCAAGCCCATCCCGCGTGCTCGATCGGCGACTTCATACTGAATCCCCTGCGCGCGGAACATCGGCCGTTCCTGCGCCGGCCACGCTCGCTGCCGCAGTCGCCGCTCGATCCTGCTCTTGCGTTTCCGAAGCTGCAGCGCTCTACTGGTCTTCACTCGAAAAGCCCTTTCTTTGGCGGGATACGGTTTGGTTCGTACCTCCGTTATACCCTAAAAAGAGGGGCTTTTCGTTTCTCTACCTCTCCGAGTGAGCTGAAATCACGCTTGATCGAGGACTAGGCTGACTCTGCCTTCGCATCGAGAGTGAGATCGTGCAGTGCAAGGCGGCGGCTGAGCGCTTCGAGGTCGCGGTAGCCGCGGACTCGTCGAATCTTTTTTACCGACCCGGCCAGCTGGGGAGCGCGTCCGGGAGTTTCTTGGTGGGGCCGTCTCCGTGCATGTTGCAGCTTGACAACGTTGTTGAGAACGCTCCTCTCATGGTCGACTTCACCGCTGCCCCAGGAGGGATGTTGCTGACGTTTATGACCTTCGATGACGGTACCGATCCGAATCAGCAGTGTCTTAACGAGATCCTTGCGTTTGGGACTTGCCTGCGAACTGGATCAATTTCCGTTAGGTATCAAACGACACAATTGGGAGGGCCGTTCAACGAAGTGACCGGAACGCTCATTACGTACATTGACAATATTTTAATTCCAGATTGAGCTAGGAATAGGGAAGAGGTTTCAACATGGGGTACTCGGTAAAGTATCTGAGCGTTTCCTTGGTGTCGTTGACGGCGTTGATGATGGCGCGATCGGTACATGCGCAAGAGCGGAATCCTCGTCGCGTCGCAGGTTCACAGCGTCCAATGGAGGTGATCGTCGAGCGAACGACGTCCACGACTACACCTTCGGGTGCAGTGAAGGAGAGAACTGAGAGACAGCGATCGATTTCGGACGGTCAGGGCAATAGCCGCAAGGATTTAGGACGAAAGTCTATTATCTGGAGAAAGGGAGATCCACGCCCTGTAGTAGTTGACCGGGAGGCTCGAACCTTTACATCGAGCGAATCCGAAAGAGGTGCGGGCGTATCATCTCGTGTGGGGCCGGTACCACCTGCAGAAAGCCCGAGGGAAGCGATTCAATGGGATGCTGAGCCACCGGAGCTGCTTGAGGCGGGTGAAAATCGAGATTTGGGTACCAGGTCGATTGATGGAGTAGAGGCAAGCGGACACCGACGTGTTTTGAAGTATCGCAGGGTTTCCACTGGGGAAATTTTTCTTCACTCGTTAGAGACCTGGGTGGATAGCAGTAACAGGCCTGTTCTATCGATCTTGAAGACAGGTGAGGATCTGAATCATACAACGACAACGAAGTACACATACAACGAGCTCGATTACGTACCACCCGTAGAGGAATTTAACATTCCTCCGGGATACACGGAGCAGCCATAGTCGGTTATTCCTGTTCTCTTCCCCTGCTTCAGACGCGCGCAATACTGCGGGACCTAAACGGTAAGGTTCTCCTGCAGTGATGCGTAAGAGCATGGGAGGTGCTCGTCGTGAGCCTCCGAGGTCGAGTGTCGCGGGATCTTTGAACCCGGTCTGATGGCGCAGACGCCGTTGGGCTGGTAGATGCCTAGGGCAAGAGATGCGTCAAAGGCAGAAGATTGAGCCCTGCAGTTTTCGATGATTGGATCTCCGTAGGTTTTGATGTCCGTTGCCCGTTTCAACGCGATAGTTCGTGGCGAGTCGGCGAGGAGCGGTTTTCTCAGGTCGCGGAACCTCTAGGACCTTTCGCCAACGGGTTGCGGGCGATTCTTTCGGTAGATATCAACCTAGCTCCGCGCCCCTGGGAATTGTGTGGCGATCCGACAGTCGAATCTCCCTTGGTGCTCTTCGCGACGAAGGAAAAAGCGGAGGCGCGTGCGCGCCAGTGTGTTGCTTCACCATGCAGTGAGCTCGTATTTTGGGAGATCTTGGAGAAGACGTTTCGTGCTCCATGGGGACAGGGCTGGTTCGAGGACGGGTTACCGGAAGGCCTTGTTCCTCCGGAAGGTTGGACGACGCTGGGACTTGATATCGTGAACGAGGGAGGTCTATCTGAGCTCTGGGACACGTCTGAAGAGTTTTGGGAGCTTGATCCGTCCTTGCGCGAATCCGTCAACCGATCTGGCCTGCTGACAGATCTGGAAATGATTGAGAGAATCCTTCCGCATCTTCCATTAGATCCGCTCTTCCCTTGGGTGACGGTATGGCGGGCCCGGGTACCTCATGGCTCTTGGCTTGCGATGTGAAGGAAGGGGTCCTGCCGAGTGAACCTGAAGTGTGTCGACTCGTCGTTAGGACTACGGACGACGCACCTCATGAGTAGCGCGTAGGAAAAGAGCGATCGTGCCGGAGCCAACTCCGATGTCATTATGTCGACTTCGGCGCAAGAGTGCTTGACCCGTTGGCGCCGAGTATCCCAACGTGAAGACCTAGGACATTTATGGTGTCAAGAATCACGGCGCCCGCCTAGAAGTCCCTTACTCGCTTGTTGAGTCGTTCGGCTCGCACGGCTTCCGCGAGCACGACCTGCTCGGCTGCCTTGAATGGCACATTTCGCAAGGCTTGGGCTTGTTCGCCGGAAGGTTGGCGCGACGTCGAACGGCTCGCTCAGTCGCGCAGGATCAGCATGCCGTGCTGAATCAGGCGCAGCAGGGCGCGCCAGATGTCGGCGTCCGGGTCGGGGAGGGCGTCGAGCAGCGTGCTCGGGCAGCCGGGGCGCTCGAGCATGCGGAGCACGGAAGTTTCCGTCTCGCTCAGCTCGCCGGGAAGCGTGGTGTCACCGGTGCGCTCGAGCACCACGGTGTCGGGTAGCAGCTCGCCTTCCAGGCGCTGCAGCTCTTCCGCGTGATGCATCGCCTGCATGATCGCTTGATCGATCGGGATCAGCGGGCGCTGTGGCTCGTCGGCGTCGATGGACGGCTGGAACGTGAACTCACCCTCGGGCCACTCGAGCAGGCGCGCGAGCGCCTTGATGCCCTCGATCTTGCCCAGCGCCGCATAGCGAAAGCGGTTCGACTCGAACAAGATGTGCGCTTCGCCGTGCTCGCCGATGATCTCCATCGTGCCTTGTTCCGACGACGAGGCGATGCTCTGCAGCAGCGAGGGCAAGCTGAGCCCCGAGAGATTTCCGGAGATGCCGCCCATGCGGCGGCCGTGAGTCACCGCGCGCACCTGACTCAGAAACTGAGCCCTGCGTGAGTCGGCTCGAGCGGAGTCGACGAACTCGACCGCGACCGCCTGGGTGCTCGGAGGCGGCGCGCTCGGCGTCGCCGCTGCGGGAGCCGCGCGCTCGGAGCCGGGTGGTGCGGGAGAAGAGCCGGATGCCGGCACGGAGATCTGAACCGTCGCACTACTGTGTGGGCCTGAATCATCGCCCGGGCGCACCACGCGCGCGGACAGAGCGACCAGCTCGCCGGTCGTGGGATCGACGAGGCTCAGCGAGACCTGCTGGCCGGCGACGAGCGCGAGGCCCTCGATCTCGAGCAGCGCGCCCGACTGGCTGAGATTGCGGGTGCGCGTGGGCACGCGCTCGCCCGCGTGCTCGAACTCGCCGCGGATCGAGACCTCGAGCCGCTCGTGCCTGCGCGGCGCGCTCGAGTGGTCGTTCCGGGTCCACGTTGTCGACACCAGCTCGTCCATGGTGTCCTGCAGCATCTCTTCGAGCGCCGCGATCCCGTCCGCGAACTCCACGACCACACCCGGAGCACGATCGAGCATCTTCGCGAGCGCCGGACCGATGCGGCTCTTCACGATCGCGAGCGCGCGCGCGGAGTGACCGCAGAAGCTCAGGTCGAGTGTCACCTCGACCACTTCGCCGAGCTCCAGGTCCGCGTCGGACTGCACGAAGATCCAGCCCGACGACAGATTCCGCTCGTATTCCTCGAGGAATACTCCCGGGTCGTCGAACTCGATGCGGATATCTCGGATCAGCATGATGCGCCGCCGTCAGTCCTGGCCGCTCGCTTCTCGCCCTTCGGCTCCGAACGGTCGCCAGCCTCCGGGCGCGTTGCGTGCGCTGGCTCGTCCGGTGCGCGGCGGACGCTGGGCTCGCTGCTGCGCACGCGCCTTGGTCTGTGCAGTGGCTCCCGGGGTCTTCCCGACATCGCCCGGTGTAGGCGTCTTGCGGTGCACGCGGAAGAAGTGCATCAGCTGCTCGACCTGCTCCGCGAAGCTGGACAGCGACTCGGCGGTCGCCGACAGCTCTTCGATCGCCGTGGCGTTGCGCAGCGCCACCGCGTCGACCTGGCCCATGGCGAGGTTGATCTGGCCCACGCCCTCCGACTGCTCCTGCGACGCGACGGAGACCTCCTGCATCAGCTCGGCGGTCTGCTGGATCGACGGCACCAGCGCGGCGAGCAGCTCACCCGAGCGCTCGGCCATGCGCACGCTCGAGGACGCGACCTCGCTGATCTCGCGCGCCGCATCCTGGCTGCGCTCCGCCAGCTTGCGTACTTCGGCCGCGACCACGGCGAAGCCCTTGCCTTGCTCGCCCGCGCGCGCCGCTTCGATCGCGGCGTTGAGCGCGAGCATGTTCGTCTGGTGCGAGATCTCCTCGATGATCGAGATGCGATCGGCGATCGAGCGCATGGCGACCACCGTCTCCTGCACCGCGCGCCCGCTCTCTTGACCTTCTTGACTGCCCTTGCGCGCCATCTGCTCGAGCCGCTGGCTGTGGTCGGCGTTCTTGAGGATCGATGCGTTCATCTGCTCCAGGCTGGCGGACGTCTCTTGCACCGACGACGCCTGCTCGGAGATGCCCTGGGACAGGATGCGCGCCGAGGAGGCGACTTCGTTCGCCGCCGCGGCGAGCGACGCAGCAGTCGCGTCGACGCCGCCGAGCACGCGCTGCAGCTCTTCGGTGAGACGCGACATGCCGTGCAGCAACCCGCCGACCTCGTCGCTGGAGGCGCGCGGAATCTGCACCGCGAGATTGCCCTGGGTGATCGCGTCGACCACGCGCCGCACTTCCTGCAGCGGTCGCCGGATCCCTCGCAGCAGCGCGGGCGCGAGCAAGGCGAGCAGCAACAGCGACACCAGCACGGCCGATGCGATGACGTCTCTCTGGCGAGCCTGCGCTGCTTGCGCGGCGTCGACCGCTCGCACGATCTGCGCCGAGCGAAGCTCGAACAGCGCCAGCTGGAGCGCTGCACCCCGCTCGGCGAGCGCATCGACCAGCGCCGCCACGTCGCGCGCGCGGCCCCCGGGCTGCAGCCGCTCGACCAAGGCGCGTGCCGACTCCAGATAGGCTTGCGTCGGCGCGCGCAGCGCGCTGGCTCCGGCAGCGCGCGCTCCCGCATCGGTCGTCGACTCGATGCGGCGCGCCAGACGCTCGAGCGTGCGGATCGGAGGCTCGAGCATGCGCACGTCGTCTTCGGGAACGGCGTTGCGCACGGCGGATGAGAGGTCGCCGAGCGCGTTCTCGAGCTCGCGGCTCAGCTCCAGGGCGGCGATCTGATCCGTCTCGAGTGTGTGTAGGAGACGCGTGTTGTCGCGCGCCGTCACGAACATCAGCGCCAACACCACGGCGAAGGCCGCCGCGGATACACACGGCAGGATCAGAACCTTCAGACGCAAGCTCATGCGATCGAACATGATGACCTCTTGAATCGGCAGCGAGAGCGGAAATGCTGCGTGACCTCAGCGCCTCTCCTTGCCGGGCGGCGTTCGCAGGGATGGAGCAGTCGAAGCATTGCCGTCGTGGGTGTCCGCGATCCAGCGCAGCACGCACGCCGGAATGTCGGGCAAGGGCAGCGAGAGCTCCGCCGCTCCCAGGTCGAGCGCGGCCTTGGGCATGCCGAACACCACGCAGCTCTCCTGGCTCTCCACCAGCGTGGCGGCGCCGGCGTGCCGCAGCTCGAGCAGCCCCTGCGCGCCGTCGTTGCCCATGCCCGTCAGCAAGACCGCGAGGGTGCTCGCGCCGGAGGTGCGCGTCAGCGAACGGAACAGCACGTCGACGCTCGGGCGGTGACCGCGAACCATGGCGCCCGAGTGCAGATGAATCAGCTGCTCGCCGGCAGGGCCGACGCGCAGCTCCATGTGCTGGCCGCCGGGCGCGATCCATGCGATGCCGGGCACTACGCGATCGCCTTCGCGCGCCTCGCGCACCTCGATCGTGCACAGGTCGGAGAGACGCCGTGCGAACGCCGGCGTGAAGACGCCCGACATGTGTTGCACCACGACGACGCCCGGCGCATCGGCCGGCAGCGCGGACAGCACGGCCTGCACCGCCTGCGGCCCGCCGGTGGATGCCCCGATCGCGATCACGCGCGCCGCTGGACGGATCTCCGCGCGTCGCGCCGGGATGCGCGCTTCCGTCGTCGGGCGCGGAGGCGTCGTGACGCGTCGCGCCGGCTCGATCCTGGGCGTGACACTCGGTAGTGTCGAACGGGACGCATCGTCCGCGATCGGCGCGCGCGGCCGCGGCTGCACGTGCGCACCCGCGGCCGCGCGGATCGCTCCGATCAGCGGATCACGCGACTCGAGCAAGAAGTCTCTGACTCCGAGCCGCGGCTTGGGCACGACGTCGACGGCGCCCTCCTCGAGCGCGCGGATGGTCGGGACCGCGGCGTCGCCGACGCGCGCCGAGCACACGATCACGGGAATCGGATCGGTGGTCATCTGGCGGCGCAGCCAGGTGAGCCCGTCCATGACCGGCAGCTCCAGATCCAGGATCACCACGTCCGGCCGCTGCGTGCGAATCTTCTTGTCGGCGATGATCGGATCGCCGGCCACGCTCACCGTCATGTCGGGCTCGTGCGAGATGAGCTCGCGCAATACCTGGCGCACCACGGCCGAGTCGTCGATCACCAGCACGTGGATCGTCTTCATGCCGCCGCCGGTCGGGCGATCCACACCATCGAGTGTAGGTCCCTGGTCGCGGCTCATGACGGCTCGCGCGGCGGGGCACGGTACACGATCGGTCCCACGGCGCGCACGCCGTGGGCATGGGCGCCGAGACCCTCGGCATGGCCCAGGAACAGGTGACCCTC
>Ga0190265_10003958_pt1 | contig 10201 bp, 8 predicted proteins | sample Popmic124T_FD_133135 | JGI IMG/M metagenome (GOLD analysis project Ga0190265, IMG submission 133135) | Populus adjacent soil microbial communities from riparian zone of Indian Creek, Utah, USA - 124 T | ecosystem: Environmental > Terrestrial > Soil > Riparian zone | place: USA: Utah | collected...
CGCGTGCAGCGATCCAGCTGCCGTGGTTCACCGGGACGAGCTCGATCGCCCACCAGGCGACGAGGAACGCTTCGCCCGACCACGAGACCGTGCAGCCGTGCGTGTTGTAGCGGTCGCTCTCCAGCACGATCGGATCGCCGACTGCGACGCCGCGCTCGTCCACGAGGACGAACGACACGCCGTCGTCGTGGCCCGACCCGCTGGCCGGTCCCGGACCGGTCGCGTAGCACACGCCCGTGAGGCCGAGCTCCGGAGCGAACGCGACGCCGGGCTTCACGTCCCCCACTCCCGACGCCGCGACCGACTTCACGACTGGCGGCGCGTCCGCTCGGACCTGAGCGCTCCACAGCGCGCGGCTGTCCATCCCGAACAGCAGCAAGTGCTCCGCGGCACGCGCCAGCCCGAAGTTGGCGTCACTGCCGATCGTGGTGGCGGCGAGCTCGAGAAGCTGGGCGAGCTGATCCGCGCTTGCATCGCCGCCCGCCAGCCCCGGCACGGTCGCGATCGTCGAGCCGCTGTCATCGCCCCAGGCCAGCACCACGTCGTCTCCATCGGCGAACACGTCGAGCGTGGCGTATTCGCCGTCGCGTGGCGCCACCACCATCGGTGCGACCGTCCAGTGGTCGAGCGAAGGGCGATAGCGGCCCACCCAGTAGTGTCCCGGCTCATCGATCCGGCCCGTGCCGTAGGCGAGCAACCAGTCCTCATTGCCGGGCACCGGCGCGGCGCTGAACGAGTGGTCGTCACTGCAGGGGACCGCGACCGTGGCCGTCGGGTTCGCGGTCAGCTCGGCGTCGAGCAGCTCGAGCGTGCAGTCATTGGCCTCGTGCGAGAGCCCGAGCTTGCCCGCTTCGTTCAGCTCGACCTCCAGGGCCCAATCGGAGCCGACGACGTCGCGCTGCCATTGCGCCTCGAGCGCGCCGTCGCCAGCGAGCTGCGCGAGCTCGATCCACTTGCCGCGGCCGGCGGTCGCGCCGCTGGCTGCCGTCGCAGGCCACGCGACGAGCCAGTGGTCGTCGAGCCAGCGCGCGGTCGGCGGGCCGCCCTGGCTCTCGATCGGATCGCTGAGCCGGAGCTCCTCGCCGACATCGAGGGGAGGCGACAGCGACGGCTCGCGCGCGGCCGGTGTGGGCTCGAGCGGCTGACTCGGCTCGGGTGCGGGTTCGCCCGCGCGCGGTTCCTTCGCCGGCTGCTGCGGACGCATGGGTGCAGGCTCGGCCGCGGCGGAGCGCTCCAGCCCGGCACCGTCGTCATCGGGCAGCGCCGGCTCCGTCGAGTAGCAACCGCCGAGCAGTACCAGCGCGAAACTCGTTGCAGTCCAGCGTGTGCGCATGGGGCCTCCTCAGTTGTGCCGGCTACCCTCCAGCTCTACAGGCAATCGTAGTTGGAGTCGATTCGGGGCGAGGCGCATTCTTTGCCAAAGACTGCGCAATTCGAGCAGCGATGCGTTCCTGCCCGCTGGTCGCGTGTAGACACACATGAAGTGAACGACGCTTGCAGGGCCACGGCGGTGGCCCTAGTGCTCTGACCGAGGGGCATGACTTGGTACGACCGTTTCGCGGCTTTCTACGACGCTGCGCTCGATCGCAGCTACCGCGAGCACCGCGCATTGGCGGTCAGCGCCGGGCGGACGCTGCGTGATCGTGGACGTGCACGCCGAGCGGCTCGGCCTGCAAGGCTTCATGGTCAACCGCATCGCGCGCGCCGACATTCGGCGGCGTTTCTGGGAACCGCTCGAGCGCGTCGCGCTGCGCTTCGAACGCGGTGACCTGCCCTACCGCAGCGAGCACGGCGGTCAGATCATGCTCGCGACCGGCGACAAGCCCGGCTGACGCAGCGCGCTCAGCTCGCGGTGACCCTTACGGTGCCGGCGCCGCGCCGGCTGCCGCGGTGGTCGGTGCTTTTCCGGAGGTCGCCACGCCGGACTTGACGGTGAGCGCGGGGCCGATCTCGAGGTATTGGTCGGTGGCCTGGGTATAGGGCGGCCAATCCACCAGACCCGACACGCTCGGGTTTCCGGTCTTGGCGAACTGCGTCCAGAGCTTCATGACGTTCTGGGCGATCATCTCGTCCTCGGCGCCGATCTGGGGATCGGCGGCCGTGTTGCAGCTGCGCATCCCGAGGAAGAGGATGGTTTGGGACTTGATCCCTTCCATGTGGCCGAAGACGTAGGGCAGCTCGAGGCCGTGGAACGAGTAGCAGCCGTCAGCGCGCCAACCGAGCGGCAGCTGGGTGAAGTTGTAGACGTAGGCCTTCGAGGTGACCGACTGCATGCTCGCGGCCAGGCCCGGGATGCTCTGCATGAACTCGCCGGGCTCACCTTCGTTGGCGCCGACGATCAGCGGCACGTCGCTCTGCGCGCCCGCCGCAAACGCGTCGTTGACCGACTGCGGCAGGACCCAGCCGTCGATCGAGAGGTTGGCGGTCACCATGGCTGCAGTCGCTGCCGCCAGGATCTCCTGCCAGGGCTTCGCGCGCAGCGCGGAAAGCACGCTCGCGTCCTCCGCGATGCCGAGGTTGGCGGCGAGCCGCTTACCGGCCTCCTCCGCGGTCGGTCGCGCGGTCACCGCATTGGGCATCGACGACCTCGAGCCGCTCTCGATGATCGCGCGATGGAACAGGCCCTTGGCCAGCGGCGATGCCATGCACGACAGCACTTTGCTCCCGCCTCCCGACTCACCGAAGATCGTGACGTTGTCGCGATCGCCGCCGAACGCCGCGATGTTGTCCTGCACCCACTTCAACGACGCGATCAAGTCGAGCGTCCCGTAGTTGCCCGACGAGTCCTCGGCCGACTCCGCTGCCAGCGCCGGGTGCGAGAAGTACCCGAAGGCGCCGAGGCGACTGTTGACGGTCACCACCACCACGCCTTGTGCTGGCAACGCGGTGTGGCAATAGGTCGGCGAGTTACCGGTCCCGATGCTGAGGCCGCCGCCGTGAAAGAAGACCATCACGGGCAGGCGCTCGCTCGCGCGCGTCGCCGGTGTCAGGACGTTGAGGTTGAGGCAGTCCTCTCCGATGTCTCCGAGGCTGGTCAGCGTGGACTCGCCCTGCGGCGAGCGGTTCCCCCACTGGGTCGCATCGCGCACGTCGGTCCAGGGCTCGAGCGGCTGCGGTGGCTTCCAGCGCAGCTCGCCGACGGGCGGAGCGGCATACGGCACGCCGCGGAAGAAGAGGATCGTCTGGTCCTCGTGCGGCACGGCTTCGCCGGCGATCGGGCCCGCGGTCGTCGCGATCGTGGTGCTCAGCGCCTCGCTGCTCGTGGAGGCGTCCGGCGGCTGCGATGCGTCGGCTTGGCCGTCATCCGAGCCACCCTTACCGCCGCCCATCGGCTCCTTGGACACGCCCGAAGTCTTCGAGTCGTCATCCGAGCTACAGCCGTTGAAGCACACGCAAGCCCAGAGAATCGCCGTCCATGCTGCGGCGGTCCGCAGCTGCCGCGCGCGGGCCCAGTTGGGTTGGTGAACAGGAATTGATCGGTGCGGACGCGGTGGCCTCATGGGGATATCCCTCCTGCGTGCCGCCGTACCAGGACGACGCTTCGAGATCCTTTCGCGATTGCTACTGGTTTCGTCCGCATTGCATCGCGCTTGCGCCTGACGCGATCGGGTCAGGCGCCGCGCGGGGATGGGGCCCTAGAGCCGCATGGCGAGCGCGCGCGCCGCTCCAGCACGTTTGCGAGCGCTCCTCCGCCGTTGGTGGGCGTTCGCGCCCGACCGTGTTCCAAAAAGTGCGTGCGCAGCTTCAGAAAGTCACTTCGGCCGTCGCGAACAGCTCCAGCATCACCTGGGTCGCGGGGAAACGCAGCCCCATGGCCGGCCCGAGCGCGAGCCCGGCTGTTCCACGCGCACGCAGTACTTCGACGGCTGCTCGCCCGCGGCGGTGGCCGTGCCATCGGCAGGACAGCTGCTGGTCGGCGCTCCCAACGCGTCGCGCGAGTCGCGGTCGGGGCTCCAGGCGCTCCCATCCGGTCGATCGTCCGCGCGTGCAGACGCGTCCGCGAGCCCGAGCAGGATCGCGATCGCCGCCCAGGTCCAGCACGGCTGCCACTGTGTCGCGTACCTCGTGATCACGACAGCTACGTGGCAGCTCGCCGCGCGCGTGTTGCAAAAAACGCGGACCGCGGGTCAGCGCACGATGCGATGCGCGAGTCGGACCACGTCTTGCTCGGTGTCGATGTCGACCGCTCCAGCGGGCCAGTCGATCGCAACGACGTGCTCGGCGCGCAGCAGGCGCCCCGCGCCCTGATCGCCGTCGAGCTGCGCGAGCTCGCTCCAGCGGGAGCGATCGAACACCGCCGGGGCGCCGAGGATGCCGTCGAACCGCGACGCGACGACCTCCGCGCCCGCCAGCCATGCATCGCGCAGCGCCGTCAGGTGCTGATGGCTGAGCAGCGGCTGATCGCCGAGCGCGATGGCGAGGGCTCCGGCCGCCGTGGTCTCGGCCCAGCGCACCGCAGCGCGGATCGAGGACGCGATGCCGTCGTTCCAGGCGTCATTCGCGATCAACGCGACGCGCAGGTCGCCGAGCGCGGACGCCACCGCCGCGGCGTGTGCACCGACGACGACGCAGACCGGGCCGGCTTCGGCGCTCGCGCACGTCGCGGCGACAGCGCGCACCAGGGGGATTCCGTCGAGCTCGACCAGTTGCTTCGGCCGACCGAGCCGGCGCGAGCCACCCGCCGCGAGCACCGCGATCGCGAGCTCGGCGTGCAGCCCACGCGCGCGGTCGCGCAGCAGCCCGCCCGGACGGCGCCGCTGCACGGCCTGGAGCTCGCCCGCGATCGCGAGCGCGATCTGCTCGGGCGTCTCGGCGCCGACGTCGAGACCGATCGGCGCATGGATGCGCGGATCCTCGCCGACTCGCCGCCCCAGCTCGCCGAGGAGCTCGTGGGTACGGCGCGCGGGTCCGAGCACGCCGATGTAGCGCGCCCGCGAGGCGAGCGCGATCGCGAGCGCTTCGCGATCGGCGTCGCGCTGGTGGTGCATGATCACGACGTACGCCTCGGCGGCCGCGTCGATCAGACGCGCGAGCGGGTCCCGGGCGCCGGCGGTCGAGATCACGCGATCGGCGGCGAGGAAGCGCGAGCCCTCGCGGATCGCGCGATCCGCGATCGTCACGCGCATCCCGATCGACTGCGCGAGCGGGACGAGCGGCGCCGCGTCGTGTCCGCTGCCGAGCACGAACAGCTGCGGCGATGGGGCGATCCGCTCGACCAGCGCCGCGATGCCGAGCTCGGCCAGCTCGACCACGCCCGCGGCGCCGCGCGCGGCGCGCTCGAGGGCTCGCTGGATCACGGGATCCGCGATCGGATGGACGAGCTCGCTGCGCGGACCGATCGCGAGCCGCGCGCCCACCGGCACGGCCACGTGCGCCGAGCGGATCACCGTGGCGAGCGCGCCCGCCGTCTCCGCGGCGAAGCACGCCTGCGCGAACGCGAGTCCGTCGTGCCGTGCGCCGGGCTCGACGTGCTCGAGCAACACGTCGACGATCCCGTTGCAGCCGAGCCCGACGCCCCACGCCTGACCGTCCTCGGTGGTCGAGTCGTAGGTGACGACGACGGCGCCCGCGCGGCTGCGATGCGCGCCGCGCAGCATGACGTCGCCCTCGAGACAGCCGCCGCTGACGCAGCCCGAGATCCAGCGCTCTCCCGCCACGAGCATCCGGGCGCCCGGCCGTCGGTACGAAGAACCGGCGACGCGCACCACCGTGGCGAGCAGGAAGGCAGAGCCCTCCGCGTCGAGCCGCGCTGCCTCGCGAACGATCCGTTCGAGCTCATTCATGTCAGTTGGGGCACGGGGCGCCAGCGGCGGCCCACGTCTCCCACGCGGAGATGAACGTCGCGTACGGCGTGGACACCGGCGCGCGACCGAAGCCCGGGTCCCAGCCCCAGGTCACGAGCGGAGTGTCGAGGTGCTCGCGAAGCGCTTCCATGTCCTTACGCCCGTTGCGCGCCGGGTCCTGGACCTGCTCGCACAGCGCGCGCGGCGCGAGGCCGACGAACACCAGCTTTTCCTCGGGCTTGGGCATGTGCCAGCCCTCGATCACGCCGGGCGGGACATGCAGGCCATAGTTGCTCGGAGGGTTCGCCGGGCCGTGGCAGGTCGTGCACTCGGCACCTGCCATACCCTGCCCGGTCGGCCCGCGCAGCACGTTCATCGAGTGTACGCGGCCCTCGTCGCCCTGCAGCGGCGCGTCGCCCGCGGGGTGGCAGTTCTGGCAGCGCGGGTGCTGGAGCACCGCGCGCACGGTCGCGAACGCGGCCACCCCGGCGGCGTGGTCCGGTCGCTGGTGCACGGGGCTCGCCGGCTGCGGCGAAGGATGGCCGCAGGCGGCGAGGACGAGGCAGAGAACGACCGTAGCGACGCTCCGCATCATCGCGCGTCCTGCGCGAGGCGCAGCGGCAGCGTGCGCAGCCGTTGCTTGGTGAGCGCGAATACGGCGTTCGCGACGGCAGGCGCGATCGGCGCGGTCGCCGGCTCGCCGATGCCGCCCATCTTCGCGTCGCTGGGGATCACGTGAACGCTGACTTTCGGCATCTCGGACATGCGGAGCACGGGATAGTCGTGGAAGTTGCTCTCGACGACCTTGCCGCCCTCGATGGTCAGCTTGCCGTGGAGCGCCGCGCTGAGGCCAAACGCGATCGAGCCCTGGACCTGTGCCTCGATCCCGAGCGGGTTGACGGCGGTCCCGCAGTCGACTGCTGCCGTCACCGCATGGACCTTGATGCGTCCACCCTCGACCGAGACCTCCGCGACCTCGGCGACGATCGAGCCAAACGCCTCGTGAACCGCGAGTCCACGCGCCCGGCCCGCCGGCGCTCGCGTTCCCCACCCGGCGTTGGTCGCGGCGGTCTCGAGCGCGCGCGCGAACCGCGGCTTGCCCGCGAGCAGCGCCAGGCGATACGCGAGCGGATCCTTGCCGGCGGCGGCCGCCAGCTCGTCGATCATGCTCTCCATCGCGAACGCGGTGTGGGTGTGGCCGACGGATCGCCACCACAACACTGTGATCGGCGTCCTGGGGGAGTGCAGCGAGACGTGCTTGGACTTCGTGCCTTCGAGATAGGGCGAGTCGGCGATGCCTTCGACCGACGTCCTGTCGATGCCGTCGCTGATCCCACCTGCGAACGGAGTGCCCTCCAGGATCGACTGCCCGACGACGACGTGATGCCACGCCTCCGGGATGCCGGCCTCGTCGATGCCGACCTGCACGCGGTGAACGTACGCGGGCCGGTAGTACCCGCCGCGCATGTCGTCCTCGCGCGTCCATACGACCTTGACCGGGACGCCGGCCGCCTTGGCGACGATCACGGCCTCGGACACGAAGTCGGACGCAGGGTTCGCGCGCCGACCGAATCCGCCGCCCAGGAACGTGGTGTGGATCGCGACCTTGTCGGGCGTGGTGCCCAGGATCTGGGCCGCAGCGGCTTGATCGATGCTCTGGAATTGCGTGCCGGTCCAGATCTCGCAGCGATCGCCGTCGATCTTTACGCTGCAGTTGAGCGGCTCCATCGTGGCATGGGCGAGATACGGCACCTCGTACGACGCCTCGAGCCTGCTCGCGGCTGCGTCGATCGTCTGCTTCGCCTTGCCGGCATCGACCACGGTCGTGCCCTCGCCGCGTGCGAGCTCGCGGAACTCGGCGAGGAGCTTCTCGGTGCTGACGCCGCCGCCTTCCGGCGCCGACCACTCCGCGCGGACGGCGTCGCGACCGAGCTTCGCCGCCCAGAAGTGCGCGGCGACCACCGCGACCCCGTTCGCGGTCTGCACGACTTTCTCGACGCCGGGGACCTTCAGCGCATCGGCCGCGTCGAACTTCACGAGCTTTGCGCCGAACGCCGGCGGCCGCAGCACGACGGCGGTCCGCAGGCCGGGGAACGCGACGTCGATCCCGAACTGCGCCGTGCCGGTGATCTTCTCGGGCGTGTCGAGCCGGCGCACCGCGGTGCCGATCAGCTTCCACGCCTTCGGGTCCTTGAGCTTGACCGTCTTCGGCAATGGCAGCTTCATCGCCTCCTCGGCGACCTCGCCGTACGTCAGCGTCTTGGGGCCCGCGGCTCCACCAAACGCGATCACGCCATTCGTCGCGGTGAGCTTCGCGGGCGTGGTCTTCCAGCGCGTCGCAGCCGCGCGCAGGAGCAGCACCTTCGCCATCGCCCCGACGTTGCGGTAGCGGTCGAACTCGCTGTGCGTCGACGACGACCCGCCAGTCATCTGGATCGCCATGCCGGCGCGGGCGTAGACCGGCGCCGCAGGTGCGTGCTCGGAGCGCACTTTCGACCAGTCACAGTCGAGCTCCTCTGCGATCAGCATGGCGAGGCCGGTCCAGATCCCCTGGCCCATCTCGGAGTGCGCGAGCAGCACGGTGACCGAGTCATCGCTGCCGATCCGCAGGAACGCGTTCGGGGAGGGCAGCGGCCGTGCGGGCTTGGGCGCGGCGCGCGCGACGTTCGGGACGTGGAAGCCGATCACCAGCCCCGCGGTGCCCGCTGCGGCGCTGGCGAGGAATTCTCGGCGCGAGATCGTCACTTCCCACCTCGCGAGAGCCGCGAGGCGAGGTGGATCGCTTCGCGCACGCGCACGTACGTGCCGCAGCGACAGATGTTGCCCGACAGCGCTGCGTCGATCTCGGAGTCGGTCGGCTCGGGCTTCTTTTCGAGCAGCGCCACGGCCGTCATGATTTGTCCGGACTGGCAGTAGCCGCACTGCACGACGTCCGCCTCGGCCCATGCGCGCTGCACCGGGTGTGAACCGTCCGGCGACAGACCTTCGATCGTCGTGATCTTGCGCGCGCCGACGCTCGATACCGGCGTGATGCAGGCGCGAACGGGCTGGCCGTCGAGGTGCACCGTACACGCCCCGCATTGCGCCATCCCACAGCCGTACTTCGTCCCGCTCAGCTGCAGCAGGTCGCGCAGGACCCAGAGCAGCGGCATGTCGCTGCTGGCTTCCACATCGCGGACCGCGCCATTGACGTCGAGCTTGAACCGCATGTCTACCTCTCGTCGTGGCTCAGCGGCAATCCGCTCGCCCAGGCTACAGCCTCCGGCGGATCGGCGTCACGGTGGAGCTCACAGGAAGACCGGAAGTCGGCAAGCCAAACCCGAATTCACTCTTCCCGTCTTCCCGTGAGCTCCTGATCCTGCTGAAGCCGGTTGTGCTGCGCCTCACGCGCGGAAGCTCGGGCGCTGCTTCATGCGTGCGCGCCACGCCGTGAGCGCCGCGGCATCTTCCGGCAGCGCGATCCCGGTGAACTTCGCGAAGTCGATCGTGGTCTCGGCGATGATGTCGGCCATCGAGAACGCGGGGCCGGCCACGAATTCGCGGCCCGCGATCTCGCGGTCGAACCAGCGCATGCGCTCGACCGCGCGTCGCTTGTTCGCTTCACCGAAGTCCTTGTGCTTCTGGGCGCTGAGACCGGCCGTGAGCGGATGAGCGTTGACCCAGAAGAGCGTGATCGGGTTCATCAGCTGAAGCTCGACGCGGCGGATCCACATCTCGATGCTCGCTTGCTCGACCGGCGTCGTGCCGAAGAGCGGCCGGTCGGGGTGGAGCGCCTCGAAGTAGCGGCAGATCGCGACGCTCTCGCTGATCACGGTTCCGTCGTCCAGCACCAGGGTCGGCACTTGCCCGAGCGAGTTCCTGGCCACGAAGTCCGGCGCCTTGTGCTCGCGCGCCAGCAGGTCCACGTCCGCGTATGGCGGAGAGAGCCCCTTCTCCGCGAGATACATGCGCACGCGCCGCGGGTTGGGTGCGGGATGCGGAGCTCCGTAGATCTGCATGCTCGTACTCGACAACGAGCCCAGGAGCGGGTCAAGCCTGCCCGCACCTCGGCTTTTCATCGCCGCGGGCAGGCGCGTTCTTGCCACACGCCGATCGCTCGCCTCCGGGCCGCCTGGGTCGGATGGATGAGCCGTGGTGTGGGCCTCGGGGAACTGGGGAGGAATCGATCCGGTCTTGCGCTCATTACGGGCGCAGCGGGGTCATGGCGTGGGCGCTTTGGGAGGTTTGGGATGATCAGTCGCAATGCTTTGGTCTCGATGTTGTCGGTGTTGCTCTGCGCGAGCGCTGCGTGCGGGGGCGACGACGACGACGATGATGGTGCCGGCGGCAGCGGCGGCAGGGGCGGCGCGTCGGGGAGCAGCGGCAGCTCGTCGGCGGGGAACACCGGCGCGGGGATCGGTGGGAGCAGGGCCGGTAAC
>Ga0190265_10003959_pt1 | contig 10198 bp, 9 predicted proteins | sample Popmic124T_FD_133135 | JGI IMG/M metagenome (GOLD analysis project Ga0190265, IMG submission 133135) | Populus adjacent soil microbial communities from riparian zone of Indian Creek, Utah, USA - 124 T | ecosystem: Environmental > Terrestrial > Soil > Riparian zone | place: USA: Utah | collected...
GCCGAACTCCTGCGCGATGCCGAAGTTCAGGCAGATCGACTTGGCGTGGCCGATGTGCAGGTAGCCGTTCGGCTCCGGCGGAAAGCGCGTCACCACGCCCTTGTGCCGGCCCGATTCCAGGTCCGCCTGCACGATGTCGCGGATGAAATCCTGTCCCGCCTCGCGCACTGCCTTCTCGTCCGCCGCCATGCCCTTTATCCTGGTTGCACTGCCTGGACAGCACCTGCTGCCGTCGCCTATGTGGCAAATCCATGCGCGCGCGCCAAGGCTGTTGGTCATGCGGGATCGGTGTCACGTCAAGACGAGAGCGACCCAGATCAGGCTCAGCGTCAAGAACACCGAGGCGCCGCCCACAACCAGCCAATGAACAGCGCTCTGGCTCGTAAGCGCGCCGGGTACCCACGTCCCGAGCCGCAAACGCCCCTCAATGAACAGACCAGCCCCGACCCCGAACAGGAACCCAAAGATGGCGCCTTCGGTGCCGAGCAGATACGCCAATGAAGCCATGCAGGCGATTGCCGCAAGCGCGCCGCGCCTGAACCGCCAGACGATGCGCAAGACCATTACGGCAAGCGTCTCCATCGTATCCATCCACGAACTGGAGGCGAATGGGGAAACATCGCCGTCTATGAAATTTATGGCGATCCCGGCAGGGCTTGAACCCGCAACCTCCGCGTTCGAAGCGCGGCACTCTATCCAGTTGAGCTACGGGACCGCATCGGCGCCCAGCCGCCATGACGGGACGCCGCCGCTGTGATACATCGCCCGGCATCAGGAACCAACCCCGCGGCGCCACTCCATGACGAAGCCTGTCGTCACCCGCTTTGCACCCTCGCCCACGGGCTATCTCCATATCGGCGGGGCGCGCACGGCGCTGTTCAACTGGCTCTACGCCCGCCACACCGGCGGCAAGATGCTGCTGCGCATCGAGGATACGGACCGCGAGCGCTCCACCGAACCGGCGATCGACGCCATTCTCAACGGGCTCAAGTGGCTGGAACTCGGTTGGGACGGCGAGCCGCTGTTCCAGTTCGCGCGCGCCGAGCGGCACCGCGAGGTGGCCCTCCAGCTGCTCGCTGCCGGCAAGGCGTACCACTGCTACGCCAGCCCCGAGGAACTGACCGAGATGCGCGAGGCGGCGCGCGCCGCCGGACCCTCGAAAATGTACGACGGCCGCTGGCGCGACCGCGACCCCAAGGACGCGCCGCCCGGCGTCAAGCCGGTCATCCGCCTCAAGGCGCCGCTCGAGGGCGAGACCGTGGTGGAGGATCGCGTTCAAGGCCGCGTCGTGTGGCAGAACGCCGACCTCGACGACATGATCATCCTGCGCAGCGACGGCAACCCGGTCTACAACCATGCCGTCGTCGTTGACGACCACGACATGGGCATCACCCACGTCATCCGCGGCGTCGACCATCTCACCAACACCGCCCGGCAGGTGCTGATCTATAAGGCCATGGGCTGGGAGCTGCCGGCGTTCGCGCACATCCCGCTCATTCACGGACCCGATGGTGCCAAGCTCTCCAAGCGCCACGGCGCGCCAGCGGTCGAAGCCTATCGCGCGATGGGCTATCTGCCCGCGGGCTTGCGCAACTATCTTGCCCGCCTCGGCTGGAGCCACGGCGATGACGAGATCTTCGCCACCGCGCAGATGATCGAATGGTTCGATATCGACGACGTCAACAAGGCGCCTGCCAAGCTGGACTTCGCCAAGCTCGCCGACGTCAACAGCCATTACGTCAGACAGTCGAGCGACGACGAGTTGATCCGGCGCATTCGCGAGTTCCTATCAGAAGCGGAAGGTGGCCCCGCAATCCTTTCGCAATTCGAAAAGGTCGGCTGGGACAAGCTCGCCGCCGCGCTGCCGTCCCTTAAGACGCGGGCAAAAACCCTCAAGGAGCTGGTCGACGGTGCCGCTTTTCTGACCGCTGCGCGACCGCTGCAGCCGGATGAGAAAGCCGCCAAGCTTCTTGATCCGGAAGGCAAGGCCGTTCTCGCGGGACTGCTGCCTGCTCTCGCGAGCGTGGCTGCATGGGACATCCCCACACTCGAAGCCGCCGTCCGTGCCCATGCCGAGAAGGGCGGCCTGAAGCTCGGCAAAGTCGCGCAGCCACTGCGTGCGGCGCTGACCGGCTCCACCGTCTCCCCGCCTGTATTCGATGTGATGGCCGCACTCGGCCGCGAAGAAGCCCTGGCCCGCATCAGGGACCAGGCCGTCTAGGCGTGCGAAAGACCGGTTGAAGGCCCTTGGGCAAAGCTCTCCCATCCCCCCTTGGCATATCTTGTCGCAGTGCAAAATGTATAATACTCAGGTGCCGCCGCACCCCTTCCGAGAGGGGAAGATTCGCAGCGTTTGCGCTGCAGCAGGCCCGCCACCGGGCCTCTGATGGAAGGACGATCCGATGAACGCGAAGGACGCCGGCAAGACCGCCACGCTCGCCCTCGGCAGTAACCAGACCTCCCATCTCCCGGTGCGATCTGGGAGCATCGGGCCTGATGTGATCGACGTCGGCCGGCTGTATCGGGACACCGGCTGCTTCACCTACGACCCCGGCTTCACGTCGACCGCGAACTGCTCATCGAGGATCACCTACATCGACGGCGACGAGGGCGTGCTGCTCTACCGCGGCTACCCAATCGAGCAGCTCGCGCAGCAATCGAACTTCATCGAAGTCTGCCACCTGCTTCTGTACGGGGAACTGCCCACGAAGAAGGAACTTGAAACGTTCGACGACACCATCACGCGCCATACGATGGTGCACGAGCAGATGACCCGCTTCTACACGGGCTTCCGCCGCGACGCGCATCCCATGGCGATCATGTGCGGGTCTGTCGGCGCGCTATCGGCGTTCTATCACGACTCCACCGACATCAACGATCCGCAGCAGAGGATCGTGGCCAGCCATCGCCTGATCGCCAAGATGCCGACGCTTGCCGCCATGGCCTACAAATACTCCGTCGGCCAGCCCTTCATCTATCCGCGCAACGATCTCGACTACACCTCGAACTTCCTGCAGATGTGCTTCGCGGTGCCGTGCGAGCCCTACGTCGTGAACCCGATCGTCTCGCGCGCACTCGACCGCATCCTGATCCTGCACGCCGACCACGAGCAGAACGCATCCACCTCTACGGTGCGTCTCGCCGGCTCCTCGGGTGCCAACCCATTCGCGTGCATCGCCGCCGGCATCGCCTGCCTGTGGGGCCCGGCGCACGGCGGCGCCAACGAGGCCGCACTCAAGATGCTGGAGCAGATCGGCACCGTCGACCGCGTGCCGGAGTACGTCAAGAAGGCCAAGGACAAGAACTCCGAGTTCCGCCTGATGGGCTTCGGCCATCGCGTCTACAAGAACTACGACCCGCGCGCCAAGGTCATGGCGGAGACCTGCCACGAGGTCCTGGACTCGCTGGGCGTCAAGGACCAGAACATCCTGAAGGTGGCGATGGAGCTGGAGCGCATCGCCCTGCAGGACGACTACTTCGTCGAGAAGAAGCTTTATCCCAACATCGATTTCTATTCAGGCATCACGCTGCGCGCGATGGGTTTCCCGATGTCGATGTTCACCGTGCTGTTCGCGGTTGCGCGCACGGTCGGCTGGATATCGCAGTGGAAGGAGATGATCGAGGACCCCGAGCAGAAGATCGGCCGTCCGCGCCAGCTCTACATCGGCGCCACCGAGCGGCCGTATGTGCAGGTCGACCGCCGCGGCTGAGACAGCCTCGAATTGACAAAAAAAGGGCGCCCCGAGACCGGAGGCGCCCTTCGCATTTGTAGCAGTTGCGAGACTTACCGCACGACCCACTGCGACTCCCTGCACACGTCGACTCCCATCCGCTGGCGCGTGGCGCCGTTCACCAGCTTCGCGCGCATGTCGCGGCAGCAGTTGCGGAGGCCGTCCTGCATGTCGAAGAAGCGGCTCTGCCGGTCGCGGATCACTTCCTGACTCCCGAGCCGGTCAGGACCCCAGTTGTTGTCCCGGCAGGCCGAGTAATAGAAGTACTCGATCGTCGTGCCGGTATCGTTGATGATGTTGATGCCGTAGTCCTGCGCGGATGCAGCTTTGGCGCCTGCGAACAAGGCGGCGGACAGCGCAACACCGGCGAGAATCGGTCGGAGGTTCATGACAATCAATCCTTTGTTTGTATGCAGTCATTGGAGTCGAGCGCTCGGTGGCGGCTGCTCCCGAGAAATCGGAAAGAGAGCTTTTCCCGGCCTGCCTCCTGTGTCTGTTCCCGCAATCAAGCAGCCGCTAAGGGCCACTGCCCGAGTAGGGACCGAAGGCAGCGCAGACCGTGACACTTGAACCGCGCCATCCCCGACGTATTTTTTTGAGATTGAACTGCAACGTACGTTGAAAACGTCGGTCCTTTATCAGCGGGGACCGTGTGTTTTGAATAGATTTGGATGCGAATGCATTTGCCCGCCCGCAGCTTTTCGCGGCCGACAAGGATCACGCATAATGACGCGCACAATTTTTGATGCCTACTGGCATACCCTTTCCCCCGATGCCAGGAATGCTTGGGTCAAACGCACGATCTGGACGCTCGCCAGGACACTGGAGGAAACCTACTGGTCGAAGTCGCTGCTGGAGGGCGCCGATGACCTCGTCCTCCAGACGCTGGAGCGGGTGCTCCTCGATCCCACCGGTGAATACGCTCCCCGCGACGAGGTGAGCGCCGAATACTATTTCCGCCGCTGCCTCTGGGTCCGCATCAGGGCCGTCGCGCGCATGGCACGAGCGGGCAAGCGCCGCTACCTCGGCCCCAACCACATCGAGCTCGACAATCTCAACGGCGATACGCCGGTCGAGGCCGACACGCCGGAAACCATGCTGACGGAACGCGAAGCGATCGAGGAAGCCAAGCGCGCCATCGCGAGGGCAATCGCCAGCTCACGCCTCAGGGGTATTACGCGCCGATACGCGGAGAACCTCGTGCACTTTGCCGCCGAAGGATTGGGAACGGCCGAAATCGCTCATCGCTTCGGCACCAACGAGGCCAACGTGCGATCCGCGCGGCGGCGCTTGACGCAAGTTCTGCGGCGCGAGGGCGTCCTGAGCGAGGATACCGCGCGGTGCCTTCGACTAGACGAAGATCGCTCACAACACACCGAAGTTGCATTCCCACTTACCGCCGCAACAGGGCCACGGCACTGAAGCCGGGACGGGACAACGGAGAACAAGAACATGACAGGCAATGCCGACCACAAAGGCCGGGTTCTCCATTGGGACGATCTCTTCGCCAAGCGCGCCGGCCAGGCCGCAAGCAAGCCCATCGACGCTATCGATCGCGACCTTCGCGCAATGGGTTTCGATCCCGCAGGGGTGCAACAACGTCTCATCGCGATGGATGCCGCCCATGCGCTGCGTGCCGGAGGAACCGAAACTGCCGCGCAGGCGCAGATACCCCGTATCGACATAACCTCGTTGCCGCCGTCAGACGTGGCGCTCCCGCCGACCTGCCAACCACCGGCATGGGCGAGATATGCCGGCATGCTCACTGGCTGGCATTTCGGATCGGCCATGGCCGGTGCGATGGCCGTGATGGTCGCCGGCCTGATCGGGTTGATTGCCGTGCACGGCATCAACGGTGGAACGCCGGCGCCTTCCCTTGCCGCGCTTGACGAGCAGACCGGCGCACTTCTCGCGCAACACAAGTATGACGACGCGGAGCCGCTTTACCGGCTCGCCCTATCGCTCGAGGAGAAGGCGTCGGGCCCGGCGCATCCCAGGGTCGCCGTGCGGCTCAACACTCTCGCGCATGTCCTGCAAACGAGAAACCGCCTGGATGAGGCGGAACCGCTGATGCTGCGTGCGCTTGAGATCAACTGGCGGCATTTCGCCTCCGACCCGACGGCCGTGGCACGCGACCTGAACAACCTCGCCCAGCTCCTGGAAGCGAGCTACAGGCAGGAGTCGGCTGAGGAGCCCTATCGCCTTGCGCTCGCGATACTCGAGCAGGTCCGCGGTTCCGACGATCCGGATGTGGCAACGGTTCTCACCAACCTGGCCAACGTCCTGCAGGCCACGGACCGCACGGGCGAGGCCGAGGCGCTCGTTCTCAGGGCACTGGAGATCGGCGAAGCCCACTTCGGAGCTGACCACAAGACGGTTGCTCGCAATCGCGCGCACCTCAGGCAACTGCGCGAGGCCGGCGTATCGTGCGCCGGCAAGGGCCGGGGCGGCGAAGTGCAAAGCATCGTCTTTCGCGCGGAGGAGACCACCCGGCAGGGCGTGACGGCGAGCCCCGGACGCGATCTTCAGCTCGCCAAGTGGAGGGTGAAACCCAGATCCGCAAAGTGCGCAGTGTGAACCCCTGCCGGGTTCAGTCGCGGGCGCGCGGTGCGACGCGCGGCCAGCCGCGGCCGTTCTCGGCGTAATCGATGACGATGCGGGCTGCCGCCTCGCTCGGCGAACTGTCCTCGACCTGCAGTGCCGCAGGTATCCGCGCCAGCGCCTCGAGCTGGCGCGCGCGAACCGGGCCATCGTCGAGGAGATCGCCGACCGCCTTGGCTAGCCTATTGGGTGTGCAGTCCTGCTGGTGGAACTCCGGGACGACATTGCGACCGAGGACGAGGTTGGGCAGCACCGCGGACGGCGCCTTGATGAGCCGGCGCAGGAACGGGGCTGCAACTGCACCCACCTTGTAGGCCACCACCATAGGTGTGCCCGCAAGCGCCAGTTCCAGCGTGACGGTGCCCGAGGCCGCGAGAGCAGCGCGCGCGAGCTTGAACGCGCGGAGTTTGTCGTCCTCGCCCTCGACAAGGTGCGGCTGCAGTGGCCACGCCGCCAGAGCGCCCTCGATGAGCGGTCGCACCGAGCTGACGACGGGCAGGACGACCTCCAGCTTGCGCCCGTCCTGCAGCAGGCGGGACAGCGTTTCGCCGAACGGCCGCATGAGCCTTGAAACCTCGGTTGTGCGGCTGCCCGGCAGTATGACCAGCACAGGCACGTCACCCGCCAAACCAAGACGCTGCGCGAGCGGCGCCGCATCGAGAGCGACAATTGCGGGATACCGTTCGATCAGCGGGTGTCCGACGAAGCTGCACGCGGGGCCGCCGAGGCGCCGGTGGGCCTCCGGCTCGAAGGGCCACAGTGCCAGCACGTGATCGATGTGGGGCCGCATCCTGCGCGCCCTGCCGGGCCTCCACGCCCACACGCTTGGCGAGACGTAGTCGATGATGGGGATCGAAGGCGTGAGGCGCCGGATGCGTTTGGCGATCGGGTGGGTGAACTCCGGGCTGTCGATGATGACGACCGCGTCCGGCTCGGCCGTCACCGCTGCCTTGGCCGTAGCCCTGATGTGCCGCAGGATCGTCGGCAGCCGCGCCACGATGGCACCCGGCCCCATGACCGCCACTTCCTCCAGCGGGAACTGTGACACCAAACCCTGTGCCATCATCAACGGGCCGCCGGCCCCGAGGTAGCGCACCTGCCCCGGCCGCGCAGCGTTGAGGGCGGCCATCAGCTTGCCGCCCAGCGCATCCCCCGAATGCTCGCCGGCGACGACGAACAGCCGTAAATCCCGCCCCTCGGCGCCAACCATTCTGGCCTGGACGACATCACTGCTCATGAACGCGGAACGCTATGGGGTGGGAGCTCTCGGGGCGTGCCGGCATGTCCGGGCGGTGACAGCTTACCAGGAACAGGCCCTCCGCGTCCGCAAGGGCCGGTCCGGCATCTTCGAGCGGGGCCAGCTCGTCCGCCGCACCTGCCATAGCCACCCCGGACAGCCCTTGCGCAGCCGCCTGCGCCAGCAGCGAAGCGAACGTCTCCGGCTCGCAAGTACGCGCGCGGCAAACCAGCACTCCACGCCGCCGGCGCTCGCCGACACCCCATTGCCTGAGCGCACGCACGCGCAGGAGCATTTGCGGCAACGCTTCGGCAGCCGCGAGCGCCACGATATAGGCGGACGCGACAACCACCCCGTGCCCGGTGCCGAGGGGCGCAAGGCGTTCGACCGCCGCAATACCCTTCTCGAGGTCCAGACGATCGCGGCTGCCCGGCCGGCGCCGGCTCATCACCCGCCCGGTGAGACTGGCTTCATCCCGATATGCGGCGACCGAGCCCACGCTACCTGCCGGCAGGCCCTCGACGGCGAATTGCTTCGCATTGGCGGCCCAGATCGCCTCGGCGCGGTCGAGCAGAAGAACGCCACCGGCTTCGAGCGCGAGACCCGCCAGCCCCGCCGCGACGCCGAGATCCACCGTACGCGGCCCGATGGCCGGCATGTCGACACGCAGCTCCTGGCCGGGCTTGGGACCCTTCGCGAGGACGCCGGAGCCGTTCACGCCCAGCCCACTCGCCCGGAGCTGCGCGACCCGCTCGAGCATCGCGTCGGTGCCCTCTGCTCCCTCGATGGCGAGCACCTTGCCGCCAGACACCACGACCGCCTGGCCTGCATCCAGCGGACCCAGCGCCGCGCGCACGGCAAAGCCGATGGCCGCGTCCGCGCGGGCTTCCGGTGGCAGCGCCATCGCACCCAGCGCCCCCTCCCCCACCAGCAGGTCGGGAGCAACCTCATGCGCACCGCGCACGACGAGCCCGTTGGCCTCGAAGAAGCGCACCACGCGCGAAAGCACGGAGTCGTCGCCGCCCGCGAGCAGGCCCAAGATCTGCGGCAGGCTCCTGAAGAAGCTGGTATCGGGGCGCAGCTTGTACAGGTTGGGACGGCGCACGCTGCCCGCAATCACCAGTTCGCCGCCTTCGCTGCGCAACGTGGTGACCATGCGGCCGACCTGGCCCAAATTCACCCACGTGTGCGGATAGCGGGTGATGCCATTGTCGGCCTCGCCGGTGATCCCGACGATATGCACCTGGCCGCCGCGCCGCGTTACGCTCTCGGCAATCGTCAACGGCAGCCGGCCTCCGCCCGCGAGGATACCGATCCTGTTCATGGGGTGAGCACGCGCCGGAGCGTCAGCGGCACAGGTCGCGTCCGCTCAGCCCGAACGGGGGACGCAGAGCGAACGGTCCGACGCCGCCTTGATGAAATCGAGGATCTCACGCACGTAAGGGTCCTTGGCGATGTCGTCGGACTCCACATCCGCAATACGTTCCACGAGCGTGCCCTCGTTGGAGAACAGCAGCCGGTAGGCATGGCGCAGGCTCTGGATGGTCTCGCGCGAGAAGCCGAGGCGTTTCATGCCGACGATATTCAGGCCCGCGAGGCCGGCGCGATTGCCGAGCGCCATGCCATAGGGAATGACATCGTTCTCGACGCCGGCGAGGCCGCCGACAAATGCATGGTGACCGACGCGCACGAACTGGTGCACGCCCGCGCCGCCGCCGAGGATCGCGTAGTCCCCGACCGTGCAATGCCCGGCAAGCATGACGTTGTTGGAGAAGATGACCCGGTTGCCGACCTTGCAGTCGTGCGCCACGTGGCTGTGCACCAGGAACGTGCAGTGATCGCCCACGGTCGTCGCGTTACCGCCGCCGGCCGTGCCGGGGTTCATGGTGACGCCTTCGCGGATCGTGCAGTGCGCTCCGATCTGCAGGGTGGTCTCCTCGCCCCTGAACTTCAGGTCCTGGGGCTCCGACCCGAGCGAGGCGAACGGAAAGACCCGCGTCTCCTCGCCGATCGTCGTGCGGCCGGTGACGACGACATGGCTGACGAGAGTGACCCCGCGCCCCAGGGCCACGTCCGGGCCGATTGTGCAATAGGGACCGATCTCGGCACCGTCGCCGATCCTGGCACGCTCGTCGACAATAGCCGTCGCGTGCGCGCTAAACCTCGACATCGGCTTGATCCAGGATCATGGCGCTTATTTCCGCCTCCGCTACGACCTGGCCGTTCACCTTGGCTTCCCCGTAGAAGCGCCAGGCCCGGCCGCGGCTGCGAATCTTCTTCACATGGTAGTGCAGCTGGTCGCCGGGCAGCACGGGCTTGCGAAACTTCGCCCGGTCTATCCCCATGAAATAGACGAGCTGCGGTTTGTAGGTGGCGCCAAGATGGTTGACGCACAGCGCGCCCGCCGTCTGCGCCAGCCCCTCGATGATGAGCACCCCGGGCATCACCGGGAAGCTCGGGAAGTGGCCCTGGAAAAACGGCTCGTTGATGGTGACGTTCTTGATGCCGACCGCGCTCTCGTCGCCATTCATATCGACGATGCGATCGACCATGAGGAAGGGATAGCGATGCGGCAGCAGCTGCAGAACACGCCTGATGTCCGCTGTGCCGAGGCCACCCTTGTCCGCAC
>Ga0190265_10003960_pt1 | contig 10197 bp, 9 predicted proteins | sample Popmic124T_FD_133135 | JGI IMG/M metagenome (GOLD analysis project Ga0190265, IMG submission 133135) | Populus adjacent soil microbial communities from riparian zone of Indian Creek, Utah, USA - 124 T | ecosystem: Environmental > Terrestrial > Soil > Riparian zone | place: USA: Utah | collected...
CTGGGTGAAGGTCGAGAACCAGCGCATCGACTCGACCTCGTCGCCGAACAGCTCGATCCGCACGGCGCGCTCCTCGGTCGCCGGGAAGACGTCGAGGATGCCGCCGCGGATCGCGAACTGGCCCCGCTCCTCGACCTGCTCGACCCGCTCGTAGCCGGCGCCGACGAGGTCGCGGGCGACCGCGTCCAGCTCGATCTCCTCGCCGCGCTCGATCGCGAAGCCGGCGGGCCGCAGCGAGGCGTCGGGCACCGTCTCGGCGAGCGCGGTCGCGCTGGCAACGACGACCGCGTCGTCGCCCTTGCGGAGCGCGTCGAGGGCGTCGATCCGGAGGCCGACAAGGTGCGGCGGCGTGGTGACGTGGGAGGCGTAGCCGGTGCCGCGCGACGGGTAGAAGCGGACGCGGCGCGGCGCCAGGTAGGCGCGCAGGTCGGCGGCGAGGTCGCGGGCAGAGCGGTCGTCGGCGCTGACCAGGAGAGCGGGGCGGCCGGCCAGACCGCGGTCGTCCTCGAGCAGGGTGGCGAGGAGCAGCGGGCGCAGCGTGGCCGAAGCCGCGACGGTTGCCGCCTCGCCGCCACCGGCGGCATCGCGCACCTCGGCCGCGAGCGCGTGCAAGCGCTCGTTCTCGGCTGCGATCTCGATTAAGGGGCGAAGGCTCATGGCAAGCGAAAAGCCCGAACCGGCCGGTTCGGGCATGTCCGCCGATTCTAAAGGCGCTTCCGGTGCGCCTTATCCGTCTATGACACAGATAAGGCGCACCCGAAAGATGCGGCGTGGCAAAATCGCCGCGGGTGAAGCTGCGGAGGACAGCGGAGGGGGTCATCGTCGAGGATCCCGTCCACGAGCGCTGGGTCGCGCTGCCGCAGGCGGACGACGTCCTCGCGCTGCTCGCCGGAGGCGCCGAGGCGCGGGCGAAGGTCGAGCACCACCTCGACGCGGTCGCCGACGACCCGAGCGTCGCCGCCGACCCAGCCGCAGCCGGGCTGCCCTTCGAGACGCGCTCGCTGCGCGCCTTCAGCCTCTGGGAGTCGCATTACGAGGGGTCGGCCCGGGCGCTCGTCAAGCACTTCTTCCCGCGGCCGGTGCAGCGGGCCGCCGACGCCTTCGAACGGGTCACGCGCCGCACCTTCCCGCCCTTCAGGCCCAACAAGCGCTTCTACGAGGTCCCCGCCTTCTACCTCGGCAACCACACCGCGATGCTGGCCGACGGCGAGGAGATGCCCTGGCCATCGCACACCGAGTGGCTCGACTTCGAGCTGGAGCTGGCCTTCGTGCTTGCCAAGCCGCTCGCCGATCCGACCCCGGCCGAGGCCCGCGCGGCGATCGGCGGCTGGCTCGTGCTCAACGACTGGAGCGCCCGCGAGGTGCAGGCCGACGAGGCGCGGCACGGGATGTTCGGGCCAGCGGTGAAGTCGAAGGCCTTCGCCAACTCGATCGGCTGCGACGTGCTCAGCGCCGATGCGATGCCGGAGTGGCGGACCGCGACCGGCCGGGTCCGGGTCGACGGCGAGGTCTGGTGCGAAGGCGGCACCGCCGACCCCGCCCACGACGTCGGCGAGATGCTCGCCTACGCGGCCGCTGGCGAGCGACTCGACGCAGGCGACGTGATCTCGACCGGGACGATGCCGGGCTGCTGCGGGCTGGAGCTGGACCGCTGGATCCGGCCCGGGCAGACGGTCGAGTTGGAGATCGACGGGATCGGCACCGTCGCCAACCGGATCGGGGCCCACCCGTGAGGAAGCTGCTCGCCGCCGGCTCGGTGCTGGGCCTGTTCGCCCACAACGCTTACGAGACCCGCGCCGGGGTCGGGCTCGTCTTCGAGCCGTTCCTCGGTCGCCGCGGCGCGCTCACTCTCTGGGGCGCCTACTTCCCGCTGATGCTCGGGGCGGCCATCCGCGACGGCGAGCGGGCTCGGCAGCTCTCGGCCTTTGGCGCCGGGATCGGCGTCGCCGGCGTGGCCGTCCACTTCAAGGCCTGGCCCTGGTCGCTGCACGATGGCGTGCCGATGCTCGACGAAGCCGAGGGGCTGAACGAGGACCAGCTGCCCGCCTACAACGCGGTGCTCTGGTTCTGGTTCGTCTGCAGCGCCCTCGGCCTGCCGGCGGCGAACCGGCCCGGAGCACGGCGATTCGCGCTCTTCGGCCTGCTCCAGTTCCCGGTCCTGCTGGTCTCGGCGCAACACCACTTCAGCTGGGCTCGGGAGCAGGCCCGGCTCGAGCCGGAGCGCTGGAGCCCGGCCCTGCGCGAGTCGTGAGCGACAGCACCTGGCCGAACGGCGCCCGCGGCGCGCTCAGCCTCAGCTTCGACAACCTTGGCGAGGCGGCCGAGATCGAGCTCGGTGCGATCCCGCCGGACGCACCGCTCGGCGGCCACCCGACCGCGACTCGGGTGCTGCCGGCGGTCCTTGAGGCGCTCGACGCCCGCGGAATCGCCGCCACCTTCTTCGTCGAGGGGCTCAACACGGTGGCCTACCCGGAGCAGCTTGCCGAGATCGCCGCGAGCGGTCACGAGGTCGGCTACCACGCCTGGCGCCACGAGCAGTGGGCCGACCTCTCCGCCGCCGACCAAGCCGACAACCTGACCCGCGGCCTCGACGCGTTCGGCGGCCTGGGACTCGAGCTCGCCGGCCTGCGCCCACCCGGCGGCGGCCTCGGCCCCGGAGAGTTCGGCGTCCTCCGGGAGGCGGGCCTGCGCTACTGCTCGCCGTCGGGAGAGGGTGTTGGCACCGAGGACGGGGTCGCGGTGGTGCCCTTCCAGTGGCGCCATGTCGACGCGAGCTGCGTGCTGCCGCCGCTGGCACCCGTGCGGGAACGGATGACCGGCTCACCCGACCCACTCGACCCCGCAGCGTTCCTCGCCTACCTGGACACGGAGATGGAGCGAGTGGCGGCCGACGGCGGCTATGCCGCGATCGTCCTCCACCTCTTCATGCTCGAGTGGCTCGGCGAGGATCGGCTCGCCGCCCTGCTGGAATGCGCCGCGCAGGCTTCGTCGCGCGGAGACCTCTGGGTCGCGCCCTGCGCCGAGGTCGCAGACCACGTCCTTGCCAATCCGGAGCACTTCCGCGACCAGCGCACCGTCCTCGACCCGACTAGCTGGACGAGCTAGAACGGCGTGCAAAGGCGCTCGCGGGCGATCCAGTCGGATCCGCGCGGTGGCTTGCGACGCTCGCGCGGGACCTTGACGCACTCGCGAGGGACTCGGCCCTCGGAGCCGGGGGGTCGAGTGGCCATGGTCGCCGTAAACAGCGGAACGGGGTCGATCGGCGTGTCGTAGCGGCGCACCTCGAAGTGCAGATGCGGGCCGGTCGAGTACCCGGTGGACCCCACGTAGCCGATGCGCGTGCCCCTCACCACCTGCTCGCCGACCCAGCTCGTAATCGAGGACAGGTGGGCGTACCAGGTGGTGAAGCCGAGCGGGTGCTGGATCACGACCAGGTTGCCGTAGCCGGCGTTGTTATAGCCGGCGAAGATCGTCGTGCCGGGGCCCGCCGCGCCGACGCGGGTGCCGTACGCGACCGGGAAGTCGAGGCCCTCGTGCCGGCGCCCGCCACCCCGCGGCGCGCCGAACCCGTCGCCGATCGGCCCTGAGACGGGCCGGGCGAAATGCCCGGGATCGGCCGCCGGCACGACCGCCGCGCGCAGCGAGCGGATCGTCACCGGCCCGGCGACCCCGTCGACCGCGACGCCCGCGGCGCGCTGCGCGCGCCGCACGGCGCCTCCGGTCAGCGGGCCGAAGACCCCGTCGGCCCGCCCCGGCCCGTGCCCCGCGCGCTGGAGCAGGAACTGCAGCGCCGCGACGTCCCAGCCCCTGTTTCGGAACCGGATCATCCGGCTGCCGAGGCGCGGCCTCCCCCGCCACCCCAGCGCTCGTCGCGTCCTCGGTCCCGCGATGCCGTCGGCCGCCAGGCCTCGGCGCCGCTGGAATGCGACCAAGCCGCGCCGAGTGAGGGGGCCTCTGATCCCGTCCACGTAGCCGCCGTAGAGGTGCAGCGACTTCAGCGCAGCCTGCAGCGCGGCGGTGTTCGCCGGGGATGCGTCGGCGCTCGGTGGAATCGCGATCGCGACGGCGATCAACACCGATGCGCCGATTGCTCGGATCGGGCGCACCGGCCAATATTGGGTAACACGGCCCCGGTTCCCCGCAAGGATCCGTGCAGGTCGGCAGCGCTAGGCGCGATCTAGGTGGCGCAAGGCCGCTTGGGCGGCGTTGTAGCCGCACATGCCGTGGGCGCCGGCACCGGGCGGGGTGGCGGCGGAGCAGATGTAGACGCCGGGGATGCCGGTCGCGTAGGGGTCGAGGGCGAGGCGCGGGCGAGCGAGCAACTGCAGCGGCGTGTTGGCGCCGGTGACGATGTCGCCGCCGACGTAGTTGGGGTTGTAGGCGGCGAGGTCGGCGGCCGAGCGGGCGTGGCTACCGACGACCCGCTCGCGCAGGCCGGGGGCGAAGCGTTCGATCTGATCGAGGATCGCCTCGGTCGCGTCGCCTTCGTAGCCGCTGGGGACGTGGGCGTAGGTCCAGACCGGGTGGACGTCTCCCTGCGAGCGGCTCAGATCGGCGAGGTACTGCTGGCCGACGAGGACGAAGGGCCGCTCCGGAATGCGTCCGCGATTGACCTCGCGCTCGCCGGCGACGATCTCCTCGAAGGAGCCGGCCGCGTGGACGGTCCCGGCCCGGCCGGAGACAGGGTCGGCCCAGGGCACGCCGCCCTCTACCGCGAGGTCGAGCTTGAAAGCGCCCGGACCGTGGCGCCAGCGGCGGTAGGCGCGCGCCACCCTGGAAGGCAGCCGCTCCCCGGCGAGGTCGGCGACTGCGCCCGGCGCCAGGTCGAGCAGGATCGCGTCGGCCGCCGGCAGCTCGGCGAGCGAGCGCACCGGCCTTCCCGTCTCGATCCGGCCGCCGTTCTCGCGGACCACGGCAGCGAGTGCGTCGGCGATCGCCTGCGAGCCGCCGCGCGCGACCGGCCAGCCCTGGCTATGGCCCGAGGCAGTCAGCGCCATGGCGACGGCCGAGCTGAGCGGGCGCGAGAGCGGGCTGAAGGAGTGGGCGGCGACGCCGCCGAACAGCGCCCGCGCCTCGGCCGTAGGGAAGGTGCGGGCCAGCGCGGTCGCGGGGGCCAAGCTGGGCAGGCCAAACCGCACGAGGCGGAGCGGGTGGCGCGGCAGACGCAGGCCCGGGCGCAAGATGTCCTCACTGAGCGCGTCGAAACCGCGGGCCGACGGCCCGAACAGCCTCTTCCAGGCCGGTCCGGCGGCGCCGAGTTCGGCGGCGGTCTCCTCGATCGAGCGCCGCATCGCCGCAGCGCTGCCGTCGTCGAACGGGTGGGCGAGGTCGACCTCGGCCAGCGCCCACTCGAGTCCGTGACGCTCGAGTCCGAGCGAAGTCAGCGCCGGCGATTCCACCGCCATCGGGTGGAAGGCGGAGCACTCGTCGTGGACGAGGCCCGGCAGGGTCAGCTCGCTGCTGCGGGCACCGCCGCCGATCGTCTCGGCGGCCTCGATCACGGTCACCTCTACCCCGCGCACGGCGAGCGTGGCGGCGGCGGCGAGGCCGTTGGGGCCGGCGCCGACGACGATCGCGCTGCTCATGCGACGGGGGCTGGCGCCGGATCGTCGTCGGCCTGTCCGCCGGCGGCGCCTCCGATCGGCTGCACCGGGAACGGCCCCCCGTCCAGCCAGGGCTGGCGCCCGACCATGTCGGCGACGTTCACGAAGCCCTCCTCGACCAGGCCGGTCGCGGCGTCGTAGATCCGGTAGCGCTGGCGCTGCACGTGGGCCGGTTGCGACTCCAGCGTCACCACCCGCAGCTCGCCGGGCTCGAAGCCGCAGCGCTCCTGCACCGCCTCCAGCAGGCGGTGATCGTGGAAGTGCCCGTCGCCGAAGTTGTAGCCGAGCACCACCCCGGCGACCAGCTCGCCCTCGCGCACGGTGTAGCGCTCGATGTCGTCGACCGCGCGCGGCGCCAACCCGTTGAGGGCGCGGCCGTGCGAGTGCATCGAGCGGAAGGCGAGGCCTTTGTAGACCAGCACCTCGATCAGGTCCGGGTCGTAGAACTTCTCCAGCTGCTTGGTCACGATCGGCGCTGCCTTGACGATCGAGCGGTCGAGCTTCTCCTCCGCCCCACCCTCGTTGCGGAACAGCCACTGGCTGGTCGCCCAGTTGCCGGCGTAGTAGCGCATCGAAGGCAGGAACGAGACGAGGTCGGGGCGGAAGTTGCCGAGGATCGGGATACCCACGCAGGTGACGGCGAGGATCGCCAGCAGCAACGGGTCGTCGAGGGTCGAGAACGGCACGTCGCCGTAGTGGCCGAAGAGGAACAGCAGGCCGAAGATCATGAAGATGTTCCACTCCAGCGGCACCGCCAGCGGGAAGGTCGAGAGGATGTGGAGGTGGAAGAGCACCATCCCGGCGACGGCGATCGTCCCCAGGATGCCGCCCTGGCTGGCCAGCAGGATCGCCGGCAGGGTGAACTCCATAACGGTGCCCATGTGCGCGGTCAGGGCGCCGACCCGTGAGGGCAGCATGTCCTCGGGGTGGTCGCGCCAGAGCCGCCGCTTAGCCGCCCGCCAGCGGTTCCAGGGCGTGTTGCTGATCATCACCGTGACGACGAAGGGGAAGTGGCGGTTCAGCTTCGAAGACGCGGCGCCCCACCAGATGCAGACGAAGACCAGCTGCGCCGCGACGATCATGTTCGTCAGCGGGAAGAGGAAGACGATCATCAGGTTGCCGTAGATCTCGGGCCGCGCCGCCAGGAACGGCACCTTGTCACGCAGCCCGAGCGCGACGAGAAAGGCCAGCGCGACGCCGACCGCCACCGGATCGAGGCGCCCGGCCGAGCCGGCCGCCGCGTCGATTCCGCCCGCCAGAAGCAGGTAGCCGAGCGAGCCGAGCAGTCCTGCGTACAGCCCTACGTCGAGCCAGGTGCGCCTCGTCCCGCGGGTCAGCGGCACCCGCTCGGGCCACGGCGGCAGCCGCGTCGTCCCCGGCCGCAACCAGTAGAGGACGCCGCCGATCATCGGCGAGAAGCGCAGCGTCAGCGGCAGCGATCCGGCGCCGAGGCCGAGCACCTCCCACAGCATCGTCCAGACGACCGCCTTCTGGAAGACGATCGGCTCGCTCCACCAGCTGCTCAGATCGCCGAAGCCGCCGAGGCCGTCGGTCGTCGAGATCAGCAGCAGGCCGCCGCCCGTGTAGAGGACGAGCTTGACCACGTAGAGCAGGTAGACGAAGTGGGGCGTCCCGAACCCGTTCAGGGCCCAGTCCTGGGCCAGCGCCTTGATCCGCTCGAGGTAGGGACGGCGCCTCCACTCCTCGATCTCGAACGGCGGCGGAGTGGGATCGATGAAACCCATGGGCCGGGACGCTACCGCGCCCGTACCGCTGCGACGGTCTCCCGCAGGGTATCGCGGGCGTCGTGGTGGGGCAGCCAGCGCAGCTCGCGACGGGCGCGCGTGGTGTCCATCAGCATCGGCCGCCGCAGCGCCTCGATCCAGGTCGCCTCGGCCGGCAGGAAGGGCAGCAGGGCGACCGCCTCGGCCGCCGCGCCGACCGCAAGCTGCGGCGCCGGCACCGCGTGCCAGCCCAGCTCGTGGGCGAGGTCGGAGACGGTCAGCTCGCCGGGCCCGGCCAGGTTGTAGACGCCCGGCTCGCCGTGGCCGAGCGTGGCGGCGAGGAGCGCAGCGGCGACGTCGTCCTGGTGGACGAGCTGGAACGGCACGCCGGGGTCGGGCAGGACCGGGCGCAGCGAGGGCGCCCGCCCGAGCGCCCAGCGCAGCGGGGCCGGGATCTTCTTGCCGAGCGCGAGCAGCGGGATCAGGTCGAGCAGCAGGGTGGCCTGCGGCCCGGCGACCACGCAGGGGCGGAACACGTAGGCGTCCGTGCCCGTGCCCGCCAGCGCTGCCTCCAGCTCCGCCTCGACCGCCGCCTTGTCGGCGGAGTAGGGATGGCGATCGGTCCCCCGCGTCGCCAGGTCCTCGGTCAGCGTCGGCGGCAGGTCGCCGCCGAAACCGTAGGCGGCGACCGAGGACGTGTAGACGAGCCGCTCGGCCCCGGCCGCCGCCGCCGCTTCGAAGACGTTGCGGGAGCCGGCCCGGTTGACCTCGCGGGTCCCGCCCGATCCGGCGACGATCGCGAAGGCGAGATGGACCACCACGTCGACCCCCTCGACCAGGTCCTCGACCGTGTCGCGGTCGAGGATGTCGCCGCGCCGGTACTCGACCTTCCGCCAGCCTTCCGCCGTGGGATCGAAGTAGCGGCGCCCCATCCCGACCACCCGCTCGACCTCGGGCGAGCGCTCCAGCGCCGCGACGAAGGGCTTGCCGATCTCGCCGGTGGGGCCGGTAACAGCGACGGTCAGCATGGGACGATTTTGTCCCATGCGGCGATGAGGTGGCCTCTCAGCTGCGCTGCGGCAGCCCGGGGCCCGAGCGCTGCCACTCGACCTGGCCCTCGCCCTCGACCCGCGAGCGGCCCTCGACGTCGTCCCACTCGTGCAGCATCCGCTTGATCCGGGCGACCGCCTCGGGCGGGTGGGCGGCCACCTGGGCGGCCAGCTTCAGCGCCGCCTCCTCGGTCGAGGCGGTCGGGGCGACCTGGTTGACGAGGCCGAGGCGCAGCGCTTCGTCGGCGCCGACCGTGCGCGAGGAGAGCAGCAGGTACTTGGCGGCGGCGAGGCCGCAGAGGGTGACCAGGCGTGCCGGCCCGACCGGGACGCCGAGCGCCGCACCGGGGAAGCGCATCCGCAGGTTGGCGCTGCCGACCCGCATGTCGCAGGCGATCGCGACCTCCGCCCCGCCGCCGACGACGTCGCCGTGGCAGACGGCGATCGTCGGCTTGGGAAAGCCGATCGCCGCGTCGTAGAGGTCGGCGAAGAGCTGCATGCGGTGGACGCTGCCCTCCTCGTCGAGCTCCTCCTTGACGTCGGCGCCGGCCGAGAAGCCCATCGGGTCGGAGGAGCTGACGACGAGCACTCGCACCGCCTCGTCGCCGCGGGCGACCGCGACGTGCTCGAGCAGCTCGGCCAGCATCTGCGTGTCGATCGCGTTGCGGGCCTCGGGGCGCTCCAGGCGCAGCAGCCCGACGCCCTGCTCGTCGACCTCGTAACTGGTCCTCGCGGCACTCATTCGTCCGGGGACGCTAACTCTTCGACGAGGCGCTCGGCCTCCTCGGTGGCACGGTCGACCAGCGCCGCGACCTCCTCGCGCGACTCGCGGAAGCGACCGAGCACGTAGGCCGAGACGATCTCCGGGTCGGTCGAGTCGGGGCGCCCGACGCCGGCCCTGACCCGCCAGAAGTCACGCGAGCCGAGGCCGCGCTCGAGGCTCTTCAGCCCGTTGTGGCCGGCGAGTCCGCCGCCGAGGCGGGCCTGCACCTCGCCGAACGGAAGGTCGATCTCGTCATGCAGGACGACGACACGGTCGAGCGGGACCTTGAGCGAGCCGCGCGCCGGGCCGGCCGAGTCGCCGGAGGCGTTCATGTAGGTCTGCGGCAGCAGGAGGGCGACGCGTGGGCCCCCCGGCCGGATGCGGCCTTCGGCGATCGTCCCCCCGAAGCGCTGCTTAGCCCGCGGCAGGTCCCAGCGGCGCGAGAGCTCGGCACCGATCTCGAAGCCGAGGTTGTGCCGGCTCGCGGCGTGCTCGTTGCCCGGGTTCCCCAGCCCGACGATCAGGACCCGGTCGCCTTTCTCGCCCTCGCCGCGGTCTCCGCGGCGGCGAAAGATCGACAGGGGGCTACTCCCCGCCGGAGTCGCCCGAATCGCCGCCGTCGGCGTCCTCGCCCTCGGACGGGGCCTCGCCCTCCTCGCCGACGAGCTCGGTCTCCTCCTCGACGGAGGGCTCGGGCTCTTCCTCGACGCGGGGCGGCGAGAGGGTCGCGATCGTGACCTCCTCGGGATCGTCGGCGGCGAACTTGACGCCCTCGGGGACGGGCAAGGAGGAGAGCTGCAAGGTGTCGTTGATCTCCATCGCCGAGACGTCGGCGACGAGGCGCTCGGGGATCTCGGTCGGCAGCGCTTCGACGGTGACCTCGCGAGTGACGTGCTCGAGCACGCCGCCGCCCTTTACGCCGGGGGCGGTCTCCGCCCCCTCCAGCTCGATCGTCACCTCGGCCTGGATCGCCTCGTCGAGCTTCACTTCCTGCAGGTCGATGTGCTCGAGGTTGCCGCGAATCGGGTGCAGCTGCTGCTCCTTGACGACCACCGGCA
>Ga0190265_10003961_pt1 | contig 10196 bp, 8 predicted proteins | sample Popmic124T_FD_133135 | JGI IMG/M metagenome (GOLD analysis project Ga0190265, IMG submission 133135) | Populus adjacent soil microbial communities from riparian zone of Indian Creek, Utah, USA - 124 T | ecosystem: Environmental > Terrestrial > Soil > Riparian zone | place: USA: Utah | collected...
GGCAACAGCAGCCACGTCCACGTCGGGTCCACGCCGGCGACGAGGATGAACGCGAAGACGACGACGAGGTTCACGCCGAGGTTGAAGAGGCCGGTGAGCACCACGGCGAGCGGGATCACGAGCCGCGGGAACTGGGTCCGGCGCACGATCGGCTCCGAGGCGACGATCGAGCCGACGGCGAGCACGGTCGCCTCCTGGAAGAAGCCGAAGAGGACGATGTTGAACAGCAGCAGGACCGGGTACTGCTCGACCCGCTCGCCGAGCTCGAAGGCCTGGGTGAAGACGGCCAGCAGCACGGCGAAGAGCAGCAGCGGCCGCGTGACCGACCACAGGTAGCCGAGCGCGGTGCCGAGGTAGCTGCGCCGGAACTCGCCGACGGCCATCAGGTACAGCAGGTCGCCCGCGCGCCGCCAGCCCCCGCCGACCGCTGACGGGCCGTGGATCTCGACCAGCGGGGCGCTCACGGCTCGACCTCGGCCGCCACGTCGGCGTCGACGCTCACGAGGCCCTTGCCCCTCGACGTCCCGAAGACGACGAAGTCGAGCAGCCGCAGCCGGTGCATCGCGTAGTCGCCCTGCTCGCGGCTGCGCGCGACGTAGCACTCGACGAAGTAGCGGCCCGGCAGCAGCCGGTTCTCGACCGTGCCGCCGATCCGCACCCGGCCGCCGCTGGCGACGGCTCCGCCGCCGGCCAGCGGGCGGTCGAAGCCGAAGACGATGTTCCCCTGAGGGTCGACGAAGTGGATGCCGAAGACGGGCGACACGAGCTCGTGCCGGGCCTCGACGACGATCCGCAGGCCGATCGGCTCGCCCTGCTCGACGTTCTCGATCCGCTCCCCGGCGCCGTTCTCGAGCCAGGCGTCGACGGGCGTGACGTTCACGTCCCAGACCGCCCCGGCCGGGTCGGGGTCCGGGCTTGCGTGCTCACGGGCGAAGTTGACCCGGTAGTAGCGCATGGCCGTCTCCTGCGGGTCCCCCAGGTAGGCGACCTCGCCGGCCTCCAGCAGCAGCGCCCGGTCGCACATGCTCTCGACCGTCGTCATGTCGTGCGTGACGAGCACGAGCGTGCGCCCCGCCCGGCGCCGGGCCTGGAAGACGTCCATGCACTTCTGGGCGAACTCCGCGTCGCCGACCGCGAGCACCTCGTCGACGAGCATCGTGTCGGCGTCGGCCTCGACCATCACGGCGAACGCGAGCCGCACCATCATCCCCGACGAGTAGTTCTTGAGCTTGAGGTCGGCGAACTCGCGCAGGCCGGCGAAGTCGAGCACGCCGTCGAGGCGGCGCTGTGCCTCGCGCCGGCCCAGCCCCATCATCACGCCGTTGAGGACCACGTTGTCGCGCGAGGTCATCTCCGGGTTGAAGCCGACGCCGAGCTCGATGAAGGGAGCCAGGCGGCCGGCGACGCGGATCCGGCCCCGGTCGGCCCGGTAGATGCTCGACATGATCTTCAGCAGCGTGCTCTTGCCGGAACCGTTACGGCCGACGATCCCGAGGAACTCGCCCTCGTGGACGTCGAACGAGACGTCGCGCAGCGCGTGCTGCTCGCGGTACTCGATCCTGCGGAACGGGTGCGTCGCCCGCTCCTTGAACGAGTCGACCCGGTGGGTCGGGATGCGGAAGGTCTTCCCGACTCCGCGCACTTCGAGCACCACGGGCCGGTCCGTCATCAGCGCAGCAATATCATGCCCGCGCGATGGCGTTCCCCGACCTGACGGCCCTCCGGGAGTTCGCGGGCTGGAAGGCGGCACGGGCGCCGCACGCCGCCGGCCCGGGCCCGAACACCCACGATCTGCGCGCCGCCTACCTCGACGTGCTCAAGCTCGCGCTGTGCGACCTGGCCGGCCCGAGCACGGCGTCGGTCAGCAGGCTGCTCGACGGCGCGCTCGCCTCGCGCGAGCTCGCCGGCGAGGACCGGCAGCTCCGCGCGGCGGGCCTCGACTGGCCCCTGCACGGGCTCACGATGGTCGGCCTGAACCGCCTGGACGACCTCCAGGCGTGCGTCGAGTCGGTGGTCGCCGACGGGGTCGAGGGCGACCTGATCGAGGCCGGCGCGTGGCGCGGCGGCGCGTCGATCCTCATGCGCGCGACGCTCGACGCGCTCGGGGCGAGCGAGCGCACCGTCCACGTCGCGGATTCGTTCCAGGGATTCCCGGCTGCCGACGAGCTCCAGGAGCTGAACGCCAACGACTTCCTCGCCGTCCCCGTCGAGGAGGTGCGCGAGAGCTTCGCCCGCTTCGGTCTCGAGCGTGGCGTGCGCTTCCACGCCGGGTTCTTCGAGCAGACGCTGCCCGGGCTCGCCGGCCGCCGCTGGGCCGTGATCCGGCTCGACGCCGACACGTACGAGGCGACCCGCACGGCGCTCGAGGCGCTGTACCCGGGCCTGGCCGCCGGCGGCTATCTGATCGTCGACGACTACGGCGTCATGGACCGGCACGAGTGCCGCCGCGCGGTCGACGAGTTCCGTGCGCGACACGGCATCGAGGACGCGCTCGAGCCGGTCGACTGGACCTGCGTGCGCTGGCGCCGCACGGACGAGGCCGCCGTCGAGCCGGCCGCGGAGCCTCCGCCGGCGCCGGAGAGGGCCGTGGCGCTCCCCCGCCCGGGCGCGCCGCGCGTGCCGACCGGCCGTGAGCTGGAGCTCGAGCGCGAGGTGGCGGCGCTGCGCGAGCAGGTGCGGGAGCGGCCCTGGCGCCGCCGGCCGGCGCGATGATCGCGTTCGGCTCGTCGATCACCCGGCCGGACGTCTACCGCACGTGCGCGGAGCCCGGCATCCGCCTCGCGGCCGAGCCGGGCTCGGCGGTCTACGACCTGCCCGCGATCGGCTCGATCTTCCGCAGCTACAACGCGCTGCTCGACCGCGCGGCGGGCCGCGACGACCTCGAGGCGCTCGTGATCGTCCACCAGGACGCCGAGCTCGTGTCGGCCGAGCTGTGCTCGACGATCCGCGCCACGCTCGCCGACCCCGACGTCGCCCTGATCGGCTGCGCCGGGGCGATCGGGGTCCGCAGCATCGCCTGGTGGGAGGGGTCGGTGACGCTGTCCTCGTTCGTCAACCGCTACGAGGAGCACGGCGGCGGGGACCTGCACGCGTTCTCCTGGAACTGGGGCGACGCCCCACCCTACGCGCGCACCGGCGAGGTCGAGACGCTCGACGGCTTCGTGCTCGTGCTGTCCCCCTGGGCCGTGCGCACGCTGCGCTTCGACGAGACGCTCGGCGCGTTCCACGGCTACGACCTCGACTTCTGCCTGCAGGTCCGCGAGGCCGGTCGCAAGGTCGTCACCGCCGACTTCCGCGCGATCCACCACCGCCCGCTCGAGATGCTGCCCGACGCCGACGAGTGGATCGACGCGCACGTCCGCGTGGCCGAGAAGTGGGACGGGCGCATGCCCGGCATCGGCCACGCCGAGGGGACGTGGCGCGAGCGCGCGCTGCGGGCCGAGGCCGAGCGCGACGCCGCTCGCGCAGTCGCGCACTCGACGGACCTGGAGATCGAGGCCCGCACCGCGATGCTCGAGCACGCGCTGGCCGAGACGCGCGGAAGCATCTCGTGGCGGATCACGGCGCCGTTGCGGCTGTTCGGGCGTGCCGCGCCCGCGGAGCGACCGCGGCTGCGCGCCCGATGATCGCGTTCGGCTGTGCCGTCGAGGAGCCCGACGCGTACCGCGACCGCGCCGGGCCGGGGATCGCGCTCGCGGCCGAACCCGGATCGGCGGTCCATGTGCTCGCCGCGACCGGGTCCGAGTGCCGCAGCTACAACCTCGTGCTCGACCAGGCGGCCCGCCACGACGACCTCGAGGCGCTGGTCCTGCTCGACGAGAACACGGAGATCACGGACCGCGACCTCTGCGCCAACGTTCGCGGCGCGCTGGCGGACCCGGACGTAGGCGTCATCGGCTGCGTCGGCGCGACCGCGGTCGAGGGCGTCGCCTGGTGGGAGGGCGAGATCACCCGCGGGCGGGTCGTCCACCGCTATCGCGAGTACGGCGGCGGCGAGCTCGACGCGTTCGCCTGGGAACGCGCCGGCGCGCCGCCGGCCGAGGTCGAGGCGGTCCCCGGCTTCCTGCTCGTCCTCTCGCCGTGGGCCGTGCGCTCGCTGCGCTTCGACGAGGGGCTCCGGCTGGGCACCGGCTTCGACGTCGACTTCTGCGCGCGGGTGCGCCAGGCGGGCAGGAAGGTCGTCGTCGCGGACCTGGCCGTGGTCGGGCATCGGCCGCTCGAGCTCGTGGAGGAGACCGACGCGTGGATCGAGGCGCACATCCAGCTCGCCGAGAAGTGGGATGGCCGGCTGCCGGGCGCGCCGCCGCGACCGGCCGACTGGAAGGCGCGCGCACGCCGCGCGGAGGCCGAGCGCGACGCCGCGCAGACGCTCGTGTTCTCGAGCTACTCGCGGCGGGAGGCGCAGCTGCTGCCGCTCGAGCGCGAGCTCACGGCGATGACGCGCACGCTCGGCTGGCGGCTGACCGAGCCGCTGCGCCGGCTCAACGCGCTCCGCCGGAGGAGCTAATCCGAGAGGACGCGGCGGATCTCGGCCTTCGAGACGACGGACTGGCTGGGCGCGATGCGCGCCTTCACCCGCAGCCGCGAGAGGCGCTCGGCCACCCCGAAGGCGCTCGACTCCAGCAGCCGCCGCAGCACCGCTTCCTGCCCGGCGCGGTGCCGCTCGAGCCTGGCCGTGGCGGCGTACGCCCGCGCGATGTGGTGGATGCGGTTCTCCTCGAGCCGCGCGAGCACGGGGTTGCGGTCCCAGGGGTCGAGGATCGCGGCGACGGCGTCCGACCAGGGCGCGTCGAGGTGCCAGACCGCGCCGACGCCGAAGAAGATCGGGACCACGGCGAGCCGCAGGCGCTCGCGGCCGGCGACGAAGTCCTCGACCGCCGTCAGCACGCCGTTCCCGGGCCCTCCCTCACGCGCCGCCGAGCGCGGGTACGGCAGGCCGTCGGCGCGCAGCCCGGGGTCGCCGGGATAGAGGCCGCCGTCCGCCCCGGCGAGCGGCTGCCGCGCCTCGGGCGGGATCGCGCCGGCGTCGAAGTAGTCGTCACGCCGGCCGTGCGGCCAGCAGACGTCGTGGAACAGGAGCAGCGGCAGGTCGGCTCCCGGCGCGCGCTCGCCGATCAGCCGCAGCTCCTCCGCGACCGTGTGGTAGTTGTGGTCGCCGTCGACGACCACGGCGTCCGGCAGCGGGATGTCGCGGAGGGCGTCGACGCTCGGGGCGCGGATCAGCTCGAGCTCCGGGTGCTCGCGCTCGAGGGCGACGAGGTCGGGCTCCGGCGCCGGATCGATCGCGCTGACCCGCGCGCCGGACTTCGCGGCCCATGCGACGAGGACGCGCGTGAAGTCGCCCGCGTAGGCGCCGATCTCGGCCACCGACCGGGCGCCGGCGGCGTCGAGGCAGGGAAGCGACAGCTCCGCCGTGTGCGCGAGCGACGTCCCCCAGCGGGCCGAGTCGTGCGCGTAGGGGTCCGTCACCAGGGCGCGATCGGCGCGTAGTCGGCGGGGAACGACGAGCTGCCGAAGAACCAGTTCTCGATCGCGTAGCGGGGGTTCGGCATCGACGGGTCCGAGGCCGTCTGGTGCAGGAACAGCTCGTCGAAGAGCAGCGCGTCGCCGGGCTCGAAGATCGGCCGCACGATCGGGCGGTCGCCCGCCGCCTGCTCGGCCATGCGCTGCGAGACCTGCATGTCGAGCACCGCGTCGTCGGTCTGGGTGGCGACCAGGTCGTCGAGCCGGCGCGGCACGAGGTCGAGCCCGGGCGCGACGTCGCCGCAGCGCGAGAGCGACAGCCACAGGTTGAGCGAGCGCACCGGGCCCATGAAGGCGCCGTCCTGGTGCCAGGCGCCCGGCACGTCCGGCGTCGCCTTGCGGAGCGTGGTCTTGTGGACCGAGATCAGCGCCCGCTCGCCGAGGTAGCCGTCCACGAGCGGCCCGAGGTCGGCGGCGCGGAACAGCTCGAGCATCTCGAAGGCGATCGGCGGGGAGTCGGCGGCCAGCACGCCCCCGCCCATCTTGATCCACTGGCGCTCGAGGACGCCCTTGGAGTGCCGGTTGGGGACGAACTCCTCGTAGAGGCCCTCGCCGGCCTCGTCGCGCTCGCGCTCGGCGAACGCGCGGTCGATGCGCTCGGCGAATCGCTGTGCTGCGTCGCGGTCGATCAGCCCGCGGACGAGCACGCAGCCGTCGCGCAGGATGGCGGCCCGCAGCAGGCCTGGCGTGAGGTCGGCGCGGCGGAACTCGGGCAGGCCGTCGGACGCGGGCAGCGCTCCGGTGTCGGGCGTGGCGAACTCGGGGTGCGCGTCCGCCTCTTCCAGCGCCCGCATGCCCGCCAGGTGCCGCAGACGCAGCAGGCGTCGCTCGGTCTCGGGGTCGCCCTGCGCGTGGTTGGCGGCCGCCAGCCGGTCGATCTCCTGCTCGAGCTCGGCGGTCGTCCCGTCCCAGTCGATCGTCGCCTCGGGCGGCAGCTCCTCGGTCGCCGTGCCCCCGCCTTCCTTGCGCCTGAATCGCCACATGGCGGTCACGGTACCCGAGCCGGGACGCCTACGACGGTGGCGCCGGCGGGGACGTCGTGGACGACGACGGCGTTGGCGCCGACGACCGCCCCCTCCCCGACGCGAACCGGCCCGATCACCTTGGCGCCCGTGCCGATGCTGACGTTCCGCTCGATCGTCGGGCCCTGGTAGTCGCCGGCCCGCAGGCCGATCGTCACCCACGGCGCGATCGTGGTGCCCGAGCCGATCTCGACCGTCCCGTCGATCACCACTTGGCCGTGGACGATGTAGACGCCGGGCTCGACGACGACGGGATCGCCGATCGAGACCTGCGCGAGCGCCATGGCGAGCCGGTGGGCGATCCGCGGCAGCACCGGCACGCCGCGCGCCTGGAGCGCCGCCTTCGTGCGGTAGAGGGCCTGGGCGAGGAAGGCGTCGCTCATCCAGGCGAGCCGGACGAGCTGCCCGGCGGCGTCGACGCGGGACCGGAACTCGTGCCGCTCGCCGCGGTACGCCGCGGTGATCCTCGCGTCGGCCATCAGCGCCTCGCGCAGGCCCGGATGCCGCGCCCGCAGTGCCCGGAGGTACTCCTCGCTCACGGCGGCGGAGGGTACGCTAGCCCGCGCCTTGGCTGCCGCCACCGCCTACCGCACCGACGCCGCCGGCGAGCTTGACGTGCGGCTCGACGCGCCGCTCCCGCCTGTGCTCGCGGTCGGGGCGGGCACCGCGCTGTTCGTGTGCGGCACGTGCTTCGCGCCCGGGGCCCCGATCGCGGCGTTGACGCTGCTCGTCGACGACTCCGAGCAGCCGCTGATGGCGCACGGGATGCCGCGGCTGGACCTGCTGCGGGCCTCCGACGAGGCCACGAGCTACCGCGCGGGGTTCTGGGGGCTTGCGCGGATCGGCCCGCGTGCCGCCGGCAGCTCTGTCGAGCTCGGCGTCCGCGCCCGCCTGCGCCACGGCGGCGAGCTCGACGCGGGCCTCGCGCGGATCGCGGTTGCCGAGACGCCCGAGCCGATCGAGCTCCCGCCCCCGCTGGTCGCGATCGCGATGGCCACGTTCGAGCCCCCGCCCGAGCTGTTCCGCCGGCAGGTCGAGTCGATCCGTGCCCAGACGCTCACCGACTGGATCTGCGTGGTGAGCGACGACTGCTCGGACCCGGAGCGGTTCGCCGACGTGCAGCGCGTGCTCGACGGCGACCCGCGGTTCGTCGTCTCGCGCTCGGACAGGCGGCGCGGCTTCTACCACAACTTCGAGCGCGCGCTGGAGCTGGTCCCGGCCGGCGCCCGCTACGTCGCGCTCTCCGACCAGGACGACGTCTGGCACCCGGACAAGCTCGAGACGCTCGTGACCGAGATCGGCGACGCACGGCTCGTCTACAGCGACCAGCGGATCGTCTCCCCACGCGGCGAGCCGATCGCCGCGACCTACTGGGAGGCGCGCGCCAACAACCACTCGGACATGCTGTCGCTGCTCGCGGCGAACTGCGTCACCGGCGCCGCATCGCTGTTCCCGCGCGAGCTGCTCGACGACGCGCTGCCGCTCCCGCCCGCCCAGTTCACGCACTACCACGACCACTGGCTCGCGCTGACCGCGCTCGCGCTCGGCCGCATCGAGTACGTCCCGCGGCCGCTCTACGACTACGTGCAGCACGAGCACGCGACGATCGGCCACGCCACGGCGACGCGGATGGTCCGCCTGCGCGACCGGCTGTCGTCGCTGCGCCGCGGCGCGCGTGAGCGCGTCCGGCTGTGGCGGATGCACTACTTCGTCGACGGCTGCCGGCTGCTGCACCTGGCCGCCGTCCTCGAGCTGCGCTGCGGCGACCGGATGAGCCCGGGCAAGCGCCGCGCGCTCGATCGCCTCGTGCGCGCCGACCGCTCCCTGCTCCCGATCCCGCGCCTCTTCGCCCGCGGCGCGCGCGAGCTCGCGCGGCGGCGGCCCGAGACGCTCGGCGCGGAGTGGATGCTCGGCTACGCGTTCCTGTGGCGGCGGCTGCTCGGCGCTTCGGCGCGCGACCACCCGCAGGAGGCCGTACGACTGGACGCGCTGCCGCCGCACGTGCTCCACCCCAGCCCGCGTGTGCGCGTGCCCGGCGACCCCGACCTGCGGGCGATCGCCCAGCACGTCCTGCCGCTGCGGCTCGCGGTGGCCGATGACGCGCCCCCGCGGGTGAACGTGCTCGTCACCGGGATCGATCCGCGGGAGCCGTTCGACGGCGTTGCCGCCCGGCTCCACCTCGCCCGCCGTCTTGCCGAGCGCGGCCTCCGGGTCCGCGTCGTCACCGTCGACCCGGTCGTCGCGCTCCCGCGCCACTGGGCGCGCGAGCTCGAGACGCGTGCGGGCGCTCCCGGCCTCTTCGACGCGGTCGAGGTCGAGCTCGGCGGCGAGTCCCCCGGCGTCGAGATCAGCCGGTCGGACGCGTTCGTCGCGACCGGCTGGCGGACCGCTCACGTCGCGCGGGCCGCGCTGCGGACGGTCGAGGCCGACCGCTTCCTCTACCTGGTCGGCGACTACGAGCCGCTCCGGCATCCGGCCGGCACGCTGGCCGCGCTGGCGGCCGAGAGCTACACCTTCCCCCATTTCGCGCTGTTCTCGTCCGAGCTCCTGCGCGACTTCTTCCGCCTCCGCGGCGCCGGCGTCTGCGCAGACGGGTCGGTGGCCGGAGACAGCGCGTCGGCCGCGTTCGAGGAAGCCGTCACGGTCCCGGCGCCCGCCGAAGGCCGCGCGGCGGGGCGCCGCCTGCTGTTCGACGCGGGCGGGCCGCTGTTCGAGCTCGGGGTCCTCGCGCTCGGACGCGCGCTGGAGCGCGGCGCGCTCGCGGGCTGGGAGCTGCACGCCTTCGGTGCCGGGCGCGCCGGCCGGCGCCTCGACCTGGGCGGCGGCGACTGGCTGCAGCTGCTGTCCGAGACCGACCACGCGGGCCTGCTGCCCGGCTACGACGTCGGGCTCGCGCCGGTGCCCGCGCCGCAGCCGGGGCTCGTGCCGCTCGAGCTGGCGCGAGCCGGACTGGTGACGGTGACCACGGCGTTCGAGAACAAGACCGCGGGCGCTCTCGACGCGATCTCGCCGAACCTCGTCGCGGCGGAGCCGACCGTCGACGGCATCGCCGGCGCGCTGGCCGCCGCGGAGACCGCAGCCGGCGACGTCGAGCGGCGCCGGCGCGGGAGCGAGCTGCGCTGGAGCACCGACTGGGACGCCTCGTTCGGCGCCCCGCTGCTCGACCGCGTGATCGACTTCCTGCGCCCGTGAGGGTCGCGGTCGACGGGCGCAGCCTCGCCGGCCCCGGGCGCGGCGTCGCGCGCTACCTCGCCGGGATGCTCGCCGCTCTCCCGCCGGAGGTCGAGCTGCGCGTGGTGCTGCCGCGCGAGGCCGTCCTGCCGCCCGGGCTCGGTGCGAACGTGCACGGCATCCGCCACCGGGCGCCGTCGCGGGCGCTGCACGGGGCCGCGGCCGTGGCCCGGCGGCCGCGGCTCGAGCGCCTGGCAGGCGGCGCCGACGTCGTGTGGCTGCCGGCGCCCGCCCCGGTCGCCGTCGGCGGCGACACGCCGCTGGCGCTCACCCTGCACGACCTCTGCTTCGCCGAGTGGCCGCGGCTCTTCACGCACTACGAGCGGCTCTGGCACCGGCTGGCCCGGCCGGAGGCGCTGGCGCGGCGCGCGGCGCGCGTCCTCGCCGTGTCGGCGGACACCGCCGAGCGCGCGCGGGCCC
>Ga0190265_10003962_pt1 | contig 10194 bp, 10 predicted proteins | sample Popmic124T_FD_133135 | JGI IMG/M metagenome (GOLD analysis project Ga0190265, IMG submission 133135) | Populus adjacent soil microbial communities from riparian zone of Indian Creek, Utah, USA - 124 T | ecosystem: Environmental > Terrestrial > Soil > Riparian zone | place: USA: Utah | collected...
CGCCCGCCGAGTCGTAGCCGCGGTACTCCATTCTCCGAAGTCCCTCGAGGAGAAGCGGCGTGGCGCCGCGCGAGCCGATGTAACCGATGATTCCACACATAAGGTCTTCTTTGTTGAATGTCTGACTGTCCGGGCGGATTACTCTTTGGCGGTGCCGACGCCCAGAGCCTCCAACGGCTTCCTGCAGTCCGTGACCAGCTTTTCCGCTTCCGTCAGGCCCGGTGCCTCGGCTATCACCCGCACAATCGGTTCCGTTCCGGATGGCCTGATGTGGACCCACCTGTCGGGCCAGCTGAGTCGCAGCCCGTCCTGGGTATCGACTTCCGCATCCGGGAAGGCGCGCCGCAACCCATCATACACTTTGTCGAGAGGGCCGTTCGGACGGTCCAGCTTGTCCTTGACGATAATGTACCGGGGATAGGCAGAGATGATCTTGGAGAGCGGCCGGTCCTCTCCCGCATCGAGCAACAGTTGCAGGATCAGCGCCGCGCCGACGGGCGCGTCGCGCCCGAGATGAAGCTCCGGGAGGATCACGCCGCCATTCCCCTCTCCGCCGATGGGCGCACCCTCGGCGCGCATGCGCGTCGCGACATTCACCTCGCCTACCGGAGCCCTGATCACGCGCGAGCCGGCTTCCTCGGCCATGTCGTCGACGATCCTCGAGGTCGAGAGGTTGGTGACCACCACACCCTTCCGGTACTTGAGCACCACCTTTGCCGCGAGGGCGAGAGTATAGTCCTCGCCGATCGCGACTCCTTCGTCCGACACCAGGGCGAGCCGGTCTACATCGGGGTCCACCGCCATTCCGATCTCCGACCCGGAGTCGCGCACGAGCGCCTGTAGCTCGCCCAGGTTTTCCGCGATCGGCTCGGGGGCGCGGGGAAACTTGCCATCCGTCACCGTGTTGATGGTTGCGAGCCTGCAGCCGAGGAATTCCAGCAGGATAGGCATGAACGCGCCGCCCGCTCCGTTCACGCAGTCGAGAGCGACACGGAATTTCCGCTTCTGGATTGCCTCTACGTCGAGCAGCGGCAGCGCGAGAATCTGTTGAATGTGGCGGCCGGCTGCGTCCTTGTCGGAATCGATGGTGCCGAGCCTGTCCCAGGTTGCGCGCGGGATGTCGCCGTCGACCACCTTCAGCATCTCGGCGGCCTCCGCATTGTCGAGAAACAAGCCGGACGGGCCGATGAACTTGAGCGCATTCCACTCGATCGGATTGTGGCTGGCGGTGATCGCGAGCCCACCGGCGGCGTGGTGATGCTCGACCGCGAGCTGCACCGTCGGCGTCGGGACCATCCCGATGTCGATGACGTTGCACCCGACGGACTGTAGCGCGGCGTGGACGACGGGCTGGAACATCGGGCCGGATACGCGACTGTCGCGGCCGACGACGATGGTGGCGTGTCCAGAGCCGCCACGCGCCAGCGACCAGGCTCCGAACCCGGCGGCGTACTTCGCCACCACTTCCGGAGTGAGCGCACCCCCGACGCGCCCGCGCACGCCGGAAACACTGACCATCAAGCCTTCATAAGCCATTGACGCAATGCCTCTTCGCTGTGAGTGCAACGAACACGGTAATTTACTCGGCCCGGGCACGCCCGACGCATGATGCGCCCGGGCTTTTTGATTAACTTCTCGGAGAATGCGCCAGGACATTCGGCGCTCGCCCACTCTCCCAGGCAACTCACGCATGACACGCGTCTTCGACGAAGATCTCAGCCCGCAGTTCGGCACCCGTGCCATCCACGCGGGTCAGCGCCCCGACCTGCTCTCGGGCGCCATCATGACGCCGATCTATACCACCTCCACCTACGTCCAGGAGGGGCTCGGCAAGAACAAGGGCTACGAGTACGCGCGCGGCAAGAATCCGACGCGCGAGGCGCTCGAGCGGAACGTCGCGGCGCTCGAAGGAGGCACCCACGGGTTTGCGTTCAGCAGCGGTATGGGCTGCACCGACTCCATCATGAAGCTGTTCAAGTCGGGCGACCACATCGTCTGCGGCGAGAGCATGTACGGCGGGACCTTCAGGCTGTTCGACAAGATCCTCAGGAACTTCGGGCTCAACTTCACCTACGTCGACAGCCGCGATCCGCAGCGCGTCGAGGACGCGTGCACCAAATCGACGGTGGCGCTCATGATGGAGACGCCGACGAACCCGTTGATGCGCCTGACCGATCTGTCGGCTGTCGGACAGATCGCCAAGCGGAAGAAGACGCTGTTCATCGTCGACAACACTTTTGCATCTCCGTTCTTCCAGCGGCCGTTCGACCACGGCGCGGACATCGTGTATCACTCGAGCACGAAGTATCTGAACGGACACAGCGACATGATCGGCGGCATCGCCGTCGTTCGCGACGACGGCCTGGCCGAGCGGCTGCAGTTCATTCTCAACTCATCGGGCGCGGTACCGGGTCCGTTCGACGCGTGGCTCGTGCTGCGTGGGACGAAGACGCTTCATTTGAGGATGCCGCGCCACGACGAGAACGGGCGCAAGATCGCCGCGTGGCTCGCGGAAAAGCTCGGGCACGAGTGCGTGATCTACCCCGGGCTGCCGTCACACCCGCAGCACGATCTCGCCAGGCGGCAGATGAAGGGATTCGGCGGGATGATCTCCATCCTCACCGGCTCGAAGGACAAGGCGGCAAGGATTCTGGGGAAGGTGCGCGTCTTCTCGCTTGCCGAGTCGCTTGGGGGCGTCGAGAGTCTCATCAGTCACCCGGCGTCGATGACCCATGCGTCGGTTCCCCCTGATCACCGCAGCGCCCTGGGAATCACGGATGACCTGCTGCGTCTGTCCGTCGGAGTGGAGGACGTTGGAGATCTCATCGCCGACCTCGAGCACGCATTCCGATGAAGGTTCTGATCGTCGGTGGCGGGGCGCGTGAGCACGCACTCGCCTGGAAAATCCGCCGCGACGATCACAGCGCCCAGATCACGGTAGCGCCGGGCAATCCGGGCATCGCCGCTCTGGCGCGTTGTATTCCAATCCCCCTCGATCAGCCGAAGAAGCTCGCCGCGCTCGCCGAGGAAGAGCGGATGGATCTGACGGTGGTGGGGCCGGAGGTTCCGCTGGAAGCCGGAATCGTCAACACGTTTCAGTCGCGCGCGCTTCCCATCTTCGGCCCGACGCGCGAAGCTGCGCGGATTGAGACGTCGAAGCGCTTCGCCAAGGAGCTGATGGTCCGCGCCGGAATTCCCACGGCCCGCGCGACGCACCACAGCGACGCGAAAGAGGCAAAGCTCGCGCTCTCTGATTTCACGGCGCCTGTCGTCATCAAGGCATCCGGACTCGCAGCCGGAAAGGGTGTGGTCGTGGCGCAGAGCGCGACCGAGGCCGAGCGCGCCATCGATGCGATGCTCAGCGACCGACTGTTTGGAAATGCCGGCCGCGAGATCCTGGTCGAGGAGTTCATGGAGGGCGAAGAGCTCTCGCTCCTCGTCATCACGGACGGCGAGCGGGCGCTCCCGCTCCTCCCGGCGCAGGATCACAAGCGGTTGCTCGATGGTGACCTCGGGCCCAACACCGGCGGCATGGGGGCCTATGCTCCCGCGCCGCTCGGATCTCCGGATCTCGTCCAGAGAATAATGCGCGATATGATCGGTCCGACCCTCGCGGCGCTGCGCGAGCAGGGATTTCCCTTCCGCGGCCTGCTTTACGCGGGACTCATGATCACGGCTCAGGGGCCCAAAGTGGTGGAGTTCAACTGCCGTTTCGGCGATCCCGAGACTCAGGCGCTGCTCCCGCTCATGGACACTTCTCTCCTCGACCTGCTCGCGTGCGCGGCCGCCGGCTCCATTCGCGACTGCGCGACACCCCGCTGGAAGCCGCTCTGCTCCGTCGCGACTGTGCTCGCCGCGGACGGATATCCCGACAAGGTGCGAACCGGAGACATGATCAGCCTTCCCGAGCCGGATGAGAACGTCGAGGTCTTTCACGCCGGCACGGCGCTGGATCCTGCCAGCGGTCTGCTGGTGACGGCGGGCGGCCGTGTCCTTACGGTCACCGCGGTCGCTCCTACGCTTCGCGAGGCGCAGGAACGCTCGCTGGCGCACGCCGAGCGAATCTCGTTCAAGGGCAGGAGGCTCCGCCACGACATTGGGTGGCGCGAGCTGACGCGCAGTGCCCGAGCTTCCTGAAACGGAGACGATCGCCCGCGACCTCGATCGAGCGATCGGCGGACGGACAATCGTCGGGGTCACCGTGCGCAAGCCCGACGTCCTGCGCGCGATCAAGCCGCGCGCGTTCGGCTCGCGCCTGCGGGGGGCGCGCATTCTTCGCAGCTGGCGCCGCGCGAAGCTGGTCGTAACCGACCTCGACACCACCGACCGCCTGGTGGTTCAGCCGCGCTTCACGGGCGCGTTGCTCATCGAGGATGGCCAGCTCGACCCCGCTCAGCTCAGATATTCGACGCTGCGGCTCGAGCTGGATGACGGCCGTGCGCTTCACTATGCCGACGTCCGCCGGCTTGGCACCGTTGCGCTGATGAGCTCTCGGGGTTTCCAGCAATACTCCGACGCCCTGGGCATCGAGCCTCTTGACCCTGCATTTACGCCCAGGCATCTCTCGGATGTTCTCAGCGGGAGCAGACAGCCCGTCAAGAAAATTCTCATGGAGCAGCGCAGGATTGCCGGCATTGGAAACATCTACGCCAACGAAGCCTTGTGGCGCGCACGCATCGACCCGTCTCGCTCAGGCACGAGCGTATCGACGCGCGAGGCGCAGCTGCTTCGCGAGTCCATAGTGAGCGTCCTTCTCGAGGCAATCGAGGCGCGAGGCACCAGTTTCCGCGACTATCGGGACGCCAGCGGCGCGCGCGGATCTTTCGTAGAGAAGCTCGCCGCCTACGGCCGGGGCGGGCTCCCCTGTCACCGTTGTGGCGCACGGCTCGTCTCTACGCATGCGATCGACGGGCGAGCGACCACACTCTGTGTCAGGTGCCAGACCTGAGATGATCCGCGGCACACCGCGTCTCGAGCAGGCTCCGACCTCGGACGCACAGCTCGCGATCATGAGAACGACGGTGAAGGACGGCGCCGCCGATCGGCCCGGCATCTACCGCATGCTCTCCGGGGACGGCGAGGTGCTCTACGTCGGGAAATCCAAGCGCGTCCGCTCGCGGCTACTCAGCTATTTCCGGTGCGCGTACCCCGAGGACAAGGGCGCGCGCATTCTCCGGTCGGCCGAGAGGATCGAGTGGGAGTACACGCCGAGCGAGTTCGCGGCACTGCTCACCGAGCTGAAGCTGATCAAGCGATTCCGCCCGCGTTACAACGTCGCGATGATGCGCGATGCCCGGCACTACTCGTTCATCAAGCTGACGACCGGTCCCGCCCCCAAGCTCCTGGTCGTGCGCGGACCGACGGGCGAGGATGTGGCGACGTACTACGGACCGTTCGTCGGTGCGCATCGGCTTGGCGAAGCCGTGCGCGAGCTCAACGACGTGACGATGCTCCGCGACTGCCGCACCGACCTCAAGATGTTCTTCAGCGACCAGCGGGAGCTCTTTCAGCTCGCGCGCACGCCGGGCTGCATCCGGCACGAGATCGCCAAGTGCCTCGGTCCCTGCGTCGGCGGCTGCACCGCGGCGGAGTACGACGAGCGTGTGGGTCTCGCCCGCGCGTTCCTCGACGGCTCCGACGATGGGCCGCTGGATGTGCTGCGGGTGAAGATGGAGCGCCTCAGCGCGGAGATGGAGTTCGAGCGCGCCGCGCACTACCGCGACAAGCTCCAGCGCCTCGAGGACCTCCGCGCCCAGTTCGGCCGGCTGCGCTTCGCGGTCGAGAACCTGTCCTTCATGTACACTGTGCCAGGCCACGAGGGAGAAGACCGCGTTTACCTCATTCGCCGCGGTGTGGTGAAGGCAGAGGTGGGCAAGCCCCGCACGCCCAAGGACAGGCGGGGGATGAAACAGCTCGTGGAAGACATTTTTTCGCAGACGGTCAGACCCAACGCGCAGGTCCCGACTCACGAGATCGACGAGCTGCTGCTGCTCTCCTCGTGGTTCCGGAGATTCCCCGGAGAAATGAAAAGGACGAAGCAGGTCAGCCGACCTGCTTCGTCCCTCCACTGATCACTGGACTTGAACCGTCGCCGTGAGCGGAGCCTCCCGTGGCCGGTTGACGGACACGGTGAAAGAAGCCGCAAACGGCGGATCGAACGTCACCGTGTGTAACTCGTTCCGAATGTCCGCTGTGCATCCCATTCCGGGGTTACCGATGGCCGGGTTCACGCCCCACACAGTTATACTTGCTTCCGAGGCGCTTTTCCGCGTTTCGATCCTGTCGAAGCGGGCGCACCCGCCGGAAACCGCCGTCAGAACGACGGATAGGGGCGCGCCGGGCGCAACCGTAGCCGGCGCAGCGATATTCGAAACGTGGAAGACGAACGACTGATCCGGTGCGGTTCTCAAGGGGTCGTGGCAACCGACGGCCAGGCCCGAGACCACAACCGCAACTGCGCCCAACAATGCAGGCTTCATGACGCCTCCGAGTAGATGTTGTACGCGGGAACCCGCAAGGACTACCCCGCCCAATCGGATTATACATCATGGTACAACCGGTCGCTGAGGTCGAGCGCCCCCCAGCATCGCGTCGGGGGCAGGGAGTGATTGCCGCCGCGGCCGGCGCGGCTGTCGTCGCCATTGGCGCGGCGATCTGGCTTGCCCGTATGGACCCCGGAATGGATTCCGGTGCGCTGCCAGTCATCGCGGGCGGACTGTTCGAGGCGTCCGGCGTCGCGCACGTCCCAGGAACCAACCAGCTGCTTTTCGTCGATGACGGCCAGACGCGCGAGATCTTCATGATGGAGCTCGGGCCGGATGGCAAACAGGAGGGAGAATCCGTTCGCATCCCGCTCGCCGCCGACGTGACGGACCTCGAAGGAATCACATCGGACGGCCGCCACTTCTACGTCGTTGGATCGCAATCCAAGCTCACCGGGTTCGACGGAGATGGCCTGGTGCGATTCACGTTCGATCCGAAAACCAGTCGAGCCGAGCGAGTGGAGCCGATCAGTGGACTGAAGGCGTGGCTCGCCGCGAACGTCCCGGAGCTGCGAGGAACCGACCGCACGATTGGCGACCACGTGCTCAACATCGAGGCGATCGCCTGGGATCCTCGCAACGACCGGCTGCTCCTCGGCTTGCGCGCGCCCGTCATCGATGGCCACGCGCTCATCGTTCCCATCAGGCTCACGGACTCCAGCGCCGCGTTCAGGCGGGAGAACCTCCGGCTCGACGGCGCCACGATCCGCGTCGATCTCGAGGGGGCGGGAATCCGCGGCCTCGAGTACGATCAGGCGGCGAGCGCTTTCCGGCTCATCACGGGCGCGAGCCTCAACGAGGAGACCCTGGATTTTCGTCTTACGGAGTGGGACGGTATATCGGAGTCCGCGGTCCGCGACATTGCGACATTCCCACGGACCGTCAAGCCCGAAGGGTCTACACGCGCCGCACTCGGCGGCCGCCCGGTGACGGTCATCGTGTTCGATGTGGGGCGCTTCACGGTAACGGACTAGCTGGTCCGGACTTCGCCCGTCCCAGCGCTTTACCACCTTCCCGCGCTAGGGTCCGCCGCTTCACAGGCGTCCTGCGCCGTCGAAGGGCGAGCAGCCGCTCGGTCATGGCCACCGCTCGCTCAGTTTTATTGCACATGATCACTCTAGGATTTGATGCGGACACATTAGAAGTATCCTTCGCGGTAGCGCGCCTGCGTTCGCGGTTCTCATTTCGTGATGGAGCGCAGCTGGGACCCGGTTAGAAGCCACTGCAGGGTCCCACTCCCCGCAGTTACATGGGAGGAAAGCTCGACCAGGGCTGCCCCGCCCTTGCTCATCTCGACTCGCGAATCCCGCTTCCCGGTCATGAGCAACGTGACCAGCATACCGAGGTGGGGCTCGTGTCCAACGACAGCAACGACGTCTGCGGAGGCGTGCTTACTGAGCCAGTCGACGAGATCAGCGGGATCCGTTCCAGGCGAGAGCTCCTGCACGGTATCGATAGACACGTCGCCGTAAGCCTTGGCCACGATCTTCGCCGTCTGCTGCGCTCGCAGCAATGGGCTGGCGGCGATTACGTCCAGGGTCTCAACAATCTCCACGAGACCCGCCGCGCCTTCCCTCATCTTTCGCGTTCCTGCCTTGGTGAGCGGCCGGAGAGAGTCATCCTTTCCGGCGTCAGCGAAAGTTTCGGCGTCCTCGGCGATCCCGTGCCTGATGACCAGCAGCTGCATCTGGTCTAGCTCTCCCCTTGCCACCGCTTTACAAGGCTCTGCTCGACACCGAGCTGATCGAGCATTCGCGCCACCACGAAATCGACGAGGTCTGAGATCTGTTTCGGGCGGTGATAGAACCCCGGTGCCGCGGGCATGACGACAGCTCCGGCGCGAGTGAGCCGCAACATGTTCGAGAGATGAATCGCGCTGAGCGGCGTTTCGCGCGGGACCAGCACGAGCTTGCGCCTCTCCTTGAGCGTCACATCGGCAGCGCGCTCTATCAATGAGCGTGACGCTCCGACGCTGATCGCGGACAGTGTCCCCATCGAGCAGGGACAGACGATCATTCCCGATGTCAGCGCCGAGCCGGAAGCGGGAGGCGCTCCACGATCGTCGTTCGAATAGGACTGCACGCACGAGTCCCATTTCTCCGCCCCGACCGCCAATCTAAGCGCGTCCATCGACGGAATCCCCATCTCCGTGTCGAGGAGCCTGAGTCCATATTTGGACACTATTAGCGAAACCGTCCGGTTTTCGGACACCAGGTGCTGAAGTAGCCGCACCGCGTATGGCGCGCCCGAGGCGCCGGTGATGCCAACCACGATCGGCGGGGCGCCACTCATCTGAACAGCCGCTCAGTGAAGACAAACCCGAGGAAAACGATGCTGATCACACCGTTCATCGTGAAGAACGCCGCATCGAGGTGCGAGAGGTCGTCATGGTCCACCAGGGAGTGCTCATACAAGAGGAGGCCCGCCGCTGCCACGACGCCGGCAAGATACACCAGCCCGGCGCTGGCGCCCACGCCGGCGATTCCAAGCGCCAGAACCGTAACGACGTGCAGCGAGCGCGCGATGATCAGAGCCTTTCGCTCACCGAACGCGGCAGGCACCGAGTGCAGCCGGTTCTCGCGGTCAAAGCTCACATCCTGGAGCGCGTAAAGGATGTCAAAGCCTCCAACCCATGTCGCCACCGCGACCGCGAGCGCGATCAGCATCCACCAAGGGTCGCTCCACTGCCCGGTGACGGCGAGATACCCTCCCACCGGTGCGATCGAGAGTCCGACACCCAAAACGAGATGAGACCACCGCGTGAACCGCTTCGTGTAGCTGTAAAAGAAGACCCATGCGAGTGCGACCGGCGCCAGCACCAGGCACAGGGAGTTCAGCTGCGATGCGGCAATGACGAATACGATCGATGCGATCGCTACCGCAACAGCCGCTTCGCGAACGCCCATCGATCCAGCTGGAATCTCCCGCGACAGAGTGCGCGGGTTGAGCGCGTCAATCTCGCGGTCGACGATGCGGTTGAAACCCATCGCCGCGAATCTCGCCGCCGTGAACGCGACCACGACCCACACGATGTCGGTCACGCTGATCGGCGCGCTGTAGCTGGCGAGGACCGCACCGACCAGCGCGAACGGCAGCGCGAACACCGTGTGCGGCAGCTTGACGAGGTTCACGTGGCGCAGAAACGCGCCGGCGCGCGCGGTGTTCGCGGCGAACGTCTGACCCTCGCGTCCAGCAGTCATCGCTTGTCCGGTGCGACGGCGGCATTCACCTGCCACTGCTCCGATCTGCCGCCAGACCCCAGGCCGAGCCTGGACCACATCGCATCGACTTTCTGCTTCGTCGCCGGATCCATCTCGATCAGGCTCGGCCAGTTCCGCGTGAAGCCTTCCTCCGGCCATTTTCGCGTTCCGTCGATCCCCATCTTCGAGCCGTAGGTGAAAGCGCGGCTCGAATGGTCGAGCACGTCCATCGGCCCCATCGAGAAACGAACATCGCGCTCCGGATCGATGTTGTTGAGGGCGACCCACCACGCCTCCTGCACGTTCCTGACGTCCACGTTCTTGTCGAGAACGATCAGCACCTTGGCGAGTGACATGAGGCCCTGGCCCCAGAGCGCGTTCATCACCTTGTATGCCTGCCCCGGATACTGCTTGTCGATCGAGACGAAGACGAGATTGTGAAAGATTCCCTC
>Ga0190265_10003963_pt1 | contig 10193 bp, 10 predicted proteins | sample Popmic124T_FD_133135 | JGI IMG/M metagenome (GOLD analysis project Ga0190265, IMG submission 133135) | Populus adjacent soil microbial communities from riparian zone of Indian Creek, Utah, USA - 124 T | ecosystem: Environmental > Terrestrial > Soil > Riparian zone | place: USA: Utah | collected...
ATAAACAGCTCCCAAAACCGGACCACCCACACAACACCCAACCCTCAACCCAAAACAACCCACACCGATCCGTGGGGAACTGTCGCTGCCGACCACCACCCCACCCGACCACAACAAGCGACAGTTTCACTCGGGCCGCCGAAGGCGTGCCCGAAACCCGCCGGTCCACGTCCAAGCGTCCGAACACCCGAACCCGTTCGCACGGCGCAGGAACATCACACGGCACAGACACGGCGTAGCCACATTCCCGCTTACGGAACCAGGCATTGGCCACGTTCCCCGACAGTGCACACCAGCACACGCGTCAAACGAGCACCAGCCGCCGCCCGCTCACCTCGGAGCGCAACCCACCGGGCCGGGGTCGCACGCGGAGCCCAGCGCGGGCACAGCGTCGGCGCGGCTCAGGTCGAGACGGGTTCGCGCTCGTCGCCGTCGTCCTTGGCGGCCAACGCGAGCGCGGCTATGCGGCGGTCCTCGCGGACCGAGCGGATCGCGACGGTGAGCCCTGCTGCCCAGAGCACGACGATGGCCGCGTAGGCGACCGTGATGAGGGTGGTGCTCGTCTCGATCGACTTCAGCAGCGTGTGCGCGTTCGTCAGCACGATCAGCCCTCCCGCCGCGGCTCCCAGTACTCGCGGCGGGATGTGGCGAACCAGCCAGGCGGCGAACGGCGCCGCGATCACGCCGCCGAGCATCAGTCCGAGGACGACCGTGTAGTTCAAGTCGTGTTCGGACGACAGCGAGAAGAAGAAACCGATACTGGCGGCGAGGGCGACGATGAACTCCGAGGTGTCGACCGAGCCGACGACCTTGCGCGGTTCCAGCCGTCCGGACGAGAGCAGCGTGGTGGTGGCCACCGGCCCCCATCCGCCGCCGCCGGTCGCGTCCACGAAACCCGCGACCAGCCCGAGCGGAGCAAGAAACCGCGCGCCGGGACGCTTCGACACGATCAGCTTGCTGAACTTCAGGAACGCGAACCGGATCAGCACGTAGAGACCCAGAACGAGAAGGATCGCGGTGATCCAGACCTCGGCGAACTCGGTGGACAGCGACGTCAGCACGTACGCGCCGAGCACCGCGCCGACGGCGCCGGGGACCGCGAGGGTGGCGACCGTGCGCCAGTCGATGTTGCGGAACTTCCAATGCGCCACACCAGACGCCAGAGCGGTGCCGACCTCGGCCATGTGCACCGCGGCGCTGGCGACCGCGGGAACGGTGCCGACCGCGACGAGCATGGTGGTCGACGTCACGCCGAATGCCATGCCCAGCGTTCCGTCCACCATCTGAGCCAGCAGCCCGGCGAGTCCGAACAGGATCAACGTATGCATGAGACCTCGGCTTCACAGGCCGGACGCAGGCGTACGGCGACCGGACGGAGCGGGATTAACGAGAGGGAAGAGACGTTCGCGAGATTCAGCGAGCGCGGCACAGCGCGGAACTGACCCGCAGCAGGTCGACATGCCTGCGCTGCACAAGCGCGACCCGCTCGACTATCACCACCCGCGTCACCATGGAATCGATGCTTGCAGAAGCCCCGCGCCTCGACCAGGTCGTCCCAGATCGTGAACCGGGCGAGAATGAGGCCGTGACCTACCGCTGGATCTCGTTCACCACCGACTACGGTGCGCGCGACGGCTTCGTGGCCTCGTGTCACGGCGTGATCGCGCGGATCGCCCCCGACGCGCGGGTACTCGACGTCACACACCTCGTGCCGCCGCAGGCCGTCCGCACCGGCGCCGTGCTCCTGGCGCGGACGGTGCCCTACCTGCCGGCATCGGTGCACCTGGCCGTGGTCGATCCGGGTGTCGGAACGGCGCGCAGGGGCGTGGTCGTCGAGACACCCCGGGGGCATCTCGTCGGACCCGACAACGGGTTGCTGATGCCCGCGGCCGACGCCCTCGGCGGGGTAGTGGCGGCGCACGAACTCGCCGACGCCCGGTTCCGGCTGCCACACGTGTCGGCGACCTTTCACGGCCGGGACATCTTCGCCCCAGCCGCCGCACATATCTCCCTCGGCGTACCTCCCGCAGAATTCGGCCCGCCCGCGGGGGAGCTCGTCCGGCTACCCGAGCCGAAACTCACCGTGCGCCCCGGCGAGTTGACCGCGGAGGTCCTGACCATCGACTCATTCGGCAACGTACAGCTCGCTGCCACATCGGAAAACCTTGCGGAAGCTGGGATATCCGGGACCGCGACCGTCCGAACGGGACACTCCGCCACCGACCGGCGCCCTGACCGCGATGAGCACAATAGACACTCGGGACACCCTCCGCTTTCGGCCACGGTGGGCCGGACGTTCGCCGACGTCCCCGCCGGCGAGACGGTGCTCTACCCGGACTCGGCCGGACTGCTCGCCGTGGCCGTCAACCTCGGTTCGGCAGCCGGCGCACTCGGCCTGGGTGACTACATCTCGGACTCGCCCCAGGAATTGACGGTCACCTCGTCGCCGACGGAGAGCTTTCCCGGCCGTACGACAGCGAACTTGACGCCGAATGCCACGCCGCCCTTCGACGCGCGGCGATAGTCCGCGAGCGTCCGAAGTGGTTCGGGCCCGGCCTTCTCGCCGGTGGCCTGGTCGACCGTCGTCACGGCACAGCGGATGTCGAGCTTGGCGTAACCCAGCTCAGCGTCTCCCACCGACAGCGACCGGACGCGGTCTTCGAGGTGCGGCTCATCCCAGCCGTCGAGCACCACGTTGGGGCGGAACCGGTTCATCGGCAGCACTTCGCCACCGCGTTCGGCTATCCGCTCGTTCAGTAAGTCCAAAGAGGACACCGAGGTGACGAGCAGTGCGTGGCCGTCGGCGTACCCGGCGGTCCCAGGTGTCAGCCCAGCGGTCACGCGATCGTTCTCCGGCGGCACTCGTACGAGCCTGCTCGGCCTGCCGAACACCTCCGACAGCCAACCGGCAACGACCTCGCCCTGGTCGATGCCGACGTAGGGCCTGCCGAACATCGTGATGTCGCGTCGGGGCGAGTCCAGGTCGACGTCGATCCCAACCGGCTGGACGCCCGGCGCACGCAACGTCAGCCGCCTGCCGTCCGGGCTGACCTCCGGACGGATCCTCGCCATCGACGGGTCCTTGCGCTGGCTGCGGAAGGTGCCGTCCTCGTCGATGACCATGAAGTCGCGGTCGTGCGCGATTCCTGCAGGGGTCAGTACGGCATCGGGGACGGACGAACCGGCGCAGCCCTTGACGGGGTAGGAGACGAGTGCGGCGATGCGGGCCACGGGCGTCTGCGTCACAGGATCGGCTGCGGCACGTAGCTCGCCGCCTCGGGGAAGCGTTCGAGCAGCGCCTCCACCTGCCGTGCGACGGCTGCTACCTGGGCGGGGGCGGTCCCGGTGAAGGAAATGCGGTCGGCGAGCAGCTTGTCGAGTTCGCCGCGGTCGAGGGGGATCCGATCGTCGGCGGCGAGCCGATCGAGCAGGTCGTTCTCGACGAGCCCGTGCTCACGCATCTCGAGCGCGACCGCCACCGCGTTCTCCTTGATCGCCTCGTGGGCCGTCTCCCGCCCGACCCCGGCACGGACCGACGCCATGAGCACCTTCGTCGTCGCCAGGAAGGGCAGGTACCTCGCGAGTTCGCGATCGATGACGGCCGGGAACGCGCCGAATTCGGCCAGCACCGTCAGGATGGTCTCCAGTAGCCCGTCGGTTGCGAAGAACGCGTCCGGCAGGGCGACGCGGCGCACCACCGAGTCCGAGACGTCGCCCTCGTTCCACTGGTCTCCGGCCAGCTCGCCGATCATCGACAGATGCCCGCGAAGCACCACCGCGAGGCCGTTCACGCGTTCGCACGAGCGCGTGTTCATCTTGTGCGGCATGGCGGACGAGCCGACCTGACCCGGCTGGAAGCCCTCGGTCACCAGCTCGTTGCCTGCCATCAGGCGGATCGTCTTCGCCAGCGACGACGGCGCCGCGGCGAGCTGCACGAGTGACGAGAGCACGTCGAAGTCGAGCGACCGCGGGTACACCTGCCCGACGCTGGTGAACGTGCGGTCGATGCCGAGGTGTTCGGCGACCTTCCGCTCCAGTGTGTCCAACGTGGACGCGTTGCCGCCGAGGAGGTCCAGCATGTCCTGGGCCGTACCCACCGGGCCCTTGATCCCACGCAACGGGTACCGGCCGATCAGCCCGTCCAGCCGGTCGAAGGCCACCAGCAGCTCGTCGGCCGCCGACGCGAACCGCTTCCCCAGTGTCGTCGCCTGTGCCGCGACGTTGTGCGAACGGCCCGCCATCACCAGGTCACCGTGCTGGACGGCGAGCGCCGCCAGCCGCGACAGCACGGCGACAGCGCGGCAACGGATCAGTTGCAGCGAGTGGTGGATCTGCAACTGCTCGACGTTCTCGGTGAGGTCCCGCGACGTCATCCCCATGTGCACGTGCTCGTGCCCGGCCAGCGCGTTGAACTCCTCGATCCGGGCCTTCACGTCGTGGCGGGTGACGCGTTCGCGCTCGGCGATCGACGCCAGGTCGACGTGCTCCAGGACGCGTTCGTAGTCGGCGACGACCCCGTCCGGCACCCGCACGCCGAGCTCGACCTGCGCCCGCAGCACGGCCAGCCACAGTTCCCGCTCGAGCGTCACCTTTCGCTCCGGAGACCACAACGTCACCAGTTCAGGTGACGCATAACGGGTGGCGAGAACGTTTGGGATGCTGGGCTTCGATGTCACCGAACCAGGCTAACCGGTACAGGAGTCAGGCTCGGACCGGCGGCCGACGGAGCCCGCCGCCGAGGTCCCACGGCAACGCGGTCAGTCGGCGGCAGTACGCAACGACGTGCGCAGCATCCGCGAGGCGATCGCGCGTGGGTCGGGGTCGACGGCGATCAGGGCGTTGACGACGGCGCCGTCCACCAGCGCGATGAGGTGTTCCAGCTCGGTTTCCTCGACGGACATCCCGGAACGGGCGAGGATCTCCCGCAGTAGCTCGCGGAGTTCGCCCGACAGTTCCCGCATCAACGGCCGCAGGTAGGCCCGACGGCCGGTCGCTACCAGCCGCTCGTAACGCAGCAGGACAGCTTCCGCGTCCCCTTCCCGGTCGGCCTGCTGGGGTCCCAGCAGCAATTCGAGCACCAGATCCACCAGGGCGTCGACGCCACGGTTGCGCGTGGCGAGGTCCTCAAGGCAGCGCCTTCCCCGGTCGAGTTCGGCGCGTGAGTGATGTTCGACGGCCGCGCTGACCAGGTCGTCGAGGGAACCGAAGTAGTACGTGGTGGACGCCAGGGGCAGGTCCGCGCGTTCGGCCACGGCCCGGTGGCGGACGGCGTCGAAGCCGCCTTCGGCGAGCAGCCCCGCAGCCGCCTCTGCCAGCGCGGCCCGCCGCCGCTCACCCTTGGGCGTACTGGCGGCGGTCACGTGGCGACCTGCTGAAACGGGTGCATATTGACGAGTATCTTGCCAGGTCAGTGTCCTTGCCGACCCGGGACCTCGGGTAAGGGCGTGACTCAGTACCGGGCGGCGATCGCGGCCGCGATCCGCGCCACGTCTTCGGGCAATGGGGCACCGGTAGAACCCTGCACCGGGACACTGACCACGACGACCACCTGATCGGACGCTGTGAGCCGTTGGTCTGTCACTTCCCCCGCGATCCCCGTCGTCGTGACGGAGCCAGGCGGGACGATGGCCACCGACAGATCCCCGGAGCGATCGCCCGCCCGGATCGGGAACCCCGCGGACCGAGATCCGGTGGGGCACACCCGACCGGCCGTGGGCGCTGCCCTGGCCGTGTCAGGGAGAACGGTGTCCGGGAGCTCGCCAGCGAGGGCGGTGGCGAGCTCCCGGTCCACCTTGTCGCACCCTGAGGTGCCGGCCCGAGGGCCGTTCTCCCCGGTATCCTCGCCCCCCTGCTTGGGCGAGGCCGGGAAGTCTTGTGGTGTCGCTTCATCAGGAGGACGTTCGGACTCCTGCCCGGGTTGCCCCGGAATCGCGAGAGCCGTGCCCTTCTTGGTCTGGTCGGAGGTCTGGCCCGCCACCGCCGAGGTGTCGGATGCCGTTTCCCCTTGGTTCAGGACTACACCGGTTACCCCGAGGCCTGCAACCACGACAACGGCACAAGTACACGCCATGGTGATGGTCGAGCGCCTGCGCGCGGTGGCGCGGCGGGAGGCGGAGACCACGTCGCTGGTGTCGAACGTCGGTTCGGGAGGCTCACTCGCCGCACTCCGGAACATCGTCTCGAGTTCGCGGTCGTTCATTCGGGTCCACCTCCCTTTCCCGTCCGCACGGCGGTCACCGTGCTTCCCGTGACTCAGCGAACAGGTCGCCACCGAGCACTTCGCGGAGCTTCGTCAGCCCGCGGGCCGTCTGGCTCTTCACGTTGCCCTCGCTGCAACTGAGGGCCTTCGCGACGCCGCTGACGTCCATCCCTTCGAAGTAGCGGAGTACGAGGACGGCGCGTTGCTTCGGCGGTACCTTTCGGAGCGCGGCGAGCAGGTCCTCGCGATCGACCACTTGCTGGTCGAACCGCGTCCCTGCGGTCGCCGGTTCCGGCAACACCTCGACATTGCGCTCCCGTCGCCATGGCCGGCGCGACTCGTCTATCGACGCTCGCACCAGTGTCTTCCGCACATAGGCGTCGGTCGCCGACCGGTCCCTGATCTTGCGCCAGCGCCGGTGCAGCGCGACAAACGCCGTCTGCGCGAGGTCATCCGCCTTGTGCCAGTCACCGCAGAGCATGTACGCGGTTCGTCGAACGGAGTCTCGCTTCGCTGCGAAATACTCCGCGAACTCCTGCTCTTCGTGCTGGTCCACGCGGTTGGCTCTCCGCTTCTTCGTGTGTCCATGGGTAATGACGGAACCCGGAGCGTCCACGGTTGCATGGGAAATCAAATCGATCCAACCATGGTGCCCGGACCAGCACGAAAGCGTGTCCACTGACCTGCGCCGCAGCGCCCTTCCAGCGGTCTGTGCACGCCGGGCGGCTCACGGGCCCTCCGAGTCCACCTGACCGGCCTACGGGTGGACCCCTTTTCGGTCGGCAACCGACGATGTGATGTGATCGAACCGTGACCTCAGCCGTAAGCCCGGTACTCGACTTCCGTTCCGACACCGTGACGCGTCCGACCGAGAAGATGCGGTCGGCGATGGCGGCGGCCGAGGTCGCCGACAACGTGATCGACACCGACCCGACGATGCGGGCCCTCGAGGAACGCGCCGCGGCGCTGCTCGGCATGCCCGCTGCGTTGTGGACACCGAGCGGAACGATGGCGAACCTGGTCGCGCTGAGCGTGCACCTCTCCCGGGGCGACCGGTTCCTCGCGCCCCGGGGCGCGCACGTGCTGACCAACGAGCTCGGCTCGGCCGCCTGGCTGGCCGGAGGCATGCCGGACGCGCTCGACCACGACGCGGGGCCCGGACGTCCCAGCCCCGGCAACCTGCGCGCGTCGATCGGCGCCCGCCAGGGGCCGTACTACACGCTGCGCACGACGCTGCTGTGCCTGGAGAACACCCACAACGCCTCGGGCGGGGCCGTCACCCCGCCGCACGAGCACGCGCAGCTCGTCGCCGTCGCACGCGATGCCGGGTTGACCGTGCACCTCGACGGTGCCCGGCTGTGGAACGCGGCGACGTCGCTCGGCGTGCCACCCGGGGCACTGACGGTCGGGGTGGACACGGTGTCCGCCTGCTTCAGCAAGGGGCTCGGCGCGCCGGTCGGCTCTGTCGTGGCCGGCAGCGAGGAGTTCGTCGAGAAGGCCCGCCGGATGAGGCAGATGCTCGGCGGCGGCGTCAGGCAGGGCGGAGTGCTCGCGGCTGCCTGCCTGGTGGCCCTGGACCAGGTCGACGATCTCGCCAAAGACCATGAGAACGCGCGGAGGCTGGCGAACGGTCTGACCGAGTTCGGCTGGGAGGTCGACGAGCCGCAGACGAACATCGTGCTCGCCCGCGTCGCCGACCTCAGCCTCGCGCTGGAGCGGCTCACCAAGCTGGGTGTGTCGGCGTTGCCGATGGCGGGGAAGGTTCGCTTCGTGACCCACCGGGACGTGTCCTCGACCGACGTGGACGAGGCGATCCGGCGGCTGAAGTCCGGCATCCGGTGAGTGGGCGCGGGGCATTCCTGCTTCAGGCGCGCGCCCTACCGGTCAGGACCCGAGGCGCTTAGGGTTGCTCCTGCCCTTGATCGCGGCGTAGCCGGCCGTGCCGACGAACAGCACGCCGCCGACGATCGCGAGCCAGAACAGCGACTTGACCACGAACCCGAGCACGGTGAACGCCAGCCAGATGACGATCAACGTGCCGACGATCTTCCAGAACATGTCTGCCTCCGTATGCGGTACCGACCAGCACGAGCGGCATGGTCCCTGCCGAGAGGTTCCCACGGTGGGGCGCTGTTCAGCTCGTCCATTCGTCAACGTTCAGGGCAATCTCCGGGTTCCCCCTGACACCGGGACGGGCTAGCGCAACCAACCGCCGAGACGTTTCAGGCCCTCACGTACCTCTGCTTCCGCGCCGGCGAAGGAGAATCGTACGAACCTGCCGCCGCCGACCGGATCGAAATCGATCCCCGGCGTGACCGCGACTCCCGTGTCGGCGAGCAGGCGCTGGCACCAGCTGAGGCTGTCGGAGGTGTGGGCCGAGACGTCGACGTAGGCGTAGAACGCCCCGTCCACCGGGGCCACCCGGCTCAGTCCGAGTTCGGCCAGCCCGTCGAGGAGCACGTCCCGGTTCGACCGGTAATGGGCCACGTGCGCGTCCAGTTCGGCGTAGGAGTCCGGCTCGAAGGCGGCGACGGCGGCGCGCTGGGACAGGGCCGGGGCACAGATGTCGAAGTTGCCCGTCAGCACGTCGACCGCCCGGTGCAGTCGCTGTGGCACGAGCATCCAGCCCAGTCGCCAGCCGGTCATGGCGAAGTACTTGGAGAAGGAACCGAGCACCAGCGCTTCCCTCGACGTCTGCCATGCGCTCGGGGTCTCCCTCCCGTACGTGATGCCGTGGTAGATCTCGTCGCTCACCAACTGCACGCCGCTGCCGGCACACCAGCCCGCGATCGCCGCGAACTCGCCGGGAGCCAGGGTGGTACCGGTGGGATTGCTGGGGCTGGCGACGATGAGCCCGCTGATGGAGCCCAACTCGTCGAGCAGGTCGACCGTCGGCTGGAAACGCGTCCGCTCGTCGGTGGCGAACTCCACGACCTCACAGCCCAGCACTGCGAGCAGGTTGCGGTACGCGGGGTAGCCGGGGCGCGCCATCGCGACGCGGTCGCCGGGCTCGAACGCCGACAGGAACGACAGCAGGAACCCGCCTGACGACCCCGTTGTGACGATCACGTCCTCCGGGCTCACGTCGAGCGAGTAGCGGCGCTCGTAGTGCCCGGCGATCCCCTCGCGAAGCTCGGGGATGCCGAGCTGCACCGTGTAACCGAGGTCGCCCGCGCGCAACGCCCGCTGCGCGGCCTGGACTACCGGCGCCGGCGCGCCGGCGGTCGGCTGCCCGCGGCGAGCGGCACGACGTCACCGTGGCTGCGCTGCCGCGCCTGCGCGGCGGACAGCACGTCCATGACGTGGAACGGCGGTACGGCAGCGCGGCGGGACGGACCTGGAAACGTGCCGGGATCGGACATCGGGCCAGGGTAGATCGGCCCGGCCGGACCGGCAGCGGCCTCGTCCGGCGCTTTGGCACCGAGGTGTCACGGTGCCGCGCGAACGGTGCGACTCAGTAGCCCTGGTACCCGCCGCCGCCCTCCATCGCCTTGAGGCCGGGGTGGCCCTCGAAGCCGCCGTAGCGGTCGAAGGTGTAGCGGACACCGGCGATGATGTTGTCCACCGGGTTGTAGATGTCGTCGTGGCCCGGCAACTTGTGCGCGTCGAACGTTGGGTCGATGCACTGCATCAGTCCCTTCGACGGCGTGCCCTTGGCAGCGTTGGAATCCCAGTCGTTGAGGGCATGCGGGTCCCCGCCCGACTCCTTCTCGATGATCGTCCAGATCTCGTCGATGTTCTCCTCGGTGACCGGGATGCCGTTCTCCTGGAGGATCTTGATCGCCTCGCGGATCCACGAGTCGACGTTGCCGGGGGGCGGGCCGCTGGAAGGCGGACCGCCGCTGGAGCCGAGCCCGCCACCGCCACCCGAGCCACCGCCACCCGAACCGCCGCCGCCCGAGCCACCACCCCCGGATCCACCGTCCGAGCCACCGGTGTTGATGCCGCCGCTTCCCTTCGGCGGGGTGGCATCCGATCCGGGCGGCGGCACCGA
>Ga0190265_10003964_pt1 | contig 10191 bp, 8 predicted proteins | sample Popmic124T_FD_133135 | JGI IMG/M metagenome (GOLD analysis project Ga0190265, IMG submission 133135) | Populus adjacent soil microbial communities from riparian zone of Indian Creek, Utah, USA - 124 T | ecosystem: Environmental > Terrestrial > Soil > Riparian zone | place: USA: Utah | collected...
AGAGATCGATGCCACCGGCCAAGTGGTGACGCCCGGGTTCATCGACGGGCACACGCACATGGATGCCCAGGTGTTCTGGGATCCGATCGGGAGCTGCTCCTGCTGGCACGGCGTCACCAGCGTCGTCATGGGCAACTGCGGCTTCACGCTGGCGCCGTGCGCGAAGCCGGACCGCCACCTCGTCGTGCGCAACCTCGAGCGTGCGGAGGACATCGCGGGCGAGGCGATGGATGCCGGCATCGACTGGACGTGGACGACGTACCCCGAGTTTCTCGGCGCGCTCGATGCCCTGCCCAAGGGCATCAACTACGCGGGCTACGTCGGCCACTCCGCGCTCCGCACGTTCGCGATGGGCGAGCGGGCGTTCGAGAAGCCGGCCTCCGAGGACGACCTGCGCGTGATGGAGCGGGAGCTGCGCAACGCGATGACCGCGGGCGCCATGGGCTTCACGACGTCCCGGTCGCCGAGCCACGAGACGCCGGATCGCCGGCCGGTCGCGAGCCGCGTCGCCACGTGGGACGAGGTGCGCCGACTCGTCGGCGTGATGGGCGAGATGAACGCCGGCATCTTCGAGATCGCGGGCGAGCGCTTCGGGAGCGACACGGCCGGGCTCCGCGACTACCACGTGCGCCTGCGCGACCTCGCCGTGGAGACGGGCCGGCCGATCACGTGGGGCCTCTTCAGCCGGCGCGAGGAGCCGACGCTCTGGCGCACCTACATCGCGCTGCTCGAGGAGACCGCGAAGCTGGGCGGGCGCATGTTCGCGCAGGTCCACAGCCGCGCGCTGACCGTCGTGCTCTCGTTCAAGACGAACCTGCCGTTCGATCGCCTGCCCGTGTGGAAGGAGCTGCGCGCCCTGCCGCTCCACGAGCAGAAGGCGCGCCTCGCCGATCCCGAGCTGCGGCGGCGCCTCGTCGCGGCTGCGCGCGAGCGTGACGAGCGGAAGCCGATCGGCGCGGAGGCGCGCCCGGCGTCGTACGAGTGGATCTTCGTGATGGACACGCCGACGGGTCCGCATCGCTCGATCGCCGAGATCGCCGCGGAGCGGGGTTGCGATCCGGTCGAGGCGATGATCGTCCTCGCCCTCGAGCGCGACATGGACGTGTTCTTCCTGCAGCCGATCGCGAACGAGAACCAGGAGCACGCGCTCGAGCTCATCAAGCACCCGCGCACCGCGGTGACGTTCTCGGACTCGGGCGCCCACGTGTCGCAGATCATGGACGCGTCGCTGCAGACGCATCTGCTCGCCCACTGGGTGCGCGACACGCAGGCGCTCACGCTCGAGGAGGCGGTGCGCATGCTGTCGTTCGACAACGCGACCCACTGGGGCTTCGCCGATCGCGGGCTGATCCGCGAGGGATTCGCGGCCGATCTGGTCGTGTTCGATCCCGACACGGTGGGGCCGGACATGCCCGATGTCGTGAACGACTTGCCCGCGGGCGCCCGCCGGCTCGTTCAGCGCGCGCGCGGCTTCGCGGCGACGGTCGTCAACGGCGAGGTCGTGCTCCGCGACGGGAAGCACACGGGCGCGCTCCCCGGCCGCCTCCTCCGCGGTCCGCTCGCGCACGCGTAGCGTAGCGGTATCGTCTCAGTTCAGGCCGCGCGAGCCGAAGAACACCTCGGCTCGCGCGGCTGTTCTGTCTGTCGACGGCCCGACGAGGTGAACGGGCCCACTGCCCTGCTTCGCGACTCTCCGAGCTGCTACACCAGCGCGCGAATCTGCTCCAAGTGCTTCTGGTCGTGGTGGCGAGTGACTAGCACCACGTCGTCGTAGCCCAGGTCGCGGATTCTCGCCAGGCGATCCTTCGCCACGCTGGGCGGGCAAGCCAGGTCGAACGGGTCGTCCGGGTTCTCGGTGCTGACGGTCGGGCTGTCGAGGCGGACCACCACGTTCGTCAGGATCGCGCGCTTGCCGCCGAGGCTCCGGAAGCGCGCGATGCCGTCGTGCACCTTCTTCCAGCTGCTGCGCGCGCCCGAGCCGACCCAGCCGTCGAACTCGCGGGCCGCGCGCTCGATCCAGCGCGAGCCCGCCCAGGAGCCGATGAAGATCGGCGGACCACCCGCCGTCGCCGGCCACGTCCCGAGCTGCGCCTCGCCCACGTGCTCCCCTGCCCACAGCTTCTTCATCGCCGCGAGCGATTCGTCCAGACGCCGGAACCGCGACTCGAAGTCCATCCCGAGCGCGGCGAAGTCGGCCGCCGTCGATCCCGCGCCGACGCCGAGCCGCAGCCGGCCGCCGCAGATCAGGTGCGCGGTCAGGATGCGGTGCGCGAAGTCGACCGTGTTCCGCAGCGGGATCTGGAGAACGCCGGTGCCGAGCTCGATCTTCCGCGTCACGGTCGCCGCGACGGAGAGCGCGATGAGCGGATCGGGCAGCAGGAATCCGCGGCCGATGGAGTCGAACACCCACGCGCTGTCGAAGCCGGCCGCCTCGATGCGCCGCGCGCCCTCGGCCAGCGTGTCCGGTCGCAGCACCCGCCGGCCGTCGCTCGCCAGCCCATCGGCGACCTCCTCGGTCGGCAGTGCGAGCCCGAGCCGCATCAGCCGTGCCTCCGCGAGGTGGCGATGTCGGCGCGCGGGGGGTCGGCGTGTTCGCGTGAGATGGCGTGAGCGGTCATCGGGCGGGCCCTCCGTGGTGAGTGATGGAATCGTCGCCGGGAGCCGGAGCGGCTCCGCGGCGCGTGCTATTCTCTCGCGCGGGAGGACACCGATCAATGGCCGTGAGCACGCTCGACCTCGACGATCTCAAGCGCCACATCGGTCGGACGCTGGTCGCGACCGACGTCGCGAACCCCGGCCCCGCCAACCTGCTGCGGCTGGCGTTCGGCCGCCAAGACCCCGAGCCGACGATCGGTCAGCCGCTGCCGCCCGGATGGCAGATCCTCTACTTCCTGCCGAGCTACGCGCCGGACGAGCTCCGCCCGGACGGCAGTGCGCGCGACGCCGGCGTCGTGCCCGCCATGCCGCTGCCGCGCCGCATGTTCGCCGGCGAGCGCATGACCTTCCATCGGCCGATCCGGATCGGGGACCACCTGCGGCGCGAGATGGAGCTGGGCGACCTCGCGATGAAGAGCGGCGGCACCGGCCGGCTCGTGTTCGCGACCGTGCTGACGCGCATCTTCACGCCCGATGGCCTCGCGGTGGAGGAGGAGCGCCGCACCGTGTTCCGCGAGGAGGTCAAGGAGGGCGAGAAGAACCAGGCGCCGCGCCGCGAGGAAGCGCCGTCCGACGTGCCGTGGCGCCGCCGGATCACGCCCGACCCCGTCCTCCTGTTCCGCTTCTCGGCCCTCAGCTTCAACAGCCACCGCATCCACTACGACCGCGCGTGGGCGATGGACGTCGAGGGCTATCCCGGCCTCGTGGTCCACGGGCCGCTGACCTCGACGCTCCTGGTCGACTTCGCGCGCCATCAGAACCCGGGGCGCGCGTTCACCAGCTACGCGACGCAGGCCCGCGCCCCGCTGTTCGACAACGCGCCGTTCGAGCTCCGCGGCCGCCCGACGGCCGACGGCAAGGGCGCCGAGCTCTGGGCGGTCACGCCAGAGGGCACGATCGCGATGAGCGCGACCGCGACCTTCGCCTAGCACACGCCACGCAGGCTCGGACGGGGCCATCGAGGCCCCTTCCGACTCAGATCTTCGGCAGCACCTTCTCCGTGAACAGCATGAAGCTCTTGTGGCTGAGCGGCGCGCACATCAGGTAGTCGAGGCCGATGGTCTCGCGCAGCTCCGCGATCTTGTCGATGACGCGCTCAGGCGCCCCGCGGATCACGACCTCGTTCATGTAGCGCTCCACCGGATCGACGTTGGGGTTCCAGTGGGACGGCGGCGGACCTGAGCGCTTCGTCGGATTCGAGTAGGACGACACGGTCCACTGCGCCCCTGCGCGCGCCACGTCGGCGGCCTCCTGATCGGTGTCCCCGACCGCCAGGAGACGCGCGGTCGGGATGACGCGGCCCTCCGTCGGAAAGCCGTGCTCGCGCAGCACCTGGTAGTACAGCTCGCGCTTCTTGCCGATGTCGGCGTGCGACGCGTGGGGGTCCTGCAGGATGTCGTAGCCGCTCTCCGCAGCGCGCCGGATCGAGTCGGGCGACGTGGCGGCGAGCCACACGGGCGGGTGCGGCGACTGGAACGGCTTCGGCAGCACCTCGACGCCGTCGTAGTTCCAGAACCGGCCGGCGTACGACATGCGGTCCTGGCGCCACGACGCCAGCACGATCTCGACGCACTCGCGGAAGCGGTCCGAGCTCTCCTCGGGGGGCACGTCGAACGCCTCGAACTCCGACTTGTCGAAGCCGCGGCCCGCGCCCCAGTTCACCCGCCCGCCCGACAGCACGTCGATCATCGCGACTTCCTCCGCGAGCCGCAGCGGGTTGTAGAAGGCGGCGAGCGACACGGCCATGCCGATACGGAGCCGGCGCGTGCGCGCGGCGACGTGCGTCGCCATGACGTTGATCGACGGGCAGACGCTGTACGTGTTGAAGTGGTGCTCGGCGAGCCAGACGCAGTCGTAGCCGGTCTGCTCCATGATGTCGATCCGCGCGAAGGCCCGCTCGTAGACGGTCGTCAGCGGAATGCGCCGCGACCAGGAGAAGAACTGCAGCACGCCGATCTTCATCGTCACGCCTTCCCGCCCCGGGGCGCCATCGCCTGGAGCGACTCGAGGTACGCGTCCTTGCTCGGCTCGTTCCACACGAGCCGCACTTCCTGAACGCCGGCGTCGAAGAACGCCTGGATCTGTCGCCGGCACGCGGCGGGATCGCCGATGATCGTCATGGCGTCGACCATCTCGTCGGTGACCAGCCGGGCGGCGCCGTCGCGGTCGCGCGCCTTGAACGCCGCCTGGACGCGATCCGCCTCGGCGCCGAAGCCGATCCTGTGCATGTACTGGTGGTAGAACACGCCCATGCCACCGATGTAGAACGCGATGTGCGGCCGCTCGCGATCGCGCGCCGCCGCGGCGTCGCCGGTCACGTAGATCGACACCTGCGCCGAGATCGCGATGTCCCGGAGCGAGCGCCCGGCCGCCTTCGCCCCCGCCTCGATCTCGGCCAGCGCGGGCGCCATGCGCGACGGCGCGAGGAAGATCGGCAGCCAGCCGTCCGCCAGCTCCCCGGTCAGCCGCAGGCTCGCCGGGCTCAGCGAGGCGACGTAGATCGGCAGAGTCGGCCGGTACGGCGAGGCCCGCAGGCGAAACCGCTTCGTGCGGAAGAACTCGCCCTCGTGATCGAGCACGTCGCCCCGCGATGCCTTCCGCACGATGTCGATGTACTCGCGCATGCGCGTGAGCGGCTTGCCGAAACGCTCGCCGTGCAGGTCCTCCACGACCAGCCGGCCGCTCGTCCCGAGCCCGAGGACGAACCGACCCTCGGACATGCGGTCGAGGTTGAGCGCGGTCATCGCGACGTTCGCGGGCGAGCGTGCGAAGACCGGCACGATGCTCGTGCCGATGCGGATCCGCGACGTGACCGCGGCGATCTGCGCGAGGGACGTGAAGGCGTCCTCGCCCCACGACTCGCCCATCGTCACGCAGCTATAGCCCAGCTCCTCGGCAAGCACGGCGCTGTCGCGCATCTCCCGCCACGACATGCCGGGCACGTGCATGCCCATGATGCCGATGTCGCCCATGTCAGCTCTCCCGGCGTCCCACGGACTCGAGACCCGATGCTGGCGACTCCGCCTGCGCGAGCCACTGCGCGTCGCGCGGCGATGGGCGGCGCGCGAGGCGGCGCCGGAGGAGTCGGACCGCCTCGGCGTGGTGGCCGAGCTTCAGGTGGCAGATCACGCGCGTCTCCTCGAAGATCTCCCACTGGGCGTGGCTGCCGCCCATGCGATGCGTCTCGGCATCGACGGGCTCGAGGTGCGCGAGCGCTCCGGCGTAGTCGCCGGCCGCGAAGGCGGCCGCGCCTTCGATCAGCGGGATCGCGACGGCGCCCGCGATCGGATGCCCCTTCGCGCCGAGGGACGAGAGGCTCTCGACGAGCGCCGCCAGCGCCGCGCGGTCGCCGGACGCGGCGTACGCGAGCGCGGCGTGGATGTCGCCGAAGACAAAACCGGGCCGCGCCACCTGCTTCGCGACCTCCGCGAGCCGTGCCCACGGCAAAGGACGCTCGGGACAGTCGAAGAGCCCGAAGCGCCACAGGAGCGCGCTGCCGTCCATCACCGCGAGGCGCGGGTTGGTTCCGTCGACGATATCGCGCTCGTAGATGTCGAGCGCACGGGCGTGGTTGCCGCGGTGGAGCTCGAACATCGCGAGGTGCCACGCGAGGTGACAGTGGTACGGCGCGTGGCGATCGTACCCGGCGAGCCAATCGTCGAGGAACCGCACGCCGCCGTCGTTGTCGACGGTCTCGAAGTGGACGTGGGCGATATTGTGGCTCGCGTTCGCGTTGCCCGGATACTGATCGAGCGAGCGCTCCGAGAGCCGGCGCGACTCGCCGTGGCGACCGGTCTCGTGATACGTGAACGCGAGCGCGGAGAGAAACCACCAGTCGTCGCCGTAGGCCGGCGCGAGTCGCTCGAGAAACGCCTGCCGGTACTCCTCGCGATCCGCGCGACCGCCGAAGCCGATCGTGCTGCTGGCCTGGTTGACGAGGACGGCGTCGCGCGGGAACTCCGCCACGTGCTCGTCGACGAGCGCGAGGCCCCGCGCGCTGTCGCCGCCGATCAGCGCGGAGAGCGCCTCGACGTGCTGACGCTCACGGCGCGTCGCCCCGCCGACCAGCTCCCGCGCGCGGCCAATGCCGCTCCGCGCGCGAGCGCCGTCGCCCTGGAACAGCGCGAGAAGCGCCGCGGCGGCGCGCGGCAGCGCGAACGATGGATCGGCCTCGATCGCCTCGGCCAACCGCTCGTCCGCGCCGAGGCCGTACGCGAGGAGATCGTCCACGCCCGCCTGATAGCGCGCCACCGCCACGTCCGACGACGAGGAGACCGGCAATCCGTATCGATCCGTCGCGCGCATCGCGGACGTCTACCGGTTGAGGTGGTACAGGGGCAGACCCGGCCGCGGCCACTCGAACGAAACGAGCGTCCCGCCCATGGACAAGGTCGCGAACGCGGTGCGCAGCTCGGGACCGCCGAAGCACACGTTGGTCACCATCATGTCCGGCAGCTTGTACTGGTCGACCTGGCTGCCGTCCGGCCAGATGTCGCTCACCGCACCCGCGATCAGCGTGGCGGCGCAGATGTGCCCGTCCGAGTCCACCGCCAGCGAGTCGAACATCTGATAGCCGCCGAGGCCGACGACCACTCGCCCCTTCTCGCCGCGGTACGGACCGTTGGCCGACTCGATGCGCCCGGGGCCCGAGAGCGTGAACGACCAGCACCGCGCGGTCGGCGTCTCCACCACGTAGAGCGTCCGGTCGTCCGGCGAGAGGCCGATGCCGTTCGGGCGCTCGAGCGGGAAGATGCCCTCCTCGATGTGCGAGCCGTCGGCCTTGGCGTAGTAGACGGCGCCACGGTCCGCGTCGCGGTCGCGCGTCTTGCCGAGATCCGTGAACCAGAAGCCGCCGGCCCCGTCGAACACCAGGTCGTTCGGCCCGCGGAGCCGCCGGCCGTCGCAGGCGTCGTAGAGCGTCTCGAACTTCCCGGTCTCGGGGTCGACCACCTGGATGCTGCCGCCCTTGTAGTCCTCGGCCGGGGCGATCGGGAACAGCTTGCCCGGCCGGTCCATCCAGACGAACCCGCCGTTGTTCGTGACGTAGATCCGGCCGTCGGGGCCCATCGCCGCGCCGTTCGGTCCCCCCCCGAGGGTGGCGATCACGTGCACCTTGCCGTCCGGCATGACACGCGACAGCGTCTGCCGCGCGATCTCCACCAGGATGATCGACCCGTCGGGCATCGCCATCGGGCCTTCGGGGAACCGCAATCCCGACGCGATCTCCACGACCGCCGGCGTCACCATCGCCATCGTCCCTCTCTCCCTGGGCCGCCGAGCGGCCTCGCACGCCTGCCGTTCACCACCACCCGTCCCGCCGGCGAGCCCGGCGCTCGAGCGCCGGAATCCGAGCCCGATCGGACCCCGAGGGGCGGCCCTTCAGCATACCCGACTCCTCGCCGCTTTACCGAAGGTCGCCACCCGCCTTAAGATACGGGCACCGGGACAGTTCCCTCACCTCGAAGGAGGGCCTCATGCGCTACTCACTCGTGTCCGGCGACAACCACATCGACCTCACCTATTGCCCGCCCGATCTCTGGTCGAGCCAGGCGCCGGCCAAGTGGAGGCTGCTCGCGCCACGCTGCGAGGAACTGGAAGATGGGCTGCACTGGTTCGTCGAAGGACAGGACAAGGGCATGTGGAACGGCGTCGGGCCCGGGTTCCTCAAGTATCAGCCGGGCGTGTTCGCGCACATCGACGAGATGAAGGCCGTCGGGTTCGAGTGGAACAACCAGCGCGGCGCCAAGCCGCGGCCCACCACGCCCGAGCTCCGGCTCGCCGACCTCGACAAGGACGGCGTCGACGCCGAGATCATCTACGGCTGCCTGATGATCAACGACCTGATCACCGACGGCGACCAGCGCGCGTGGGCGAACAAGGTCTACAACGACTGGGCGGCCGACTTCGCCAAGAAGTCGGACCCGTCGCGCGTGTTCCCGCTCGCCGTCGTCCCGAACAACGATCCCCTCGTGGCCGCCGAGGAAGTGCGGCGCTGCGCGAAGATGGGCCTGCGCGGCGGCGACCTCGCCTTCAAGCGCATGAGCCTCCCGATGTACCACCACGACTGGTATCCGCTCTGGCAGGCGGCCGCCGAGTGCCGCTTCCCGATCTCCTTCCATTCCACCGGCTTCAAGGGGCTGCGCGCCCCGGACAACGCGGCGATGGAGAAGGAGTACATGGTCGAGTGGCGGCTCGTCCGCTCGGCGCTGTTCCAGCTCGACTCGATGGAGGTGCTCGTGTCGCTGATCGCCTCCGGCGCGTGCGAGAAGTACCCCGAGTTCAACTTCGTGCTGGGCGAGGCGGGCGTGACGTGGCTGCCGTACGTGTTCGACCGACTGGACACGGAGTACGAGGACCGCGGCCGCGCCCTCGGTTTCTCGATGAAGCCCAGCGACTACTTCCGGCGGCAGGGCTACACGACGTATCAGCAGGATCAGTTCCTCGAGCCGATCATCCCGATGATCGGCGAGGACAACATCATCTGGGGCGCCGACTATCCGCACCCGGACTGCGTGTGGCCCGAGTCGAAGCGGCACATCGAGGAGAACCTGGGCAAGATCCCGGAGCGGATCCGCCAGAAGATCACGCGCGACAACGTGGTGAAGCTGTACAACTTGTCGTAGCGGCGTTTGGGCCGGCGCCGGCGGTCGTCAGACCGTTCGGCGCCGGCAGGTTTCAACGCAGTACGTTTGGGCGGCGGTGCTTCTACGACCTTCCATGCCGCCCCCACCTCGACGATCTCACCCTCGGAGCTTGGCTCCGGCACTGGCAAGCCGTCCTCCCGAAGGCCGGCGATATGGAACTCGATAGCCTCGCGGATGAGCCGCAACACTTCCGACCGAGTTTCGCCGACCGCGACACATCCCGGAAGATCGGGCACATGGGCGCCCCAACTCGACTCACCTCGCTCTACCACGACCATGTAGCGCTTCATTCGCCACCTCCGACCTTCTTCACTCCGGCCTGCTTCAGTATCGCGTTCAGCGTGCCGGGCGGCACGTCCAAGCTCGGCTCCCCGGCGACGGTCACGGTTCCCGGTTTGTTCCGATTCCTGTACTGCGATGACTGCCACGCGTTCTCACGAGCCGCCAGCCATCCTCCTCGAGCAGCCGAATCAGTTCGCCGACCTTCATTCAGCTCCGGCTACTCGGTTCGCGGGCACCATCGCTGAGAATGCCGCCTTGCTCACGCGGAGGCTACTCGTACACGATCACGCTGCGCTTCACCTCACCCTGCTTCATCAGGTCGAAGGCGTGGTTCAGATCCTTCAGCGGCAGGCGCCGGCTCACCATCTCCTTCAGCTGGTACTTCCCGTTCATGTAGAGATCGAGCAGCATCGGTACGTCGGTGCGCTGGTGTCCGCCGCCGAACGACGTCCCGGTCAGGGTGCGCTGCTGGAGCAGCATCGTCGGATCGACCGAGATGCGGGTGCCGGCCGGACACACGCCCACCACCACGCACATGCCGCCGCGATGCGTGGACGCGAGCGCCTGCTCGACCGTCTTCTGCGTGCCGACGACCTCGAACGCGTAGTCG
>Ga0190265_10003965_pt1 | contig 10190 bp, 9 predicted proteins | sample Popmic124T_FD_133135 | JGI IMG/M metagenome (GOLD analysis project Ga0190265, IMG submission 133135) | Populus adjacent soil microbial communities from riparian zone of Indian Creek, Utah, USA - 124 T | ecosystem: Environmental > Terrestrial > Soil > Riparian zone | place: USA: Utah | collected...
GGTTGCGGGGCAGCTCGACCGTGAGGTTCTTCAGGTTGTTCTCACGGGCGCCCCTGATGAGTATCGAGTCGGTGGACACGCTCCGCCTGGTGGTCGCCTGAGTTACGACAGTGTAATCCAGATTAGCGGCGAACACCTGTTCGTTCTGGAGGTGGAACACCTGGTACCGCCGAGGAGCGTCGATTTCTGTCATCGCCCTTAGGGTCGGCCGGAATCAGGCCGATCAATCAGGTGACCCCTCTCAAAGCATCTTTCGTGGTGGACCAACAAGACATAACGGTTACTGAACGCGTCGGTTACTTCGCTCGCCTCGGCTCGTCGCGTTTTGGCCGGATATTCGTGGCTGTGGTGATCCTGGCCATCTATGCGTTTGGCCAGCCGTGGGAAGCCCGGGGCCACGTGAGCGATGTGCACGCAACAACATTGCCCGCTTGGCACTTCGTCGAGACGGGCTCATGGGACGTGAGCCCATACGCCGATCTCAACCCATGGTTCGTCGAGACCGAGAACGGCGTCTTCAGCATGCGAACCCCCGGCATCCTGGGTGCGGCAGCTGTCGGCTATTTCTTGACGTCCCCCTTCACAGATGGCTTCTACGACTGGCCCGGAATTGTGGCCGGGATCATCGCTGCCTGGCTCTCGGTGTTGCTGGTCGCCGCCAGTGCCGAACGTCTGGCAAAGGGCACGTGGTTGCCCGCAGTGATTCTCTTCGGTCTTGGAACGGCCACATGGGCTGTCTCGGCTGATCAGCTTTGGCCCCATGGACCGGCTCAACTGGCGATTGCGGCGGGCCTGTATTTCATGATCCGGGGTCGGGACACATGGGCCGGGGCATTTCTGGGCCTTGCAGTCCTCGTCCGCCCGGTCACGATCATCATGGGTCTGGGGATGGCTGTGACCAAAGCCGCGACCGATCGCACTTTGAAGCCCCTTGCGACCATAGGGCTTCCAACCGTGGCAGGGGGCGTGGCATATCTTGCGTTTAACCGAATCTGGTTCGGTTCATTCAGCCCGATGGCCGCCTACGACGCTGTGGGTGGTCTGATCGGGCTCGAAGGTGTTGGCGGCGTCGTTGGGAACCAGGTCACTGCCCTGTTTGGACTCCACCACGGGGTTCTGGTTTGGTCTTCGTGGCTCTTAGTTTGCGCCTTCGGACTCCGTTGGATCAAGGGGACGGTACCGCGCTGGCTATGGCTGACACCATTGGTTGCGCTCGCGTACGTCCTCGTGCATTCCAGCATGGAGATCGCCTCGGGTGCCATGGTGTACAACTATCGGTATCCCCTGGAGGCTGTCGCTCTGGCCGCACCCGTCCTGTTAGCCACGGTCCCGAAATTCGAGGCAACCAAGCGGCGCAAGTTGGTCCTAGTCGGCGCCGTGGCGGCATCGGTTTTCCTCCAGGTGTGCGCAGTCCTCGTGGCCAGATGCTGGATTCCCGCAGGCGGGGAGTTTGCGTGCTCTCTATTCGGTTGAACCCCCGCCGAGCCAACTCGACCAACCCTCCAGAACCGGTGCAACTTGCCGATGAAGTAGCAGCACACATTCAGGGTCACAGCGCCATGTACTCAATCCAATCCCAGAGCGGCAGACGCAAAGTCTGGATCGTTCTTCCTGCTTACAACGAAGAGCAGGATCTGCCGCCCCTCCTCGAGCGGATCGCTGAGGCCACCGAGGAGGCCAATCTCAGATTCGAAGTGCTCGTCGTCGACGATGGCTCCACGGACGCCACCGCCGAGGTCGCCGAGATCTGGTCCAACAAGCTCCCCCTCCAGGTGATGACCCACGAGAAGAACCAAGGCTTGGGAGCCACCCTGCGTGATGGCGTCCAGTGGGCTTGTGACCTCGCCCAAGCCGGAGACGTCATCGTCACCCTCGACTCAGACAACACCCATACCCCGGAACTGATCCTTCGCATGGTCCGGATGGTGCGCGAGGGCCACGACGTCGTGGTTGCCTCTCGCTTCGTCAGGGGCAGCAGAGTGCGAGGAGTTCCTTTCAGCCGCCGCGTGCTCAGCCGGGTGGCTGGGACGTTGTTCAAGGTCGTTTTCCCGATACCCGGGGTCCGGGACTACACGTGCGGCTATCGCGCCTATCGCGCCGGGCTCCTCCAGGAAGTGATCACGAACGACCCGGGGTTCTTTGATCAGGATGGCTTTCAGGTCATGGTCGACATCCTGCTCAAGCTGCGACGGGACCGTGATCTCATATTCGGCGAGGTCCCGTTGATACTCAGGTACGACTTGAAAGAGGGCTCTTCGAAAATGGACGTCGGTGGGACGATTCGCGCGACCCTGGCCCTGATGTGGCGGAGAAGGTTTGCATGACGAACGTCCCAGTGCCTCAGGACACACACTATTTCGACCAGGCCTACCGCAACTACGAGCTCCAGAACCCCGCGCGCAAATTGGACCACTACCTGGACAAGATAGATGCACGCATCGGCTCAGGGCCCAAAGATCTTCTCGACGTAGGTTGCGGCCTGGGTTCCTTCCTCGAGCGGGCGGCGCTTCGCCATCCAGATTGGGCAATCTCCGGCACCGACATCGAGCCGGAGGCGATCTCACAAACCGGACGCCGGCTGCCTCAGGCCACGATCGCGCTCGGGTCAGCGGAACAGTCGCTTTTCCCAGACGATTCTTTCGACGTCATCACCGCCTGGGATGTCTTCGAGCATGTGCCAGACCTGGATGCCCTTTCCTCATCGATGACGCACATGCTCAGGCCCGGCGGCCTGCTGACTTTTGTCGTACCTGTGTACGACGGTGTGACCGGCCCGGTGATTCGATACCTGGACAGAGATCCGACGCATATCCATCAGTGGCCCCGCCAGCGCTGGGTCGACTGGGCGACCAGCCGATTCGAAGACGTCGAATGGCATGGCTTGCTCAGGTATCTCGTTAGGCGCACTTATCTCCACTTCCCGACAGTCAGGGCGCGACGTCACATGCCGGCGATACTCGTTTCCTGTCGGGGCACCTGACCTTCCAAGGTTGCCTGGTCAGGATCCAAATCGGCTTCGTCTGCCGGTCCCAGCGCCGTCCCGATCGCGATCAGGCCCGCAACCAAGAACCAGTAGTTGGGGAACGCCAGACCCACGAAGAATGCGATCCCCAAACCCAGGCCGGCGCACATCATGAATCCAGATCTCGTTCGCGAACAGCGGGAAAGCAATGCCACTCCGACGAGTGACGCCAGAATCCAAAGCCAGTTCGGCAACAGGAAGCTAAAACCGAGCTCGTTCGCGAGACCAGGGAGGCTCTGCGTGTCTGGCCGGAACCCGATACCTGTGAGATTCCCGAAGGTGGCCCGTATGAATGCGGACGGGTTTGGCGCCAATCCTGCAACGAGAGTAACCCCGGCGGTAACCACTGCCGCCGTCGAACGTTTACGCCATCCCTGATCGCGACTTAGAAGAACAAGGGGCAGCAAGAAGATCAGGTACTGCTTGGAGGCCAGGGCGAACCCGAGCAGCACTCCCGACCAGATATGTGTGCGTGTCCATGCCAACGCAGCCATGAGGAACAGGAACAGAGTCCAAGGCTCGGTCCAGGCCATATACCAAACTTCGGAGCCCAGCGGCGCCAGGGCCATCAACAGAAGGACTGAGAGTTTGACCCTGGAGTCCTCATCGCTCGCCGTCCTCCAAGCGCCAAACGCCAACCAACCAAGGAAGGCCAACCAACAGACCGCGCTGATGAGCCTCGGGTCGGTGAATGCCCCGGCCAGTCCATAGGCGGACAGAGCGACCGGAGGATATGGATAGCCTTCCACCACGCTGTCAGCGGGCGCAAACGGATTTCCGTTCGGGAAGGTGACGGCATCGGTGTACGGATTCTGACCGGACCTGAGCGCATCGCCAGCGAGCCGATGGGCGTGATACACATCGCTGCCCAGCGGGGACGACCACTCCTGGGCCACCAACACGAGAATGGCCGTCACGGTCAACAGAATCGCCAGAACCGAAACGATGCGACGCCCGGATGGGCGATCGCCGGCGAGGAAGGCGACGAAGCACATGACGACACCCCCGACCAGGATGATCGGTTTCGCATGGACCATCGACCCGGGAAGACTTGCGATGGGTCGCCCAAAGACGCCAACCATCAGGGCAGCCGACGCGACTGCAGCCCAACGGTGCTCGGAGCCGACCGACAACGGCCTCTGATCCCTCAGGCTCCAGAGCGACAGGATCAACCCCATCGCGACCCAGGACGCACTGACGACCGAGAAACCGTGGGTGGCTCCAAGCAACAACGAGGCGATACCGACGATCCGCAGGTTCGTCTTGGAGAGCGTCAGCATTCCTTCCTTACTAAATCCCGACATGGTTAGACGATGATGCGCTGGCTCGAGCCACAGCGGTCAGGCCCCCAATGTCGACTTCGGAGATTCCTCGAGAGCAGGCAGGATCTGATCTTCAACTTTCCCTATGAGTGAGGCCGCGGTGGCCAGCACGTAGACCGTCACCAAGGGAACCAGGGCACGTGAGGCGTCGAAATAGAACCTCCATACCTCCTGGACCATCACAACCGCCACGAGCGAGAAACCCGCAGTCATCATCAGAAGGAGGCTTCGCTGCCTTACGACCCGCCACGCAACGAATATGGAGATCACCAGAAGGAGAGTCCCCATGGCGATGTCGGCCTCGCTTCCTGGTTGAACCAGCCACAGTTGCACCGCCTCGAAGAACCCCTTGAATGGCGCTCCGATGGCAGCCGTGTCCTGCAGTCCCAAATCTATCCCAGCGAGGCGCACACGTAGATATGCCCACCAAGCCCCCGACGCCAAGAACGGCACCGAGTAGGCCCAGGGAACCGACCGCTTTTCATGCCAGAGGAAAGCGATCGCTCCTACCGAAGCAAGAATCATCGTCTCCCGAGTCAATGCGGCCAGGGTCAGGAAACTGACGGCCGGCCATGTCCTCCCTCTCACCACATACAGCGCCCCCGCCAACATGAAAAGCAGAGCGAGGACCTCGGCCGTGTCGATAAGGGTCGAGACCACAATCCCAGGATTGAGGACGAAGGCAAGCCCGAACCACGCGTTCAACCCGAGCTCTTGCGCGAGTTTGGCAGTCAGCCATCCCCCGACGCCGATAGCAATGATGTTCACGATCCAGAGCGACCACGCGGTGGCGATCGGGGGCAAGAGGCCAAAACCCCCCGCCAGAGTCGGATAGACCATCCGTTGAGCCCGATATGAGGGGCGATCGAGCAAGTAGGCGTGCGAATCGGGCTGCAGGTAGAAGGGGTCCATTGCCTGCATGAAGTAGTACTTCCCGTCGTGACCATCGCCACCGGCTGGGACCACCTCACCGAGCATTTCGTTGCCATATGCGAGTTGGTCGGGCCGCAACTCGGGGAACTTGATCAAAGTGCTCGGGTTCCATTCATTTCCGGCCAGCAACGGGACGGTGACATACAGACCGATGGCTATTCCGATCATGCCGATCAGAAACGGGACCACCGTCCGGGACTTGAAGGCTCGCCCCAGGCGAGGGACCGCTGTCATGACGGGAGCTCGGCTAGGCCCGCGCCAGAGTCGCGATATGACCGGCCGCAATCGGGACAGACGAGGGCGCCGTCGAGCCTCATACCGCAGTCGCAGACCCATCCCGCCTGTCGTGCAGGGTTCCCGAAGACGAGGGCATGATCGGGGACGTCTTGGGTGATGACCGAGCCGGCGCCGATCATGCAGTTGTAACCGAGGCGTATGCCGCTAACGATGGTGCTGTTAGCCCCGATAGTGGCTCGGTCGGCCACTTCGGTTTTTTCCCAGTCTTCCGGGTAGGTCTGATAACGGGCCCGAGGCGCGAGAACGTTTGTGAAAACCGTGTTGGGGCCCACGAAGACGTCGTCCCCGATAATGACGCCGTGCCAGATGAGTGAGTTGTTCTTGACAACGACCCGGTCCCCAAGAACGGCTCCGCTCTCGATGAAAGAGTGATCGCCGATTTTGCAATCAGCCCCGACGACCGCGCCTTCCATGACGTGGGCAAACGCCCACACACGCGTCCCTGCTCCGATCTCTGCAGTTTCTACCAGAGCCGAAGGGTGCACATAGATTTCCCCGGGCATGGTCAGCTCGAGACCATGTCGAGTGCTCGGTGCAAGGAATCGACGACGAACTCCTGCTGCTCGGCCGTGATGCCAGGAAACATCGGAAGCGACAGCATCTCTCGGGCCGCTGCCTCGGTGGCAGGGAAGTCGCCTTCCTGATGACCCAGGAACGAGAGGGCATCCTGGAGGTGCATGGGGATCGGGTAGTGGACACCTGCCCCGATGCCGTCGCCCTGCATCTCCGACAGCACCCGATCCCGTTCGGGAACGCGGACGACGTAGAGATGCCAGATGTGCTCATTTCCCGCGAGGACCACAGGGGGTCGAACCCGACTTTGTGCCTGCAGCAACTCCGTGTAGCGGTCGGCCGCCTCCTGGCGCAGCTTGTTCCAATCGGCAAGGCGTGCGAGCTTGGCGCTCAGGACCACGGCTTGCATTGTGTCCAGCCGTGAGTTGAAGCCGATTACCGGATGGTGGTATTTCTGGGGCGACCCCCAGTTACCCAAGTTTCGCACGTGCCGTGCGAGCCCGTCGTCATCTGTCAGCACTGCACCGGCATCCCCATATGCGCCAATGTTCTTGCCCGGATAGAAGCTGGTCGCCGCGACGTTTCCCAGGGACCCGGCCAGCGCTCCGTTGCGACGCGCTCCCTGTGACTGTGCGGCGTCTTCAATGATTGCCGCATCACCGACTATGGCTGACAGCTCTTCTACCGGGGCGGTCTGACCGAAGAGGTGAACGGGCATGACGGCTTTCACGTTTGGGCTCATCGCCCTGTCGACGGAGTCGATGTCGATCAAGTAGGTGTCCGGGTCGCAATCGACGAGCTTCACCTGAGCTCCGGCGCGGATCACCCCGAGGGTACTAGCGATGAAGCTGTTGGCCGGAACGATCACCTCGTGGCCGGCTGTCAGGCCGAGACCTCGAACCGCCATCTCAAGTGCGTCTGTTCCGCTCGCAACGCCAACGCAATTCCTCACATCGCAGAAGGCAGCAAATGCCTGCTCGAACTCGGTCACCTGCCGTCCCTGAATGAATGCGGTCGTTGACATCACTGCTTCGAACCCAGCCGCGACTTCATCGACGATTTCGGCGTGCTGCCATTTCAGGTCGACAAGAGGAACATTCATCTGATTTTGTCCACTTTCTGATCTGCCCCGTTTTCCGCGATGGATCGGTCCATCGCCTCGAGCACCGCAACCACCTCGGCTCCGGCCCAGCCGTTCGAGAGGTCGCCGTCTTCCCCCCTGATGCGGGAGAGGAATTCGTCGCACTCTGCGCGAAGAGGCTCACCCGTTGTCACATGCGGAATGCGAACTTCACCTTCCCGGATCTGAGATCGGAATCCGGCGAACGTGTCGGTGACCTCGGATTCCGCTCCAACGACACCCTTGTCGTAGAGCCGGAGAGGCTCATTGAGATCCATGTCGTCGACGGTGAGCATTCGCTCGGCACCTACGACCGAGATGAGGCGGCGCTTCCGAGGGTTGAGCCACGAAGCCTCGATGTTGACCATGATGTCCCCCGGGTACCTGAGTGTCGCAAAGACGACATCGTGCACACCCGGATTGAGCCAGCTCCCGCCTGTGGCGGACACTGAGTCAGGCGACTCCTCCAGCCAATAGTTGGCAATCGAGATGTCGTGACTGGCGAGGTCCCAGGCCGCGTTGACATCCGTGCGCACCGGACCGAGGTTCGTCCTGGTCATCGAGACGTACTTGAGCTGGCCCAGCTCTCCTTTACCGATGTACTCCTTGGCGGCCCGAATAGCCGGGTTGAACAGGAACACATGCCCGACCATCAGGACACGGTCGGACGCTTCTGCGAGCCGGCATAGCTCGGCTGCGTCGTCGAGCGAATTCGTGATCGGCTTCTCGACGAGAACGTGCTTGTTCGCCTCGAGAGCCCGCTTGACGAGCCCGCTATGTGTCGACGTAGGCGTGGCGATCACGACAGCGTCCACGCGATCGTCGGCGAGGGCATCCTCGAACTCGGCGGTGACGAAGACCGACGGGAAACGCTCGCCGATCGCCTTGCGTCTGGTCTCTGCTTGATCGACCACCCAGAGTGTGTGGCTGGACAAATGATCGTTGAAGTTTCGTATCAGATGAGGGCCCCAATGGCCCGCGCCCACAACTGCGACGCCGATCATCATTTTCGATTCACGCTCCAAATCTTCATTTCTTGATCCCGAGGCCAAGCAGCACGAGGGGCCGGAGGATCGACCACCAGCCAACTATCGGCTTCATCTTTGTTTGCCCAAGCTCTTTTGGCGGGTACCGCTTGGTGACGCCCACCTCCGTCACCACATAACCGAGTTTGGCGACCTTGTAGAGGAGATATACCTCCAGTTCGTACTCGTCGAGCCATGCCTGATCGAGCGCGAGCTTGGGATCTCTCAGCATCGAGGTTCGTGCTGCCCGGAACCCATTCGTTGTATCGGTCATATCGGTACTGGAGATGAGTCGAAAGATGAATGGATGAAGACGTGTTGCCAGCTTCCGGTAAAGCGGCATGTCGCCGTAGTCGGTCGATTCTGAGATCCAACGAGAACCTTGGACCAGGTCCGCCCGACCGTCAGCGATGGGAGCCAACAACAGGGGTATCTCTTCAGGCGAGTCCTTGTTGTTCCCTGCCATGACTACGGCGACGTCGAAACCGTTGTCGATCGCGTACTGGTAACCCGTCCGAATCGCGGCGCCCACACCCAAGGTTCGACCAAGCTCGATGACTGTCGCTCCGGCTTTCCGGGCGACGTCCTGGGAACCGTCGGTCGACCCATCGTCGACGATCAGAATTTCGTCGACAACGTCGCGGGGTACGCGTCTGATCACTTCGGCGATCTTCACGTTCTCGTCGAGGACCGGCGCCATGGCCAGGACTCGCAGCTCTCTATACATCGCACTCACTCGAATGTGTGCTTGAAACCGTCTCCGGCCGACAGCGAATCGCCGACGGCTCAGCCTGCTTCGGCAACCTCGCGGAGCTCGCGCCTGAGCTCATTGACCTCGTCGCGTAATCGCGCGGCGTATTCAAAACGGAGTTCCTTGGCAGCCTCATGCATCTCGTCTTCCAGACTCATAATCAGCCTGGTCAGATCGTCGCCCTCGAGGTCGATCGGTCGTCGCGGTTCGACCTCGCGTCTTCTTCTATCGCCTTTCGGAGCCTCCGACTGAACCAATTCCAGTATGTCTGACACTCGTTTTCTCACGGTCTGCGGGTCGATGCCGTGCTCCTCGTTCCATTCCGACTGGGCCCGGCGCCGCCGGTTGGTCTCGTTGATCGCCCGCTTCATCGATTCGGTCACGTTGTCGGCGTACATGACCACCTGACCGTCGACATTTCGGGCCGCCCGGCCGATGATCTGGATCAGTGAGGTCTCTGAGCGAAGGAAGCCCTCCTTGTCGGCGTCGAGGATCGCCACTAGAGACACCTCGGGCAGGTCCAGCCCCTCGCGGAGGAGGTTGATGCCGACCAGGACGTCGAAATCGCCGAGCCGCAGCTCGCGCATGATCTGCACCCGCTCCAGGGTGTCGATCTCGGAGTGCATGTACCGGGCTCTGACGCCCATCTCCAGCAGGTAGTCGGTCAGGTCCTCGGCCATCTTCTTTGTGAGCGTCGTCACGAGCACCCTCTGCTCCCGTAGAGCCCGTTCTCTGATCTCGTGGAGTAGGTCGTCGATTTGGCCCTTGGTGGGTCGGATCATCACTTCCGGATCGATGAGACCAGTGGGCCGGATGATCTGCTCGACGACCTGGGTCGAGCGAGAGATCTCGAATGCGGATGGTGTGGCGGAGAGAAACACGATCTGATTTGCCTTGTCCAGCCATTCATCGAAGCGGAGAGGACGATTGTCCTTGGCGGATGGGAGGCGGAATCCGTGCTCGACCAGGACCTCCTTCCGGGAGTGGTCACCTTCATACTGACCGCCGATCTGGGGCACGGTCACGTGTGACTCGTCGATGATGGTCAGGTAGTTCTTGGGGAAGTAGTCGAGGAGGGTGTAGGGCGCCTCGCCGGGAGACCTCCCATCGAGATGACGTGAGTAGTTCTCGATCCCCGAGCAGAATCCGACTTCTCGCATCATCTCCAGGTCGTAGTTGGTCCGCATCCTCAGACGCTGCGCCTCGA
>Ga0190265_10003966_pt1 | contig 10189 bp, 8 predicted proteins | sample Popmic124T_FD_133135 | JGI IMG/M metagenome (GOLD analysis project Ga0190265, IMG submission 133135) | Populus adjacent soil microbial communities from riparian zone of Indian Creek, Utah, USA - 124 T | ecosystem: Environmental > Terrestrial > Soil > Riparian zone | place: USA: Utah | collected...
ACGTGAACGACGTCGCTCGGACGGCCCGGCCGGACGGTAACAACGTGTGAACCTCGAGTCAGCCCAGCGAGGAAACGTCTTCTTCCGGAAAGCCGATCAGCACCGGCTCGGCGACGAGAACGACGCCGAAGCGCTCGAGGACGGCTTCCCGTATGCGTCGGGCAAAGCTCAAAATCTCGGCGGCGGTCGCTCCGCCCCGGTTGACGACGGCGAGGGCGTGCCGCGTGGAGATACCGACCGCACCGTCGATGGTTCCCTTGGGAAACCCAGCCCGCTCGATGAGCCACGCCGCCGAGAGCTTCACCCGTTCACCCACCGGGAATCGGGGCATGGGCTGCGCCTCGAAGGCGGCCGCCCGCGCCCGCGCTTCGACGTCGTCCGCTTGCTCGGCGGCGACCGTGGGATTCACGAAAAACGAGCCCACGCTCCGCCGGTTGGGATCGGCCGAATCGATGACCATCGACTTCGAACGTCGCACGGCCAAGACCACCGCGCGAACGTCGGCGAGCGAACCCGGGTCGCCGCCTCGCAAGGACAGCTCGCGCACGATCTCGGGATAATGCACGCGCGGCGAGCCGTTCGGCGTCAGCGCGAGCGTCACCGCCAGAATGACGTAGCGATGGCGCTGCTCGCTTTTGAACATGCTGTTGCGATACGTAAAACGACAGGCGGCGTTGTCGAAAACCTCGACACGGCGCGTGGCGCGATCCAAAACGCGCACGGTGATCACGGTATCGGCGATCTCCTGGCCGTAGGCGCCGACGTTTTGAATCGGCGTCGCGCCGACGTAGCCGGGAATGCCCGACAGACATTCGAGACCGCCATAACCCGATTCGATGGCCTGGACGATGACGCGATCGAGCTCTTCGCCGGCGCCGATTTCGCACAGCACTCTGCCGGCGTTATCGGTGAAACCGCGCTCCTCGATACCGCGCACGCGAACGCGGATGACGAGCCCCTCCACGCCCCGATCGTTGATGAGCACGTTGCTCCCGCCGCCGAGAATCGTTACGAAAACGCCGTGTTTTTGCGCCCAATCGAGCGCGGCGGCGATCTGTTCCTCGGCGCTCGCGTCGAGAAAAAAGCGCGCCTGCCCTCCGACGCCGAGCGTCGATAAGGGGGCGAGCGCCACGTTTTCGAGGAAGGGTTCGGACACGGGCAGCGTCATGATAGCAACTCGTTAGCGCCAGCCGTAGAGCTCTCGACTCACTTCGAGCGCGACGCCGACGCTTGCTTCCGGCACGCCCCAGACGGCCGCGCGATCAACGGCGACCTCCGGTCGAAGCCCATGAAAGCGCAGGTCAGGACCGATCCCAACGCGCCACACGTCCCAGCGGAGCGCATAACGCGCCCGAACGATGCCACCCCAATATCCCTGCGAAAGTGAACTCGGTTGGTAAGTGGGCTCGGAACTGACGAAAACGCTCCCCACCAATCCGCCCACCCCGACCTCGAATGCCTGGGCGGGTCCGAACCGTGCGGCGATCACGGCGGCGGCGCTGGCCATGCGCACCGCGACGATATCTCCAGCTCCGATCGCGACGTCGTATTCTCCCGCCAAGCTTGCCACGAACCCCGCCGGCAAGGACATGAAGGCGCCGACGCTGGGACCCACCATCCCGGTCCCCCGCAAGCTGAAGAGCGCGGCCTGCGTCCCCAGGGAAACACCCCATGCCCATTCCCGCGGTGCGACGGAGAGGGTGCCCGCGCGATCGCTCGATGCGGCTTCTTCCCGCGCTGCTGGACGGTCCCGCGAGCCTTCACCCGTCCGTGACGTCTCGCGCGCGCGATCGGGGGCTCGTCGGCTGTCCGCGGCATCGGAAACGTCGGCAGCGCTCGGCGCCGTCGGATCCGGCGTCGCACCCTGCTCCTTTGCTGCGTCACCGGCCACGCTTGGTTCGCGCGAAGCCTCCTCGGCGAGCTCCTTCGATGCAACGAGCAGCGCATCGACGAGCGTGGCCGGCGTCGCCGTGGGCGGTACCGAACGCGCAAACCAGGCACCGCCGCGCTCTCGCCACCGGATTCTCGCCGCGAGGTGATCGCAGAGCACCTCGAGCTCGCCGCCACGGGCCGTGCGCGCCGACATGTCCACTTTCGCGCGCGCTTCGAACTCAGCGGCCGATACTTCCGAAAGCACGGGGCAGTTGATACGAACGGCGATATCGCCCGGCCCCCCCCATGCGGGCGACACGAACATCAGCCAAGCAGAGCTCAGCCCGAAACGCAGCTGCCCTGCGAATCGGCTCCTCCGAGGCGACTCCCACATCGGACAAGAACGTCGCACTTTTATCACCAGAGGGAGGGACGACGACGGAAATGGGTAACGATGACAAGCAAATAGCAGATCTCAGCGGCACGCGACCCGAGAATGCCCGCTCTTTGAACGTTCGAAAAGAAAGTGCTCGCGTTGGCCACCACCAGGCACTCATATCCAAGTGAGCCCCCCTCACGATACCGCTGTTTTCAGGGACGGGGTCGACGAGTGGCCGACCGCCGCAAGATCGCGAACCGACCATCCGATGCGGTCGACCGACGATGATCAAAGGTCAAATCGCCGCACCTCGGCCGCGGGCTCGACGGGTCGCGCGGCTACGAGCGAATTGTTTTCGCTCGTCTATCGGCAAATGCGCAGCCTGGCGGGCGGCCGCCCCGACTTCGACGATCTCGTCCAGATGGCCGCCGAGCAAGTCGTGCGGAGCTTCGCGTCGTTCGAGGGACGCTGCAAGTTGTCGACGTGGACTTATCGCATTTGTTACGTGACCGTGCTTCGGCACGAACGCTGGTTCCGGCGCTGGATGCGAAGGTTCACGCTCACCGAGCGCGGTGAGCTCGAGTCCGAAGCGCCGGCGCTCGAAGACCTCACCCTCGAAGAGATCGAGCGGTCCGCTCGGCTACGCAGTGCCGTCGCGCGACTCTCCCCCAAACGACGAACGGTGGTCGTCCTCCACGATCTGGAGGGACACTCGGTCGAAGAAATCGCCGGTATCGTCCAAGCAAAGCCGCTCACGGTGCGATCGCGCCTGCGCGACGGTCGTCGTGATCTCTCCCGTATCCTTGGCGCCGATCCTTACTTTGGCGACGAAGCCTGCCGCCCCGAGGAGAACGAACGATGAGCCCGCATTGCTCCGACCCTGATCTGCAAATGGCCGTGCTGAACGAGGCACGCCACGGGGAACCGCTGCCGCCCGACCTTGCTGGCCATTTGGAGGAATGCGAGGCGTGCCAGACAGCTGCCGAGCGCCAGCGGCGTATGGTCTCGACGTGGGAAGCGGATGAGGTCGACGAAGATGCGATGGCCGCGGCAGCGGCGAGATTCCAATCGCGAAGTGCAGGCGCACACGCTGGGCCGAGATGGTTCGACGTCGTCCCTTTCGCATCGGCCGGCGTGGCCGCCGGCTACCTGCTGCTCGTTGCCACCGGAACGATCAGCTTGCCGTGGACGGCTCGGGAGGCGGCGGATGCACGGTCAAAGACGATGGATCCGGCAAGCACCGATGCGCAGCATCGCGCTGTGGCCAGCGGCGCTCCCCGCTTGGCGCCGGTTTTCGCGGCAACGGAGGAGGCGGCGAAGTCGGTCCGCGGCCGGCCGCATATCGAGACGGTCCGCGGTGTAGCACCACTCGTCAACGGTCTGCGCTTGGAGCTCAGCCGAGGCGAGGCCGCTCGCGTCGCGCTCGCTGATGGACACGCGTCGAAGGTCGAGGGGCCGTGCCTGGTCGAATTTTGGTCGACGCCGATGGAGGCGGGTGGCTGGAAGATCGTTCGCGAGGAGAGCGTCGCTCCGCCGCGTGCGGCCACCGAAGCGCCCGCCGGTGCGCGTAACGCGCCCCCTGCCCTCGCCGTTCCTCTGGAACCCGGCTCGTCCGTCGAGGGGGCGGCGACCGAACCTGCCGCACCGCCCAGCAAGAAGGGCGCACCGAGCACGCGCGAAGTGGGCGCGGCCACCGCTTTGAAGGAAACCGTGACGAGCCAAGCGCGGGACGAGGCCGGAGCAGGCGCCCATCTGGGGTCCGTCCGCGCTTGGGCACGCGCGGCGGCCGCGCTGCGCGAAGACGATTTCGACGCCGCCGATCGCGCCTTCGCCGAGCTCGGTGGCTCTTCCGACGCCGCCACGCGCGACGCTGCGCGCCTCGCGCGGGCGCAGCTCTGGATCTCGCGCGGACGCGAGGCAGCGGTGCGACCGGTCTTGGAGCAACTTGCCCAAAGCGGCGCGACGGCGCTCGTTCGTCAGAGAGCCGCGGAGTTTCTTTATCGCTGACACGCCGTATCGCTGACACACTGTCAGGAGGTCATCCTATGTGGTTTCAAGGCGCGCGAGCTGCGCTCGTTCTCGGTTCCATTTTGCTCGGCGCCTGCGGCGCCAAGACGCTCGATTTCACAGGCCCCGACGGTGGAACCACGTCAGGATCAGGCGGTGCGGCGGGCGGCACGGGGACGGGCGGCGGCGCTGGAAGCAATCCCGGCGATGGCGGACCATCGGCCCCATTCGTCACCACATTCCAGACCGCCAAAAGTTCGAAGATCGATCTCATCTTCATGATCGACAACTCGTCGTCGATGGCGGACAAGCAATCACTGCTGAGCGAGGCCGTTCCCGAGTTGGTCGATAATCTCATCGATCCCATGTGCATCGATCCGATCTCCCTGCGAACCATCGCCGTTGCGATGAACGGCATGTGCCCCGCCGGCTCCGTGCGTGCCTTCGAACCGATCACGGACATTCACATTGGCATCATCAGCTCGTCGCTCGGTAGCCATGGAGCTGCGAACGTTTGTGATGACGCCATCGACGTCTCCATCGGCCGGTCCGACCCGCACAACGACGATCGCGCCCACCTGCTCACGCGTGCTGTCGGCGGATCGAAAGTTTCGACCTTCGGCGCCAAGGGCTTTCTTTGGTTCAACCCCGCTGTGCAGGGCGCGCTGACGACGTCGGCCGCAGTCGCCGCTCCTTTCAAGGACCTGGTCATAGGCGTGGGGCAGCACGGCTGTGGGTACGAAGCCTCGCTCGAAGCCGTTTACCGCTTCTTGATCGACCCCGATCCCTACGACAGGATCGCCGTCGACACGATCTTCGGAGGGCACGGGATAGCGCGCCTCGAAGGCACCGACCAGGCGCTGCTTCAACAGCGGGCGGACTTCTTGCGTCCCGATTCGGTGGTGTCGGTCATGCTCGTGACGGACGAAAACGACTGCTCGATCATCGATGGCGGGCAGGGTTTTTTCGCTCTGCTCCCGCCCGAGTCCGGCACGGGCAAGAGCGTCCTCAACCGCGGGACGTCGAAATGCCTCGAAAACCCGAACGACCGCTGCTGCTTCAACTGCAACCAACAATCACCCCCCGCTGGATGCGCGGCGTCAGAGGGTGATCCCGAGTGTAGCAAGGGTGAGCTGGTGAGAGAGGAAGACCAGGCAAGTCTCCGCTGTTTCAATCAAAAAAAGCGGTATGGCGTCGACCTTCTTTACCCCGTTCAGCGCTACATCGATGGCTTCACGAATCGCGAGGTTCCGAATCGCCAGGGTGAACTGGTCGCTAACCCCCTCTTCTCCGATCTCACTTGTGTTCCCGGCACGGCCTGCGCATCGCCGCGCGACAAGAGTCTCGTTCTCGTGACCGGGATTGTCGGTGTTCCGTGGCAAGACATCGCCGTCGACCCCAACGATCTCTTAGCCGGCTACAAGAGCGCCCAGCGGCTCAGGGACGAAAACGTTTGGGCGAACATCGTCGGAGATCCAACGAACCCTGCGGGGCCGGTGCCGCCGCGCGATCCGCACATGATCGAGTCGGTCATGCCAAGACCAGGTCTCGCAGGTCCAGAAAGTGGTCACCGCGCCGACCCCATCCATGGCCACGAATGGGACCCGTCCAAGAATTCGGATCACCCGAATGCCGACTTGCAATACGCGTGCATCTTCGACCTCGCCCCGCCGCGGACATGCTTGGAGACGGCCGATTGCGACTGCTTCGGGCCCCACATCGCGAACGTCAAGAAGCCGCTCTGCCAAAACCAGCAGGGCGCCTACACCACGACCCAGGTCCGCGGCAAAGCGTACCCTGGCACGCGCATCCTCCAGGTTCTACAAGGGATCGGCGATCAGGCCATCGTGGGATCCATCTGTCCCGCCAATGTGAGGGACAAGAATCGCGACGACTTCGGGTTCACGCCCGCCGTCACTGCCGTCATCGGCAAATTGCGCCAACCCCTCGGAGAGCAGTGCTTGCCTATCGCGCTCCCGGTCGACACCACCGGCCAAACACCCTGCAGTGTCGTCGAGGTCTTCAATGGCCCGTTTTGCCAGTGCGATACCGACCCCGGTCGTCGCGCGGCGCCCGACGCGCTTCTCACCGAAGAAATGAAGGTTACCGGCAGCTGCCGCTGCGAAATCCTGCAATTGGCGGGCAGCGCGCAGAGCACCTGCCTTACCCAATTGGATCCTCCGGGGACTAGCGGTGGGTGGTGCTACGTCGATCCCGCGCAGCAGAGCGACGGCAATTGCGATTTGGTGCGCACGTGCCCGACCGACCAGCAACGACGGATTCGCTTCCCATCCGTCAGCAGCGCGCCGCGCCCTGGCGCCACCACTTATCTCCGCTGCGAACAGCCGCCCATCGCGCCGTCCCCTTCCCGCTGCCCGTAACCCCCCGCTCCGCTCGAGAGTGCGTCACTCGGCGCCCGACGTCCCCGCGGCGGGTGGCGCCCCCACCACCGGCGTCGGCGGCAAACCGAGCAGGCGTTCGGCATTGCCGTGGTACACCTTCTCCAAGACGTCAGGCGGCAAGTCGATGCCGTCGATGGTCCAATTTCCTTGGATGGGCGTGGGGTGCGCGAAGCCTTTGTGGTCCGTCTCGAAGAACTCGAAGCTCGACATGAAAAAGCGGTCGACGTCTTTGCGCGTGTGGCCGCGCGCCTCGCCCGCGCCGAGCACGAGAAAGCCGCCGCCGAGCTGGATGTCGGTGCCGAAGAGCACGCGATCGGGGTAGGCCATGATGAGGCGCCTTACTTCGGCGGGTTTTCGGCCGATCTCGGGAATGCGCGCCGCGGTGTCGAGATAGAAGTTCGGATATTGCTTCAGCATCCGCTCGACACGATCGGGCTCTTCGGGCGCATTGCCAAAGTGGACGCCGATGATGGTCGTTTCTTTCGAGCGTTTGACGCGACGTTCGAACTCGCCGTAGAGCGCGTCCCAGGCGGGGAATTTGGTCCGATCGGCGAAGCTCCACATCGGGTGCGACGCGAGCTCGTCCATGCGCTCGTTGGCCGGCCCCATGGGCTCGAAAAACGCCTTGGGATCGCCGATGTGAATGGAGAGGGGCAAGTGCAGCTTGGCCATCGCGTCGAATACGGGATCGAGCACCGGATCGTCGACGGGAACGCGCCGCCCGTCGGGGAATCGGACGCCCAGTCCGAGGTTTTTCGCGATTTTGACGCCGCGGGCGCCGAGCGCTTTGGCGCGCTCGAGCTTCGCCACTTCGCGCGCGGCCCACCTGGGCGTGCCGATGCCCTCGAAATCGATGTTGGTGAAGACGATGTAATATCCGCCCGAAGCTTTCGCGGATCCCAGCGTCTCTTCCAGCCCTTCGCCCTCCCAACCGCCCGAGAGGTTGACGACCCGGCCGATTCCATGCGACTCGAAGAATCGTCGCGCCGGCAGCGCGATTTCGGGGTCGATGTGTCCGTGCATATCGACCTTGGCGATGGCGCGGGGCGACCAGGAGGGGACGGCCGTGACAGAAACTTCGGTGCGCACCGCGGCGTCGAGAGTCGCCTCTTCCAGGACGACGTCGCGCTTCTTTCGGCACCCGGGCGCGAGCAGAACGAGCCCCGCGACCGCGATGGCCACGAGGAGAAACGCCAGCCCACGGCTCGCTCTCACCATGGCGCCTAGAATAACGAAAGCGCAGCCGAGCGCCCGTGATCGATCCGATCACCCGTCAGTTCTTCAATGCAGGACTGCACCTCGACGCCCGAGGCGGTCGAGGAGCTCGGCAATTTCCAGGCGATCGACTTCGTCGACGGCGACATAACGCAACGCTTGCAGCAGACCCTGCGTCCAGACGGGGCGGGCCAGCGCGTGGATGCGGCGCTCACCCCCCTCGAGCGGGAGCTCGAGCCGATAGGTCAATCGAGACGGCCTTTCGGCCAGGACCTTGGTGCGCTGGACGACGAGCCCCCGCGCCGAGATGTCGACCACCCTGCATTCGTGGGAAAAACCGTCCATGTGCTGAATGGCAGGCAGATCCACCTGTCCTCGCAGGCCGAAACGACGTTCCATGCTTTCCTCCCTGGCTACCGGAAGACCTTGCTTCTCGTGGCAGGGCGATCGTGACTGGACCGCGGGCCCGCGGCCAAGTTCGCGGCGAACGAACGGCGCGCGAGCCCTAGATGCCCCAGTCCGGCTCTTCGCGCGGCGGCGGAGAGGCGGGGCGCTCGACGGGAGCCGACTCGGTCGGAGCCGCCGACGCGGCCTCGGGTGCCGCGAGCGGCGGCGCAGGGCGCCTCACCCGCGGCGGAGGGGCCTGTCGCACGGGTGGTGGCAGCGGGGGCGCTCGCTTGACGAAAGCAGGATCCATCCGAGCCGGCTCGGCCGGCCGGCCCACGAACGGTGGCTCAGGCGCCTTCGCCGATGCACTGGCCGACAAATCGCCGGGGGCACTGGATGGGACCTCCGAGGTCGTGACCGCACCCGCTGCCGGCACGGCCGGCGGCATCGGCGCGAGCTCGGCTCCCGGCGGCGGAGCGAGGACCGTCGTGGGTTGCGGAACCGCGACCGGTGCAGCCTCGATGAGGTATTCGAAAACGAGCCCGCCCAGCGCGGCGCCGATCGCCAAGTAATAGAGCCAGCCGCGCTCGATGAACCCCTTGCCTTGCCGGCGCGCTTTGGGAGTGGGAACACTGCCCGATCGATCCCACTTGAGCTCCTGCTTGCCGGACGCGGTCGTCGACCAACGCGAGTCCGACGGATAACGCGACGACGGCGGCGGCAGAGAAGGATCGATCCAGCGATCGCTCGGAACGAACGAAGGAGGACGCGAGGACGCCGGATTCGAGAGCGGCGCTCCCGAGGGCGGCGGATAAACGAGCCCCACCGGCGTCTTCATCGCTCCGGCTTGCCGAAGATGGGAGATGATGGCCGGCCGCAGCGTACTGTCGGAAGGAGAGCGCGATTCCGCCAAGGCGAACAGATCGTTGACGCGTTCGCGACGCCGCTCGATGAGCGGTCCCACCAGCTGATCCACGACCATGGCCACTTCGTCGTTGGTGGCGAGGCGCACGCCCGGTGCATGCTCGATCGCATCTCCCAGCTGCGCCGCATTGGGAATGCGTCGCTCGGCAGTACGCTCCAGCGCCATCTCCACCAGCGGGAGCAGCGCGATGGGAATGCGGCGGGCCCCAGGTTCGGTCGCCGGCAACGGGTCCTGCAAAATGCGTTCGATGACCTCCACGTCGCTCGGAGCGTCGAAGAGACGCCGGCCTTGCAGCACTTCCCAAAGCAGTGCGCCCATGGCGAACACGTCCGCGGCGGGCCCAATAGGTACGGCATTCACGCCGATGCGAAGCTGCTCGGGGGCTTTGTAGGCAAGCCTTCGATTGCGCTGCCCGGTCGCCCCAGGCAGGCTCGTCACGCAGGAAAGCCCCGAGTGCAGTAACTTCGCGTCGCCGCGGTAGCTCACCAAGATATTGGTCGGGGCGATGTCACCGTGGACGATCGAGCGGGCGCCGCTCACGTTCGGCCCGCGCGAGTGGCGCGCATGCAGGGCCGACAAGCCCGACAAAACGTCGAGCAAAATGCGCAGCATGACGGGCAATGGGATTTCGAGACGAGCGGCGGACGCTGCGCGCCAGAGCTCATCGAGCCGCACGCCGAGTATGAACTCGGTCGCGCCGTAGAGATCCCCTTCGTGCACGAGGGTATCGGTAGGCTGGACGAAATTCGCGTGGCGCACGCGCCCCGCTGCCCGCGCTTCGGCCAAGAATGCGGCCCTTACTTCGGCCTGCCTAGCGAGCGTGTGCTCCACTTTCGTCAGCTCGACGATACTGGAGCCCGTGTTCGGCCCACGCACACGCGCCGCCATCACGGAAACGAATGCCTCGTCCTGGAGCTCCAGCAGGATCTCGTAGCGTCCTACGCGCGGTAGTTCGGAAGGGACGTCGCTGAGCGGGGAAGGCATGATCCCGTGAAAAGATTA
>Ga0190265_10003967_pt1 | contig 10189 bp, 11 predicted proteins | sample Popmic124T_FD_133135 | JGI IMG/M metagenome (GOLD analysis project Ga0190265, IMG submission 133135) | Populus adjacent soil microbial communities from riparian zone of Indian Creek, Utah, USA - 124 T | ecosystem: Environmental > Terrestrial > Soil > Riparian zone | place: USA: Utah | collected...
GCGGCGCTCAAGATCGCCGGCGTGGTCGAGCGGATCGGCGATTATGCCAAGAATATCGCCAAGCGCGTGCCGAGCCTCGAGGACAGCAAGATCAGGCCCTTGTCGCTGCTGCCGGAAATGGCGCGGATCGCCGGCGAGATGGTCCACAATGTGCTCGACGCCTTCGCCCAGCGCGACCCCAGGAAGGCGGAAGCGGTGTGCGAGCGCGACGCCGCCGTCGACGATTTCTACAATTCGATCTTCCGCTCGCTCTTGACCCACATGATGGAAAATCCGCACAACATCACGCCGGCGACGCACCTTCTGTTCGTCGCCAAGAATCTCGAGCGGATCGGCGATCATGCGACCAACGTCGCCGAGATGGTCTATTTCGCCGCCACCGGCGAGCATCTCGCCGACCGCGTCAAGGGTGCCGACACGGCCAGCATCGGCGCCGGCGACATCGAGGCCGGCGGTGCGGACTGATATCCTGCTCGTCGAGGACGACCGCGCGCTGGTCGAGCTGCTCGTCTATCATTTCGAGCGCGAGGAATTCGAGATCCGCAGCACGCCCGACGGCGAGGAGGCGCTGTTGATGGCGCGCGAGGCGGCACCCGATCTCGTCATCCTCGACTGGATGCTGGAGAGCCTCAGCGGCATCGAAGTCTGCCGGCGGCTGCGGCGGATCCCCGAGACCCAGAACGTGCCGATCATCATGCTGACCGCGCGCGGCGAGGAAAGCGACCGCATCCGCGGCTTCGAGACCGGCGCCGACGATTATGTCACCAAGCCCTTTTCCCCGCGCGAGCTGGTGGCCCGGGTCCAGGCGGTGCTGCGCCGGGTGCGGCCCGCGCTCGCCGGCGAGCGGCTTTCCTATGCCGACATCGAGATGGACGTGGCCGCGCATAAGGTGCGCCGCGGCGGCGCTTCGGTGGCGCTCGGGCCGACCGAATTCCGCCTCCTGCGCCATTTCCTCGAACATCCCGGCCGCGTCTTTTCGCGCGAACGCCTGCTCGACAGCGTCTGGGGGCAGGACAGCGACATCGAGCTTCGGACCGTCGACGTCCACATCCGCCGCCTCAGGAAGGCGATCAACGCCGGCGCCAGGAGCGATCTGATCCGCACCGTCCGCTCGGCCGGCTACGCGCTCGATACCGACTCCGCCTGACCCAAGGATATATTTCCGGATCGCAACGTTTAGGGAATGTCGCCGCGTCGCGTTCCGCGGCCGGGCGCCTGTGGGCGTCTTCGAATCAGACGTTGAGGATGAGGAGCAAGTCAATGAAATCCATGATTTTTGCCGCCGCCCTGCTGATCGGCGGAGCCGCCATCGCCCAGGACACCGTCGCCCCCGGCAACACCGATCCCGAGCGCGACGCGCGCGGCATCCCGGTCATCTCCGACCCGGCGACTGCGCCTGCCGGCGCCAACCAGCCGGCCCCGACCGGCCCCGCCGTCCCCGCGCCCAACCAGGCCGCCGCCTTCGCCACCCAGCCGTCGACCGGCGAAAAGCCGCCCTGCTCGCGGACGGTCACCGACAATTGCACCCAGACCTACGAGCGCCAGCCTCGCTGAGCCGGCCAGCTGAGCCGGAACGCCGCGGATCGATCGCGCCCGCCTCGAAAGACGGGCCGGCAGGGAGAAAAGCGGCGCCTTGTTCGTTTGACCTCCATCGACCGCGGCACCCCCCGCGGCGAAGCGTAGCCGGCGCCGCTTTCCAGGCGCCGGCGCTTAGGAGAGATATCATGAAATCAGCACTTTTTGCGATCGCGCTGCTCACCGGCGGCGCGGCGATCGCGCAGACCGACTATGACAAGACGACCACGGATACGACCATGGAGACGACCGAGACGGTCGCGGTCCCCGCGGGCGGCCAGATCGTGTTGCCGAGCAACGCCGACCCCGAGCACGACGCGCGCGGGATCGCGGTCATCTCGGATCCGGCGGTTGCGCCCGCCGGCTTCAACCATGCCCCCGGAGTGACCGACGGCATGGGCGGCCCGCTCGTCGACACCTCGACGGCGCTCGCCCCGCAGCCGGCCACCGAGAGCTATCCGCCCTGCACGGAGACGGTGACCGACAATTGCGTGCAGACCTACGAGCGGGGCCGCAGCCCGCAATAATTGAGCGGGCTTTCCGCCCGACGCCCGATCCCCTACTCCACGCCCGTGACGGGTATGGAGTGGGGGATTGAGGGCATGACGATTTCATTCGAAGGCCGGGTCGCGGTCGTGACCGGCGCGGGCGGCGGCTTGGGCCGCGCCTATGCGCTCGAACTCGCCCGGCGCGGCGCCAGGGTGGTGGTCAACGATCTGGGGGCCTCGCGCGACGGGACCGGCCATTCGGACGCGGCCCTGAAGGTGGTCGCGCAGATCGAGGCGGCCGGCGGCGAGGCCATGTCCGACGGCGGCAGCGTCGCCGATCCCGGCCACATGGCCGCGATGGTCGAAAAGGCCAAGGCGGCTTGGGGCGGCGTCCATATCCTGATCAACAATGCCGGCATCCTGCGCGACAAAAGCTTCGCCAAGATGGACATGGCCGATTTCAACGCGGTCGTGGACGTCCATTTGATCGGTTCGGCGAACGCGACCAAAGCCGTCTGGGAGACGATGCGCGAGCAGAATTACGGGCGGATCCTGATGACCACCAGCTCGACCGGTCTCTACGGCAATTTCGGCCAGGCCAATTACGCCGCCGCCAAGGCGGGGCTCGCCGGCTTCGCCAGGACGCTGGCGCTCGAAGGCGCGCGCAACAACGTCCGCGTCAACACCATCGCCCCCACCGCAGCGACGCGGATGACGCAGGAGCTGTTCCCGCCGGAGCTGCTCGAACGTTTCCAGCCTGAGCTGGTCGCGCCCGCCGCCTTGTTCCTGGTCTGCGAAGACGCGCCGACGGGCGTCATCCTCGGCGCCGGCGCCGGCGTCGTCCAGGCCGCTTATGTCACCCTGACCCGCGGCGTCGCGCTCGACGAAGCGACGCCCGAAGCGGTGGCCGCCAGTTGGGCCGCGATCGTCGACCGCGACGGCGAGATCGTCCCCCAGACCGGCGCGGAACAGGCGATGACGATCATGCAAAGGCTGCAGGGGGCGTAACTCACTCTCCCCACTGGGGAGAGGGTTGGGGAGAGGGGGAGTCAATCCGCGCATTCCAGTGTTTCAGGCACCCCCTCTCCCTTTCGCCGCTTCGCGGCTCTTCCCTCTCCCCAAAGGGGCGAGGGTTAGTGTATTGCATCACTAAAACACCTATGCTATCGGGGCCGCTTCCAGGGAGGAGATTCACATGTACAGCGAGAGCGATCTCGAAGCGGCGGTGGCCGGGGGCGCGTTGACGCCGGAGCAGGCCGCGAGCTTCCGCAATTACGTCGCGGAGGGGCGCCACATGCCCGTCGTCGACGAGGAGCATTTCCGGCTCCTGACCGGCTTCAACGACATTTTCGTCGGCATCGCCGCGGCCATCTTGATCGCCGCGGTCGGCATGATCGGCTATTATGTGCCGCCCAATATCGACGGCGACGGCCCCTCGCCGTTCATCGGCCTGTTCGTCGCGGCGACCGCCTGGGGCCTCGCCGAATTCTTCACGCGCCAGCGGCGCATGGCCTTGCCCAGCATCATCCTTCTGATCGCCTTCGTCGGCGGCGTCTTCGCCACATCGGTGTTCACCCTGGTGACCGCGATCGGGGAGGAGTATTTCAACAATAACGGCCAGGCCAGTTCGCTGGTTCTGGCGGCGGGCGCCGCGATCGCCGCCGGTGCCGCCTGGCTGCACTGGAGGCGCTTCCGCGTGCCGATCACCGTCGCGGTCGGCGCGGGCGCCGCGGTTGCTCTCGTGCTCGGCCTGATCGCCTCCTCGCTGATCGGCGATCCGGACACAATGTCCGAGGCGCGGATGCTCGAGATCAAGTCGATCCTCGAGGCCACCGGCCTCCTGCTCGGCATCGCCACCTTCGCGTTCGCCATGTGGTGGGACGGATCGGATCCGAAGCGCGAGACGCGGCGCTCGGACGTCGCCTTCTGGCTGCACCTGCTCGCCGCGCCCTTGATGGTCCACCCGATCTTCTCGCTGCTCGGCCTTACCGAGGGCGCCGCCTCGACGCTCGACGGGATCGCGGTGATCCTGCTCTACGTGGTGCTCGGGCTGGTGGCGCTGGCGATCGACCGGCGGGCGCTGCTCGTCTCGGCCTTGGCCTATGTGCTCTACGCGCTCAACAGCCTGTTCGAGACCTATGGCGCGGTCGAGCTGAGCGTGGCGCTCACCGCGCTCGTCATCGGCTCGGCTTTGCTGTTGCTCTCGGCCTTCTGGACGAGCGCGCGCCGCGCCGTGGTGACGCCGCTGCCCGGCTCGCTCCAGGGCCGGCTGCCGGTGGTCGACCGGCCGGCGCGGGCCGTAGCGGCCTGAGCGAATGGGGACAGTCACTGGGGACAGTCACTAGTGACTGTCCCCTAACCGACCACCTTCAGCAGCCGCCGCTCGATCGGCGCCAGCACCGGCCCGAGCTCGTGGCCGCGGCGCAGGACCTGGCCGGCTTCGCCGATCAGCGACCAGGCGCCCGCCCGCGTACCGGGCCGCTTTTCGATCCGATATTCCGGGTGCTCGGCTGTGCGGCGGAAGGCCCAAAAGGCGGCGGCGCCCGGCTCGAAGGCGATCGCATAATCCCGCCACAGCCCGGCCGCGACCATGCGGCCGTAAAGGTCGACGATGCGGCTCAATTCGCTGCGTTCGAAACCGACCTGTCCTCCTAAAACCGGCACCGGAAATGGGAGGACCGACCCCATCAGGCCCGGCCCCGTTCGGCGGCTTCGTCCCTGTCGCCGGCGGCGCGCTCCTCGACCAGCTCGGCGATGCGGGCGCGCAATTGCTCGACTTCGCTCTGGAGCAATTCCAGCTTCTGCGTCGCCGGATCGAACGTCTCGGTGCAGGTCCCGTAGGGCAGGAAGGCCGCCGAGCTCTGCTCCGCGTCGACCAGCGTCGAGCGGGCCGGGATGCCGACCATGGTCGCGCCCGCGGGCACGTCGCGCGTCACCACCGAATTGGCGCCGATGCGGGCGCGCGGGCCGACGGTGATCGGCCCCAGCACCTGCGCGCCCGAGCCGATGATGACGCCGTCCTTAAGCGTCGGGTGGCGCTTGCCGCCGATGCCGCTGGTGGGATTGGTGCCGCCGAGCGTGACCTGCTGATAGATGGTGACATCATCGCCGATCTCGGCGGTCTCGCCGATCACGACGAAGCCGTGATCGATGAAGAAATTGCGCCCGATCCTGGCGCCTGGGTGAATGTCGATCGCGGTCACCATCCGCGACCAGTGGTTGACCAGCCGCGCGAGGAAGTAAAGCTCGCCGCCGAACAGCCAGTGGGCGATGCGGTGGTAGAACAAAGCCCAGACGCCGGGATAGAGCAATATCTCCCAGCGCGAGCGCGGCGCCGGATCGCGCGCTTTGATCGAATCGAGATAGGCCAGGAAGGCCGACGCCATAAGGACTACTCTTGCCGTTACGGGCAAGAGATAAGCCGGTTGCGCGCCGATTTCCAGATGGCGCGCGCATCGGCGCGGGACGGCGGAGGCGAACCCGCTCGCCCGATGCGCGCGGGTGCCCGGGCTGGCAGGCGACGCAATGCGCAGCGCGGCAAGCTCGAAGGCGGCCGCCGCGGTTCGTGCCGCGGCCGAAACGGGTGACGGAGCGGCTAGCGAACCGAACGGCTTGGCTCGGTCGGGTATCGCTCAGTCGTCGTTGCCGCCGCCGCTGCCGCCCGCGGATGGCCCCCTAAGATCGTCGATGACGCTGCGGGCATGCGCGTTGACCTGCGCCTGCAGTGCCGTCAACTGATCGATCGTCGCCGCGTCCTCGGGGCCGGCGGCCGCCTTCGCCTGGTCGATCAGATTGGCGAGCGCGTTCGCCGCCGCGGCGCCGGCCGCGCCGGCCGGGCCGAGCAGCGGCGCAAACTTGGTCGCGACGTCGAGGATGCCGCTCAAGATGTTGCTGAGATTGGCCATCATTAACCTCCTATCGCCGACTCGGCGTCGCTGAATGCCTGCCGGGCCAGCTCCATCGCGCTGGTGAAGCTCGTCTCGTTGCCGGCGCGGACGGCGTTGGTCGCGGCGTTGAGCGCGTTCAACGCGCGCTCGAGCGCGTCGGCAATGCGAAGCGCTCTGGGCGACCCCTGCTGGATGACCCCTGCGGCGCGCAACGCCTGGACCGCGGTCAGGATCGCGTCATAACCCCGCCATGCCGTCATCAGTCCCGGCACCGCCTTGTTGGTGACGGTCCCGAGCGTCGCCCGCGGGTTGCTGAGATCCGGAAGACTGGGAACGGCGGGAAAGGTCGAGCAGGACGTGAGAGAAAGGGCCACCAAGGCCGTCAAGAGCTTCTTCATAGATCCTCCCTTCAGCGCGCTCACCTGTTGGCAAGCATATGCCGTCATTCGAAAAAGCTCGAAACGATTATTGTCGGTTTCCCCTCCGAGACCGCTCGCTATTGGGAGGAGCAATCGACTCGATTCGACTCGTCCGTTTTACTCGGCGATATGTCTGTAGCAGGATTTGAGGCCGCAGTCATCAAGTCTCGCTTGATTCCATCGTTTCTAATGTGCCGGCATTTCTATTCAATGCGCGACATTGCGAGCGGAAGTGGAAATGCCGGGGGAACATGCCCGGTCAAGGAGACAAGCAAAGTGGCCCCCAACAGCCTTTGCTGCACTGCAATAACATCGCCTCTCTCGATCACAGTCACCGCTTTTAATCGTTTCCGCCGCTGAGCCGCAGAGCGTAGCGTGGCAGGCTTAGCCCGCACCGAATCGGAGAGAAAAATGGACGCGAAGACCACCGGCAGCCCGCTGAACGACCCGGCGAAGGAGCCCGCCGCGCTGCGCTCGCTGCTGGGACGGAGCAACCGCGACTGGTGGCCGAACCAGCTTTCGCTCGATATCCTCCAGCAAAACGGCCTTACCGGCGATCCGATGGGCCCGGATTTCGATTATGCCGGGGAATTCAAGTCGCTCGATTATGCGGCGGTGAAGCGCGACCTGACCGCGCTGATGACCGACAGCCAGCCCTGGTGGCCGGCCGATTACGGCCATTACGGCCCCTTCTTCATCCGCATGGCCTGGCACAGCGCCGGCACCTACCGCACCGGCGACGGGCGGGGCGGCGCCTCCTCGGGCACGCAGCGTTTCGCCCCGCTCAACTCCTGGCCGGACAACGCCAATCTCGACAAGGCGCGCCGGCTCCTGTGGCCGGTCAAGGCGAAATACGGCCGCAAGCTCAGCTGGGCGGACCTGATGATCCTGGCCGGCAACGTCGCCATCGAATCGATGGGCGGCCCGACCTTCGGCTTCGGCGGCGGCCGCGCCGACGTCTTCGAGCCCGAGAAGGACATCTATTGGGGCACCGAGGAGGAATGGGTCGGCGTGACCCGGCACGACGAGGAATCGGGCCGCGCGCTCGAAAACCCGCTCGCCGCGATCCAGATGGGCCTCATCTACGTCAATCCGCAGGGCCCGGGCGGCAATCCCGATCCGCTCAAATCGGCCCGCGACATCCGCGAGACCTTCGCCCGCATGGCGATGAACGACGAGGAGACGGTCGCGCTCACCGCCGGCGGCCACACCTTCGGCAAGTGCCACGGCGCCGGCGATGCTTCGAAGGTCGGGGCCGAGCCGGAGGGCTCGGACATCGCCCAGCAGGGCCTCGGCTGGACCAGCAGCCACGAGAGCGGCATGGCCGACCACACAATCACCAGCGGCCTCGAAGGCGCGTGGACGCCGACGCCGATCCAATGGTCGCAGAATTATTTCCACATGCTGCTCGACTATGAATACGAGCTGGTGAAGAGCCCCGCCGGCGCGCTGCAGTGGCAACCCATCGGCCAGAAGCCCGAGGACATGCCGCCGGGCGCGCACAGCCCCGAGCGCCGCCTGCCGACGATGATGACCACCGCCGACATGGCGTTCAAGATGGACCCCGAATACCGGGCGATCTCGGAGCGCTTCCGCGCCGATCCGGACCAGTTCGCCGACGCCTTCGCCCGGGCATGGTTCAAGCTCACCCATCGCGACATGGGGCCCAAGGTCCGCTACCTGGGCCCCGAGGTTCCGGACGAGGATCTGATCTGGCAGGATCCGATCCCGGCGGGTCCGGCCCTCAGCGACGCAGATGTCGTGAGCCTCAAGCAGAAGATCGCGGCTTCGGGCCTTGGCGTCAGCCAGTTGGTGAAGACCGCCTGGGCCTCGGCCTCGACCTTCCGCAATTCGGACAAGCGCGGCGGCGCCAACGGCTCCCGCATCCGCCTCGCGCCGCAGAAGGACTGGGAAGTCAACGAACCCGCCGAGCTCGCCAGGGTGATCGAGGTCTATGAAGGCATCCAGGCCGATTTCGGCGGCAGGGCCAGCATCGCCGATCTGATCGTGCTCGGCGGCGCGGTCGGCGTCGAAAAGGCGGCGAGGGATGCGGGGCACGACGTGACAATGCCCTTCACGTCCGGCCGCGGCGACGCGACCGCGGAGCAGACCGATGCCGCGAGCTTCGAGCCGCTCGAGCCCAAAGCGGACGGCTTTCGCAACTACCTCTCGGTCCGCTTCAGCGTGCCGACCGAGGAGCTGCTGATCGACCGCGCCCAGCTGCTTGGCCTCAGCGCGCCGGAGATGACCGTGCTGGTCGGCGGCCTGCGCGTGCTCGGCGCCAATCACGGCGCCTCGCCGCACGGCGTCCTCACCGACCGCCCGGGCCAGCTCACCAACGATTTCTTCCGCAACCTGCTCGACATGGGCACGGCCTGGAAGGAAGTCGACGACCGCGGCGACGAGGTCTTCCTCGGCACGTGCCGCAGGACCGGCGAGGAGAAGTGGACGGCGACGCGCACAGACCTCGTCTTCGGCTCCAATTCGCAGCTGCGCGCGCTGTCGGAAGTCTATGCCGCCGCCGATGCGGGCGATAAATTCGTGAAGGACTTCGTGGCGGCGTGGACCAAGGTGATGAACGCCGACCGCTTCGATCTCGCCCGCCGCTGAGAAGCCGTAAGGGGACAGTCGCTGTGACTGTCCCCATTTCGCTCAGAACATCCGTATTGCGCAACTCCGGGAATCCGCGCATCTTCGAAGCTCAAGTCTTCGGGGGAGTTCTTCTATGACCGGCACCCATGCGGTAAGGCTACACGGTCCTGCAATCGATTTCGGCAATTTGACCGGCCTCATCGGCACCTGGACGGGCGCGAACGGTTTCAACATGATCGCCGTCCCGGATCAGCAAGGCGAATTCACGCTCCTGGTCGATTCCTATACCGAGAATTTGGTGGTCAACGCTGTGCCCGCGACGACTCCCAACCGCGGCTTCAAGGTGATCGAGAACATCCCGACCCTCCAATATTCGACCACCATCTCCGAGACTCCGAACGGCAGCCTGATGCACGTGGAATGCGGCTTTTGGGAGCTCTCGGACCCAAGTCTGAACGGCGGCTTCGACATTTTCCGGATCGCGAGCGTGCCGCACGGCAATGCCGTGGAGGTGATGGGCAATTCATCGGTGATCGCCGGCCCGCCCACCATAGATCCAACGCTGAACGGCGTGCCCACGGGCGACCTCCCACCCGTATTCGGATATGAGGATCCCTATGGGGCTCCGTTCAAATATTCCAATTTCAGCCCCCAATCCCCCAACCAGACCCTGATCGATTATCTGACCAAGCAGCAGGCAGAAGGGCTGACGGTGACCCAGACGGTCACGCTGCAGGTGAGCACTCAGAATATGGGCGGGATGAGCAATATCGCTTCGCTTCAGCCCAGCTCGGCCCAGATCGACGTGATCCCCACGCAGTTCGACGCGACGTTCTGGCTCGAAACGCTCACGGACCAGAAGGGAAACATCTTCCAGCAGCTGCAATATTCGCAGCGCATCCTGCTCGATTTCCCGGTCAAGTCGGACCAACCGGGGCAGACGATCACCTGGCCGCACATCAACGTAAACACGCTTAGCTTGATCACCTAGCCTGGCGCGCCGGCACCGGCGCCAGCGCGAAATTGAGGCGGCGCAGCTCGCGGATGCGGCCGTTCTCGACCCGCCCCTCGATCAGCTCGGCGCCCGACAGGCCGAAGATCCGCCCGTCGGTGAAGATCGGCCGCGAATTGCCGTACCAGTCGATGCAGGAGACCTCGCAGCTATAGCCGGCGATCCCGCCGCCCCGGCCATTATAGTCGACACGCCGCTCCAGTTCGCCCACCGGAC
>Ga0190265_10003968_pt1 | contig 10187 bp, 6 predicted proteins | sample Popmic124T_FD_133135 | JGI IMG/M metagenome (GOLD analysis project Ga0190265, IMG submission 133135) | Populus adjacent soil microbial communities from riparian zone of Indian Creek, Utah, USA - 124 T | ecosystem: Environmental > Terrestrial > Soil > Riparian zone | place: USA: Utah | collected...
ACGACGATCTTCTGGAAGCGGCGCTCGAGGGCGGCGTCCTTCTCGAGGTGCTTGCGGTACTCGTCGAGCGTGGTGGCGCCGATGGTCTGCAGCTCGCCCCGGGCCAGCATCGGCTTGAGGATCGAGGCGGCGTCGATCGCGCCCTCGGCCGCGCCAGCACCCACGAGGGTGTGCAGCTCGTCGATGAACAGGATGATGTCGCCGCGCGTGCGGATCTCCTTGAGCACCTTCTTCAGGCGCTCCTCGAAGTCGCCGCGATAGCGGCTGCCGGCCACGAGCGCGCCGAGGTCGAGCGTGTAGAGCTGCTTGCCCTTCAGCGTCTCGGGGACGTCGTTGGCGACGATCTTCTGGGCCAGGCCCTCGACGACCGCCGTCTTGCCCACGCCGGGCTCGCCGACGAGGACGGGGTTGTTCTTCTGGCGGCGGGACAGCACCTGCATGACCCGCTCGATCTCCTTGCCGCGGCCGATGACCGGGTCGAGCTTCTTCTCGCGGGCCTGCTGCGTGAGGTTGCGGCCGAACTGGTCGAGCACGAGCGAGCCGGAGGCCTGCTCCTGGCCCTGCGCGCCGGGACCGGCGGTCTGGCCGGCCTTCTCGGAGCTGCCACCGGGGCCCTGGTAGCCGGACAGGAGCTGGATGACCTGCTGCCGCACCCGGGACAGGTCGGCGCCGAGCTTCACGAGCACCTGCGCGGCGACGCCCTCGCCCTCGCGGATGAGCCCAAGGAGGATGTGCTCCGTGCCGATGTAGTTGTGGCCCAGCTGGAGCGCCTCCCGCAGCGACAGCTCGAGCACCTTCTTGGCGCGCGGCGTGAAGGGGATGTGTCCGGACGGCGACGAACCACCTTGGCCGATGATCTCCTCGACCTGGCTGCGCACGGCCTCGAGCGAGATGCCGAGCGACTCGAGGGCCTTGGCGGCGACGCCCTCACCCTCGTGGATCAGCCCGAGCAGGATGTGCTCGGTGCCGATGTAGTTGTGGTTGAGGAGGCGAGCCTCCTCCTGGGCGAGCACGACGACCCGTCGGGCTCGGTCGGTGAACCGTTCGAACAAGTTGAGCCTCCGCCCTACTGGGGGATCCGTGGGGCGAGTGTATCTCCGCCCCCCGGCATCACGACCCTCGCGACTTCAGGCTCGTAGCAGGCCTTCCAGCGCCTCTCGGCACTGTTCGAGCACCTGTGCGTCGGACAGGAACCGGGCCCGGTTGGTCAGCTGGCTCATGACCTCGTGGCCGAGCCGGCCACGGAGGGTGGCCTCGAGCTCCTCCATCAGCAGGACGATCCTGGTCTCCGGCACCACCGGCCGGACCTGCATGGCGGCGAGGAGCACCGCCGCCGTCTCGTCCTTGTCCGCATCTGCGAGGGCCTGGCTCACCATCACCACGGCGTGCCAGATCCGGCCGAAGAGGCCGACCTGCTCCAGGTGGATGAGGAGGTCGAGGGCCGTCGTGGCGGCGGGGAGCGTCCTGCCCCGCTCCACGTGGACGGCGAGGATCTCCATCATCGCCAACCCCTCGTTCGAGCGGCTCCCCATGATCCGCGTGGCGGCCAGGGCCCGGGCGAAGGCAGCCTCGGCGCCGGCGATGTCGCTCGGGCGGATCGCGACGCCGTGGGCGAAGGCGGCCCAGAACAGCGTGTCGGGGTTGCCGAACTCGTCGGCCATGCGCATCGCCTGGGAAGCGGGATCCATCGCCAGCTCGTGCAGGCCGACCGTGGCCAGCCCGATCGCCTCGAGGACGTAGGCGTTGATGATCCAGTAGGGGTTGCCCGTCGCGTGGCACTCCTTGCGAACGGCGAACAGGTGCTCGGCCGCCTTGTCCAGGTCGCCGATGTGGCCCCACGCGTTCAGGAGCGAGGTGCGGGCCCAGATCGTCGACACCGGCCCGTCGACGTGGGTCGCCGCCTCGATCGCCTCGGCGCCCTTGGCGAGGGCCGCCTGGTGGTTGCCCCGGAACCACGACCCGAGGGCGATGAGCCCCTTCAGCTCCGCGCAGCGCGGGTCCTCGACGGGCAACCGGTCGTCGAGCTCGACGGCCCAGGTGTGGAGCTCCGGTCGCATGGAGAACATGGAGAACTCGTGGAGGGCGAGCACGATGCGGATGGCTTCGCCCCACTCCTCGTGGCCCCGCAGCCGCTGCACCGCCAGCCGGAAGTCGTCGAAGTGCTCCACGAGGGCGCGCGCGGCGTCGACCGCGTCGGCCGTGAGGTACTGGCTGCCCAGCCGCACCGCCTCCGCCGCGAAGTACGAGGCGTGTCGGTTCTCGAGCTCGTCGTCGACGCGGCCGTGCTCGAGCGCGTACTGGCGCACGGACTCGAGCTGTCCGAAGCGCGTCCACCCGCCCTCGGTGCGGACGGCGATCGCCGAGCGGCGCGCCATCGACTCGAGGAGGGCTCGCACGCCCTCCGTCGGTCGGCCGCACACGGCGGCGATCGACTCCGCCGACGCGAACCCGGCGAAGACGGCCATCTGGTCGAAGAGGATGCGCTCGTAGTCGGACAGGGCCGTGTACGACGCGTCGAGGGCCTCTCGGAGCCCGCCGTGACGACCCATGGCGGGACGATCGGCGGCCGGGCCGAGGAGGTCGATCGAGGCTTCGAGGGCGTCCACCAGCTCGTGCGGGCTGAGGGTGTCGAGGCGCGCGGCGGCCAGCTGCAGTGCCAGCGGCAACCCGTCGCAGCGCCGGCAGATGGCGCTGATCGCCTCGACGTTCTCGTCCGTCAGCATGAAGTCCGCGGCAGCCGTGCGCGCCCGCTCCACGAGGAGCTGGACCGACGCCGCCGTCTCGGCCTGGGCCACCGTCGCCACCTGCGTCGGTGGCAGGGAGAGGGTGCGCACCGGCCAGACGTGCTCGTAGGGCAGGCCGAGGCGCTCGCGCGACGTCGCCAGGATGGTCACCTGCGGGCAGTGCGACACGACCACATCGACGAGCGCGACGACGGCCGGCAGGAGGTGCTCGCAGTTGTCGAGCACGATCAGCGTGTCGTTGGGCCGGAGGGACCGGACGATGCCCTCGGCGTAGGTGGCGCCGTCCTCGGGTCGGACCCCGAGGGCGTTCGCGATGGCGCCATCCGTCGCCTCCACCTGCCGGCAGGTGGTGAGGTCGACGAACCGGACGCCGGTGTTGCGGACGCGCGCCTCCTCGCTCGCCACTCGGATCGCGAGGCGGCTCTTCCCCACCCCTGGCGGGCCGACGAGCGACACGACGCGCGCGCGGCGGAGCTCGTCGCGCAGCTGGTCGGTGACGTCGGCGCGGCCGATCAGCGGGGTCAGCTCGAGGGGGAGCCGCTCGAGCCCGATGTCGCGGGTCCGCAGCGGCGGGTAGTCGTTCACCAGACCGCTGATCGAGAGCTGGTACACGCCGGCGGGGTCGAGGATGCCGTCGAAGTGGTGCTCACCGAGGTACGCCAGGGCCAGGCCTTCGTCGAGGTCCGGCCGGACGAGCGTGGCGCTGGCCTCGGACAGCAGCACCTGGCCGCCGTAGGCGGCCTGCTCGAGCCGGGCCGCCTTGTTGACGGCCCGGCCGTAGTGGTCGCCGCCGCGCGCGATGCACTGCCCGGTGTGGATGCCCATGCGCACGCGCAGGTCGTCGACCGGCCAGCTGATGGCGTCGATCTCCCGCTGCACGGTCGCCGCGGCCCGGACGGCGCCGGAGGGCTGCACGAAGGTCGCGAAGACGCCGTCCCCGGTCATCTTGACGATGTCGCCGGAGTGGTCGCCGATGACGCGCCGCAGCACCTCGTAGTGGAGGTCGACGGCCACGTCCATCTCGTCCGGGGCGCGCTCCCAGAGGAGGGTGGAGCCCTCGATGTCCGTGAACAGCAACGTCAGGACGTCAGAGATCCGCTTCTCCGTTCACACGGCCTGCTCGGGTGCCGGCTCGCCCTTCGGCACATCGACGACGCCGCCGCGGCCCACGATGTTCGCGATGGCTCCGTCTGCGACCACCGGGAACCAGAAGTCCGACTGCTCCTCGTCCGCGGCACGCTGGCGGATGAAGTGCACGAACGCCCGGCGGCTGATGTCGTTGGCCGTGAGGCGCATGGCCATCTCCACCATCCCCCGACCCATCCTCCGACCCGGCAGTCGGGTGAGCCGCTGCTCCCGGGGCAGGCGGAGGAGGCTGTCCGGGAGACCACCGCCTCCGAGCCCGAGCAGCTCATGGGCCGGTTCGTCGACGAGGTAGCGCATGACGTGGAGCGGCACCCGCTCCATGCCCCGCGGCATGGCCTCCTGGAGCTCGTCGAGGAGCGCCCTCGTGAGCACCTTGCCGTTCGCGTTCGCGAACGGGGCGAGCTCGCGACCGGGCTTGGCCACCGGCCAGGACCGCTCGCGGATCATCGTGGCGAGCTCGCGGGCCTCCGCGGGCGTCTTCGGCCGAAGGCGACCGTGGTATTCCTCGGGCAGCTCGAACCCGTCTTCCCGCAACCGGTCGGTGATCTCCACGGTGCCGATCCCGAGGAGGGCGCCGACGCAGTCCCACAGGTCGAGGTAGGCCTGCTCGGCCTCGTCGTTCCACGGGACGCCCAGCTTCTCCATCGTCTCGAACACGGTCACCGTGAAGGTGCCCAGGGCCCCGAGGAGATCCTCCTGGTTGATCGGGACGCCGCGCTTCGTCGCCTCGCGGCGCGGCACCTTCGCCGAGTCCGTCGGGTCCCAGGGCGCCCGGGCCGCGATCTGGCTGCGGATCACCGCGTGCGTCAGCCGCGTGGTGAGCACCCGCACGTATCCGCGGGACGCCGGAGGAAGGCCTTGCGGGTCAGGCCCGGCCACGAACCCCGACTCGTAGAGCGGGGTGGGATCGGGGAAGAGGACGTCGACCACGAACTGCGCCGTCTCGCCGATCCGCCGCCGTGCGTTGCTCTGCAGCTCGCGCGTCGTGGCCAGCACGGCGGCGCCGGCCTCGGCGGCATAGGCGTGGGGCAGCGACGCGAGCAGGAGCGTCGCGCCGATCTCGCCGCCGTAGCTCACGAAGAGGCTGTGGGCCGTGGCCAGGCGGGCCGGGCTCATCGGGCGGGTCCACGCGGTCCAGAACGCGTCGCCCGCGTCCTCGTGGTCGACGTCTTCGGGAAGCGCGCCGTCCTTGTTCCGGCGCCAGGCCTTGAGCAGGCGGACCTCCAGGGAAGCCGAGCCCTCGTCGGGCGGAGCGACGCGCACGCGGCGCCAGCCGTCGTCCTCGCGGACCGAATCGAGGGCGGGGTCGCCCATCTGGCGGAGCTGGTCGAGGAGCTTGTGGGTCCAGACGCTCATGCCGGTCCCTCCTCCAGGTGGAGGGGGATGCCGCCCGGCGGTGGGGGCGGCACGGGCGGGTGCTCCCCGCACGACTCCGTGTCGAGGTCGCCCCCGTCCAGGTCCGTCGGGAACGACGGCGACCGCACGGCCTGCTCGAAGGGATCGGCGATGCGAGACGGGTATTGGCCGTTCCACACGCGAGCGACGTCCTCGTCGGTGAAGGGCTGCCAGAACAGCGTGGCGTCCTGCTGTCGGGACCGGATCAGGTTGGTGGCGAAGTTCATCCGATCGTCGAACCGCCGCCAGTCGCCCGCGCCCGCACCCCGGCCGTCACCCAGGGACCGGTCGAACTGGTCGAAGAGGGCTGCGGCCGACGGCGAGAGCTCCAACAGGTCGGGCGCGCAGAACGGCTTGGTCCAGTCGCGGTGGGGGATGTCGCGTCCGAGGCGGATGGTCTCGGCCGGGAGCGCGATCACCATCACCTGGTCGGTCATCACCCGCGCCCAGGCATCTTGCGCCACCGCGGCCACGAGCGACAGGCGGCGGCTCGCGTTCACCTGGGCGATGAGGCGCGGCACGCGCAGGCTCCGCTCCGCGAAGGTGGCCAGCCGACCCTCGGCCTGCTTCGTGACGTGGCGGGGAAGGTGGTCCACGACCATCGTCACCGCGCCATCGAGGATCACCTGCTCGACCGCCGTGATCCGCATGTTCGCCTCGAAGATGAGGTCGGCCGGGCTCCGCTCGGGCTCGGCCACCAGCTGCTCGGGGCTCCACCGTGCGGCCTGGCGGTACAGCTCGAACGCCTTCGCCAGCTCGTCCTCGTACCCGGCGGGTGCCGCGATCGCGGCCAGCATCTCCTCGTAGAAGCCGGCCCGATCCTGGTCGAGGTCGATGCGCTCGACGGTCGCGCCGAGTTGGATGGCCAGCCGCTTGACGACCTCGCGCTGCGCCCGGTCGGTCTTCGCGGCGTCCTCCTCGGCCTGGCGCTTCTCCGCGACGAAGCTGTCGACCATCGCCGCCAGGCCGGCGATGTCGACCGGGCCGGCGCTGATGGGCACACCCCCGTCGGGCTCCGGCTGCTCGCCGATGGGAGCGTCCGCCTCGGGGGCCGGCCCGTGGCCGTCGTCCTCGTGGCCGTCGTCCTCGTGGCCGTCCTCGTCGCCGCCGCCGAAGGGCGCCGTGTCGTTGAACTCGCTCCTGAGGAGCGCCCGGTAGATCGAGGCGAACACCATCACCTGGCCGTACGAGAGCGCGGCGGCCACGCGGCGGTCGTCGGACGAGCGCAGGCTGAGGATCGCCGGCGTCAGGCGTCGGCGGATCGACGAGGGCAGCGCCGACGTCCGGTGGGGGACGTCGCGCGTGCGCAGGTTGCGCCCTACCGTGAGCACCGCCCACTGGGCGACGGTGAACCAGTTGGCGTTGATCCGCACGTCCTTGGCGTCCTCCGGGAGGCCGTGCATCAGGCGCTTGTTCAAGCGCGCCGATGACATGGAGTACAGGAGGGCCACCTGCAGGTTGCGCAGCTCGTCGTCGGGGTTGAGGGCGACGCGCACGATCCGCTCGGCATCGATCACCCGGAAGGTGCCGATGCCGTCGACGGACTCGGTGGGGATGGACCGGCGGAGGAGGTGCGCCTCTTCGCCGCAGTCCTCCGGGTCGATCGCGAGGGGCCTCATGAGCCGGCGAGGGGGATGTCGCGCACGACGCCGCCCTCGTCCTCGGGTCGGGTCGGGGGCCGCGGTCGTTCGTGCGGCCCTCGCACCCAGGGCTCAGGGGGCCGGTCGACGTCGCCGAGCCGCTCGCGTCGATCCTCGAGCACGTCCTCGGCCACGTCCACGAACGTGCGGATCGCCCCGAGGATGCCGAGGGCAGCGTCGATCAGCCGCCCGCTCGCCTCCGGGGGCATGCCCGCCCCGCGCCGACGGCGTCGCACCGGGTCGGTCGGGCCGCGGAAGCGCTCGTAGAGCTCGCCCCAGAGGTCAGGTTCTTCTTCTCGTCGCCCACGCATCGACTCATCCCTCCGTGAAGACAACCTCGAGCTCGTTCCCGACCATGCGAGCGGACTTGCCGCTCCAGCTCCGCAGGCTGTCAGGAAGCGGTACCGACCGGCGGTACGTCCCCACCGTCACGATCAGGTCGGTGTCGGTGCGGCCGACCTTCATCTCCGCGTCGGCGATGCCGGGGAGCGGGATGCGCAGCGTCACCGTGCTGCCCTCCCGGTCGAAGCGCAGGCCGTGCCCCGCCGGTCCGAGGTGCACCGACGGGTCGGCGTCGCCATAGAGCTGCTTGCCGAGGACGGCAAGGCGGCTGACGCCGATCAGCTCCGACGCGTCCAACGGGGCCTCGAGCCGCGTGACCGACGTGAAGGTCTCGTCCACCGCCACCATCGCCCGGTCCTGCCGCGCCCGCCACTCGTCGAAGAAGGGTCCGACGTGGCCGTCGCCGACCACCCGGTTCACCACGAGCGCGTCCACGCCGTACCCGAAGAGGGACAGGTACGCGTAGGTGCGTCGGGTCTCGGCGACGACGACCTGCTCGGCCGTGGTGACGAGGCGCACACTCGTGATCGCGCGGTCGGCCAGCAGCTCCTTCACGCCCTCGAGGCGCTCCGTGAACTTCGAGAACGACTCGAACAGGGCATCGTTGGCCAGGGGCATCGACGTGGCCCGGCGCAGGACCGGACGGGTGAGCTTGGCCAGACGACGGTGCGTGGGGAAGACCCGCTCGATGTACCAGTCCAGGATCTCCGGCAGGGCCAGCAGGCGCAGCGTCTCCGCAGTCGGCGCGCAGTCGACGACGAGGAGGTCGTACGCACCGCTGCGGGCGTGGTCGCGGAGGTTCTCGAGGGCGAAGACCTCCTCCAGCCCAGGCAAGGAGGACAGCTCGGCCGCGTCGATGGCGTCGGCCCCGGCCCAACCGAGCAGCTCGACCAGGTACCCCCGGATGTCCGACCACGACTCCTCGAGCCGGCGTCGGCCGTCGAGCTGCTGGGCGTGGAGCCGCGGCGCCACCTCGACCGGATCGTGCCCGAGGGGGACGCCGAGCACGTCGCCGAGCGAGTGGGCGACGTCGGTCGAGAGCACGAGGGTGCGCTGGCCCTGCTGCGCGGCGTGGATCGCCGTCGCCGCAGCGACGGTCGTCTTCCCCACGCCCCCCTTGCCCGTGACCAGCACGATGCGCACCGCTACCGCCCCTCACCCAAGCTCACTGCCAGAACCTGCGTAGCGTACTTGCACCTCGTGTCGCGGCCGAAAGGGATGTGCCAAGCGCCACCTCCCCGATTTTCCGGCCGCCGCCGTCGCTGCCGTAGCGTGCAGGCGTGGCCGGGCCCCGTCCTCTCCTCGACATGCCGGGCATGGCGGGCTATCGCCAGCGCGTCGAGGACGCCCTGACGGCGGCGATCGCCTCCGAGGACGAGCTCATGGGGCAGATGGGCGGCCACCTCATCACCGCCGGAGGAAAGCGGGCCCGACCGCTCTTCGCCGTGGCATCCGCCGCGGCGCTGGCGGGTGACGCCGACGCCATCGATGCCGCCGTCACGGACGACGTGATCCTCGGAGGCGTCTCCGTGGAGCTGGTGCAGGTGGGATCGCTCTGCCACGACGACGTGATCGACGAGGCCCTCACCCGTCGGGGGGTGGACAGCGTGAACGCCCGCTGGGGGAACCTCAAGGCGATCCTCGCCGGCGACTTCCTGCTGGCCAAGGCCTCCGAGATCGCGGCGGGCCTCGGCACGGAGGTGGCCGGCCTCCTGGCCGCCACCATCGGCCGGCTCTGCGAGGGCGAGGTGCACGAGCTGCGAACGGCCTACGACGTCGACCGCACGGAGGCGTCCTACCTGGCCGCGATCGAGGGCAAGACGGCATCGCTGTTCGCCACCGCCTGCCGGGTCGGCGGCATCGTGGGCGAGCTCCCGCGAGCCGACATCGACCGGCTGACGACGTTCGGCCGCCACTACGGCATGGCCTTCCAGGTCGTCGACGACGTGCTCGACGTGGTCGCCACCGACGAGCAGCTCGGCAAGCCGTCCGGCCACGACATCGCCGAGGGCATCTACAACCTGCCCGTGATCCGTGCCCTCCAGGGTGGCGGCGACGAGCTCCGCGCCCTGCTCGGCCGTCCCATCGACGGCGCCGAGCTCGAATCGGCGCGCGCGCTCGTGCGGTCGTCAGTGGGCGTGGAGCAGTCGATCGCGATGGCGGCCGCGTACGTCGACCAGGCCGTGGACTCGCTGGTGCCCTTCGGCGAGCGCCCCGCGACGACGGCCCTCGCCGGTGCCGCCGCCCACCTCCTGATCGAGCTCGACGCCATCGTCGGCTGAACCCTGGTCCCAAGGCTCCCCAGACCGCCGAACTCGCGACGCCTCGCACACGAAACCGTGTGCGAGGCGTCGCGAGTTCGGCTTCGGAGGGGTGGCGGGTACTGTCCGCGCATGCCGGTCGCGCGGGAGGATGCCCTCGTCCGGGGGTTGCTGACCGGGATCGCGGCGTTCCGCTGGCTGGCCTGGTCGTGGATGGCGATCGTCGTGCTCGTGAGCCGCGACGAGATCGACGAGCCCGGCGGCCGGCCCTGGCTCGCGGTCCTCCTCGTCGGCGCGGCACTGGTCGTCACTGCCGTCGCCACCCTGCTGTCGCGCGTCGACCCGGACCGGCTCGTCACGATGGCGGCCCTCGCGGCGGAGCTCGCCATCGGGTTCGCCCTCGGCGCAGGTGACGGATGGGTGTACGCGGGCGACCACCCTCAATCGCTCGGGTCGGCGTGGCCCCTCGCGGGGATCCTCACCGCCGGCGTCGCGCTGGCCGGACGAGGTGGGGCCATCGCCGGCGCCCTCGTCGGCCTCGGGCGGCTGTGCGGCGACCTGCTCCAAACGCGGTCGACGGAGCCGATCACCGAGCTCACCGTGACGGCCAGCTCCACCTTCGTGCTCTACGCTCTGGCCGGCGGGGTGGCCGGCTACGC
>Ga0190265_10003969_pt1 | contig 10187 bp, 6 predicted proteins | sample Popmic124T_FD_133135 | JGI IMG/M metagenome (GOLD analysis project Ga0190265, IMG submission 133135) | Populus adjacent soil microbial communities from riparian zone of Indian Creek, Utah, USA - 124 T | ecosystem: Environmental > Terrestrial > Soil > Riparian zone | place: USA: Utah | collected...
GCGAGCAGCGCGGCCGAGGGCTCGTCGATGCGGTCGGCGTCGTCGACCGCGATCACCACGCGCCGGCCGCGCGACAGCGCGAGCACGAAGTCGCGGACCTCGCGCAAGAGCAAGCTGCGCTCCGGCCAGGCCGCCGACTCGGTCGCGTCCCCCCGCAGCCCTTCGATCACGTGACCGAGGATGTCGACCGACAGGCGCGCGGCCTCGTTCGCCTCGTTGGGAAACATCGCGACCAGCTGCGCGCACAGCGCGCGCGCCACGCCCCAATCGCCGCGCGCGCCGTCTCCGGCGTCGGCGCGCAACACGCTCGCGCCGAGCAGCTTGGCCTCGAGCAACGACGCGTCGAGCAGGCGGCTGCGGCCCGAGCCGGGCGCGCCCTCGATCAGCAAGGTACCGCCGTCGCCGCGCGCGAGCGGCAGCATGCGCCGGCGCACCGCGATCATCGCCTCGTCGCGGCCGACCAGGGTGGGGCTGGAGAGATACGCGCGCGACACCTCGCTGCGCTCCTCGCGCGGCAGCCCGGCGATCGTGCACAGCCGCTCCATCACCTCGGCCGCGCTGTGCGGTCGAGCGCTGCGGTCGAGCGCCAGCAGCTGAAGCACCAGCGCGTTGAGCGCGGGCGGGACCTCCGGCGCGACGCGCTCGGGCGGGGTCGGCCGCGAGCGCCACACGTCGCGCAGCTCGACCAGCTTGCGCGCGGGGTACGCGTGGCGGCCCGTCAGCAGGTAATAGGCCAGCGCGCCGAGCGAGTACAGGTCGGCACGCGCGTCGAGCGCCTGATGCTGGATCACCTCGGGCGCCATGAACGGTGGCGTACCGACCACGTCCTTGGCCACGCCCATCGAGGTCATCGCGCCGAAGTCGATCAGCTTGGCGCGTCCGTCCGCGGTGCAGCGCACGTTGCGCGCGGATACGTCGCGGTGGATCAGCCCGCGCGCGTGCAGGATGGCCAGCGACGACGCGACGTCGTACAGCAGCGCGCAGGCCTGCTGCCACGGCAGGCGACCTCCGCGATCGAGGTCGCTGCCGTCGAGCAGCTCCATGGTGTAGAACGGCCCGTTCTCGTCGAGGCTGTAGTCGTAGACCTCGATGATGCGCGGGTGCGCGAGCTGCGCGAGCGTGTGGAACTCGCGCTCGAGCAGCGCGCGGCGCCGCTCGACCTTGCTGTCGTTGCGCGACCAACCCCGCTTGAGCGCGACGCGCCGATCGGTGCGCGTGTCTCGCACGCGGTAGACCTTGGCCATCCCGCCGCGCCCCAGCGTCTCTTCGACCGCGTACCGGCCTCCGATCAGGCGCCCCGCGTCCTCACTACTAGGCACATGCGGATCATCGCACAGCCGAATTCGAATCCGATCGCGGGATCGTCAGGTGGTTGTTTGTAAGCTTGTAGGAATTACTCCGTGTCTCCACATGTGGGATTCACGCAGTGCTTGCGACCACCGGCCGCGCTGATCGACATGGGCCGCTCGTCGCAGACCCATGCCGGCGGGCAGTCCGTCTGGCCATTGCACGACGCCACACACACTTGCTGCTCGGCGTGACAGAACATGTGGTTGTCCATTTGACCGTCGGCCAGCTCGAGGGCGCAAGCCGCGTCTCCACTCAGCTTTTGGCCATTGCGCTCGACCTCGGAGCAGGGATCGCCGATCGCAGGCTGGGGCCTGGCCGAGAGATTGGGACGCAGGGTGTCCAGGCGCTGGACCTGGTCCAGGCACTCGAGCTTGATCGTCACGCCCCTGGGCGGCGTCGCGCCGGCCGTGTAGCCAATGCGCTGCGGCTGTCCTGCCGGGTCGCACTGCTCGTGCAGCTCGGCCGTGAACGTGTCGTAGAACCAGCCGTTCTCGAACGTGACCCCGTCGGTCGCGGTGGGCACCGGCCGCTTGTCCGCGTCGCTGCCCTCGACCGCGAGCTGCGGTACGCGACAGCGCGCACCGTTCGCGTCGGTACGCGGCTTCTCGCCCGGCCCGACCGGACGCAAGAACGAATGGTTCGGGTCGTCGCACGAGACCGGAGTGTTGCTCGGGCCCATGCCGGGCGCGGGCAGCTCCCAGATCACGTCGCAGTCGACCACGCCCTTGGAGTTGCGCACCAGCGCGTGCGGCAGGCACACGGCGCCGATCTTGGTGCTGATCAGATCGATGATCGCGTTGACCGCCGGGGTGAAGTCTTGCTGGCAGATCGACTGCACGATGCCGTTTTCACCGAACCCGCGCGACCTCGACGATCCGGCGCGGTGGATACGCCAGGCTGGCGTCGCCCAAGCACGACGGGCGGATCTTGTCATCGTGCGGATCCGACGGCGTGCCCTGGTCGTCGACGGTGGACTCCATCAACGAATGATCGAGAATGCCCTTGTAGAACAGCTCGCGCGAGGGCTCGCTCTGGAAGTCCGTGCGCGCGAGCGCCGCCGCGTCGACCGTCTCGGGCGGCACGCCGACGATGGCCGCGAAGATCACCAGATCCGGCCGACCGCGCCGAGACTTGAATCCCGTCACATAGCGCGAGGTCTCGAACAGCAGATCGGGGTTCAACGCGCAGCGGGTGTTGAGCCCCTGCTGAGCCAGGCGCGCTTCCAGCGGCACGTCGGGATTGAGCTCGCGTGGATCGACCAGCACGACCGGATCGAGCACGCTGCAGTCTTCTTCATCCGTCACCAGCACGATCGCGAGCAGCGACAGACCGGCGATCGGATCGGTGCGCAGAAAGCCCCCGTTGTCGTTGTCACCGTGGGCGAGCACCATGCCGCCCTGGCCGTCGCCAAGGAACTTGGCGCGGCCGTCGGCCGCCGGCCACAGCGCCTTCAAGCTGCTCTCGAGCTGCTGCTCGAAGCCGCAGCCACCCGTGCCGAGCATCGCGACGCAGGCGAAGTCGTTGGCGGTCTGTTCCGGCACGCTTGATTTCGCGTCGTAGCTGAGGAAGCGCGGGTAGCTGGGCATACAGCCGGCGCCGCGGCCCTGGTTCTGCATGACGCCGTCGTCGCCGGCGGGCGTGCATCCGGTGACGCCGGCCCACGCAGTCCCGAGGTCGCTCGACACGACCGCGAGGTGCAAGTCCGTGGCGGGCGTGAAGTCGGGCTTGCCCGCGCGCTTGCCGGTGGTCAGCACGGTGATGATGTTCTTGAACTGCTGACTGAGCGCGATCTGCTCCTCCTGCATCGAGCTCGAGTTGTCGACCATGAAGAGCAAGTCGACCTTGTCGATCTTGTCGACCGTGATGCCGACGTTGACGCTGGAGACCAGACATGGATTGAGCTGCTTGAGCTCGCGACCGAGACAACCGCTCGCGAGCGAGCCGAACGCGAGCGAGAGCACGAACACCGACAGCAACGACCAACAGAGCTTTCGTACGAACATGAGTTCCTCCGCACGCGGAGCAGTGAGCAAGACGCGAACCAGCAGCGCCCCCGCAGCCACCGCGCGGCACGCCTGATCGGCAGCGCGCAAAATCCCCGCGCAATCAGCCCCGCGCAGTACGAAGCCGAGCCTTCACGCATACGCGCGCCTTACAAGCCACCATCAACTTGGTTGCCAGCGCCGCCACCGCCGTTGTGCGGGCCCACTCCAGTCTCCCGTACGCGTGCCCGTGCCCGTGCCCGATCTCGTTCCGCTCTTCGAAGATCGGGCACGGGCACGCGTACGGGAGAGAGCAAGCGCTCACGGGGCGCGGTCCGCGCTTCTTACCCGGCGTAGCGCCGCGCTAACGTCAGGCCCCTACGGTGAGAGGGCATGTAGGCCACCCACCCGTGATCGGAGCGGTCAGCGGTCGCGACCGCGGCTGTTACCGGCGAGGCTCATGACCGTCGCGACCAGCTCCTGCGCTTCGATCGGCTTCGACACGTGCACCTGGTAGCCGGCCAGCATGGCGCGCGTGCGGTCCTCGGAACGCGCGAACGCGGTGAGCGCGATCGCGGGCGTCCTGCCGCCTTCCGCCGGCGGAAGGATGCGGACGTCGCGGATGAACTGGTAACCGTCGCGCTCCGGCATCCCGATGTCGCTGACGATGACGTCGGGATGCCGCGCCTTCACCAGCTCGAGGCCGGCCGCCGCGGATGCGGCCGTGCTCACCTCGGCGGCGGCATCGGTCAGCACGGCCTGGATCAGATCGCGCGCGTCGGCGTCGTCGTCGACCACGACCACCACGATGCCCGCCAGCGACACGTCCGGTGCGCGCTCGACCGCGGCGCGACCGGTGCTGGGATGCTCGCGCGGCGGAGCGGCCTTGTCGCGCACCGCGCGCAACGGGAGACTGACGACGAACGTCGCGCCCGCTCCCTCCCCCTCGCTCGACGCGGCAATGGTGCCGCCGTGGAGCTCGACGAGCTGCTTGACGATCGATAGCCCGAGCCCGAGACCGCCGAACCTGCGCGTCGTCGAGGCATCCGCCTGACGAAACCTCTCGAACAGGTGCGGCAAGAACTCGGCGGCGATGCCGATGCCCGAATCGTGCACGACGATCTCGATGTGCGAGTTCACACGCTGCACGATCACGTCGACCTTGCCGCCCTTGGGCGTGAACTTGACGGCGTTGGTCAGCAGATTCCACACGATCTGTTGGAGCCGTTGTGGATCACCCAGCACCGGCCCCGCCTTGGGATCGATCGTGGTTCGGACCGCAATCTCCTTGGCGTCCGCGGAAGGCCGGAGAGACTCGAGCGCGGCCTCGACGATCGGCCCGAGATCGGCGCGCTGCACGTCGAGCCTGAGCTTGCCGGAGATGATCCGATTCATGTCCAGCAGATCGTCGATCAACTGGGCCTGCGCGCGCGCGTTGCGCGCGATGGTCTCGAGACCGCGGCGCATGCCCGCGTCCTCTTGCTGCGTGGGTTCCTGGATGCGCGAGGCCAGCATCTGGGACCAGCCCAGGATCGCGTTCAGCGGCGTGCGCAGCTCGTGCGACAGGGTCGCGAGGAATTCGTCCTTCATCAGGCTGACGCGCTCGACCTCGACGCGCGCGAGGCGTTCGGCGTCGAGCAACTGCGCGCGCTCGTCCGATGAGCGCTTGGCTTCGGCGTAGAGCCGCGCGTTGTCGATGGCGATCGCGGCCTGCGCTGCGATCCCCACGATCACGCGCTCCGCGCGCTCGCTGAACACGTCGGGCTCGCCGTGACCGAAGAACAGCCCGCCGACCACTTCACCCGAGCGCCGCAGCACGGGGACCGCGAGGTAGCTGCGCACCGGTAGATGACCCGGGGGCATACCGTGGTGCGGGCCGACCTGACCGTAGCGTGGATCCTTGCGCACGTCGGCCAGGCGAATCACGCCTTCGCCGCGGAAGGTCGGCGCGAAGATCGGCGTCGCGCGAGGTTGCCCGAGCCGCTCGAACGCCTCGCGCGGAGCACCCGACAGCGTGAACAGCTGGAATGCGTCGCCAGAAGCGCCCGTGACCCGATAGAAGAACGCGCCGAACTGCGCGCCGCTGAGCTCGGTGCCGGCGTCGGTGACGGCCTGGACGACGATCTCCAGGTCGAGCTTCGAGGCGAGCATCGCGCCGGTCTTGTTGAGCAGCTCGAGGATGCGCGTCTCTTCCTCCAGCGCTTCCTTGGTCTTGAGCAGCTCGTTCTCCGCGCGCTGGCGCGCTTGCAGGATGCTCTGCACGTTCTGCAGAGCGACCGTGCGCAGCTGTGCTTCCTCGTCCTCCGCCTGGATCATCCGATCCCCAGCTCTTGCGCGGCGAGCGCCGTTCCGCGTACGCGAGCGCTGATCTTCGCGAACGCGGTGTCGCGCGAGGTCGAAGTGTCATCGCTGAAGGGCGAGTAGCCGCAGTCGTCGGTGGTGCCGAGCTGAGCGATCGGGATGTACTGCGCGGCTTCGAGCACCCGATCGCGCACCTCCTCGGCCGTCTCCACGCGCGGATCGATCGGCGAGACCACGCCGGCGAAGATGCGCTGCTCCGGCCGCAGGTAGTCGCGGATCACGCGCAGCACGCGCGGGCGATCTTGCTCGCTTGCGAGCGAGACATAGTAGTTGCCGAGGTTCAGCTGCAGCAGGCTGGGCAGCAGGTCGGCGTAGTCGACGTCGGCGCTGTGCGTCGAGTCGCGGTCACCGCCGGGGCAGGTGTGGACGCCGATCCGCTTGCGCTCCCCGCTCGAGAACTGCGCGAGCGCGAGGTTGTTGAGGTCGATGAAGCTGGCGAGCAGCGCACCGGTCGGGTCGAGCTTGACCGCGAGCCGAGCCTCGGTGAAGTCGATCTGGACCGCGTGCGCGCCCAACGCGAGACAGCGCCGCACCTCGGCCACGTGTTCCGCCAGCAGGTCCTCGATGAACTGTTCGCGCGAGTAGCCGGCGATCCCCTCCGCGGGATAGAGCAGGCTCAGCGCCGACGGTGAGATGACCGCCTGTTTGACGGGGAGCTTCGCGTAGCGCTGGGCGACGGCGAGGTAATTGTCCGCGTGCGTCTTGTAGCGGAAAGGCCCCCCGGTCAGACGCGGCATCCTGCGCGTGTGGCCGGCGGCGAAGGGGATCTTGAAGCCGCCAGGCGCGACGTTGGCCAGCCCGTGCACGCAGTAGTCCCAGAAGTTGTGATACTTGCGCTGCTCGCCGTCGGTGATGACCGGCGAGCCGGTCTGCTCGAAGCGCGCGATCGTGTCGCGGACCGCCGCGTCGAACAGCGGCTCGAGCGCCGGATCGTCGGCATTGTTGCCGTTCCTGGCGACCGCGTCGATCAGGGCTGGCGGCCGAGGAATGCTGCCGATCGGCTCGGTCGGGATGGGCATGCTGCAGCATCCTACATTGCGTGCTCGGAAGCTCTTGGTCGTCGCCTGCCGGTCCAAGAAAACACTGGAAAGCCCACGCTGGACGCAACGGCATGGGGCGATATGCCCCGCGCAACATTGGACAGCCGCCGGGGTCCATGCGACCAATCGACCCATGGCCGATCTAGTACTGCGCGGCGGCCGGCCCCTCTCCGGCAGCGTCGTGGCGTCCGGCAACAAGAACGCCGTGATGCCGATGTTGTGCGCCACCCTGCTCAGCGACGAGCCGGTGGTGATCCACAACGTGCCGGACATCACCGACGTGCGCCGGCTGGTCGCGTACATGCGCGAGCTCGGCTCGGAGATCGACTGGGACACGACCCGCGAGACCATGCGCCTGTGCCACGCCAAGGTCGGCAAGCTGAGCGGGGCCGCCCCGCTCCCCGACGGCATGCGCTCCTCCTTATTACTGTTGCCGGCCCTGCTCTGGCGCGCGGGCAAGGTGCGGCTCGCGTCCGATACCCAGGGCTGTAGCCTCGGCGTCCGCGAGATCGATCCCCACCTCGAGGTGCTGACCGCCCTCGGCGCGAAGCTCGAGCAGCGCTCGCCGTTCCTGCTCACGCTCTCCGGCCGCTTTCACGGCGCGCGCGTGTGGCAGGACTACATGTCCGTCACGACCACCGAGAACTTCGTGATGGCCGCGGCCCTGGCCGAAGGCACCTCGGTGATCATCAACGCCGCGAGCGAGCCGCACGTTCAGGACCTGTGTCGCCTGCTCTGCGCCATGGGCGCGCGGATCGAAGGCATCGGCTCGAGCATGCTCACGGTCCACGGCGTCGACGAGCTCGGCGGCGCCGAGGTCGCCGTCTCGCCCGACCACCACGAGATCACCACCTTCCTGGCGATCGGCGCGATCACCGGCGGCGACGTGCGCGTGCACCCCGCGCCGGTCGAGCACTTCGACCTGCTCGACCGCGCCTTTGCCAAGCTCGGCGTGAGCATCGAGCACGACGGCGACTCCGCGCGCGTCCCCGGCGGACAGCGCCTGGCGGTGGTCGAGCCGCTGACCGCGAGCCTCTTGCCGCGGATCGAAGCCGCGCCCTGGCCATATTTTCCCGTCGACCTCTTGCCGCTGATGGTCGCGCTCTCGGTGCGAGCCAAGGGCGCGATGCAGTTCTGGAACAAGGTCTACGAGGGCGGGTTCACCTGGATCCCCGAGCTCAGCAAGTTCGGCGCGCACGTCGTGATCAGCGACCCGCACCGCATCATCGTCTTCGGCGACCGCCCGCTGCGCCCCGCCGCGGTCGAAGCCCCGTACATCATCCGCGCCGCCGTGGCCCTGTACATGGTGGCCGCCAGCATCGAGGGCGAGAGCGTGATCCACAACGCCGACCCGATCCGCCGCGCCCACCCCCGCTTCGTCGAGAACCTCCAAAGCCTCGGCGCCGACGTCCGCTGGGTCTGAGCAGCGCCCGCGCATGCGCGCACATCGACCCTGACCCGTACCAAGCACCGAGACAGGCCGATGACGGTTCGCGCGGCCACCGCCGATGACACGGCGAGCGAGCTGTTACGATCGAGCGATGGCAGCCGCGATCGCAAACCTCCACCCCCGCGCGCTGTACGCGATGCTGCAGGCTTGCAAGAGCGCCGACGACCGCGCGCGAGCCGCGCTCGCGTTCATCCGCGCCGGGACCGGCGCCGCGGGAGGTTACCTGTTCCTCGCGCGGAACGAAGGGTTGTCGCTCGCAGCGACCGCTGACGATGATGCGCCCCCTGGTTTGCTCGAGTACGTCACCGGCGCGTGGAAGGACTGTCGGCGCCCGCGGACTGACGACAGCCGCACCATGGAGGTCGCCGAGCTCGAGGCGCTCGTACAGGAGAAAGCTCGTTGGACGAGCGACCGCGGAGAGCGGTTCGAGCGCCGCGTTCTGGGCACGCACCGGGAAGTCTATTGGACGCCGATCGGTCTCGTGATGCTGCGCGAGCAGCCCGCTCGCGAGCTGGCTGCACTACACCATGGGCATGTCCACTCGCTCTGCATGGCGCTCATGGACGCCGGAGACATCAGGGCGCCCGAGAGCGATGAGTGAGCATCGAGCTCGCCTCCTGGAGGTAGGCGCTCGACCGCTACCACGCACCTATCCGCCGCAGCTGAAGCACGCGACAATGCCGCGCGACGGTCGCGCACGCGATGAGTACGGCGGAACAAGGTGATGGGCGCTATGTCATCGAGTCCAAGCTCGGCGAAGGCGGGGCGGGCGTCGTCTATCTCGCCCGTGACCGCGAAACCGGCGAACGACTCGCGCTGAAGAAGCTGCTGCGCGTCGATGGCAAGAGCATCCTCCGCCTCAAGCGTGAGTTTCGCTCGATGCAAGCCATCAACCATCCGCACATCATCAAGCTCTATGACATGGGTCAGGCTGCCGACTCGTGGTACCTCGCCATGGAGTACCTGGCTGGCCCCGACCTCCGCGGCTACCTGAGCGGCGATCAACCCGAATTCGGACAACCACCGACGGACCTGGCATCACCGGCTGGGCTCCGCATCCTGTCCGCGTTCCACCAACTCGCGCGCGGCGTTCACGCGCTTCATGACGCCGGCATGCTGCATCGGGACCTCAAGCCCAGCAATGTCATGGTGGTCGACGGCCGAGTGGTGGTGCTCGACTTCGGTTTGGTCAGAGAGATCGACAGCAGCGCGCCGAGAGTGACCGAAGAAGGCGGTTGCGCCGGCACGCCCACGTACATGGCACCCGAGCAGATCGGTGCAAAGGAGCTCACCGCGGCAGCCGACTGGTACGCGTACGGGGTCATGCTTTACGAAGCGGTCTCGGGGCTATTGCCGTTCGATGGTCCGCTGCCGGAGCTACTGCGCGGCAAGCTGCAGCACGAGCCACCGCCGCTGCAGCAATGGGTCCCCGAGGCTCCCGCTTGGCTCAACGACCTGTGCGCGTCGCTCCTGCAACGCGACCCCAAAGACCGACCTTCCGGCACGGACGTGCTCGCTCGGTTCGAGAGTGCGCTGCGCACTGCCGAACAACCTCGCACGGGTACCGAGAATATCCTGTACCCGGAAGCCGATACCGGAAGCGGGCTCGGGGAGCTGTTCGGTCGCGGCGGAGAGCTCAAACAGCTATGGAGAGCCCTGAGCCAAGCCGAAGACGGCTGTTCGGTCGTCATGCACGTGCGCGGCGATTCGGGTTCCGGCAAATCGGCGCTGGTCGAACGGTTCCTACACGAGCTGGAATCCGGCGGCTCAGGCGTCCGGTCGGGTGATGCGCTCGTGTTGCGTAGCCGCTGCTACGAGCTCGAAGCCATGCCATTCAAAGCGCTGGATGGCGTGATCGATGCGCTGACCAGTCACCTGTCCGGCGTCGGCGACTTGGACGTCGCGCACGTCTTGCCGACGGATATCAGCGAGCTCGCCCAGCTCTTTCCGGTGCTCGGCCGCTTGAACGCCGTCACCCGGCTCGGGCCCACGCGACGAACGACC
>Ga0190265_10003970_pt1 | contig 10185 bp, 7 predicted proteins | sample Popmic124T_FD_133135 | JGI IMG/M metagenome (GOLD analysis project Ga0190265, IMG submission 133135) | Populus adjacent soil microbial communities from riparian zone of Indian Creek, Utah, USA - 124 T | ecosystem: Environmental > Terrestrial > Soil > Riparian zone | place: USA: Utah | collected...
CGCACCGCCGAGCCGGGCGTCGCCACCGGGCTCGCGTGGACGCCGGTCGGCGGCGACGTGCTGTTCGTCGAGGCGACGGCGATGCCCGGCAAGGGCAAGCTCACGGTCACCGGTCAGCTCGGCGACGTCATGAAGGAGTCGGCGCAGGCCGCGCTGTCCTGGGTGCGCAGCCACGCGGAGCTCGAGGACGACTGGTTCGCGACCCACGACCTGCACGTGCACGTGCCAGCCGGCGCGGTGCCGAAGGACGGCCCGAGCGCGGGCATCACGATGGCCACCGCGCTGATCTCGCTCGTCAGCGGGCGGCCGGTGCGCGACAACACCGCGATGACCGGCGAGATCACGCTGACCGGCCAGGTGCTGCCGATCGGCGGGCTGAAGGAGAAGGCGCTCGCCGCGCAGCGCGCCGGGATCACCCGCGTGATCGCGCCGCGGCGCAACGAGCCCGACCTCGAGGACCTGCCCGAGCACCTGATCGCCGACATCGAGTTCGTGTGGGCGGGGGAGATCCGCGAGGTGCTCGACGCGGCGCTCGAGCCGAGCCGCGGGAACGGGACCGGGTTCGCCGAGGCGGGCCGCCCGGGTATGCTCGCCAGAACGACGCACTCGGAACGATGAGAGGTGGCATGGGAGCGAAGAAGAACGCGGCCAAGGCCGGCGCTGCCGCCGCGGCGGTCAGGAAGAGCCCGTACGTGCAGCGCATTGCCGAGGACGAGGACCTGCGTGCCAATCTCTGGAGCGCCTACGAGTCCGCGCGCGACGCGGTGGGCCGGCTCCAGAACGGCAAGCACCCGACGAAGCAGATCTTCGACGACAAGAAGCTGCAGAAGGACATCAAGGCGGCCGCGGAGTCGTTCAAGGAGGCGTCCGTCGCCCTGCGCGAGGCGCCCAGCAAGCGCAAGAAGCGCGGCGGTCTCGGGAAGCTCCTGGTGATCGGCGTCGTCGGCGCGGGGCTCGCGCTCGCGGTCTCCGAGGACCTGCGCAAGAAGGTGCTCGACGCGCTGTTCGGCGCCGAGGAGGAGTTCGAGTACACGTCGACGACCGCGCCGGCCGCGCCGTCGCCGTCGGAGACCGCCTCCTCGAACTGAGCCGGGGAGCACCGCACGTTGCCGAAGGGCGCCGTCCGGCGCCCTTCGTCGTTCCGGGGCGATTCACTCGCCGGCGATGAAGTCGCGCACCTCGACCAGCGCGCCGGGGCGGGCCTCGGTGTCGTCGCCGTAGCGGGCGAGCCAGCCGCCGGTCGGGACGTCGCCGCGCGCCTGCCAGGCCGTGAGGATCTCGTGCGGGTCGATCGCGTCCTTGTCGCCCGGGTGGATCTCGAAGTGCACGTGCGGCGGGGTGGGCTCGGCGTCGCCCGTGTTGCCGACGAAGCCGAGCAGCGTCCCGGCCTTGACCTTGCGGCCGCTGACCGCCTCCGGCCCAAAGGCCGACAGGTGCGCGTAGAAGAACGCGTCGCCGCGCTCGGTCTTGAGCCACAGGCGGTTGCCGGAGATCGGGAGCGTGCCGACGCGGTTGAGCGTGCCGTCGGCGACGGCGAGGACCGGGCTGCCGAACGCGGCGAAGCAGTCGTTGCCCTGGTGCGCGCCGATCTGCCGCGCGGCGCCGAAGTCGTCGGCGCAGCGCGTGCTGCCGTAGACCGGGAACACGAAGCGCCCAGCGGCCAGGCGCTCCGCCGCGCTGCGCCGGGGCCGGCTCGGGCGATCGTCGTCGCCGCCGTCCTGGCCCTCGTCGTCGGGCCGGGCGTCGGGCGTGGCGGTCGGCTCGGGGGTCGCCGTCGGCTCCGGCGTGGCGGCGGGGTCGGCGCCGTCGACCGCCTCGGCGGCCACCGTCGCGATCCGCACCGTCGTCCCCGAGGCGAAGCCGGCGACCGCGCGGGTCAGCCGCACGCTCAGCCCGGCCCCGTCGCGGTTCACGCTCACCTCCGCGCCGCCGGTCGTCCAGGTGGCGCTGCCGCTGCGGTCGCCGCGGTCGACGCCGTTCACGACGAGTCCGCTGACCGTGCCGCGCTCGCTCACGCCGCCGTCCGCGGCGGTCGCGCTGCGCGTCACCCGGGTCGCGGTGACGAGACCGTCGAACAGCGACACGCCCTCGGCGGTCGCCTCTGCCCGCGCCGTGGCGTCGCCGCCGGCCCGTGACGCGCGCACGCTCGCGCTGCCGCCGGCGATCTCCATGCCCGACCGCGCGGCCGAGCCGGACGCGCCGTCGCGGCCGCCGTCCTGGACCGCCGCGCGCCCGACGGTGCCGAGATCGCCCTCGGCGACGGCCGCCTGCGCGCTCGCCCGCGCCGGCGCCTGGGCCGGCGCCGGCCCGGCGAGCGCCACGGCAGCGGTCAGCCCGGCGGCGGCGAGCGCGGTGATCCGCAGGCGCATGCCAGGAGGATGACAAAGCCGGGGGTAGGCTCTGTTGCGATGGAGGCGGCGACCACCACCGGCCGGCAGCTGTCGGGCGAGAAGGCGCAGCGGATCGTCGACGCGATGCGCACGTGCGTCGGGCGCCGTGGCGCGACCGGGGCGACGTTCGAGCACGTCGCGCGCGAGGCCGGCGTCTCGCGCGGGCTGCTCCACTACTACTTCGGCACGAAGGAGCGGCTGCTCGCCGAGGTCGTCCGGCGCGACTGCGACCTGCGGATGGAGCGCCTGAGCGCCGGCTCGGCGGGCGCGACGACCGCCGAGGAGCTGCTCGGCGGGCTCGCCGGCTCGCTGCTCGAGCTGATGGACGAGAGCCCCGAGTTCTTCGTGATCCTGCTCGAGCTGCACTCGCTCGGCCACCAGAACGCGGAGGTCGCGACCGAGCTGACCGAGCTGCACCGGCGCGTCCGCGTGCACCTCGCGCGGATCCTCAGCGCGGCGCGCGACCAGGGGCTCGTCCGGCTCGACGGCGACCCCGAGGTCGTCGCGGAGGTGCTGTTCTCGCTCGCCGACGGGCTCGCCATGCGCATGCTCGCCGAGCCCGCGCGGGACTTCGGACCGACGATCGAGGGCGCGCTCCGGGCGGCGCGCGCGCTCGTCACCGCCGCCTGACCCGACGGCGAGGGCCGGTGACGCGGGCGACGATCGCGGTCGTGTAGAGTTCGGCTGGCCGGCCAGCCAAGATCCCCGCCCCAGGGAGCTCCCCACGATGCAGACCGCCATGTTGCGCCTCGATCGCCTGCTGCGCCGCCGCAAGCGGACCGTGTTCGTCGTCTGGGCGGCGCTGCTGCTGGCCGCGGTCCCGTTCGCCGCGCGCCAGTCCGAGGACCTGTCGAGCGGCGGGTTCGAGGTCCCCGGGTCGCAGTCGGCGGCGGTCGACGCCGCGCTGGCCGACTTCCCCGGCGTCGAGCGCGCCCAGCTCGCCGCGGTGCTCGTGCCGCAGCCCGGCGCGACGGCGGCGGAACTGCGTGCGGCGGTCGACCGGGTCGCCGGCGCGGCCGGCCCCGTCGACGGCGTCTCGCTGCCCGAGCCCGCCCGCGCCCGCGCGCTCGCGCAGGCCGCGGCGGGCGGCACCGTCGTCGTGCCGTTCCGCGCGGAGGTCGACGAGGACGGGGCGACCGACGTCGCGGCCGACCTGCGCGACCGGCTCGCGGTCGCCGACGGCGCGCGCGCCGGCGTCGCGACGCACTTCGTCGGCCAGGGCGCGCTCTGGGCGGCGATGCAGGAGCTGTCGAAGGAGGACCTCGCGAAGGCCGAGACGGCGGGCTTCCCGGTCGTGCTGCTGATCCTGCTGTTCGTGTTCGGCTCGCTCGCCGCGGCGGCGCTGCCGCTCGCGCTCGGGTTCGTCTCCGTCTTCGTCACCGGCGCGCTGATCCACCTGCTCTCGCAGTCGATGGAGATGTCGGTGTTCGTGACGAACATGGCGTCGATGATCGGCATCGGCGTCGCCGTCGACTACTCGCTGTTCATCGTCGCCCGCTACCGCGAGGAGGTCGCCGCGGGGCGGTCGCCGGAGGAGGCGCGCGGGGTCGCGCTTGCGACCTCCGGGCTCGCCGTGATCTTCAGCGGCCTCACGGTGATCATCTCGCTCGCGGGCCTGTGGATGGTCGACAACACCGCGATCCGCTCGATGGCCCTCGGCGCGATGCTCGTCGTCGCGGTCGCCGTGCTCGCCGCCGCCACGCTGCTGCCGGTGTTGATCGCGGTGCTCGGCCGGCGCGTCGTCGGGCGCTCGCGTTTGTTCAGCCTGAGCCGCCTCGCGCACCGCGGGGTCCGCGGCGGGTTCTGGACGCGCTGGACCGAGGGCGTGATGAAGCGGCCCGTGCTCGCGGTCGCGGGCACCACCGCGGTCCTGCTCGCGCTCGCCGCGCCGGTGCTCGGGCTCAGCACGGGCACCGGCGCGCTCGACCAGTTCCCGCGCGACCACGAGGCGCGTCAGGGCTTCGAGGCGGCGGCCGCCGCCGCCGGTCCGGGGGCGTCCTCGCCGGTCCAGGTGGTCGTCCGCGGCGACGACGCCGCCGGCGCGGTGGAGCGCGTGCGCGGGGTGCTCGCGGAGGACCCGGGCGTGGCCCGGGTCGGCGGGCCGGTCCCCGCGCGCGACGGCGGCGCGGTGCTCGTCAGCGCGACGCCGCGCGCGAACGGCGAGTCCGACGCGGCGAAGGCGACCGTCGCGCGGCTGCGCGAGGCGCTGCCCGACGCGGCAGGCTCCGGCGCGCGCGTCGACGTCGGCGGCGTGTCGGCGTCGCAGGCCGACATCACCGACCTGATCGGCGGCTCGATGTGGAAGATCCTGCTGTTCCTGCTCGGGCTGTCCTACGTCGTGCTGCTCGTGCTGCTGCGCTCGGTCGTCCTGCCGCTCAAGGCGGTGCTGATGAACCTGCTCAGCGTCGGCGCGGCGTTCGGGGTGCTCAGCCTCGTCTACGAGCGCGTCGACACGCTCACGCCGCCGCTCGTGCTCGCGGTCGTCTTCGGGCTGTCGATGGACTACGAGGTGTTCCTGCTCTCGCGCATCCGCGAGCGCTACGAGGCGACCGGCGACACGCGCACCGCGGTCGCCGAGGGCCTGGCGGCGAGCGCACGCACGATCACCTCGGCGGCGCTGATCATGGTCGCCGTGTTCGGCGTCTTCATCGCGGTCGGCGTGCCCTCGATCCAGCAGATCGGGCTCGGCACGGCGGTCGCGATCGCACTCGACGCGACGCTCGTGCGGCTGATTCTCGTGCCCGCCGCGATGGAGCTGCTCGGGGACTGGAACTGGTACCTGCCGCGACCGCTGGACCGGATCCTCCCGCGCGCCGACTTCGAGGCGGTCGCGCCGGCGCCGAGCTGACCGGATCGCCGCTCAGCCGATGCCGGCGGGGACCTCCGCGGAGCGCAGCGGCCCGAGGTCGACGTCGGCCACGAGCCCGATGAACGTGTCGACGAGCGCCGGATCGAAGTGCCGGCCGCGCTGCCCGGCGAGCTCGGCCAGCGCCTCGTCGAGCGTCCAGGCGGACTTGTAGGGCCGCGCGGACAGCAGCGCGTCGAAGACATCGCAGACGGCGCAGATCCGCGCCGCCAGCGGGATCTCCTCGCCGCGCAGGCCGTCCGGGTACCCCCGGCCGTCCCAGCGCTCGTGGTGCGATCGCGCGATCGACGCGGCGAGCCGGATGAGCGGCGACGCCGAGCCGGACAGGATGTCGGCGCCGATCGTCGTGTGCGACTCCATGATCGCGCGCTCCTCGTCGTCGAACCGGCCCGGCTTGCCCAGGATCCGGTCGGGGATGCCGAGCTTGCCGACGTCGTGGAGCACGGCGGCGTGCCCGAGCAGCTCGGCCTCGTCGGCCGGCAGCCCGGCGGCGAGCGCCAGGCGGTGGCTCAACGCGCCCATGCGGTCGAGGTGGGTCGCGGTGTCGGCGTCGCGGGACTCGACCGCGCGCCCGAGCCGCGAGACGATCTCCGCCTGCGTCTGGCGGAGCTGCTCGGTGCGCGCGGCGACCTCGGACTCGAGCCGCCCGGAGTACTCGGCGCCGCGGCGCCGCTGCTCGCGCTCGACCGCGAACGCGGTCGTCGCGGCTGACACCGTGCCGAGCAGGAGCGCGATGAGCGGGTACGTCACGGGGAGGATCAGCCCCTCCTGGAACGCGCCCTGCACCACGAGGAGCCAGGACACGGCGAGCAGGAGCGCGCCGATCGCGGCACGCGCGGGGCGGCCGCGCAGCACGAGGATGGCCGGCGTCAGCCCCATCACGAGGATGGCGAGCCAGCCGAGCCAGCGCGGCGCGTCGCGCAGCGGCAGCCCGTGCAGCGCCGTCCAGATGGCGTTGGCCTGGATCTCCGGCCCCGACATCAGCCGCTCGCGTGCGGTCGGCGTCGGATGGACGTCCTGGAGCGTGGGCGCCGTGGCGCCGATCACGACGATCCGGTCGCGCAGCAGGTTCGTGTCCGCGCGGCCGGCGACGAGCTGGGAGAACGACACGGAGGGCACCGTGCCGGGCGGGCCGCGGAAGTCGATCCAGGCGCCGCGCTCGCCGAACCGCGACGCCGGCAGCGGCGCCCCGGCGCGCTCGGCGGCCACGACGGCGAGCGAGCGGAGCCCGCCGACCGTGTGCGGGAAGCGCTGGATGACGCCGCCGGCCTCCGTCTCGACGTTCGACGCGCCGACGAGCGCGCGCGCCGCGCGCTGGTTCTCCGCGCCGCCCAGCACCGCGGTCCCGCCGTGCCCGTCCGTCTCGCTGGTCGCGAGGATCGTGCGCGGCGCGCGCGCGAGCGCGTCGAGCAGGGCGCCGTCGTCTCGCGCCGTGGTCGGCTCGGTGAACTGGACGTCGTAGACGATCGCCCGCGCGCCGGCCTCGTGCAGCGCGTCGATCGCCCGGGCGTGGAGCCGCCGCGGGAACGGCCACTGCTCGCCCAGCTCGTCGAACGTGACGTCGTCGATCGCGACGACCGCGACGTCGGACACCGGCTGCTCCCCGCGCAGCTCGAAGCGCGTGGCGAGCGCGTCCTGCTCCGGCGCCGACATGAGGCCGGTGACGTCGGCGGCGAGCGCGACCGCCACGGCGATCGCGCCGGCGGCCACCGCGGCGATCCCGGGCGAGGCGCGGCGCATCGTCGGGGCCCTAGCGGCGATGCCGCGCGAAGAAGCGCTCGCCGGCGCTGAGGCGCACGACGCGGCCGGTGCGGCGGACGCGCACGTCGACGGCGCCCTCCGTGACCTTCGTCTGCGTGCCGTCGCAGCGGTCGGCGACGCTCCACTCCGTGCCGCGCACGGTCGTCACGCTGTCGCGGCCGTGGGTGCGGAAGCGGCCGCCGCGGTCCTTGCCCCACAGGCGCCGGACCGCCTTGCGCGGGCGGTCGCCCGCCGTGAGCGACGCGAGGCTGCGCGCGCCGCAGGCGGAGAAGTTCCCGCCGCGCAGGTGCAGATGGGTGCGCCCGTTGCCCGCCGCCCGCTGGCGGACCTGGAAGCGCGCGCCGCGGAACGACCCCTGCTGGGTACCCCCGCCGGGCAGCGCGGTCGTGAGCGCGATGGTGCCGGCGCGGGCGTCGACCACGGAGCCGACCGGCAGCGTCGCCTGGGCCGCGAGGTCGACGAAGCGGTCCGTGCCGGGGAGGCGCACGCGGACCTGGCCCGCCTCGGTGCCGGCGACGAAGGCGGTGCCGAGCGCCGGCGGCGCCGTCGGCGCGGGTGCGGGGCCGGCGGCGGGCGGCGGTGGCGGCGGCGCGTCCCCGGGAGGCGGCGGGGCGGGCGCGGCCGGGGCAGCGGTGGTGAAGCTCGTGAGCGGGCTCGCATCCGAGCCTCCGGTCCCCGCGGCGAGGAGCCGGACCCGGTACGTCGTCCCCGGGGCGAGGCCGGTCAGCGCGCCGGTGACCGTGACGCGGTGCGCGGCGTCGTCGGCGTCGTGGGTGGCAACGGCGACGGCCGTGCGCGAATCCAGCGCCGCCGTGGTGCCGTACTCGAACCGGTACGCGGCGGCGCCGTCGCCGAGCGTCAGGGTGGCGGCGACGTCCGCGGTCGTCTCCCCGGCGGTGGTGACGGTCACGGCGCCGGCCTCCGGCGCGTCACCGCTGCCGCCGCCGGCGAGGCTCGTCGCCGGTACGGCGAGGAACGCGGCGAACGTCAGGGCGCAGAGCAGACGCGACTTCGGAGACACATCCGATGCATCGGCGTCGCTGCTCCCGCCCTTGACCCGGCGGTGGTCATCGTGCGGACCTCTGGCGGTCAGCCGAAGATCCGGCGCGCGGCCCAGAGCGCCTTGACCGACCCGTGCGGGCGCAGCCTGCCGGTGAGCACCGCCCGGCGCGCGTCGAGCCGGCCCGCGAACACATCCACGAAGTCCTCGTAGCGGACCTTGAAGACGAGGTCGGGACGCTCGGCGAAGCCCGCTGCCGCGTCGGTGCTGCCGTTCGTCACGCGGAGGTGCCACGGCTCGGCGTCCGGGAAGTCCCACTGGAGCGTGAGCGGCTGCGCCGGCGTGTGGCGCGGGTCGACGGCGCGGCGCAGCATGTCGAACAGCAGCGCCATCGTCTCCGGGTCGCGCGGCGGCGGGCCGTTGCCCTCGCCCGCGAGGCCGGTGCGCAGCAGCAGGATCCCGCGGCGGGCGCGCTCGGCCGGCTCGAGGTCGTGCGGCCAGGGCACGGCGCCGGGCAGCGTCTCGACCGCCAGGCCCGCGGAGCGCAGCTTGGTCTCGAACGAGCGCGCGCCCTCCTCGAAGATCTCCTCCAGCGTGAAGCCGAAGCACTCGGTGTAGCGGCGGTCCCAGCCCGGCGGGACGAACACGGCGAGGCTGTAGGGCAGCACCTCGCGGAGCAGATCGGCGACCGCCTCGGGGACCTCTGGGTCCTCCTGCGCGAGGTCGCGCAGGAGCTTGACGCCGAACCCGATGTGGCGCTGCTCGTCGAGCGCCACGTGCTTCATCCCGTGACGGAAGCCGGGCAGCACGTCGCGCGCGGTCAGGTAGTCGGAGATGAAGTGCTGGCCGGGCTGCGCGAGCAGCGCCTCGACGATGACGTGGTACATCGTCACCGCCTGCGCGAGCTTCGTGCGCGAGCGGTCGCGGCGCAGCTCGTCGGTGTGCTTGTCGAGCAGCTCGAACGTCTTCACGAACCCCCACGTGAGCTGCGGCCGGATCGCGTCCAGCCCGCCGGCCGCCGTCCCGTCGCCGAGCCCGGCGACCTCGTGCATGAAGCGCTTGAAGAACACCGCGTGGCGCGCCTCGTCGACCTGCTGCGTGGCGAGGAAGTACTTCTGCTCCTCGCGCGGCGCGGCGTCGATGAACGGCGACAGGTTGTCCGCGACGGCGTCCTCGCCCCAGAAGAACAGCGCGTAGTTCCACAGCGCCGCGGTGCGCTCGAACTCGGTGAACGTCTCCTGCCACTGGCGCCGGTCGGCGGCGAAGTCGATCGCGGTCGCGCTCCAGTGGCCGCGCTCCCAGCGCGCGTAGAGATCCTCGTAGGAGATCTGGTCGGCGGCCGCAGTCGACGCCATGTCAACAAGGACTATGCCACGGCGGCGTTCATGCGGGCAAGCAGGAGCTGCGCGAGGCCCTCGACGGGCACGCGCTCCTGCTCGAGCGAGTCGCGGTCGCGCACCGTCACCGTGTCGTCCTCGATCGTCTGGTGGTCGATCGTGACGGCGAACGGCGTGCCGATCTCGTCCTGGCGCCGGTAGCGGCGGCCGATCGCGCCGCCGTCGTCGTACTCCGCCTTCATGTGGCGGCGCAGCTCCTCGTAGACCGCGCGCGCCTTCTCCGGGTGGCCGGCCTTGCGCAGCAGCGGCAGCACCGCGACCTTCACGGGCGCGAGCGCCGGGTGGAGGCGGAGCACCGTGCGCTGCTCGCCGCCGATCTCGTCCTCGTCGTAGGCATCGGACATGAAGGCGAGCAGCGAGCGCCCGACGCCGGCGGCGGGCTCGATCACGTGGGGGATGTAGCGGTCGCCCGTCTGAGGGTCGACCCAGTCGAGCTTCTCGCCCGAGACGCGCGCGTGCTGCGTGAGGTCGAAGTCGCCGCGGTTGGCGATGCCCTCGAGCTCCGACCAGCCGATCGGGAAGAGGTACTCCACGTCGCTCGTGGCCGTGGAGTAGTGCGACAGCTCGTCGGCGTCGTGCGGGCGCAGGCGCAGGTTGTCGGCGTCGATCCCGAGCCGCACGTACCAGTCGAAGCGCTCGCGCAGCCAGTGCTCGAACCACTCGTCGGCCTCGTCGGGCGGGACGAAGAACTCCATCTCCATCTGCTCGAACTCGAGCGTGCGGAAGATGAAGTTGCCGGGGGTGATCTCGTTGCGGAACGACTTGCCGACC
>Ga0190265_10003971_pt1 | contig 10184 bp, 9 predicted proteins | sample Popmic124T_FD_133135 | JGI IMG/M metagenome (GOLD analysis project Ga0190265, IMG submission 133135) | Populus adjacent soil microbial communities from riparian zone of Indian Creek, Utah, USA - 124 T | ecosystem: Environmental > Terrestrial > Soil > Riparian zone | place: USA: Utah | collected...
GGCAGCACGGCGACCGAGCTCAACAGCCCCGCAACATTCCGAATCTGAACCGAATCCCTGTTCGCCATGACGGCTTCTCCCTTTTGCATGTCGAACATACGTTTCGTATTAACTTTGCCCCGTGGCAAGGGCCTGCCCAACCACGTTTCCGGTTTTGAGATGCGACCGTGGCAGTTCTGCAACAGAGAGTTAAGTGGCAGATAGGGCAACGCAATGGCCGCGTCTAACAAGCGGGCTCTCCAAAACTCAAGCTCAAAAATATGTTACGAGACTGAGGAATTGACTGACCCTCAAGATGTGCGGGAGTAGCTCAGCCTGGTTGAGCCATCGCCTTTGGAAGGCAGGGGCTGGAGGTTCGATTCCCTCTCCCGACCGCTATTTCGTGATCGACACGCGCGTCGCGCCGATCCCGGACCCTCGATCACCGTATTTACCGCATGTGGGCGGCCAATGAGGCGTAAAGGCCTGCACGCTAAGGCAATTCCGCCGGTTGGTTCTGGTCCGGATCGGCGGCGGCGGGCTTCGGGGCGTAATTTCCGGGCCCGCCGCGCTTGGTTTCAAACCCGGGGGGCGGGGCGGACGCGATAGGCGCGGTCCTCCCCGCCCCCTCGGCCCGGCGCCGCCCCCGCCCCGGCGGGCGCGAGGCCCACCAGGGCCGCTTGGCCAAGCGCCGATCGCAGCGCCGGATCAGGGTTCGGTAACAGAGCCGCCCGGATAGCGGATGTCGGGGTCGATCTCGATGTCGAGCGCACGAGCGTTGCCGTCCTGGTCCAGGCCTTGGTCGAGCCGCACGTTCAGATTGAACCCGTGCTTGTAGTCCGTCGCCGGCGGCGATAGCGGCTTGGCGACGAAATAGACGACGCGGCAATCGTCGAGCGGATCCTCATCTTCTCGCGTGGCGATGACGTGCCGCAACCGGCCGTAATTGTTCCTATCGTCTCGGTTCTTGTGACTCATCGCCTTCTTGTCCGGATTGAACCGCATGTTGCTCGGCTCGCCCAGGACAAAGATGACGTAGGTTGGATAGTTCTTGAGCTGGAGATCCAGCGGCGTGGTGGGGCTTGCCCCAGGCGCCGACAGCTCCGGGCCGCTGAGTGTCACCGGGACGAGGCCGCGGACGACGTCCCTGATGTCTTGGGTCCCGAGATTCTGGACATACCCCGAATCCCGGAAGGACGCGATCAGCTCGGTGCCAACCCTTTTGATGTCGATCGTCCGGACGACGTAGCGGGCCGGATTGGGGGGTGTCCAATCGTCGAGCATCCGCGCGCGATGGTTATTGGAATCCTCCTCGAACACGGCATCGAGGTTGCCGGTGTCTAAAGCGGTCGCCATGATCATTCTTCCTTTTGGCTTGGGTGGAACGCATACGCGACGGTGTGGCTTTCGGCGCCCACGGCCAGGAAGTCCCCTGTCGAGAGATGGTTACCAGCGCCGCCGCCGAGTCGCGCGTGACCGGCATCACGCCGCCGCTGCTCAGCCGAGCAGATGCTTCTGGATCTTGCCGGCCGAGGTACGCGGAAATTCGGCGACGAATTCGAAGCGCCTCGGCACCTTGTAGGGCGCGAGGCGGGCGCGGCAGAACGCGTCCAGCTCGGCGCCGTCCGGATGCCCCCCATCCGGCGCCAGCTGGACGAAGGCCCGGCCGACCTCGCCCCATTTCGGGTCCTCCTCGGCGAGCACCGCGACGCCGACCACGGCGGGATGAGCGGAGATCACATTCTCGACCTCAGCCGGATAGACGTTCTCGCCGCCCGAGATGAACATCTCCTTGCGCCGTCCGGCGATGTAGAAAAAGCCGTCGGCGTCGCGGCGCGCGAGGTCGCCCGAGATCAGCCAGCCGTCGGCGGTGAAGGCGGCGCGGGTCGCCTCCTCGTTGCGCCAATAGCCGGGCGTCACGCCCGGACCGGCGAACTGGAGGTCGCCAACCTCGCCGTCGGCGACCTCGCGGCCGTCGGCGCCAAGGATGCGGGCGCTGCACAGGAGCTGCGGCTTGCCGACCGAGCCGATCTTCTCCCAGGCGTCGGCGGGATCGACCAGGAAGGCGGTGGGGCCGGTCTCGGTCATGCCCATGCCGTTGCAGACCCGCACGCCAAGGTCGCGATAGCGCCCGGCGAGCGCATCGGGCAGCGGCGCGCCGCCGCAGCCCCAGTGGCGGACATGGCCGAGCGGCGCCGCGGCGAAGCGGGGATGGTCGAGCAGGCTGTGATAAACGGTGGGGACGGCGAACACAGTGTCGAGCCGGCGCGCCTCGATCAGGGCGACGAGGGTCTCGTCATCATATCCGTCCATGACGATGACACGGCCGCCGGCGATCAGCGTCGGCAAGGCGTGAAGGTTGATGCCGGCGGTGTGGAAGATTGGAAGGAAGCTCGCGGTGACGTCGGTCGCGCGCAGATCGATGCAAGTGCCGATGTTGACATAATTGGCGAGCGCCATGCCGTAGGTGTAGATCACGCCCTTGGGCCGGCCGGTCGTGCCCGAGGTGTAGAGCAGGTACCAGATCGACTTCGCCGGCCAGCGGGCGCGCCAGGCGCGGCCCGGAGCGGCGGCGAGCGCTTCCTCGTAATCGCGGTCGAGGTCGATCGCCGGCAGCCGGGCGGAAAGCGACGCGGCGGCCGCGGCCTCGCCGCCGCCATGGCAGAGCAGGACGGGCTCGGCGTCGGCAATCAGGCCGTCGAGCTCGGCCGGCGGCATCCGCCAGTTCAACGGCACCAGGATCGCGCCCAATTTGGCGCAGCCGAACAGCAGCTCGAAGAATTCGATCCGGTTGCGGGTGAGGATCGCGACCCGGTCGCCGGCGCCGACGCCGCGTCCGGCGAGCACGGCGGCGGCGAGGGCGGCGCGTTCGTCGAGCCCGGCATAGCTCAGCGTCCGCTTGGTCGCCGAGTCCTCGAACGCCACCTTGTGCGGCGTCAGCCGGGCGCGGCCGGCGATGAGGTCGGGGAGGTCGCCGATCACCTTTTTCTCAGCCCCTCCGAGACGAGGTCGATGGCATGGTCGGCGACTTGCGCCGGGTCCATGTCCTCGCGCCAGATGCCGTAGCGCATGCCGAGGAAGACGCTCATGCCGATCAGGGCCCAGGCGCGCAGTTCGTCCGGGCCCGGCGCGATCTCGCCGCGGCCGGCGGCGGCGGCGAGGTTGCGGCGATAGCCGTCGACGAAGGTCAGATAATGCTCGCGATAGACGTCCTCGGCGACGAACTGCGCTTCCTCGATGATCCGGTAGAGCTCGGGATGCTTGCGGGTGAAGGCGATGAAGGCTGCAAGGCCGAGCCGTTCGGCGGCGAGCCGGTCCGGGGCGCCGCGCACCGCTTCGGCGACATGGGCGCGGGTCGCCTGGCTCATGTCGCGGACGAGCGCGCGGAACAGCTCCTCCTTGCTTTCGAAATAGGTGTAGAAGGTGCCCAATGCGACGCCGGCGCGCTGGGTGATCCCGGTTATGGCGGCCTCGTGATAGCCGCGCCGGCCGAATTCCTGCGCCGCCGCCTCGAGCAATTTGCGCACCGTCCGCCGTCCGCGCTCGGTGCGCGGCGCCTTGTCGGCCGATACGGCGGCCTGGCCGAGCTCGTTCATTCGCCTGCTCCCGTCGGCAGGAACTTGAACCGACTTTCAGGTGAGCGCAATCCTTCTCCTGGATTCGAACCCATCGGTATCAAAGCCGACGAAAACTATTTTGAAAGCCAATGATCCGACATAGAACGAGACCGGCGCGGCGGGATTGAGGCGCGCCGCGACGAGGTCGGGAGGGCGTGTTGGCCAGGTTCGTGCTGATGAAGAAGGGCGGCGGCGGCAAGGTCGCCATCAACCCCGACCGGGTGAGCTACATCCGCTCGGCCGCCGGCGCCTTCACAGACATTTTCTTCGACGGCCAGCAGGTCGCGGTCGAGGGCACGTTCGAGGAAGTGGTCAGCCTGCTCTCCGAGCGCCGCATGCTCGACCGGCGCGACTCCGACCGGCGCGACTCCGACCGGCGCGAAAGCGGCCCGGCCGCCGGCCGCTGACCGCGCGACGGAACGGAGCCGTCACAAAGCCGTTAGGCGGAGACATGCGACAGGGAGACGCGACATGCGCATCGGCATCAGTGTAGGCGGCCTGATCATCCTGCTCATCATTCTGTGGCTGCTGTTCGGGCGGTAGCCGCGGAACCACGCGGACACTCGCGAGCGCTGGAAAGTCGGCGATTCGCGAACCCCTTCCGTCCGCCTGCGCAATCCCTCCGGAAGCCGAATCCGAACCAGGCCGGCAGTCAGTAGGCGTCGATCGGGGCGCCGCTCTTAGCCAGCAAACTTGAACATTGACTCAGGTTTCAAATTAGCCCACTAGCCCGTCGAAGGCCGCAGAATCCCGAACAGGGACGCACATCGGCCGTCGGGAGGGCTTCTTGGACGGTTTCACCGCTTCGGACGGGACGCGAATCGCCTATCGCGACAGCGGCCGCGGCACGCCGCTCGTATTGCTGCATGGGCTGATGGCGCATGGCGGCTTCTTCCGCGCCCAGGACGACCTGGCACGCGATTTCCGGGTCATCGCCATCGATCTGCGCGGGCACGGCGCCTCGGCGGCCGACGGCGCGCGGCCGACGGTCGAGCGGATGGCGGCCGACGTCGCCGAGCTCGCCGCCGCGCTCGACCTCGAAGGCGCGGTCGGGGTCGGCTGGTCGCTGGGCGCGACCATCCTGTGGCACGTCCTGTCCGGGCCGGCGGCGGCGCGCTTCGCCGGCGCGGTGGTCGTCGACATGACGGCGCGGGTGCGGAACGACGAGGAATGGGACCTCGGGCTCTCGCCCGAGGCCTGCGAGGCGCGCAGCCTCGCCATCCGCGACGATTTCGAGAGCTTCGCGGCCAATGCCGGCCAGGCGATCTTCGCCCAGCCGCTCAGCCCCGGGCATCGCGCCCTCGCCGATTGGGCCGCCCGTGAATTCGCGCGCAACGACAAGGCCGCGATCGGCTCGGTCTGGCACTCGCTGATCCGCCAGGACGTGCGCGCCCTGCTCGAGCGGATCCAGCATCCCACCCTGATCGTCCATGGCGGGCAGAGCAGCCTCTACGGCGACGACACCGCCGACCATCTCGTCGCGGCCCTGCCCCACGCCCGCGCCGTCCGCTTCGAGAAATCCGGCCACGCGCCGCACCTCGAAGAGCCGGAATTGTTCAACGCCACCCTGAAGGATTTCGCGGAGCGCCTGTCGCGCCCCGCCCACGCCATCGACTCATGAGGAGAGACGTCATGACCCACAAATATCTGATCGCCAGCCTGAAGCTCGGCTCGGCGCTGTTCGCGCTGACCGCCGCCACCGCCGCCTTCGCCCAGGACGAGCCGGCCCCGACCGGCACTTCGGAGGAGCAGGCCGCCCTCGCCAATGCCGACGGCGCGGAAGAGGGTGGATCGAGCGACACCGACGTCGTCGTCACCGCCCGCCGCCGCGCGGAAAGCCTGCAGGACGTGCCGATCGCGGTCACTTCGCTCGACGGCGAGACGCTCGAGGACCAGGGCGCGATCGACCTCACCGCGGTGATGCAACGCACCCCCAACACGACGCTGCAGATCGCGCGCGGCTCCAACTCGACGCTGATCGGCTTCATCCGCGGCGTCGGCCAGCAGGACCCGCTCTGGGGCTTCGAGCCCGGCGTCGGCCTCTATATCGACGACGTCTACGTCGCCCGCCCGCAGGCCGCGGTGCTCGACATTTTCGACGTCGAGCGGATCGAGGTGCTGCGCGGTCCGCAGGGCACGCTCTACGGCCGCAACACGATCGGCGGCGCGCTCAAATATGTCACCCGCAGGCTCGGTCACGAATTCAGCGCACGGGTGCGCGCCGCTTATGGCAGCTACAACCAGATCGACCTGGTCGGCGCGGTGACGCTGCCGGTCGGCGACACGTTCAGCATCGGCGGCGCGGTCGCCTGGCTGCAGCGCGACGGCTATGGCGAAAATCTCAACACCGGCAACGAACATTATGACAAGGACGTGCTCGCCGCCCGCGTTTCCGCCGAATGGCAGCCGACCCCGGACCTGTTCTTCCGCCTCTCCGGCGACTGGATCCGCGACAATTCCAACGCCCGCCACGGCCACCGCGAGGTCGGCAATGCCGGCCTTGCCGCCTTCGCGCCGCCGGCCGACGTCTACGACACCAATGCCGGCGCTGGCGACGAGAACGACGTCGAGACGCGCGGCGTCTCGCTGAGCGGCGAATATCGGGTCAACGACGTGCTGACTTTGCGCTCGATCACCGCCTATCGCGACGGCGAGACCAACGGCAATATCGACTTCGACAACACGCCGGCGCCGGTGCTCGACATCCCGGCCTTCTACGAGGACGATCAGTTCAGCCAGGAGCTTCAGCTCGTCTACGAGGGCGACACCATCCAGGGCGTGGCCGGCCTCTATTATCTCGACGGCCACGCGGCCGGCGCGTTCGACACCGTGCTCGGCCTCGCCAACCTCACCATCTTCACCACCGGCGAGGTCAACACGCGCAGCCTCGCCGGCTTCGCCGACTTCTCGTGGAGCATCTCGGATCAGTGGCGGCTGTCGCTCGGCGCCCGCTACACCAGCGACCGGCGCGAAGGGACCGTCTACCGGCAGAACTTCACCGGCATCCGCAGCCCGTTCTTCGGCAACGCCGCGGCGGTGCCGGGCCTGGTGCGGACCAATTACACCAACACCCGCACCGACGAGCAGTTCACGCCGCGGGTCAGCGTCTCCTATCTGCCGACGCCGGACGTGACGGTCTACGCCGCTTATTCGCGCGGCTACAAATCGGGCGGCTTCGACATGCGCGGCGACGCCTTCCTGACGCCGCAGACGATCAACGGCTACGATCCCGAGACGGTCGACGCCTACGAGATCGGGCTCAAGGCCTATGCGCTGCAGCGGGCGCTCTATGTCGGCATCGCCGCCTTCTACTCCGACTATCGCAACCAGCAGGTGACGACCCAGGTCGTGGCCCCTGGGCCGAGCGTCGCAAGCTTCGTCGACAATGTCGGCGATTCGCGCATCTCGGGCGTCGAGATGGAGGCGCGCGCCACGGTCAGCCCGAACATCTCGGTGGCGGCGATGGCGAGCTACATCAACGCCGACTTCAAGCGCTTCCTGACCTTCGACCTGGCGACCAACCAGTTCGTCGACGTCGCCGATCAGCGCGTGTTCCAGAACACGCCGAAATTCACCTTCATGGTGGCGCCGACCTTCACCCACGGCCTCGGCGGCGGCACGATCAGCTTCACGCCTTCCGTTTCCTACCGCTCGGATTATTCGCAGTTCGAGATCCCCAACCCGGTCCTCGACGAGGACGGCTACACCCTGGTCGACGCGGCCCTGGTCTGGACCTCGGCCAACCAGCGCTACCAGATCTCGCTGGTCGGCCGGAACCTGACCGATTCGCGCTACCGGATCGGCGGCTACAACTTCCCCGGCGCCCTGTTCGGCAATTCGATCATCGCCTTCTACGGCCCGCCCAGGACCTTTACACTGAGCGCGGAAGTGCGTTTCTAAGCGGATGGACGGCGCAGGGAGCAGGAACAAGACGGCCGGCGGCGGACGCGTCCTCGTCATCCTGCTCCTCGCCTACATCTTCAACTTCATCGACCGCAACATCCTCGGCGTCCTCAGCATCCCGATCAAAGCCGAGCTCGGCCTCAGCGATACCCAGATGGGTTTGATGGGCGGGATCGCCTTCGCTCTCTTCTATTCGGGCCTCGCCATCCCGATCGCCTGGCTCGCCGACCGCAGGAGCCGGGTCAACATCATCGCCGGCTCGGTCGCTTTGTGGAGCCTGTTCACCGCGGCCTGCGGCTTCGCCCAGAATTTCTGGCAATTGTTCCTGGCGCGGATGGGCGTCGGCATCGGCGAGGCCGGCGGCGTCGCCCCCTCCTATGCGCTCGTTTCCGACTATTTCCCGCGCGAGAAAAGGGCGCGGGCGCTAGCCTTCTTCTCGCTCGGCATCCCGATCGGCTCGGCGCTGGGCGTCTTCTTCGGCGGCTGGATCGCGAGCCATCTCGACTGGCGCTCGGCCTTCCTGATCGTCGGCCTCGCCGGCCTGCCGGCGGCGCTGCTGGTGAAGTTCGGCATCGAGGAGCCGGTGCGCGGCGGCCACGACAGCGCCGACGGCAGCGCCAGCGCGCCCGCCCCGCCCTTCCCGATCGTCGCCGCGGTGCTGGCGCGCAATCCGAGCTTTTGGCTGCTCTCGTTCGGCGCCGCCTCGGGCTCGATCCTCGGCTACGGGCTGATCTTCTGGCTGCCGAGCTTCTTCAGCCGCAGTTTCGGACTGGAGCTGGCCGAGGTCGGCTGGTTCTACGGCTCGATCGTGCTGGTCGGCGGCGTCGCGGGGACCTGGCTCGGCGGCTGGTTCGGCGACCGGACCGGGCCGGACGATCCCGGCGCCTACGCCCGCGTGCCCGCGATCTGCTTCCTGATCGCCGCCCCGGTCTTCGCGCTCGGCCTGTTCGCGCCCTCGCTGTGGCTCGGCTGGATCCTGTTCGCGATCGGCCAGATGCTGGCGCTCGCCTGGCTCGGCCCGGTGATCGCCGCGGTCCAGCACATCGTCCCGCCCAACATGCGCGCCACGGCCTCGGCAAGCTTCCTGTTCATCAACAATCTGATCGGCATCGGCTTCGGCATCTTCTTCCTCGGCTTCATGTCCGACGCGATGACCGAAGCGCACGGCGCCGACGCGCTCAAATATTCGATCCTGTACGGGCTCGTCTTCTACCTGCTGAGCGCCGCCTTCTATCTGGTCGCGTCGCGGCGGCTGAAGCAGGACTGGGTCGCGGCCTGAGGCAGATGGATTAACGCCGCCCGATCGGCCATGTTGTCGCGATGAGGGCGGTGTTGCTCCTGATTCTGATGCTGGCCGGCGCGCAGGCGCCGGCCCAGCCGGAACCGGCCGCGAGCGCGCCGCGGCAGCTTTTCCTGTTCCTTTACCGGCCGGGCCCCGCCTGGCGGCCCGGGGTGCCGATGCGCGAGCAGGACCTGCGCGCTCATGGCGCCTACCACGCCCGATTGCTGCGCGAGGGACGCAGCTTCGCGGGCGGCGGCTATGTCGGCGAGGATGGCGGCCTGGCGATCGTCCGCGCCGCGAGCGTGGAGGAGGCGCGCGCGATGCTCGCCGCCGATCCGGCGATCGTCAGCGGTGTGTTCGTCGCCGAGCTCCGCCAGTGGGCGCCGCGCTTCCACGGCGAAGGCCCGCTCGTCGAAGGGCCGCGCTGAAAACCGGTCTTGGGGCGGAGACCGCTTCGAGTCAGTCGCGCGTATAAGCGGCAAGCGCGGCCGGGCGCATATAGGCGTCGAGCGCGGCCAGGCGGCCCCCTCCCGAGCACAGATCGTAATAATAGGAATAGCATTCGTAGGTCACCTGGATCGGTCTGCCCTGCTCGTCGAAGGAACAGGTGTACCAGGCATATTGGTGGCACGGGTCGGGCTGGGCCTGTGCCGACGAGCTGAGCGCCGCGATGCCAAAGGAAGCAGCCGCGATGACGGCGATGCGGCGAAACGTGCTGAGCTTCTTCATCTTACCTCTCCGTTTTTACTGGCCGGTCCGGTCCGGCAACGGAAAGTCTAGGAGCGGCGTCCAGGCCGGTCATGGCGAGTTGAATCCGCTATGGCCGAGCCCGCCGGCCGGGCGCCACGGACGGTGCCGCAAAGCCGCCGAACCGGGCGCGCCGCGCCCGATTGCGTCCGATCCGGATCAGGTCGCCGGCCCGGGGCCGACCCGGCCATATTTGCGCAAGGGGGGAGGCGGCGCGGCGAGGCGGGCGAGCTGGGGCGCGAGGTCCTTTTCCGGAATCACCACCTCGACCAGCGCCGGCACGCCCTCGAGGTCCTTGATCTCGGCGAGCGCCGCAGCGAGCTGGTCGACCGTCGCGACGCTATAGCCTTGCGCGCCGAACGCCTTGGCGAGCGCAATATAGTCCCATGACGGAAGCACGTCGAACGGCGCGAATTCGCCTTCGGGCGTGAACGCCTTGATGTCGACAAACGCCTGCTCGATCGCATAGCCCTTGTTGCTCATCACGAACACGGCCGCGTTGACCCCCGCCCGCGCGAGGCTCGACAGCTCCTGGCAGATCATCATGAAGCCGCCGTCGCCGGCGATCACCCACGGCCTTTTGCCCGATCCCAGCGCCACGCCCAGCGCGCAGCCGGTCTCGTGCCCGAGCGATCCCCACGCCGCCTGCGCCACGA
>Ga0190265_10003972_pt1 | contig 10184 bp, 11 predicted proteins | sample Popmic124T_FD_133135 | JGI IMG/M metagenome (GOLD analysis project Ga0190265, IMG submission 133135) | Populus adjacent soil microbial communities from riparian zone of Indian Creek, Utah, USA - 124 T | ecosystem: Environmental > Terrestrial > Soil > Riparian zone | place: USA: Utah | collected...
GTACTGAAGAGGCAGGACCGTCCAGCAGACGAAGAGCCGCGAAGCCGAATGCTTCGTGGCCCTTGGTCCTGGTTGATAGATCGTCCTCGCGCGGGTTGAGCCCTTCGAAGTTCAGGGCTTTCTGGCGACGTAGAGGCGGTTCAATCTCAGTTGGAACGGGAGTTCGCGCACGAGCTCGAAGCCTGCCTGGCGCAGCAGGGCCCTCATCGTGGGGGGCGATATGCCGTCGACCTCGCCGCGCCGCATTCCACCGCGCCGGGCTTCATCCTGGTGAAAGACCAGATGCGCGAGGCGGCCGGTCCACGGCCCGATCATCGTGGCCAGGAAGCGCCCGCCCGGTCGGAGCACGCGCATCACCGCGAGCAGCGCCGCCTCCCGGTTCGGGATGTGGTTGAGGGCCGCCACCACACTGACGGTGTCGAAAGAACCGTCGCGGAATGGCAGTTGAGCCGCATCCCCGATCCGGATGTCGATGCCTTCCCAGGGAAATATGTCGGCTCCGAGGCCGACTCCGTGGGCGCGGGTGAGGTTGTTGTATCCGCAGGCAAGGTCGAGGAAGCGCCCCTCGATGAACGGGAGCACGACGCGGTGTCGCCACGGTTCGAGGAGGTCCATCCTGCGCGGCGCGGTTTCTGGTTGCGTTGGCTTCGTATGCAACTCGACGAGCGGCTTCGTATCGATGTCAGCGACCGCTATGCCTCCCAGCTCCTTGAGCACGGCGCAGGTTACCACGCCGGCGGCGATCCTCGGACCGCCGCCGGATCGTGCGGTTACAGTGAGCCGGGGAAGATCCCTTGGTCGCAAATCGTGTAGGTCACGCCGTTCGGCGCGGCGGCCCGCAGATCGGGAAGCGCAAAGGTCGTCACGCCGTTGCCGCCGTACATCGTGCCAATCAGCGAGAAGAGTGCCGTGTTCACATTTATGGCCAGTAGCCGGCCGTCCGCGGGCGCGCCGACGCCTCTCACGCCGGCCGACAGGATGATCTCGCCGAGCGTGCACTCTCGCCCGCGCGCCGCCGACGCATTACTCGTGTCCGTCCCGAAGAGGGTCTGAACACCGGACGGCCCTGTCGGCCCAACTGCTCCCGTGGCGCCGGTCGGACCCGCGGCACCCTGCGGTCCCTGGAGTCCCATTGCGCCGTCCGGTCCGGTTGGCCCAGTGGGTCCGACGATTCCCTGCGGCCCGGCTGGTCCAGTGGGCCCGGCGACGCCTTGCGGTCCGGTTGATCCGGTCGGCCCGGCGACACCCTGCGGTCCGGCTGGTCCGGCTGGTCCGGTGGGCCCCGCCGGACCCTGCGGTCCGACGATGTTCCAGAGGATGCGCGTTTCGTTCGGCCGGCACGGTTCGTTCGCCGTCACGAGGCGCATCAGACGACCCTCGTCGCCATCTCGATCGAGGCGGATGCACGCAAATAACGGCTGGCCCGGAGGCGGAAACTGTGCGGCTGCCGGGGCGGCCAGTCCACTCGACAACACCACGACCCACAACGCGACGCGAATTCGGTGCATAGGAATCCTCGGTCTGCGGGCGCCTGCGACCCACACGACATGGAATGAGTGCCCGGCGACAGCCGGCGCACAGCGCGGATGATCGGTCCGCGGCAACGGGCATGTCAAGGGCACCGATCGCCGGCGATCGTGTGCTGTCTGCCGTGGTGCAGTACGATCGGACATCCAGGTCGTCTTCGATCACCCGCGCCGCCATCTCGGCCGTCGCCTGTGGCGGCGGATCAGCGGTCTTATGGGCGGCCTGCTCCTCGTCATCGGCCTGACGGCATCGATTCCCGCCGTTCCCGCCAGCCTTGCGGTGATCAGCTTCGTGCTCGGCTGGGTGACAACGGACCCGTCGGATCCCGATCCCTGGCCTGCGCCTGACGTGCCGGTGCGGGAGATCATCCTGGTGTGTGCTGTGACGACGCCGCTCGCGATCGGTGGGGTGCGGATCGGCCTGCGGCTGCTTCGCCGCAACCGGACACTGGTCCTGTTTCTCCGCAAGTTCGGCTACGACGACGCGCAGAGCGCGGTGACGTTTGCCGTGCTGCGGACCATCGGCGCTTCCTGGAGGGTGGTGACGCTCGACGACGCTGAGATGGCGCCGATCGGAGTCGCGGACAGCACCCGGCGTGTGTTCCGGGCTGGCCGCTTCTTGTCGAAGCACGTCCTCGTGATCGGGCACTTCCTTGGCCTGAGGATGTTCCCGATCGTCATTTCGGCCATGTGGGGGGTCCTGGCACTGGGGTTAATCGAACCGGCCTACGAATTCGCGCGAACCGGCGTCACAACCTGGGAGCCATGGGGCGAGGCGATCGATCCGTACGTGGAGATCGTGGCGTCGGTGTTCGAAGGCCGGCCGCCTCTTGCCGAAGTAGCACCGACGCTGCCGGGCGTCTTCGCTCTCCTCGCCATGGCGGCCGCCGTCAGCTTCGCGGTCATGCTCGCGTCGATGGCCGCCATCATGCTCGCGTTTCCGCTGAGCACCGTGCTCTTCTTTCTGTCGGCGTCTGCCGACTCGGTGGTGGAGGCCGAGCGTTCGAAAGCCGTGGCCGTCACCTCGGTGGGGGAGATCCAGCAGGCGGCGCGCGCCATCGCTGCGCGCAGCCGCAAGGTGCTCGGCCCCAGGCTCGTGGTCCTCCGGGTCGCCTCCCATGTCTGGCAAGATGCGGTCAGGGAGCTGGCCTCGCTCTCGTCGCTGCCGCTGATCGATATCTCGGAGCCGACCGAAAACGTCCTTTGGGAGCTCGAGGCGCTCACGAACCGCTTTGGAGACCGGTGCGTGGTCATCGGCCATCACGAGCGGGTCGCGGCCCTCGCGACGGTGCCGCCCGGAGAGCGAGGCCCCGCGCCCGTCGAGCGCCGGCTGGCCGATCTGCTCGAGGGTCGAGAGGTGCTGGCGTATACCACGGACCCGCAAGGGCAGAAGCGCTTCGCGCGGGCCTTGCGAGGACTGCTGCTGACGCGGGCGTCGGCGCCGTGAGCGCGGCGCGTATGTCACAATGGTCTGTCGACGATCGCCCGCCTCTCGTCCCCATCGTCCAGAGGCCTAGGACGCGGCCCTTTCAAGGCTGAAACCCGGGTTCGAATCCCGGTGGGGACGCCATCGCCCTGCGGGCGATGGCTGCCCCCACCGAGCTTTATGTTTGCGGCGCAGGCCGGTGGCCTGCGCCAGCGGCACCGAATCCCGGGTGGGGACGCCACGTTAAGTGTGTGAAATCCCACTAGAGGGGTAACACCTCCAGCTCTTTTCTGAAGGCCTAGCGGCCTACAGTGGAGAGCGATGACCAAGGCAGAGCAGACCCGGTTACGGACCTGGCGACTCAGGGTGTTGCAGCACGCTGCCGCGTTGCCCATGAAATTCCGGAATTTGATCGATCTCGTCGAAACGCGCGTTCAGTCTATCGACGCGCGCTGTGCGAGCGGCTTCGGTCTCACCTTCTCGTAAATGGTCGTTGATGCTGTTGTAGTAATACGCACGTTTCAAGTCCGGTATGCACCCACTCTGACGAAGCTCGTTGTAATCGAGATCACCGGCATCGTTAAAGAAGGCTGACATTCTCTCTTCGTACCGCTTCTCTAGATAATTGCCATCGATGAACGCATAGGTACGATCCATAAAAGCCTCTAGTTACGCACCGAAGTCCATTCACACAGGTTGAGGTAGAAAGTAGTCTCCCAAACGCGCGCGATGACGCTATGTTGATCATTGAAGTGCAGCGCCGAAGCGCGCATACTGCGCGTCGGACTTCGTCATTCGCAAGGAGGGTCTCATGCGTCGCATCGTGCTCGTTATGGCGTTGCTGCTGTGGGCCTCGCACGTCGAAGCGGACGTGCTCTTCACGCCGGACATGTTCTCACTCAAGGTCACCGCTACCTTCGATGATACGGGGACCGATACGTTCTGTTGGCAGTGTGGGGACGCAAACCCGTTGAATGATTTTCAAGCGGTGCTGGAACCCTTCGAGGAAATTGTAGGAGCAACGTGGGTTGAGTTTTCGCAATACTCGGGGTTCCTGCAATTGCAGAGCACAGCGACGAACTACAGCGGCCTTGAGGCGAACTTCTCTCTCCGCGCCACATTGACCGCGTCGGGTGAGTCCCTGCCTGAAAGTCTCGTAAGACCGAGCGTGAGCTTCGGCATCATACCGGGACGACTGCTTGGGGTGAATGGTGGGAGCGTCGTCGTCCTCGAGTGCTGCGATGGAAACGTGGAGGATAGCGTTCGCTTTCAACAAGCGTTCTTTCCTTCAACGCCATTCATCGTGCCTCCCGGCGGACTTCTGAAACAGGCCGCCCTCGAGCTTCACTTTCCAGAACAAATCGTCTACGCCCCCGTTCCTGAACCGACGTCGCTGTTCCTGCTCGGCTCCGCGCTCGCAGGGGTTGCGCTGAGACGACACCGAACGAAGCACCGATAGCTCGCAGCGGGCGTTCTGGAACACGAACCTGATCGGCGCGCAGATCCGGAAGGCCTGCGCTCGGCAGAGCCGTGCCTTAAAGAGACCCCCCGTGGTTATCTCGACACCCGACGCCGGGCCGAATCGCATGGTCCCGGCAGACGTGCACACTAAGACGCGTGATCGCTCATTTCACCGTTGAAGTGCGATTCGAGAGCGCCCATAATGCGCGCCGTAGCTTCCCCCCTCCGCGCAAAGGAGGCGTCTCATGTGTCGAATCGTGCGGATGTAATCGCGATCTCGCGAATTCCGCGCGCAAAAGGATGAAAGATGTCTAGGATGCATCGTCTCGTATTGGTGCACTTCGTGATGTTGAGTACGTGCCTGCTGGGAAGCGCCCACGGTCAGGGATTCAGCATGCTGTCGTCGGGTGTCATCAACAGGTTCACGAGTATCAATCATTTTCCGGATAACGACGGATTTTGTACGCAGTCGTTCCCTGAATTCACGCAGATGCAAGGGATGGAGAGGAAATTCGTGATCAGTCCGGGTCGGGATGTGCCCGCAGTCGTTTTGTTTCAGGCAACCAACTGGATTGCCTGCAACGGCTGTTCTGCGGAAGTCATACTCACGGTCGATGGCGTGAACCAGTCGCTATCCGCAAATCGCATTTTGTTCACGCAAGATCTCGACGGTCCCATCGCGGCGGGGTCGAGCCATGGATTTAACTTCGGGACCACACGATTGAGTTCTGGACCACACACCGCACGAATCTTGTGGCGGGTCGGCGGGCCGAATACGACGAACGAGGTGTGCGCCTTCCACCGTGATCTGACGATTCTGCACAGATAGACCTTGCTAGGCCGCCAGTGCCAAACGCCCCCTGACCCGACTTACAACACGTGTAGAACCCCGTGGGGACGCCAACCATTTTCGGTACTCGCCAGGTGCTATGCGAGAGTCGGATCAAGGGATGCCGTCGCTTGGAGTCGAATCCTTCAAGTCCTGGCCACGTGGGTAGGGAACCGGGTGTCTAATTCATCAACACGACGGCCAGCAGGACGGCGATGAAGCCGGCCGTGAAGTACCCAACCAGAAGGAGCACTCGAAAGGATCGAATCTCGTATCGCCACGCGGCGATCGGGTGGATGCACGCGGCGAGCGTCCGGCCGAAGAGGACCTCGACACGCCGAATCGAGCGGTCGGTCGGATGGCATTGCATGGTCGCCCGTTGCCACGCAAGAGCTCAGCCAACCTCCATGCACCACTGGACGCGGACTGCCGTCCAGGACTGTGACGATTTCAGGCTTTGGGTCCGTTCGATTGTCGGAAGGCCGGCTCTAGATGACGTCGGGCCGACGCCGGAAGGGTCGCACTCTCGCCAAAATCCGCGAATTTCCGCGGTCAGGCTTGGGTCGCGCGTGCTTGGATGCGGACGACGTCGTTGCTTCTCTGGAATCGCTACTAATCGAGGCGTCCAGCCGTGTCGATCCGATCGTGCATATTTTGGCCGAACTGGTAAGTCGCGTCGTCTCGGTCCTGAGGCAGCGCCAACCGACGGACGCCATTCTGGCGGAACTGGAAGCACTTCAGCATCCTGGCCATCTTTTCACTCTTTGCGATCGAGCTCCATCGTTCCGGTCTGGCCCACAAGCTCCCACTCGCCGCTGATTTTGTCGCCGTCTAGCTTGGCGGTGATGGTCCACTCGCTGCCGCCCACATCGAGCGTCATTCTAGAAGGGGAATTGACTTGGCAGCTCAGGCGTGCGGCTTGAATGACCAGACCCGAGATAGAACCGCCGTTCCGACCCTCTACGCGGCAACGCCGACGACGAATGTGGTGGGCTCCCACTGCCAACGTTCCTCGTTTCCCCGCGGGGACGCCATATTGTCCTCAGTAAAATCGCGACAACCGACCTCCGAAGCTCGATGCGTGATTACTTCGGAGTCATGGGAAACGGCGTCTTCGAGGTCGGCTCGACGTACGTCTGCACCTGGCCCGCGCGGTGAAAGGAAGAAGGGCCAGAGCCAGGACCAAGACCGCAGCGGTCGTAGCGTTTGTCGCCCCCGTTAAGGCGACGCCGCGCGCTTCGACGCCGCCGTCTCCAAGGCTGCAACCAGCTCGGCGTCCTTGTCCGGAAACTCGATGGGGATCTCTTTGCGGTCCTGGAACCGGCGTCCGCTCTGGGCCTCGAGCTCGGGAGCCAGCGCCACCCACAGCGGGGTGTCAGCACCGGCGGCCGGCTTTCGCGCTCCGATCGATCCAGCCAGGTTCATCACCAGGCGCTTTAAGAAGAACGCGTTGCGATGAAAATTGGTGTGTACCCATCCGGGCTCGGCCACGTTCACGGTGATTCCTCGCCCTGAGAGCTGACGATGCAGCTGTCGGCTCAGCATGATGAACGCCTGCTTGCTGGCGCTGTATGCGTCGCCGAAGCCGTCATACGGGCGTGCAGTGATCTGCAGGTCGGCGATGTTGAGCTTGCCAGCAAGGTGAGAGCCGAGGTTGACGACCCGACCCCGGCCACGGGCGAGCGCGTCGGCGAGGCGCAGTGTCAGTCGGTACGGGCCGATGGCGTTGGTCGCCAGCGTCAGCTCGAACCCATCGACGCTCTCCTGCCTCTTGCCGAACCACGCGCCGGCGTTGTTGATCAGCAGGTGCACGGCCGGAAATTGGGCGGACAGCGCGCCAGCGAAGGCCTCGATTGACTCGAACGCCGCCACATCGAGCTTCATGACGCTGGCAGTTCCCGGCCCGATCGACGTGAGCGATTCCTGGAGGTCGTTCCCACGGGCAACATCGCGGCATGCGAGCACGACGTGAAAGTTCTTCCGTACGAGCTCGCGGGCAATCTCCTTGCCGAGTCCAGAGGTCGGTCCCGTCACCACCGCAACTTTTCGTTCCTGTGACGTCGTCATACGTGTCCGTTCCGAAAGAAGTGAACTGCACAGCACGCACTATGCGGCATGCGCTCCTCATCCGTGTTTAGCGATACTCGCACCACGTGATTTCGCGGACCACCACATGTATCGCACGGCGCCTTGACGATTTCGAGTCCCGGCCTCGGGTCGTTCTCCAGCGGCATTTGTGGGTACGCAAGATAGCCCAATTACGGCTTATGCCGCCACCCGCGTGAGGAACCGAGGCCGCAGCGGATTCTCGCCCCGCATGCCAGACCGTTCTACGCCCGGATTGCCGTCGAATGATCTAAGCGTCTGACGGTGTGGGTTGCGGGCAGGGTCTCCCAGGCTGCGCCCTTGCGCGCAACAGCGCCGACCGTGTGTGAAAGGCTAGCCGAGGACGCCCGTTCTCGCAGCTTGTCACGTTCTCGTTTATACGCGGCGGGTAGTGGTCAAGTGTGATGCTTGGCGCTGAGGGCAATAAGCCATCGACCGATTTGCCAGGTCGACAGAATTACCACCCCAACCACGAGGCCGACAAGCCAACGCACGGGCGGCACGTTTGCCACTCCCGGCACGATGTCAGGCAAGAATCGTGGCGTCAGGAAGACATATGCGCCGGCGATCAAAGGAGCCCCGAACCACCACGCAGGAGTAGCCCCCCGCCACCGACCACCAGTTGTGTCGGACGTTGATAACTTGTCCATGGCGAATCTAGTCTAGCCGCTCAGGTGGCGTTTCTTACGGCAACGCACTAAGCGGCAATGTCGCCTTCGATGAACGTCTTGGGTGCCCCCACTTAGAAGTTTCGCCGGATCGCGATGCCCACGCGCACCGTCGGCACCAGGCCTCTGCGGCCGAACCGGTCGAGCTGACCCGGCGGGAGATCGATCTCGATTTCCGGACCGACCGTCCACCGATCCCCGGAGTGCTCCATGCCGAGGATCAGGCGCTTGCCCGTCCGAGTAGCGAAGTCGTCGCCGTGCGGCACGAATGCAGCGATGCCCACGCCGACGTACGATGAAGACGCGGGTCGGCCGCGGCGCCAGAAGTAGAGCTGCCCAGACGCAGCGAAGCGCGTCACCCTCGGCGCGAATCTCTCGTTGTTGATTCCTACCCAGTGTCCGTGTCCGACGTCGGCGCGAAAGCGAACGAGGCTGACGAACCGAGGGCTATCAACCGATGCCTGGAGATCGAGGCGGCCCCCGTGGCCGACTCCGACTCGGAGCCCGGCGCGCGCGGCATCGTAGTCGGGCAAGGGGACGATCGTTTGTGCTCCAGCGGGTGCGGCTATTGCAGCGATTAGGATGGCGATCGCGATCGCAGCCAGAGTACGGTGCATGTTCCTCCCGTCAGGACAACGCCGACAGGAGCACGATATGGCGAATTGCAGCCTCGAGTCCTGAGGCCGCGCTGAAAAACTCTGAAATACAGTGAGCGCGCAGCAGCGTGCTCGCGTTGCCGGCTCTCTCAGGTGATGAATAGGTCGCGAACCGCGTAGACGGCTGAGCGACTGCGTCGTCAGGGCTCGGGTGGTCTAATTCATCAGCACTACGGCCAGCAGGACGGCGATGAAGCCGGCGGTGAAGTAACCAGCCAGAAGGAGCACTCGAAAGGATCGAATCTGGTATCGCCACGCGGCGATCGGGTGGACGCACGCGGCGAGCGTCCGGCCGAAGAGGACCTCGACACGCCGAATCGAGCGGTCGCTCGGGTGGCATTGCACGTCGCCCGTAGCCACGCAAGAGCTCAGCCAACCTCCTGTACCACCGGACGCGGCCTGTCGTCCAGAACTCGAGAAAATGCTTCCTCGTCCAGGATCGTTTTCTTCCTATTGAGGAACATCGGCCTGCGCTCGCGGCGAATGTGGTGATTACGCCTTTGACACACCAAGCAGCGGTGTCGCACCGGAGAGCACGTAAACCCCGAGCGCGATAAGCACCCACGGCAATACCCGATGTCCGTACCGTTGAAACCTCGCGGCCACGGCCGGATGACTCACCAGGGCATAACCGGCGGCGCACCACACCGCCGTCCCCAACGCAAACACGACGACGTACACCGGGATCGCCGCGGGCTGACTCGCAAACAGGGGGATGTAGACGCCGAGGTTATCGCCGCCGTTCGCAACCGTCACCGCTGCCACGGCGAATACCCCCGCGCCGTTGTGCGCCTGCACGTTGTCCTCGTCTGGACGCGCCAGTAATTGTCGAATCCCCAGCGCCAGCGGTATCACTCCGATCAGCGCGATCCATTCCCGCGGAATGACCAACGCGGCGAGAGCTGCAACCGCGCTCGCTGCCGTCAACGCGCCGATGCCGAGGAATTGTCCGGTGACGATCGCGGACACCCGGCGTCGCGGTTGGGCGAAGAACGCGGACAGCAGCAACACGTCGTCCACGTTTGTCGCGGCAAACACGGTGATCCCCACGGCCACTGCTTCGAGCGCGGCCACTACCGCTTCTGCGCCGCCTCTCGTTTTCGTCTCTCAGGGTTCACAGGTCTGCGGCTTCCTTGGCGTCCCCCGCTGCCGGGGGGCCTCGAGAGCATTCTACGTCGCCCCGTAGATCGAGCGGTTGACATCGGCGCGCCCGGAGCGGACGATGACCTTATGGGTCGCGCGCTGCTCGTTGCGACGTTGTGGGTTCTCAGCTCGCCGCCGACGTTTGCCCAGGCGTTGAGTACGCTCCGCATCTCGATCACGCTGCCGGACGGCAGCGGCAAGATCACGCCGGTGGCACGCCATGCGCTGCTGATCAGCGAACAGCCGCCAACTGCGGCACCGCGACGCATACTCACCACGCTGGCTGGTACGGCCGACGTCTCGCTGCGTCCCGGGCGTCATGCCGTGGAGCCCGATCAGCCGATAGCGTTCGAGGGCAAAACCTACGAA
>Ga0190265_10003973_pt1 | contig 10183 bp, 7 predicted proteins | sample Popmic124T_FD_133135 | JGI IMG/M metagenome (GOLD analysis project Ga0190265, IMG submission 133135) | Populus adjacent soil microbial communities from riparian zone of Indian Creek, Utah, USA - 124 T | ecosystem: Environmental > Terrestrial > Soil > Riparian zone | place: USA: Utah | collected...
ACGCCCAAGCCATCCAGGTACTCACCGAGAGGATCATCCGTGCGACACGCGCTCGCTTCCATGAGCGCGTTGGATCACGACTTCATGCTCGACGGCAACTGGAAAGGGAGCAGTAGTGCTAAGGCGTGCGTACTGTGGTGGCGCCGCTTGAGTTCCGGGCTGCCGTCGCATGAGACGGGCCGTTAGCGTGATCGCTGGAATGACGTCACGGCTTGTTTCTCCGACGTCTTCGTGCGCGAAGGTCTTCGCCGGTGTTTGACGGTCGAATGCCGCGCACCACGTCCCCACTTCGCGATGCTCACCGTACACTAAGGCGCATGTCAGTCAAGAAACATCTGACATGGGTCTTGCACTAGGAAGTGACTCTGTGCGCGTATCAGTGGTGGTTCGTAAGTCGCGCAGGTTCTGGCAAAGCCAGTACCGAGGGCGCAGATAGCGTGTGTTCGCTAGCCATCCGGTCGTGCTCGTAATATCGTTGGCATGCCGAACCGATACGTTCGGCTTCACGCCCGGTCGCCGTCCATCGGGCGAGCTGCACGCGCTCTCTTGTCTTTTCCCCAACTCTGTATCTGCCCGTTGTGCGCACGAAGGCCGCAGGTATGCGTGGCGCCAGCGCTGGCAGTCGTGAAAGCCACTCGCGCTGGTGGCTGGCTTGGCCGTGGTCCGCCACCACCGCGCCGCTGACGGGCGGCGCGCCCCAGCATTGGCCTGACTGTTGTCCGCGCGGATCGCGCACGTATGCTAGGCGCCGCAACTCACCCGCCCGAACGCAACGCCAAGCGGCGCCTTCGATTGGCCGAAGTCCGTAGCGCTTCCGGGCGGCGAGCCCCAGCACTGAAAATCGCCGTTGTCCGCCCGGACTCCGCACGTGTGATAGAAGCCGGAACTCACTGTTGCATGCGGGGCGGCATGCGGAAGCGCTCGTCGCGCGGGCTATCGTGAGTATCATCGCTGCCATGACGAGCGAAGACTTCCAGGATGGGGCCCGGTTTCAGGTGATCGGTGACGTGGTCCTTCACGACGTCGTGCTCGGAGGTCAACCCCTGCCGACCGTGACCGTGTATCTCGATAAGACCAGCCGCGAGTGCTACCAGGTGTCCACGCAGGGCAATTTCTATCGCAAGACGGCCAAGCCGTCGCACGAACATCAGATCCTCAAATACGGTGAGTGGACGCCGCTGCGCTAGTACCTCTGCGCGTGGCTACGAGTGCTCGGTGTCGACGAGCTGCCGCCCGCGGAGTTCCCGGCGTTGCTCGACGTGTGTTGCGGACCGGGACGGCTGTTCAAACCCGCCCTCTTGTAGAGGGCATCGAAGAGGGCGGGGTTTAAACCCCGCCCTACGAAGATGCAGACGGCTGCTAGCGCGTGCCGCGGCCGCGGGCTCTCGGGGCCTGGCTCGGGCGGGCTGCCGGGGGGATGCTGCCGCGCTTTGCGGGGCGGTTCGAGCTGGGGATCGGGGTGCCGCGACGGCCCTTGCTGTCTCCGGTCGGGCGGGCCTGCGGTTCAGCTGCGGCGCGGACCGACTTCAACGCGCACCAGGCATGCACGATCGCTTCCAGCTCGTGGCGCGCGGCGTCGGCAGCCGCCACGCTGGCCAGCTTCATGACGCGCGCGGCGTCGCCGTTGCTCTCGAGTCTGGGAAAGCGGCCCGGGATCTCCGCGCCGGTGTGGAACATCAGGCTGGCGTGATGCTTCGAGCGCGCGTTGAAGCTGGCGAGGTTGCCGCCGAACGTGAAGGTCGGGCTCTGCGACATGATGCACTCCCGGATGCGCGGGTCGGCGTCCAGGATGATCTCGCGTACGCGCTGCACCACTGGCTTCATCGGACTGTCGTACTTCGCAAACCACGCGTCGACTTCGGGGTTGCTCGGCATCGGACCTCCGTGAGCGGCAAGAGTGGTGGCGAGCCAGCGTCGCGCAGGACGCGGCGGTTGCCAAGATGAAGAGGGCGGGTTTGAAACCCGCCCTGCGTTTCCCCGCGTTTCAGGCCTGTGTCGGGTTTCCGGCCAGCATCGCGCGCAGCTCGGGCTCGCGGATCATCTTGGTGCCGCGCTTTTCGGCCGCGGTGATCTTCGCGGCGCCGACCTTTTCGCCCGCGACCAGGTAAGTGGTGCCTTTGCCCACGCGCTCGTGCACGACGCCGCCGGCGGCGCGGATCAGCGCGTGGATTTGCTCGCGCGGCTCGGACAGCGTCCCGCTCACGCAGAACGAGCTGCCCGAGAGCGGCCCGTCGCTGATCGGCGCGTCGGGCACGGTCGAGGTCACGCCCAGGTCGAGCAGCTTCTGCAGCAGCGCGCGGTTCTCCGCGTCCGCGAGGTAGCGCGCCATGCTGTCGGCAATCTTGGGTCCGATGCCGTGGATCTCGCCCAGCGCTTCGCTCAAGGCCGGCGGCTCGACCGCGAGCAGCGACGGCAGGTCGGGGTAGCGCGCGGCGATGGCGTTGGCGGCGACGTTACCGACCAGCGGGATGCCGAGCCCCGTGAGCAAGCGACCGAACGTGCGGCCGGTACGCGCCTCGGCGATGGCCGCGAGCACGTTGTCGACGCTCTTGTCCGCCATGCGCGGCAGCTCGAGCAGCTCGGCCCGGCGCTCGGGCAGCGTGAAGATGTCGCTCACGTCGCGCAGCATGCCGGTCGCGACCAGCTGCTCGACCAGCGACCAGCCCAGCCGATCCACGTCCATCGCGCCGCGGCGCGTGAAGTAGAAGATGCCGGCCTTCACCCGGCCGGGGCAGCGCGCGTTGGGGCAGCGCAGCGCGGCTTCGTCCTCGCCGCGGCTGACCGCGCTGTTGCACACCGGGCAATGCGTGGGCGGCGACCACGGCTCGGTGCCGTCGGGGCGGCGCTCGAGGCTGACGCCGATCACCTGCGGGATGATCTCGCCGGCCTTCTCGATGCTGACCGTGTCGCCGATCCGCACGTCCTTGTCCTTGACGTAGTCGATGTTGTGCAGCGATGCGCGCGCGACCACCGTGCCGCTGAGCGGGACGGGATCGAGGATCGCGACCGGGGTCAGCGCGCCGGTGCGACCGAGGTCGGTCTCGATCCCGCGCACGACGGTGAACGCGCGCTCGGCTTCGAACTTGTACGCGATCGCCCAGCGCGGGAAGCGCGACGTGAAGCCGAGCAGCTCGCGCTGCTCGAAGCGGTCGACCTTGACCACCAGGCCATCGGTTTCGTAGGGCAGGGTGCGGCGCTTCTGGTCGAGCTCGCCGACGAAAGCCAGCACCTCGTCGACGTTGGCGCACACGCGCTGCAGGCCGTGCGTGGGCAAGCCGAGCGTGGCCAGCGCGTCGAGCGCTTCGTGATGGCTCGGGTAGTAGCGCTCGACCAGGTCGTAGAAGAACACGCGCAGGCGTCGCTCGCGGCTCAGGCGCGCGTCGAGCACGCGCAGCGCACCGGCGGCGGCGTTGCGCGGGTTGGCGAACGGCTCTTCGTCCTTGGCGATGCGCAGCTCGTTGATCGCGGCCAGGTCGCGCTTGAAGATCACGACCTCGCCGCGCAAGGTCAGCTTGCGCTTGTCGGCGATCATCAGCGGCAGCGCGCGGATGGTGCGCACGTTGGCGGTCACGTCTTCGCCGATGCGGCCATCGCCGCGGGTCGCGCCCAGCACCAGCCGGCCGCCTTCGTACACGACCTCGAGGCTGGCGCCGTCGAGCTTGGGCTCGGCGACGTAGCTGGGCGCGTCTTCAGCCAGGACGTCGCGCACGCGGCGATCGAACTCGCGCAGCTCGTCCTCGCTGTAGGTGTTGTCGAGCGAGAACATCGGGTGCTGATGCGCGACCTTGGTCACGCCTTCGCGCGCTCGTGCGCCGACGCGTTGCGTGGGCGAGTCGGGGTGCACCAGCTCCGGGTGCTGCTGCTCGAGCGCCTTGAGCTCGGCGAACAGCGCGTCGTAGTCGCGGTCGCTGATCAGCGGCGCGTCGAGCACGTGGTAGCGGTGATCGTGCTCGGCGATCTGGCGCAACAGCTCGCGGTGCCGCTCTTCCGGGGTCATGCGCTTCGCGGGGTGATTAGCACGAGTCGAGCCCGATCTGCTAAGGTCGGCCGCGTACATGCTTCGCGTTCCGAGTCACGCGCTATTGGGACCCGCGCTGCTGTTGTATCTGCTGGCGGATGCGGCGGCGACGCAAGGACAGCTCGATCCAGCCGGCGCGCTGATCGCGTGCATGGTCGCGCTACTCTCGCTCAGCCCTGCCGTCCTCGAGCGCAGGCGCGAGCTGCCCGGCTCGTTGCGCGTGGGGTGGCTCGGGCTCAGCTGCGGTGCAGCGCTGCTCGCCGCGGTGGCGCCGGACGCGCGCTCGCTCGGGATCGAGCTGGCGAGCGCGCTCGCAGCGGGCGCGGCCGCGGGGCTGGTGCTCGACCTGGCGCTGTGCCTGCCCGACGAGCTCGGCTCGCCCTCGCGCGCGCTGACCTGGCGGCGCATCACCCGCGCGCTCTCCGCGCTGAGCGCAGTGCTGGGAGCGGCGGCGAACGCGCCCGCCGTGCAGGTGCTCGGACAGACGTGGGTCTTGCCGTCGCGGCTCGCGCTGGTGCCGTTCGCCTGGCTCGGCTGCGCGCTGGTCGCGGCGCTCGTGCTGCGCGCGGCCCGGCGCCGGCTCGGCTCCACGCCCGAGGCGCTCGCGTCCAGCGCGTGGGCGCTGCTCGGTCTGTGGCCGAGCGCGGGGCTGGCGCTGATCGCGAGCGCGGCCCATGCGCTCGGCTCGCCGCTCTCCGGCGTGGGCGTGCGCGCGGCGTTCGCGCTGTGCGCGCTGGTGCTGACCGCCAGCCACGTGCGGCTGATCGATCCCCGCCGGCGGCTCTCGGTCGGGCCGACCACGCGCGAGATCGTCGCCGGCGTGCTGGTCGTGGCGCTGATCGCAGCGCTCGCGGTGCTGGTCCGGCCGTTGTGGCCGAGCGGGCCGCTGCCGCTCGCGGCCTGGATCGCGGCGACCTTGCTGCTCGCCGCGGCGCTCCAGCGCGTCGCGCGCGAGACGGTCGCGGTGCTGCTGTCGCCCGCGTCGGGGCGGTTGCTCGCCGCGCTCGAACAGGGCCACGAGCAGCTCGGCAACTGCGGCGACATGCGCGCGGTCGCGCGCGTCGCGCTGCGCACCGCGCGCGCGGGCAGCGGCGATGCGTCGGCCGAGCCGGTGTTGTTTCTGTTCGCGCCGGCGCGAACTCTGCGCAGCGACGCGGCCGGAGAGCCGCACACGTCGTCGTCGGCCGCTCATCCCGAGCTGCTCGCGCGGCTGCGCGCGCAACCCGGCGAGCTGCTGCAGCGCGGACCACTCGAGGCGCAGTTCGTGCGCGCACCCGCGCTGCGGCCGTTGATCGAGGCGCTGCGCTCGCTCGACGCGCTGTGCGTGTTGCCGCTGGTCCAGGCCGGCGAGCTCGAGGCCGCGCTGGTGTTCCCGCGCGCGGCGCGCCGCAGCCCGCTCGCGCTCGAAGAGCTGGAGGCGCTGCAGCGCTTCGGCCGGCATCTGACCGGCTTCGTCGCGGTGCTGTGCGCGGACGCGCGCGCGCAGCAGCGGGCGGAGCAGACCTTCGCGCGCGCGAGCCAGCTCGACGGCGAGCTCGTGGCTGCGCGCGCCGAGCTCGAGCGCGCGCGCGCCGAGCTGCGCTTGCTGCGCGCGGGCGGCGCCGGTCGCGGGCTGTCCGCGGCTGGCGTGGCGTACGGGCCGGCGATGCGCGCGCTGTTCGCACAGCTCAAGCGCACGGCCGAGCTGCACGAGCCGGTGCTGCTCTGGGGCGAGCGCGGCGTGGAGCTCGAGCCGATCGCGACCGTGCTGCACGAGCAAGGCCCGCGCGCGCACGAGCCGCTGGTGATCGTCGATTGCGCGTCGGTGCGGCCGGAAGCCGGCGCGTCGGCGTTGCTCGGCGCCGACGGCACGCCCGGCTGGCTCGCGCTGGCGGGGCGGGGAACGTTGGTCCTGCGCGACTTGCCCGCGCTCTCGCGCGAGGCGCAGCAAGCGCTGTCGGGAGCGCTCGTCGCCCGGCGCACGCGCGTGATCGCCACCGCGCGCCGTGCGCCCGATGCGCTGTGCGAGGACGGCGCGCTCGAGCCCGAGCTGCGCGGCCGCTTCCGCGCGGCGCTGCGCGTGCCGTCCTTGCGCGATCGGCGCGAAGACCTGCCGTCGCTGCTCTTGCTCGCGCTCGACCGCAGCGCGCGCGTGCTCGGCAAGCCGGCGGTCGGGATCGAAGCCGAGGCGCAAGCGCGCCTGCTCGTGCACGACTGGCCCGGCAACTGCGAGGAGCTCGACGCCGTGATCGAGCGCTGCGTCGCGCGTTGCGACGGCCCGCGCGTTCGCTTGCAGGATCTTCCGGTTCTGGGTCCGGCGCCGCGCACCGCGACGACCGCCAGTCAGCTCGATGGCACGCTCGAGCGCGTCGAGCGTCGCGTGCTGGCCCGCGCGCTCGAACGCGCCGGCGGCAACAAGAGCGAAGCCGCGCGCCTGCTCGGCCTCAAGCGCACCACCTTCCTCGACAAGCTCCGCCGCAACGGCCTCGAGCCGGACGAAGAGAGCGCGCGCGGGCGGAGCGGCCAAGAGCTGTCTTAGCCGACCGGGCTCGTGGCCGCGTCCAGCGCTCGACGCAGATCTTTCAACAGACGCGCGCAGCCCGAGACGACTCCTCGGCGTTCACCTGCAGGGGAGGGGACGATGAAGAGGGTACGTGCGCGTGCGCTTGGGTCGTACGGAGCTGCGATGAGCTTCGTGCTCTTCGCCCTCGGCGGCTGTGACGAAGACACGACCAAGCGCGCCGACGCGGGCGCGCGGGCAGGGTCCAGCCCGGATGCACGCGCGGCGCCGAGCGCGGACTCGGCAGCTGAACCGGGACCGGACGCCGCGGACGATGCCAGCGCCGATGCCAGCACCGCGTCGCGCGGGGACTGCGCGAGCGCGGAGCCGATCGCGGAGACCGAGCTGCAGGGCCAGGCGAGCGGTTCGAGCGTGTACGGCCGCGTGATCGGCGGCGAAGCGGGGCAGTACGACCCGAACGGCGAGACCAACTGCGGGCTCGCGGGCGTGCGGGTGTGCCTGTCGGAGAGCGGCGCTTGCACGGAGTCCGATCGCGCGGGCCAGTTCGTCTTGAACGGATTGCCGCAGGACAGCGCAGGACAGGTCACCTTCGAAGCGACCGGCTTTCGCTCGATGCTGCGGCTGGTGGAGCTGACCGGCGTGCCGATCAACTTGTTCGAGACGCGCACCTTGACCCAGACGAGCCTGACTCGCTTGCTGGAGCGCGCGGGGGTCGAGAACGATCCCAAGCTCGCCGCCGTGGTCGCGGTCGGGCTGAGCGCCGGCGAAGCGATCGGCGGAGTGGTGGTCGCGGGCGACGTCTCGGCCGTGCTCGAGCCCGGCGGAGTCGCGCCGCTTTACTCGATCGGTGAGGTCGACGGCTCGGAGGTCTCGGATGAGCTCGACCCGTCGCTGAGCGCGTCGCGCGAGGGCGGCTGGGGCCTGTTCGTGAAGCAGCAGCCCGGTGAATACACCGTTCACTTCGAACGGGACGGCGTGCAGTGCGCTCCGTTCGTCGCGGGCTACGGCCACGGCACCGACGAGCGCGGCGACATCAAGGCCGTGCTGCGCGGGGGCTTCACGACCCTCGTGGCTGCGTTCTGTCCGTAGTGGAACCGAGGGAGATCGTGATGACGAACACCCGCACGAACACCCGCACGAACACCGGCTTGGTCATGCTTGCGATCGGCGCGCTGGGCTTGTGCCTGATGATCGGCTGCGCGGCCGAGGAGCAGGACGATGCGGAGCCGGTCGCGACCGACGCCGGGGCCCGACGGGCGGCGCCGGTCGAGACCGTGCTCGAGCTCGCGCCGCCCGAACGCGGAGCCCAGGTCGCGACGCTCGGTCGCGAGATCCCCGCTGGCGCCGACGAGGAGTGGTGCGAGGTCGTCGAGCTGCCGGGCGACGCCGAGCAGACCTTCTTCGTCGGTCGCAGCGAGCTGGCGATGACGCAGTTCAGTCATCACATCATCGTGAGCATCGCGCCCGAGGGCTCGACCAGCCTCGACGACGCCGAGCTCGGCGTGCCGGAGCGGTGTTTGGGCGCGCACCTCTACGGCGATGACCTGGTGACGCTCGCGGCGTCCGCGCGTCCTTACGACGAGCAGGTGCTGCCCGAGGGCATCGGCTTCGTGGTCCGCGGCCGGCAGCGCCTGGTGTTCGACTACCACGCGCTGAACACCAGCCCCGATCCGGTGCTCGCTGCCCACAAGCTCAATCTTCACTTCGTCGAGCGCATCGAGAAGCCCGCGCGCACCTTCGGTTTCTACAACCAGTACATCGAGATCCCGGCCCACACCTCGCGCGCGTTCGCGGACCAGTGCGTGCTCAAGGACGACCTCCTGGTCTGGTCGATCGGGCGCCACACCCATCGCTACGGCACGCGCTTCCGCGTGTGGTGGGTCGGCGGCGAGCGCGATGGCGAGCTGCTCTGGACCAGCACGGACTGGGAAGCGGACATCGACCATCCCCTCGTGCCACCGGTGACGATGGCGGCCGGTACCGGCTTTCGCTGGGAGTGCGCGTTCGACAACCCGACCGAGCAGACCCTGGTGTTCGGTCCGCGCGCGACCGACGAGATGTGCATCCTGTTCGGCTCGTTCGCCGCCGTCGGCGAGGACGCGCAGGTGGGGCCACAGAGTTGCTATCGTTTCGCACCCTGAGTCGGTACGCTGCGCGAGTCCAATGATGCGCCGCATGCGCCGCACGCGCCGCCGCCGCGATTCGCGCGCTCTGCTGGTTCAGGCGCTGTGGCTCTTGGGCATCGGCCACGGGCTGGGATCGGGATCCCTGCGGGCGCAGGCCCCGCAGGCAGAGGCGCAGGCGTCGGGCCTGGGGTTCAACTGGGTGCGACTGCCGGGCGCGGAGAGCTGCGTGTCTGCGAGCGCGTTGATGAACCGGATCGAGGCGCGCGTGGGCCGCCTCCTGTTCGTGCGCGCCGGAGAAGCGGCGCTCTCGATCGACGGCTACGTGCGACCCGTGGCCGGCCCAGCATCGGGTTGGGCGGTCGCGCTCGAGGTGAGCGACGCGAGCGGGCGCGTGCTGGGGCACCGCGATCTGGGCGTGCTGGTGGGCGCGGATTGCAGCGTGGTCGCGTCCGCGGCCGAGCTCATCTTCGACCTGACCGTGGACCCCGATGGGATCCTCGGTACGGGCATGCCGCTCGCGCCGGAGACGCGGCAGCTGCTCGACCAGCTGCTGCGCGGCGAGCCGATCGATCCCGATCCCACGGGGCTGCCCGTTCCCGTTCAGGCGTCCACAACGACGGCCCATCGCGCTCCGCCGCCCGAAGCAACGCGCGCCCCGGGCCAGCGAGCGACCGAGCCGGAGGCCACGCCCGAGCGGCCAGCGCCGTCGACCGTGTGGCTACACGCATCGGCTCTTGGCTCGTTCGGCGATCTCCCGGGCCTGGGATGGGGGCTCGGGGTTCGGGCGACCGTACCCGTTCTGCAGAGCTGGCTGCTCGAGCTGAGCTTCGCGGCGTTCCCCGAACGCCAGCGCGCGCTCGAGAACGGCGACGGTGCCGAGGCTGGCTTCGCGACCCAGCTCGCGGGGCTGGCCCTCTGCCCGTTGCGACCGAGCAGCGCGTTCGCGCTGTGCGCCGGGGCGGAATACGGGCGCCAGTACGTCGACCCGTCGGGGCTCGCGGGCGGGTCGGCCCCTGCCAACAAGGCGCTGCTCGACGTGCTCGCCTACGGGCTCTTCCGCGTCACCTTGTTCGGGCCGGTCTCGTTGCGGGCCAGCGCGACCGTGCTCGCGCCGCTCATGCGCAACGACTATCGCTACGGCGCGCCGGGGGGACCGGCGCGGTTCTTCAGGATGACCGTCGTCGCGGCCCGCGCGGAGCTCGGGCTCGGGGTGGGGCTTTAGCGGTGCTTTGGCGGACCCAGCGGCTCGCGACTTTTTTCAACAGAGTTGGCAAGCTGATGCCGACTCAACGCAATGCGTAGATAGGGGTGGCATGCGCAGCTACGAACCAGGACTCGCGCTGGAGTTCGAGTTGGGGTCGAGTCGAGCGCAGCCCGCGCCGGCTGCGGCGGCGCCCCAGGCCACGACGGCCGGTTTCACGCCGCCCTGCTTCAAGCACCTGGTGCGAGAGCACTCTCGCTACGTGATCGGCCTGCTGCGCCGGCTCGGTGTCGCGTCGGGTGACGTGGATGACGTCGCCCAGGACGTGTTCCTGGCCA
>Ga0190265_10003974_pt1 | contig 10182 bp, 9 predicted proteins | sample Popmic124T_FD_133135 | JGI IMG/M metagenome (GOLD analysis project Ga0190265, IMG submission 133135) | Populus adjacent soil microbial communities from riparian zone of Indian Creek, Utah, USA - 124 T | ecosystem: Environmental > Terrestrial > Soil > Riparian zone | place: USA: Utah | collected...
AAACAAGAAACGATCCACGAAGTACACGAAACGACACGAAAGGGTTGGAGGTTATTCAACGCGACCCGGTCGCTATCCCGACTCGTCGGGATTCTGCATTTGCCGACCCACCCCATAGCTTTTGACTTCTGACTTCTGATCTCTGACTTCTGATCTCAGCCCGTCGCCAGCACGCTGATCATTGCATCATGGACCAGTCCGTTGCTTGCCAATGTTGTCGGGTTGTATAGATCCAAAGGTCGACCGCCGTAATCGCTGACGCGTCCTCCAGCTTCTTCCACCAGCAGTACCCCCGCAGCAATGTCCCATGGCCGCAACCCCTCCTCCCAGAATCCATCGAAGCGTCCGCACGCGAGGTAGGCCAGGTCCAACGCGGCCGAGCCATCGCGCCTGACCGCCTGCGCGGCCATCGTGAAGTTGGCAAACTGGCGCGTAAAGTCCTGTCGTTCGCGAACGTTGTATGGAAACCCTGTGCACAGCATCGCGGCGTTTAGGTCGTCGACAATTGAAACTCGGATCGCTCGTTCATTCAAAGTGGCGCCGCTTCCACGCTCCGCTGCAAACACTTCGTCGCGCATCGGATCGTAAATTACACCTACCTCGATTTTGCCTTCGCGCTCGAGTGCAATAGACACGCAAAAGCACGGGTAGCCGTGCGCGTAGTTAGTTGTGCCGTCCAATGGATCGATGATCCACTTCCACTCGCTCTTTCCAGCCACAAACTCGACTCCACCAGCCGTGCCGGATTCTTCGGCAAGTATCGAGTGCCTCGGATAATGCGATTTGATCCGATCAATGATCAGACTCTCCGCAGCGAGGTCGGCTTCGGTGACCAGGTCTATGTCTCCCTTGTTCGAAACCTGAAGCGCTCTTCCAAGCCGGTCAGCCAGTATGCGCCCGGCGTCGCGCGCAGTTTGGACAGCAAAGTTCAGCAAACGTCACCCTTTCCCTTTTATTCACTCAGAAGCGGGGGAAGAATAGCGCAAAAGTTTTGAGCTAGCGACTTCGGTTCGTGAGGCGACTAAATAGACAGCTTTGTTAGTTTTCCTCGCTCTGTTTCCATCAGACGAAACTCGCTTGCAAAGCGACAAGCCTTTGGAGTGCGGCGGCTTGACGCCGCTTTTATCTTTTCTTGGAATTGACGCTGGCATCCGCTCGCTACTGCGCACGGTTCTCCAAGGCAGTCGCTTTGATGCCTGGTAGCTTCAGCAGCCCAATTTTCGGGAATAACAAAGCGGCGTCAAGCCGCCGCATTCCAAAGTCTTGCTGCATTGCAACCGGGTTCGTCTGATACGCCCGAGTCCGGCTCCTCAGTTTTGTGTAAAGTTCCCCGGCGCAGTTATCCTGAGCAAATGAGACTGTCAAGAAACAAGTACCATATGAAGCGGCGTTTCGCGGGCCTGCTGGCGACCTTCTTGTTGTTTGCCTCCTGCAGTCACGTCGCAGCGTGGGGCGGGAATGGTCACCAGACCGTCGGCAAAATTGCTTCGCTTCACGTCAGACCTCACACCGCGCGCAAGATTGGGCAAATACTCAAGCCGGGAGAAACGCTGGCATCCGTTTCCACCTGGGCCGATAACGTGAAAGACCGGATGGGCGAAACAGATCCCGATCCGGACACGCACGCGTTCCTGCAAGACCTCGTTCACAACGAAAAGAATCGCGAGTGGCATTACGACGATCTCCCGCTTAATTGCGTCAGCTACGAAAGATGTCGTGGCTTCACGCTTGAGAACGACATCGTTCATCTTATTAATGCCGCAGTGCAGACCTTGCAGGGAACTCCACACCCAAATTACCCGCTTAGCCGGCGCAACGCACTGCGTTTACTGGTTCACCTGGCGGGCGACATTCACCAACCGCTGCACATGGGATGCGGGTTCATAGACGAGGATGGTCCAAAACGAACGATATTGATCGAGAAAGATCCGAACATCATTCGCCGCAAGAACCTGAAGCACGACAGGGGTGGCAATCAGTTGATAATAGATCGGGACCGCAGGAACCTTCATTCGTTCTGGGATTTCGACTTGGTTAAGTTGTTAATGACTGCAACGAACAACCCGACCTCCGAACGGTTGGGAGTATTCCTGAAGGGGACCGTCAGGCCGCAGTCGAGTTGGAATACTCAGGGACCTGTAAATACCTGGGCCATGCAGTGGGCCAATGATTCCCTGCGTCAATCACGACAGCACGCATACGGCTCGGTGCGCATAACCCGCAAACGCATTCTCAACGTCGAGCGGGATGGCCAGCCCGTGATGCGCGACGGAAGACCTGAGACGGAAGTTGTGTATGACATTAGTCGCCCGGCCAACTATGACAGGACTAATCGGGAGGTCGTTCGGCTACAGCTTGCCAAAGCGGGCTTTCGGCTCGCGAAAATTCTGGATGCAATCTACGCCAACCAGCGCTAGCTTCGGAACCAAAGAAGCTGCGCAAACGTATTTCCAACGAAATCAGAGCAAGCCATGAACAAGATCAACCTTCGCGATAAACTGTCGCTTATTAAGGATCAATGGAATCCGCGGATTGTTGGCGAGTTAAACGGGCAGTATCTCAAGCTGGTAAAGTTTGCGGGACCGTTTACCTGGCATCATCACGAAACGGAAGATGAGATGTTCCTGGTCGTTAAAGGAAGATTTCGCATGGAGTTTCGCGAAGCGGGACGCGAGCAGGAGGTTTGGCTGGAAGAGGGCGAGTTTCTGATTGTGCCACACGGCGTCGAACATCGCCCTGTTGCCGACGAGGAAGCGCAGGTCTTGTTATTTGAACCCGCCACGACCTTGAACACCGGCAACATTGCTAATGAACTGACGCGACCCACACTTGAATGGATTTAAACAAACTGCTGACGAGCATACTCAACCTGTGTGAAGATAAGAACAAAATTTGATACGGAGGTTCGTTGTGAGAAACACATTTAATTGTCTTGCGCTGTTGTTGATGGTCCTGGCGGCGCCGCTGTTGGTCAACGCTCAGGAGCGTTCCACGCCGCCCGCTGCAACCGCCGGCGCGCAACCAGCGCGTACGGCCTCTATGCCTGCGCCTCAAAGCGTCATCGCGTCACTGGCAAATTTGCCGGAGGCGGATCTGTTGTTCTTCATCAACCCGCAACGGATCATCAATGAAGTGCTGCCGAAGGTGATGCCGGCCAAAGATCTGGAAGAGATGCGGAAGGGTTTCGAGGCAGCAAAGCAGATGGCCGGCGTAGATCCAACCAAAGTTGATTACATCGTGCTGGCAGTTCGCGTAAAGAAACCGACCGGCGAACTCAACTTTCAGCCACCTGAGATCATGGCTGTTGCCTCGGGCGATTTCAGCTCGGATGCACTGATGGTCCTGGCGCGAATGGCTTCGCAGGGAAAACTTCGCGACGAGAAGTATGGCACCAAGACGCTTGGTTTGATGACTATCGACCCGATCGTTAAGGAAGCGGAGAAGAACCCGCTTCTCAAATCTTTTACCCAGGTCGGGGTAGTGACATTAACGCCAAACTCAATCGCGGTTGGCAGTCCTACATATTTGCGGGCCGCCATTGACGCAGGCGATGGCAAGGACCGGATTTCACCCGAGACTCTAAACTCGCTGGTCCGCGATTCCAACGCGTTGATCAGCATTGCCGGTCGTCCGTTTTATGGGTTTGCCAAAGCGTTCGGCATGCATGGCACTGAAACCACAGCTCGTAGTCCGAAGTGTGACTCGAGAATCGGCGACTTTTACGCTGCGGTAACTATGGATGCGACAAACTTCATGCTGCGTGGCGCAGTCAACGAAGACAATCCCGATACAGCTAAGATCTTCAGTAACTTGTTTTCCGGGATGCTGCGTTACGCTGCAAGCAGTACGAAAGATCCCGCAGCGCAGTCTTTAGTCAATAACGTTGTAATTGCGGCGGAAGGCGACGAAGTAATTGTTCGCGCAGACTTACCGCAGCAGATGGTTATTGACATGGTGCGAAAGGCGATGGCGCCGCCACCCAAGAAAGCGGAATCAGCGGCGCCTGAGAAACCAAAGCCGCCCGTGCGACGAAGAAGAACCCGGCGCCGCCCCTAGTGAAGTATGGACCCAATGGCTTCCGCGGTTGCTGTGCTGACCGCGATGATCACGCCGGCGGTTTTGATTTCCGCTTGCGGCAGCATGATTCTGTCCACGTCCCACCGTCTGGGGCGGGTCGTGGACAGAGTGCGTGCGCTATCAGACAAGCTGGAGGAGTTAACCGAAAAGCCTGTGGACGCTGGTCGAGACCGGCAGGCGATCATCTTTGAGCAGCTCGACAAGTTGACTAGCCGCGCGCGCATTCTTCAACGTTCGATGGTCACGTTTTATCTGGCGCTGGGAATGTTTGTTGCAACCAGTGTGGCCATCGGAATCGTCGCCATCACCGGTAACCCCCGTTACAACATTGTGCCGGTAATTGCAGGGATACTTGGCGCCTGTTTTCTTTTCTACGGCAGCATGCTGCTAATCTTTGAGGCGAGACTAGCGCTTAGCACGATCCACGCGGAGATGGATTTTATTTGGAGCCGAACTACGCAAGTGACCCCCGCCGACGTAGTCGAGCAACACAAGCCCCACTTCGTTCACTTCCGCCACCGGCGATGAAGAGGTATAGAGCACAACGGCTTTGCCTCAAAACTCATGGATCCTGTGGTATTGAAGTCGTACGACCTGCGGTAGCGACCTCATGCCAGCTTCGGTTGTCTGACTTTTGAGGCAAAGCGGAGCACAACCTGGATCATAAGGTCAGTAGATATCGTCTCCGAAATCCTGATTGAAACTGAAATGGCGCAAGGACCTTCTTATCTCAAGCTGTTGCAGACCGGCGAATTGGTTCGCCGCGTCGAAGCGCTAGAAACATTGCTCGAACGTTGCACTGTTTGCCCGCGCGACTGCCTCAACAACCGTCTGAACGATGAGATAGCCGCCTGCTATTCGGGACGGCTTCCAATTGTTTCGTCTTACACTCCGCATTTTGGCGAAGAGCCGGGATTGGTCGGAACAAAAGGCGCAGGCAACATCTTTTTTGGAAACTGCAATCTTCGTTGCGTCTACTGTCAGAACTATCAAATCTCACAGACGCACAAGCAACAGATCAAGAATGAAGTTGGTCATGAACGCCTCGCCGAAATGATGCTGGAGCTGCAAGCCAGGGGTTGTCACAACATCAACTTCGTCTCGCCGACACACTTTGCGCCCCAGTTGGCGCGCGGAATTCTGCTGGCTGCCGAGCGTGGATTGCGTCTCCCGATTGTTTACAACACCAACGCGTACGACTCGGTTGAAGTGTTGCGGCTGTTGGATGGAATCGTGGATGTCTATCTGCCTGACCTTAAGTATGCTGAAGATGAGGCCGGTTACGTTTACTCAAAGGTGCGCGGTTACAAGGAAGTTGCGCGCGCTGCGATTGCGGAAATGTTCCGCCAGACCGGCGACCAATTGGTTGTGGGCGATGATGGTTTGGTAAAACGCGGGTTGATCATTCGACTGCTGGTGCTGCCAAACGATATTGCTGGCGTTGGCGAGTCGTTGGAATGGATTCGTGATGAACTCAGCCCGCGCGTCGCAGTTTCATTAATGGCGCAGTACTACGCCACGCACCAGGCGGCTTCCAACAATCGTTACATACTATTGTCCCGGCGGATTTCGGAGAATGAATGGCTACGCGCAGTCGGCGCGCTTGAAGAGTTAGGAATGCACGAAGGCTGGCTGCAGGAGTTTGACGGCGCCTCCTACTACTATCGTCCCGACTTCAATAACTCAGACACACCGTTTCAGGACATCAGAGACTTCACTGGATAACCCGTCCGCCAAACTATCCGCAGATTACGTGGATCGTTCGTTATTCCTATGAAAAAAAAGGCGATCCACGAACTCACAGGAATTATCTAAGGCTATCATGCCCACCACTTACTGACGGCAGTATCGTGATTTCGCTCTTGTCGCTGAGTCTGGTTTCGAGCATTTCCTTCCGGCGCACGTTCTCGTCGTTTAGGAAAACGTTGACGTGTGGCCGCAACGCGCCTTGTTCATTAACTACCCGGTCACGCAATCCAACGTGCTGTTTCCAAAGTGCCGTCAGCGCTTCCCCAACTGTATCTGCGGATGCGTCGATAATAATTTGACTTCGCCCACCCGTGAAGTCTGTCAGAAAGCCGGCTACATTAAACGTGATCATGACTTTCTATGGCAGAACACCGTCCGGCACCAGCCACGGCCGCATCTCAATCGCTAAACGCCCGGCCTTCACCGCAGGATCGGTTTCAGCCAGTTTCCTCGCCTCATCCAATGAATCGACACGAAAAACAAAAATGCCGCGCAGTGTTCCACTGCCACCAAACGGGCCTGCCACCACCAGTTTCTTGGTTTCAGCGAGACGGTTGATGTTCGCCAGATGCGCCTTTTGCAGTTCCTCGGACGCAGGGGTTTTTTCCGGCGTCCACTTTGGACCGCGACTCAAGAACCCAAGGTATGCAGTGGTCATCTTCACGGGCATTGAAGGTTTCTTCATGATGTCTTCGGACCACCAGGGGATCATCTCCGCGACCAGATGACCACCTTTGACACCCGGATCGTTGTCGACCCATGTCTTCGCTTCTTCGGGGCTGCCCGCGCGCAACACATAAACGGCGATGACGTCGCCATCGTCGCTGAACGGGCCCGCGATTACCGCTTTGCCCGATTCGAGCAACGACATCACATACTTTCCGTGTTCCGACATTGTTCCGCCCGAGCCCCTGGTATGTGTGGCTTCCCATTTTGGACCACGCCGCAGCAGGGCCATTTGAAACTGGACCAGCTTAAACTCCGGTTCTTTCTTTTCCTGCGTCTGCGCAAACGCGGACGTGGTAAGAAAGAGCACAACCGCAAATACAGGAATGAGTATTTTCATAAGTCTTTCTGTTTATCCACAGATTACGCAGATTCGCTCTAAACGGTTCAAGAGATCCGTACACGAGAGTACTGAAGAGCTGACTCTGACGAGCGACTGGGCAACGGAAACTTTCGTGTTATTTCGGAAGAGTCGTGGATCCATTGGTCGTCAAAACTAAACCGATCCACGAAATAACACGAAACGTCACGAAATAATCCGCCGCTAAACAACTGCGGCCTTAACGCAAACAACCGGTGGGAGACTCTCCATAATCGCGCTCCAGGAGTCGCCTGCGTCTTTTGATCCAAACAACTTGCCGTTGCGCGTCCCGAAGTACATCCCGGTCGGCTGCAGACCGTCCGCCGAAAGACCATCTCTCAACACCGTCTCCAGGGCGTTCTCCTGTGGCAGACCATTTGTTAATGCTTCCCAGGATTCACCTGAATTCCTGGTGCGATACACGCGCAGCTTCCCTTCGGGAGTACATCTAAACTCGTCAGACTCCAGCGGGACTATGAAGACAGTGTTCGCGTCGTGCGGATCCATTTCCATCGCAAAACCAAAGTCAGAAGGCACACCGTTCGCGACGTCTGTCCAGGAATCTCCACCGTCGTCGCTCCGGTAAAGCCCCCAGTGGTTTTGCAGGAACAGCTTTTTCGGATTTGAAGGATGACTCACGATCTTATGAACACACTGGCCCCACTCCGGATACTGCTGGTCGGGCGGCAGGAATTGTGCGCGCACGCCATCGTTGCGCGGCTGCCAGTTCTCGCCACCGTCGTCTGTGCGATAAACGCCCCCGGTGGAAATCGCGACGTACAAACGTTTCGGGTTCGTCGGATCCGGTAGCACGGTGTGCAAGCAAAGTCCTCCCCCACCGGGCATCCACTGGGATCGATGCGGATGATCGTAGAGTCCCTTCACCAGAGACCAGCTCGCACCCGCGTCAGTGGATTTGAAAAGTGCCGCTGGTTCGACGCCGCAATAAAGTGTGTCCGGTTCATCCGGATGTCCCATGGCGATCTGCCAAATCTGCTTGACCGAATTGTCTGCGTCTTCAGGAAACTTAACGCCGTACGTTTCCGGCTCAGTCCAGGTTTTACCAAAATCGTCTGATGAGCTTAGATACGAGCCCCAGTAGGAACTGTTTACTGCAGCCCACAGGCGATTACGGCCATTGCGGTCGTCATATGCCAACGCGTAGACCGCGCGTCCTGGGAAGTATGGCCCGCCGACTTGCCAATCTTCGCGTGCCTTATCGGAACGAAGTACAAAAGCGCCTTTCATCGTTCCAGTAAGAAGTAGAACATCTCCGGGCTTGGCCTCAACGTGTTTAGTTTCCGGCATGACTGTCCTCGATTTTGTTTGAAGTCTGGATGGCGTGGTGATTATAAAGAACGGTTCGCAAACTCACCAAAGACACTATCGGCAATTCCCGCGGATCCATCCACAGATTATCCGGATTTCACAGATTAGAAGCTTAGACAGTTACGGCACACAACCTCGATGCATCAGGCTTCGCAGTCAAGCGCGGACCCGTTTCATTAACACCGCGGCTTTAGCCCGGCGATCAATCTTGCACGTTATCCCGCGTTACGTTTCGCTGAAGAACGTCACACAGATCCGAAAGACCTACGGGTTTATGCAGGGGTAGAACGACTGACCTCTCTAGCCCAGACCGATTAAGCGGTGAAGGAGACAAAGATGCGTCTAGGTATACGAACTACATCACTGTTGTTGTCGATATTTGTATGGGCCCTCGCCACAACGAGCGCACTGGGGCAAGACCGCCTAAGGCCGCAGACGCGGATCGATCCTGAACTCTTGCGGGCCATCGCGGCGTCACCCGACGGGCGGGCCGATGGCATCGTCTACCTGCAGGCCCAGGCCGACCTCGATGCCGCCTATGCGATCCGGGACTGGGAAGAGCGCGGGCAGTTCGTCCTCAGGACACTCCAAGCCGTCGCCGAGCGCAGCCAACCCCGTCTGCTAGAGCTGATCAACACAGAAATCAGAAGCGGCAATGTACGCGAATATGAGTCGTACTACATCGTCAATGCGGTGTTTGTGCGCGCGGGCACGCGGAAGGCCTTTGCGTCGATCGCGAGCCTTCCCGAGGTCCGTTACATCGAGAAGAACAAGGTGTTTCCTCTCCCTGAGCCGTCGGAGTTCAAGCCGGTCTTCAAGACGAAAGATATCCAGAGCACTATCGCCTGGGGCGTTTCCAAGATCGAGGCCGATAAGGTCTGGAGCCAGTACGGTGCGAAGGGTCAGGGAATCGTCGTCGCCAACATTGATACGGGTGTTAACTGGCAGCACGACGCAATCAAGAACCAGTACCGCGGGATAGGGGGAAACCACAATTACAACTGGTTCGACCCGACCGGCGTGTTCCCCTTAGTGCCCGGCGATAACAACAACCATGGCACGCACACAATGGGCACGATGGTCGGCGACGACGGTTTTGGTAACCAGATCGGCGTCGCCCCGGCCGCGAAGTGGATCGCTGCCAAGGGCTGCGCCAACAATGGCTGCGCACAGTACCACTTGATCTCTGCCGGGCAATGGATCCTTGCGCCGACAAACCTCAGTGGTAGCTTCCCCAATCCGGCAATGCGCCCGCGGGTGGTCAATAACTCATGGGGGAGTTGCAACAGCGGCAACGCCTGGTATCAGTTTATTGTGAAGGCGTGGGCGGCAGCCGATATTGTTCCCGCGTTCTCGGCTGGTAACAATTGCGCTGCTATCGGTGCCCCAGCGAGCTACCCGGAGAGCTTCGCCAGCGGAGCGACGGACATCAACGATGTCATTGCCTCGTTTAGTGCGCACGGCCCATCGCCATTTACGGGCCTTACCAAGCCGGACGTCACTGCGCCCGGAGTCAACGTGCTCTCCTCCCTCGCTGGCGGTGGTTACGGCACGATGAACGGGACCTCAATGGCTAGCCCGCACACGGCGGGCTGCGCGGCGCTGATCCTCAGCGCCCACCCGACACTTCCTGCCTATCAAGTGCAGAAACTCCTCGCCCAAACATCCGTGGATCTTGGATCGGGCGGCCCAGACATGACTTATGGTGTTGGGCGCGTGAACTGCCTCGCCTCTCTCTATTGGTCCGGCCAGCCGTGGTGGCAATACCAGTGGGGCAGCGGCGCCGGGAAATTTGGCTTATGGAACATGAACCCCGGCGATCAATACATAGCCGGCGACTACGAAAACGACGGGCAAGACGAGTTGCTCGCAGTCTCGACCAACGGCTGGGCCCACCTGATGGAATTCGCCGGCACGGGCTGGCAGTTCCTCTGGGGTGC
>Ga0190265_10003975_pt1 | contig 10182 bp, 7 predicted proteins | sample Popmic124T_FD_133135 | JGI IMG/M metagenome (GOLD analysis project Ga0190265, IMG submission 133135) | Populus adjacent soil microbial communities from riparian zone of Indian Creek, Utah, USA - 124 T | ecosystem: Environmental > Terrestrial > Soil > Riparian zone | place: USA: Utah | collected...
CAGGTCGCGACGGGCGACGGCTACGCGATCGCCCATCGGGCCGGAGCCAAGCTCGCCGACATGGAGTTCGTCCAGTTTCACCCGACGGCGCTCGATACGCCGGAGAATCCGCTGGCGCTCATCTCGGAGGCGGTGCGCGGAGAAGGGGCGGTGCTGCTCAACGAGGATCTCGTGCGCTTCATGCCGAAGCGGCATCGGCTGGCCGAGCTCGCCCCGCGCGACGTCGTTGCGCGCGAGATATTTCGCGAGCGCTCGGGCGGGCGGAGAGTCTGGCTCGACGCCCGCAAGCTCGGAAGACAATTCGTAAAAAACTTCCCGGGCATCTTCGCGTTGTGCAAGGCGCGCGGCATCGATCCATCGAAGGAGCTGATTCCCGTCACGCCGGCCGCGCATTACATGATGGGAGGAGTCGTCACCGATCTGCGCGGGAAGGCGAGCCTGGCGGGGCTGTACGCCTGCGGAGAGGTTTCGCGGACGGGCGTGCACGGCGCCAACAGGCTGGCGTCGAACTCTCTGCTCGAGGGCCTTGTGTTCGCGGAGCGGGTCGCCCGCGACATGATCGACCTGAAAAAGCTCGGGTCACCGCCGCGCAAGAAGAAATGGGAGGTCCCGGTGCTGCGCGATCGCGGCGCCGCCCAGGTGGCCGCCGACGACATCCGTCAGGTGATGTGGGACCACTGCGGAATCGACAGGACGGCGAAAGGCCTGAGGCTGGGCCTCGACAAGCTGAAGGGAATCGAGTCGCGGCTGCCCGTCGGCGCGACCGAGGAAGCGAACATGGTGGAAACGTCCATTCTGGTCGCCGAGGCCGCGCTGTTGAGAAAGGAATCGCGGGGAGGACATTATAGAAGTGATTTCCCCCGTGCGAAGAGGAAATGGAGTGGCAAGCACATCGAATGGTGACTGAATGAGCGCCCCACGCGGGACTGGCCAGTACGCCGAGCTGTCGGCGGAGATCAGGGAGCTTGCCCGAGCGCGCAACGCGGTCATAATCGCGCACAACTACGAGCGCCCCGAGGTCCAGGATGTAGCCGATTTCGTCGGTGACTCTCTGGGTTTGAGTCGCGAAGCCGCCAAGACGAAGGCGGATGTGATCGTCTTCTGTGGCGTGCATTTCATGGCTGAGACCGCGGCCGTTCTGTCACCGACGAAAACGGTGCTGCTTCCGGACCTGGCCGCCGGGTGCTCGCTCGCCGCTACGATCGACGCCGAAGACCTCCGCTCCTGGAAAGCCGAGCATCCCGGCGCGGTCGTAGTGTCGTACGTGAACACCACCGCGGAAGTGAAGGCGGAGAGCGACTATTGCTGCACGTCGGGCAACGCGGTCGAGATCGTGAACTCGATTCCCGCAGAGAAGGAAATTCTTTTTCTCCCTGACATGTTTCTCGGCGCCCACGTCCGCCGGATAAGCGGACGAAAGAACATGCACGTCTGGATGGGGGAGTGTCACGTCCATGCCGGCATCGATCCCGAGGACATTCGCCTCCAGCGAGCCGCGCATCCGGGCGCCGAGTTCCTGATTCATCCCGAGTGCGGCTGCGCGACGAGCGTCGTCGAAGCGGTGTCGGCCGGCGACATCGATCCGGTCGGCGTGCAGATACTCTCGACCGAAGGAATGATTCGGCGGCCGGGGACCTCGGATAACGACGAATGCATAGTCGCGACGGAAGTCGGCATCCTGCACCGGCTGCGGCGCGAGAACCCGACCAAGACTTTTCACGCCGCCAATCCGGACGCGGTGTGCGCGTTCATGAAGGTGACGACGCTGCCGAAGGTGCTGAGCTCGCTTCAGCGAATGGAGCATCACATCACCGTGCCGGCGGACATCGCGGCGCGGGCACGGCTGGCAATCGAGCGGATGGTCTCGATAGGCGGTCAGACGTCGTTGTCACCGGTGCCCGAAGCGTCGGTCGATCCCGGCGAATGACGCGCGGTCAGGGAACGGGCAGCGACCTGGCGGCGCACGGGTTCGCCTGGGAGGAGGGGCTGCACTTTCCCCTCACCGCGAAGGAAGTGACGAGCCTCGTTGCCGCGGCGCTGGAAGAGGACGACACCAAGCACGACCTCACAACCGCGGCCACAGTGGTCTCGGATCGCCGCGCGCGGTGCAGGCTCGCCGCCCGGCAGAGTGGCGTAATCGCCGGTCTCGCGCTCGCTTGCGAAGCGTTTCAGCAGCTGGACAAGGCGGTTACCATCCGCGTGGACCGGCCGGACGGCTCGCGCGTGAGCGAGGCCGTTCCCGTGATGTTTCTGTCGGGGCATGCGCGGGGACTGTTGTCCGCGGAACGGGTCGCGCTCAACTTCCTCCAGCGACTGTCGGGGATTGCGACACTCACCGCGCGGTACGTCGATGCCGTGGCGGGCACCGGGGCGCACATCCTCGATACCAGAAAAACCACCCCGGGATGGCGGCGACTGGAGAAGTATGCGGTGCGCGCGGGAGGTGGATTGAACCACCGGATGGATCTGTCGAGCGCGGTGTTGATCAAGGACAACCACCTCGCGGCGGCGGATGGCGACATTCCCACGGCGGTCAAGCGCGCGAGAGCGGTAGCGCCGCTCGGTGTCAAAGTGGAAATTGAGTGCGACAATCTCGACCAGGTGAAAACCGCGTTGAGCGCCGGGGTCGATGTGATCATGCTGGACAACATGGGGCTCGCCGATCTGCGCGAGGCCGTGAGGTTGATCGACGGCCGTGCGGTCACAGAAGCGTCTGGCGGGGTCAATCTCGACACCGTGAGACCGATCGCCGAGACCGGCGTGGACTGGATATCGGTCGGCGCATTGACTCATTCGGCGGCTGCGCTCGATCTCGCACTGGATTTCGATTAGGTGGGTTAACTGATCAGGAGCAACTGAGGACTACCTGCTCTGGGTCGAAGCCGACTACCGGCAACTATCACTCAGAACAGGTAGTTCTAATCTGAGCTCTGGGTAGTCACGAGGAGGAGAAATATGGATCGCAGGAATTTCGTCCGGCTCGGCACCGTTGCGGGCGCAGCCGCATTGACCGGCCGTCCGCTTGGCGCAGCGCCGCTCCTTTCCGGCGAGCCGGAGGTTGAGGCGAAAGCACGCGCCGGTGCTTCTCTGAAATTCGAGCTCGAGGAGGCGACGACCGCCGATCTCCAGCTCATGATGTCGAGCGGACGCTTCTCGGCGGCCCAGATCGTCGAGCAGTACATCGAGCGCATCGGTGAGCTCGATCGAAACGGGCCGACGCTCAGACACGTGATCGAGCTCAATCCCGATGCGGTTTCCGTCGCCGCGGGGCTCGACGCCGAGAGAAAGGCGGGGAGGGTACGGGGCCCGCTCCACGGAATTCCGATTCTGCTCAAGGACAACGTCGATACGGCCGACCGGATGACGACGACCGCCGGATCGTACGCGCTCGAGGGCTCGATTCCGCGCCGCGACGCATTCGTCGCGCAGCGTCTTCGCGAGGCCGGAGCGGTGCTGCTCGGCAAGGCCAACATGAGCGAGTGGGCGAACTTCCGCTCGACGCGCTCGTCGAGCGGCTGGAGCGGGCGCGGCGGCCAGGCGAAGAATCCGTACGTGCTCGACCGCAATCCGTGCGGATCGAGCTCGGGGTCCGCCGGCGCCGTCGCGGCCAATCTTTGCGCGCTCGCCGTGGGCACGGAGACCGATGGGTCGATCGTTTGCCCGTCGGCGATGGTGGGGATCGTAGGGCTGAAGCCGACGCTGGGTCTCGTCAGCAGGTCGGGGATCATTCCGATCGCGCACAGTCAGGACACGGCGGGGCCGATGGCGCGCACGGTGAGGGATGCCGCGCTCATGCTCAACGCGATGGTAGGGGTCGATCCGCGCGACACCGCCACGACTCCGAGTCGGGCGAAGGGGTTCACCGACTACACGAAGTTCCTCGCCGCCGACGGGCTGCGGGGAGCACGGATCGGCGTCGCGCGCGAGCGCTTCTTCGGGTACAGCGCGTCGGCGGACAAGGTGATCGACGTCGCGATCGACAAGCTCAGGGAGCTGGGCGCGGTGATCGTCGATCCGGCGAACATTCCCACCGCCGGCAAGTTCGACGACAGCGAGTTCGAGGTGCTGCTTTACGAGTTCAAGACGGATCTCAACGCGTATCTCGCCTCACTCGGTCCGAGGGCTCCGGTTCGCACTCTCAAGGCGATCATCGAGTTCAACGAGCGCAATCCGGGAAGAGAAATGCCTTACTTCGGCCAGGAGATAATGGTGATGGCCGAGAAGAAAGGACCGCTCACTGAGGCAAAGTATCGTGTAGCGCTGGCGAAGAATCGGCGGATGTCGCGCACCCAGGGGATCGATGCGGTGATGGAGAAACACCGGCTCGATGCTCTCGTCGCGCCGACAGGCAGCCCGGCCTGGCCCACGGATTTGATCAACGGGGACCATTACATCGGGGCGAGCTCTACGCCGGCCGCGGTTGCCGGGTACCCCAATATTCAGGTGCCGGCGGGGCATGTGCATGGGCTGCCGGTGGGGATCTCGTTTTTTGGGCGGGCGTGGAGCGAGCCTGTCCTTTTTCGCCTCGCCTATGCTTACGAACAGGCTACCAAGCACCGGAGACCCCCGCAGTTTTTGCCGACCATTGCGGGGCTTGGTTGAACCGTCAGCTAATTGCGATGCGAGGGTTATTCGTCCAGGATCGCGTCGCTTACGAAGTAGCCGCCGTGATCACGCAATGATCTGGCGATACTGCGGCGGCCGTCGTCTACCTGCTCTTCGCGCGGCTCGAGATTGTGGCGATTGGAGCTGAACCGGCGGCCGGCTTCGAGGCAGAAGAGATCGCATAGAACAATTTCGCGCTCGCACTTTTCCACGCCCCGCTCGTCGATGAGGCTCTGGGTGCGCGCGATCACCGATCCGGTAGCGAAGAGGTCTATCGCCATGTCCGCCAGGCGCTCCAGCACCAGCTGCCGGTCGATGATCTTCTCGCGCTGCCGGATGATCGCCTCGTCGGTCGCGCCTCCCAGGTCGGCCACGTGCTTCTCGAACTTCTCCTTGTGCTTCGCCAGGCGAGGGTGCACCGAGATGTCGAGGGTCGAAGTCTGGCCGAGGCGCAGCCGCACGCGCGACGTCGCGTAACCCCCGAGGAGACCGAGATTACGAAGCGGACGCCGAAGGGCTGAGCCGATCTCCTTGAGCGCCTGCGCCGGCGCCTGCACGCCGTTGAGCGCGATGAACAGGCGCAGCACCTCGTTGGCGCCCTCGAAGATCCGGTTGATGCGCGCGTCCCTCAGGATTCGCTCGTACGGATAGGGCTTGACGAAGCCGCGGCCACCGGCGAGCTGCACCATTTCGTCGGCCGCGCGCCACACCAGCTCGCTCGCGAATACCTTGGCGCAGGCAGCCTCGATGGAGTAGTCGTTGTCGCCGCGATCGACGAGCGCCGCGAGTACGCCGAGCATCGCATCCGAGGCGTAGATGTCGCTCGCCACGCGCGCGAGCTTCCGCTGGGTGATCTCGAAGTCCGCGAGCGGATGTCCGAACTGCACTCGCTGCTCCGCGTACGAAGTCATCGCATCGAGGGTCCGCTTCGTGCCGCCGGTGCAACCGGCGGCAAGTGTCAGACGGCCGGCGTTGAGCACGTGCACCGCCACGCTGAAGCCCCGGCCGAGTCCGCCGAGCAGATGATCGGCCGGAACCTCCATGCTCTTGAAGTCGAGCTCGGCCTGTGTCGACCCGCGGATACCTAGCTTGCGCACCGTCCCGAGCACCTTGAATCCCGGCATGTCCGGCCGAATCAGAAATGCGCTCGGCCGCTGGAGCTTCTCGCCCCGGCGCTGGACGCTGGTCTGGGCGAAGGTCGCGATCACACCGGCCTTGTGAGCGTTGCCGATCCAGATCTTCCGCCCATTGAGCTTCCACTTCGTTCCATCCTTGCTGAGGGTGGCGGTCGTCTTGATGTTCTGCGCATCCGAGCCGACCTCGGGCTCCGTCAGCGCGTACGCGGCCAGGAAGTCCCCGCGCGCGAGCGGCGGGAGATAGCGCTCCTTCTGCTGCTCGGTGCCGTGGAGCACGATCGCCTTGGCGCCGAGCCCGCAGTGAACTCCGACGAGCACCGCCAGGGAGCCGTCGATCGACGACAGCGTCTCGAACACGCGCGCATACGCGGACGATGAGAGGCCGAGCCCGCCGTACTGCTTCGGGATGGTGAGCGCGAGCATGCCAAGGTCGGCGAATGCGGCGATCACGTTGTCGGGAATCGTCTCCTCCTCATCGAACTTCGCGGAGTCGATGAGATCACCGTCGAGAGCCCTCAGGCCCTTGATGATGCGTCGCACGACTGCCGCCTCGTCCGGATCGCGGTCCTCGAGCCGCCGCGGGTAGGGAAAGAGGAGCGAGTCGAGTATTACACCCGCGAAGATGCCGCGGGTGAACGAAGATTTCTCCTGTGCCACCTAGGGCGTTGTCGGTGCCGACGTGATTCCTTTCAGCCACCGCCAGTGGACGAGGAACAACACTCCCGCCAGCACGATGAAGAGCAATCCGCTGAAGAGGGAGCGCTTGGCCTGAAATGTCGTGTTTCCGATCACAGCTTCACGCTCGGCTTCGTACATGCGGCGCAGCTCGGCGTCAGATGAAACGGTGTCGACTGTCGCGGGCTCACTGGGCCTTGTGGGGCCGGCGGCACGCTCCCTCGCTCCCTCCCGGCGTGCCTCCATCTTATAGAGCTCGAAGTTCGTCAGCGGCCGCCCGCTTCTGCCGTGAGCTCCGCCGTGAGCGCGAATGGGGTCGCTCAGGTCGAAAGCGGCATCGATGATTCCCTTGATGGAGATCAGCATCACGATGACCGTGATGAGGCAGACGGCGTAGCCGTAGAACTGTGCGACGAAGCGGTTGAGACGATCCATGGTTTCCCTCAGGCAGACGTTTTGTTTCGCGGCGCGGTGTCCAGCTGTCGGGCGAGGTCTCGAGGCTCCGTTACCGGCGCGTCGCACGTGTAGGCGCGACACACGTACGCCGTCGGCTTCCCGCCCTGTAGGGAGCGGCCGTCGAGAAGCTTGACCGAGCTATCCCCCGAGCCCGTGCCGCCCGCCAGAACCAGCGACGGAACGTACTCCTGCGCCACGACGCGCTCCAGACCCTTGAACGCAGGATCGTCCGGGGGTCCGACCAGTGCAACTTCGATTGCGCCATTCATGAGCATGTCCATGGCGCCGAGCAGGTGCCCGAACGCGCTTGGGTGCTTCGTCACGAGGTCGCTGACGGTCTCGACGACGAACGACGCGCGGCGCTTGTAGTCGGAGTCGTGGCGCAGCTCCGAGAGGTGCAGCAGGAGCTCGACGGCGAGCGACGTGCCCGAAGGTGTGGCGTTGTCCGTCGCATCGCGCGGCCGGGTGATCAGGGGCTCGGCGTCCTTCGCGGTGTCGAAGAAGAATCCCTTCTCCTCGTCCCAGAACCATTCGATCATCGCATCGGCGATCGATCCCGCCAGCTCGACCCACCTCTCGTCATAGGTCAGCTCGTACACGGAGAGGAAACCGAGGGCGACGGCCGCATGATCCTCGAGGAACCCGCTGATGCGGGTCACGCCGTCCTTGTGCGACCGCATCACGCGGCCGCCGCTCACCATCTCGCGCGCGAGAAACCCGGCGTTCCTGAGCGCGAGCGCCTTGAAGCGCTCATCCCGGAAAACTCTCGCCGCGGTGGCGACGCCGCGCAGCATCAGCCCGTTCCAGGAAGCAATGATCTTCTCGTCGCGTCCCGGCCACACACGCGCGGCGCGCGTTTCGTAGAGAAGCTTCCTTGCCCGCGCCAGGAGCGAGTCGAGCTCGGGCCTGGTGACCCCGGCGCGCGCCGCGACGGCGGAGCGGTCGGCGCCGACGAAGAGAATGTTCCTTCCCTCGAAGTTGCCGCCGGGAGACGCGCCGTAGTACTGCTTGAACACCGGCGCGTCCTTGCCGAGCAGGGAGTCGATCTCGGCTTCGCTCCAGACGTAGAACCTGCCCTCGTGTCCTTCGCTGTCCGCATCCAGGGAGGAGTAGAACCCGCCGGCGGGAGACGTCATCTCACGCTCGACCCATTCCATGGTCTCGACCGTCACGCGGCGGACCTCGTCGTCCTTCGTCGCCTGGAAGAGGTGAGCCCCGAGCCGAATTAGTAGCGAATTGTCATAAATCATCTTCTCGAAGTGCGGCACCAGCCATGTCGCGTCGACGGCGTAGCGGGCGAAGCCACCCCCGAGCTGATCATAGATTCCTCCGCGCGCCATTTTGCGAAACGAGTCGAGCACCATTTCCAGAGCGTAGGAGGTATCGGTCCGCTTCGAGTAGCGCAGCAGAAAATCCATCACCATCGTGGCCGGAAACTTGGGCGCGCCGCCGAAGCCTCCGTTCCTGATGTCGTAGCTTCGCGCCAGCGCGCGGTAGGCGAGCTCGAGCGATTGCGGGGTGGGCGCCGCGCCACCGCGCGACACGACGAGATTTCCGTCGAATATCTGCTTCAGCTGCTGGGAGCTTTTCTGAAGCGCGTCGCGCTTGTCCGTGTACCCGGTGCGCACCGAGTTCAGGATGGTCCTGAACGAAGGCAGGCCGTGACGGTCCGCGGGTGGGAAGTACGTCCCGCCGTAGAATGGGTTGCCGTCGGGCATGAGAAACATCGTCATCGGCCAGCCGCCGTGCCCGGTCATCGCCACGACGGCCTGCATGTAGATGCCATCGATGTCGGGCCGCTCCTCGCGATCGACTTTGATGTTCACGAACCCTTCGTTCATGATGCGCGCGGTTTCCGCGTCCTCGAAGGATTCGTGCGCCATCACGTGACACCAGTGACAGGCGGCGTAGCCGACGCTCAGCAGTATCGGCTTGTTCTCGGTCCGTGCCTTCTCCAGCGCCTACGGACCCCACGGATACCAGTCCACGGGATTGTCCGCGTGCTGGAGCAGGTATGGGCTTGTTTCGTGCGCGAGTCGATTTGGCATCCGTGCTCTGTGGCAATGCGCGCTGACGGTCGACGCGGGACGTTGTGCGGGAGCGGGGCGCCCAGTAATCTAACCGGCAATGACCCTCGTCCTCATCGCGCTGCAGACTGCCTCCGCAATGCGCGCCTTTCTCATCGTCGGTTTCTGCGGCGGATTCACAACGTTTTCGGCCTTCAGCCACGAAACCGCGGGGCTCATCGAGGGTGGCGAGTTTGCGCGCGCGGCAGCCTATGTAATGTTGAGCGTTACACTATGTCTCGGGGCGACTTTCGCGGGCATGGGTGCGGTCCGTGCAATTACGGCGCATTGAATGCCTGGTGATCCTCCCTGCTGGTCTCACCTCCTCGACGGCGTTGACAGCGTTCACGCAAATAATCTCATGACCCCGACCCCCACCGAAACCCCGACCGCGCCCGATCTCGAAAAATTCCTCGCTGACAACGATGCCCGCATTCGGAAGGAGCTCGACGAGTTCCTGCGCATTCCGAGCGTCAGCGCCAAGTCCGAGCACAACGCGGACACGAAGCGCGCGGCGGAGTGGCTGAAGGCATCGCTCGACCGGATCGGGGTGCCGGCGACCATTCACCCGACAGCCGGTCATCCGGTGGTGGTCGCTGAGTGGAGAAAGGCGCCCGGCGCTCCGACGGTGATCATCTACGGGCACTACGATGTGCAACCGGCCGAGCCCCTGGACCTGTGGACGTCGCCGCCGTTCGAGCCGACGGTGAGGGATGGGAAGATCTTCGCGCGGGGCTCGGTGGACGACAAGGGCCAGCTCTTTCTTCACGTCAAGGCGCTCGAGGCGCACCTCGCCGTGCGCAAGAAGCTGCCGGTCAACGTCATCGTCGTCGCGGAAGGTGAAGAGGAGATTGGCAGCGAGCACCTGGCTGAATTCGTCGAGAAGAACAAGGCTCTTCTCAAGGCCGACGCGGTTGTCATCTCGGACTCGGCGATGTTCGCGCCCGGCCAGCCGTCGATTCTGTCTTCGCTGCGCGGGCTCGCCTACTTCGAGATCCACGTTCAGGGGCCGAAGGGCGATCTGCATTCGGGAAGCTACGGCGGCGCGGTGGTGAACCCGGCGATGGCGCTCGCCCGCATCCTTGCGACGTTCCACGACGAGAATGGCCGGATCGCGATTCCCGGATTCTACGACGATGTCGACGAGTGGCCGGCGAAGGTGCGCGAGCAGATGCGATCGCTTCCGTTCGACGAGAAGGGGTTCATGGACGACGCGGGCGTGTCGGCGCTGGGAGGCGAGAAGG
>Ga0190265_10003976_pt1 | contig 10181 bp, 6 predicted proteins | sample Popmic124T_FD_133135 | JGI IMG/M metagenome (GOLD analysis project Ga0190265, IMG submission 133135) | Populus adjacent soil microbial communities from riparian zone of Indian Creek, Utah, USA - 124 T | ecosystem: Environmental > Terrestrial > Soil > Riparian zone | place: USA: Utah | collected...
AAGTTACCGTGGTCGAAGCGCTGGATGCCATTCTCGCCGGTGGCGATGCTGATTTGATCCGCCCGGTGGTTCGTTACGCCGAGAAAAATTTTCGCGAAGTACGTCTGAAAGCAAAAGTTGTAAAGATGGCCACGGTCGGCAAACAGATCAAAGTCATCACGGAGAAGGACGGGCAGCAGAAAGAAGAGATGTACGACCGCGTCCTGGTATCAGTGGGACGCGTGCCGAATGCAGATGACCTGGGCCTGGAGCACGCCGGCATCGAACGGGATGAACGCGGTTTCATCAAGGTAACTCCGCAGCAACAGACGAACGTGCCCGGCATTTATGCGATCGGCGACATCGCGGGCGGCGTGATGCTGGCGCACAAAGCGTCACGCGAAGCGCGCGTCGCCGTGGAAAACATCATTGGTGAAAACACCACGTTCGAGAACGTCATTATCCCGGCTGTCGTCTTCACCGACCCGGAAGTGGCGTGGTGTGGCCTGACCGAAAATGAAGCGAAAGCGAAGAACATCGAAATTGAAGTTGCGAAATTTCCTTGGGCCGCTTCAGGCCGCGCCATCAGCTTCGATCGCACGGACGGTCTGACTAAACTGATCGTCGATCCGCACAGCGAACGCATTCTGGGCGTCGGCATCGTGGGTCACGGGGCAGGGGAACTCATCGCTGAAGGCGTGCTTGCAGTTGAGATGGGCGCAACGGTTGAAGATCTCGCCTTGTCTGTCCACCCGCATCCAACGGTTTCGGAAACATTGATGGAAGCTGCGGAAGTTTTCTTCGGCACCTCGACGCACACTTACACACGGAAGAAGGCGGAGTAGCTCATTATCAGCCCTCCCTGCGCCTTGACGTAATCAAACGACGAGATACGTTCGCGGCTTGCTTCAGGGAACCGCTGTACGTTCGCCCGATGCGCTTTGGATTCCGATGAGTTCCGCTACTTTTCACGCCGCGAATGGCGCAGACGCAAACGGCCAAGCGCTCACCGAGCGCCTGCGTGCCGCTGCGGAAGTGCTGGAGGCCGCCGCGGCGGATCGCTCGCTGCTCTCGAGGCTTTCGGTCGAGGAGCGGACGCGGTTGGTCCAGGCGGCAGGGCAGATTTATTGCCCGGACGTGAGCGAGCGGCGGCGGCTCGTGAAGGCCAGGGTGCGGCAGCGCAAGCAGGAGAAGTTGCAGCGCGACCAGAGCAAGCTGAACGAGACCGGCATTCGCAAGTTGCGCCGCGAAAAGGTTTTCACCACACCTAATGTGTTTCCGCCGGAGGACTTCGCGCAGATCGAGGTGGACGAACCCGAGTTCCGCGAAGTGGTCGAACCGCAGAATTGTTACATCTGCAAACAGGACTACTCGAAGATTCACCACTTCTATGATCAGCTCTGCCCCGGCTGCGCGGAGTTGAACTTTCGAAAGCGCACCGAGTCCACGGACCTGCGCGGCCGTGTCGCGCTCATCACCGGCGGCCGGGTGAAGATTGGATACCAGGCTGGGATCAAACTCCTCCGCGCCGGCGCTCGCTTGATTGTCACGACGCGGTTCCCGCGTGATTCGGCGGCGCGCTACGCCGCAGAGCCGGATTTCGAGCAATGGGCGGATCGGCTGGAAATCTTCGGTCTCGATTTGCGCCACACGCCGAGCGTGGAGGCATTTTGCCGCCATATCCTGAGCGCGCGCGATCGGCTCGATTTCATTATCAACAACGCCTGCCAGACGGTTCGACGCCCGCCCGATTTCTATGAGCACATGATGGTGCGCGAAAATAGTTCGCTCCCTGACATGGCCGAAAAGGTGCGGCGGTTGCTGGGAGCGTATGAAGGTTTGCGCGGCTACCACCTGCTGCCCGAAGCGGAGCAGAATGGCTGGAGGGACGAGTTACACGAGTCCCCTTCTGATCAGAATGGGACTCGCGGAGCTCGTCCCTCCATAGGTCTTGCTGGTCTGACTCACGCTGCGGAACTTTCTCAAGTGCCGCTCTTGCCTGACGAACTGAAGCCGCAGAAGCATCTGTTCCCAGAAGGCCGGCTCGATCAGGATTTGCAGCAGGTTGATCTGCGCGAACGGAATTCATGGCGTCTCATGCTCGACGAGGTTTCCTCGGTCGAGTTGCTCGAAGTGCAACTGGTCAACGCGATCGCGCCGTTCATTCTCAACGCGCGACTCAAGCCGCTTATGCTCCGCACGCCGGAGCGCGACAAACACATCGTCAATGTCTCGGCCGTGGAAGGTCAGTTCTATCGCAAATTCAAGACGACGCGGCATCCGCACACCAACATGGCGAAGGCTGCGCTCAATATGATGACGCGAACCTCCGCCGCCGATTACCATGCCGACGGCATCCACATGAACGCGGTGGACACGGGCTGGGTGACGGACGAAGACCCGGTGCATATCGCGACGCGCAAAACGCAGGAGCATCGCTTCCATCCGCCGCTCGACATCGTGGATGGCGCCGCGCGCATCGTCGATCCCATCATCGACGGCTTCAACACCGGCCAGCACATCTGGGGCAAGTTCCTTAAGGATTACCAACCAACCGATTGGTGAGCAGCACAGAGCATTGCCAAAATAATCTCTGAGCGGCGGGCAATGGTAGGGCGCGCTGTCCTCAGCGCGCCGTGCCGCGAATGCAATAGCGACGCGATAAGTGATCATTGAAGCGCGGCGCGGTGAGGACACCACGCCCTATCTCAAGCCGCTCCGAAGTTTATTTCTTCGGCGTGTACCACTTCCGCTCGGCGGCGTAAGTCAGCAATGTCGGCATCAACGCGCCGCGGCCCGAATTGTCCCGATCATGAAAGCATTGTGCTGCTGCAATCACGCGTCCTTTGCCCACCGAGTATTCAATGAACGTCGGCCGGTTCGTGTCGGATTCGCCATCCGTCGTTTCAGTTGCGAGCACCAGAGCATCCCGTGGCACATCGGTCAGATAACCATGACTGGCGAAATTCGCGCGGATGGAGCGCCCGCCCATCGGCGCCAGAATGGGATGGTCCGCCCACACGATGGTGTTCTCTCGCGATCCGTTCCTCACGATGTTCACGCCGCGGGGCAGGGGAATGCCGTCGTTTTCCGCGCCGTTCAATTCCAGCACGAGCACGCCGCCATTTGTAATGTAGCGATCGAAGCGCGCGGCGTTTGCGGCATAAGTCGTGTAGAAGTCCGTTCTCCATTGCGCACCCGGAATTACGACGAAGCGATACGGCGACAAATCCGCGGTGCCCATTAACGCCGACGGCTTCACCTCGAAATCGAAACCAAGATCCCCGAGGACATCCTCAAAGTCCGGGTTGCGGTTCCAGGAAGGAACATTTCTGAAGACGAGGACTTTATTGGTGGCGGGGACTTCCGCAGCTTTGATTTCGGGAAGAACGAAGCCTTTGGGAGCAGCGGCATTCTGCGAGCGTTGGATGGTCTGTTGCACGACAACGGCCGCCGCGCCGCCGAAGAGCAGCACGAGAGCAGCGAGCGCCAGTTTCTTTGCTTGAGCTTGAGCCATAATTTTCAATGTTCCTTTCGCAATGATGAATGTTGCAGTGCTGGATTGGTTCAAAAGAGCAGACGTGGCGATGGCGGCGGCAAGTCCCGCCGGAGCAGCTTGAGCCGCTTGCACCGAAAGAAGGGCGAGCACGGCCGAGGCTGGAACCACGACCCCGCGTTGGCGGAAAATCCGGCGCAGTTTCTCGACGGCGCGCGAGAGGCGCATCTTGGCCGCGCTCTCCGTGGTGCCAAGCAGGCGGCCCACTTCCCCCATGCTTTTGCTTTCGAAGAAGCGAAGCAGGATGGCCGAGCGATCCAACTCAGGCAGTTGCTCCAGAGCGGCGGTGAGGAGGGGCGCAGTCTGTTCGATTTGTTCCAATTCGGATTCGGCGGGTGACGGCGGTTCCATTTGTGCGGCCTTTTGTTCCCAATGTTCGCGGCGGGCTTCAGCGCGGAGGGTGTTCGCCGCGGCGAAACGTGTCGCGCGAAAAAGCCAGCCGGCGAGGATTGCGCCGTTCGGAATCGACGCGGCTTTTTCAGCCAGAACGATGAAGACCGCTTGCGTGACGTCCTGAGCAAGCTGCGCGTTCTCGGTCTGACGCAGCGCCAGCGCGTAAACCACGTTGATGTGGCGCTCGACCAGGGTGCGGAAGGCATGATCAGATTGCTCGCGAACATAGTCGCGCAATAATTCCATGTCGTCTGCTTCCATACCGAGTTGGTTTATGGATTAACCGCCGGCGGCCCGAAAGAGTAACAGGGAATCTTTCGCCGCTGGCAGTGAGACGCGCCAAATGCGGCCTTCGGCTTGTAAAATCTTAATTCTCCGGCTTGCCCGTGAAAAGAGCTTCGGCATTGGCTGTGCGGGGTCCAGCGTCAGTGCAGAAGGCGTATCTGGTCGGATAGAGCGCAACGCTGGCGTGGGCGCCGCTCGCGTTCAGAATGTAAAAAGTGACGTTGAAGTTCGGCTGGCCCCGGCTGTTGAGCAGGCGTTTCTCGATCGTATTCGCGGCGATGCGCTTCAACGCGACCATGCCTGCATCTTTGGGCGCCCTCCCGCGACGCATCTCTTCGACGATGAGAAACGAACACAGCCCGAAGAGGTTCGCCTCGCCGCGGCCAGTCGATCCGGCCGCGCCAACATCGCCATCCACATACAAGCCGGCGCCCAGGATTGGTGAGTCGCCCACGCGCCCTGGAATTTTCCACGCCAACCCGCTCGTCGTGGTTACACCGGCGATCTCGCCTTTCGCATTCACTGCGTTGCAATTGATCGTGCCGTAGAAGTGATTGGGATCGATCAAGCCCTCGGCCACCATCGCCATTCCAGCGCGTCGTCCGGCGTCCGCGCGCGCTTTGGGATCAAGGTAGTGCGACGGATCGGTGCGGCGTTTCCATTCGAGCCAGAGCTTGCGTGATTTCTCCGTGTTCAAATCGGCTTCGATCTTGAACCCGAGACTGCGCGCGAAGCGCTGCGCGTCCTTGCCGACCAGCAAATGATGGTCGGTCTGCTCCATCACCGCTTTCGCCACGAGCGAGGGCCGGCGCACTCCTTCGAGGCACGCCACGGCACCGGCGCGTTTGAGCGGCCCGTGCATCACGGAAGCGTCGAGTTGCACCACTCCCTCGGCATTCGGCAGCCCGCCGTATCCGACGCTGGTTTCGTCCGGATCAAGTTCGAGAATGTTCACTCCGGCCACGACAGCATCCAGCACGTCGGTGCCCGTGGTCATCATCCTGAATGCTTTCGCCACGCACGTGAGTCCAGCCGTGTCCTTGGAAATGTTGCCGTTCGCGGCCGCAATGACCACCGGCGTGGTTCTGCGATTGATAAATACCTGTGGCGCTTGCGCCAGGGTCAGCGAAGGAGTGGCCAGAGCGCCCAGGCCCGCTGCGGCCACAAAATTACGGCGCGTGATCTTTTTGCTCATGTTCAATTCCTCAGACGGCTCGAAACTCCGCATTGCGAATCGGCAATGAGCGTATTCGCACCTGGGCCGCGTTGAATAGTGCATTCGCGATGGCCGGCGCGATCCCGATGATGGGGGTCTCTCCCGCGCCCACTGAAGCCAGATCGGGCCGATTGACGAGCAAGGTGTCAAGTTCCGGCACATCTTTGAAGCGCGGGACGGGGTATTGCGAAAATCTCGCGTTCAGGATTTTGCCGTCCTTGAAACGCATTTCTTCGCGCAACGCACCGCCGATGCCCATGATGATGCAGCCTTCGACCTGCGCTTTCAGGTTGGCCGGGTTCTGAATCGCGCCGCACTCGAATGCCGTGCATACCTTCAGCAGCTTGAACGTGCCCTCGCGCTCGTTTACCTCCACGCGCGCGCACGTTGCGACATAGGAGGCCTTCTCAATTCCGCACGCGAGGCCGACGCCGATTTTCTGGCGCGATGAATTGTTTTTCCACGACGTCTTCCAATCGAAACCTTCCGCCGCCTTCACCAGCACCGCACGCAGCCGGTCATTGGCGAGATGGCGCAAACGAAATTCAAACGGATCGACCCCGGCTGCCAACGCGAGTTCGTCCATGAATGATTCACGCGCGAAATTGTTCGCCGCCGAAGCCAGCGCACGATACGAGCCGCCGCGCAAGGGCGGTTGATCAACCGTCCTGAATTCAGTAACCGGGTTCGGCACTGCGTACGGTGTGGCCACGGCGGAGTTCCCGGAGTTGAAATTGATTTGCTCCCACGCCACCAGTTTCCCGCTCTCATCCAGGCCACCGGCCACATCGATCACTCCCGCCGGGCGGAAGTAAGCCCACGTGAATTCATCTTCGCGGCTCCAGCAGACGGAAACCGGCTTCTTCGCCGCGAGCGCCAGCCGCGCCGCCTCGACTGCGACTTCGCCCGAATGCTTTCCACCGAACCCGCCGCCCGTGTCCGGCACAATGACGCGCACGCGTTCGCGCGGCACATTGAATGCATCGGCGAGGGTTTGCCGCACCCGTGATGGTTGCTGAGTGCCGGTCCAGACCGTGAGCTTGCCGTCGGTCCATTCCGCGACGGCAGCGCGCGGTTCCATCGGGGCATGTTGGATGTAGGCAATGTGGTAGCTCTCGCGCAGGGTTTTCTTCGCGCCTTTGAGTGCCTCTTCGACTGAAGTTCTTGATCCACGACGGTTCGCTGCGTGAATCCGCAAGTAGGAATACAACTCATCACTCGATGGATGTGGCGCGGATTTCCACTTCGCCGTCTTGCCCGCTTCATTCCGGGCGTGTTCCGCTTCAAATGAAGTACTTGCCGCGAAACCAACAAAGTCGCCGTCCTGCACCGCAGTCACCCCCTCCAACGACTTCACCGGCGCGAGATCAATTCCTTCCAGCTTTGCGCCGTACGAAATGGGCCGCAGCACTTTGCCGTAGAGCATGTTTGGCCGGCGAATGTCCGAAGGATAACGATGCGCACCGGTGACGATGTCATTCGCGCCCACGTGGGCAACGGGCGTTCCCAACACCCGCCACTCCTGCACCGGAACGATGGTGACGCTGGAATCAACGTTGCGTTGAAGCGATTGGGCATGTTTCTCATTCGCGAGATCCGCATAACTGAACTGCTGATCCGCCGCGAGACCCTGAACTCTCCCATCGCGCACCGACAGTGTCTTCGGATCGGCGTTGAATGTCTTCGCCGCCGTCTCGATCAAGAGTTGCCGGCCGGCGGCGCAACCTTTGCGGATCGCGGGAACAGCGCGCGGCGTCGTGCCACTGCCGGCGGTGCCACCGTCATCGGGACAAAGCTCCGTGTCGGCCATCACAAAGCGAATGCGCTCGACCGGGACTTTCAGCTCTTCAGCGGCTGCTTGCGTCAATTGCGTGCGCGAACCTTGCCCGACTTCCACCTTGCTCGTCAGAACCGTGATGGTTCCATCCGCGCCGATGTGCAGTCGCTGGGCGAGGTTCACAGTGCTCTCGCCCCGCGGAGCGCGCTGCGCGAAGATCGAAGGGACGGCGACTGAAATCAAAACGCCCGCCCCGAGCACTTGAATGAAGTCACGACGGCTGACTTCGAAATGATAGAACGGCCCCTCGTGCAATTCGTAACGCTCCGGCTCAGTGAATTCCAACTCTTCAGTTTGCCAGGGCGTTTTCATTTCGCCTCCTTCGTGGTGAGCGCGGCGCGTTCGACCGCCGCGAGAAGATTCACGTAGCCGCAACAGCGGCACAGATTTCCATTAAGTCCCTGCACCATCTGTTCGCGCGTCGGATTGGGATTCCGCTTCAGCAACGCGATCGTCCTCAAGACCATGCCCGGCACGCAAAAGCCGCACTGCATCGCCCCTTCTTTCACGAATGCCTCCTGCACCGGATGCAGCTTGCCGTTCGTTGCGAGGCTCTCAATGGTTTCCACTTTCGTGCCTCCGACTTCGCCGATGTAGGTCTGGCACGAACGCACCGCGTTGCCGTCCATAAGCACGGTGCAGGCGCGGCACTGGCCTTCGCCGCAGCCATATTTCGTTCCCGTGAGATCAAAATCTTCCCGCAGCACTTCGAGTAAAGTGCGCCGCGATTCGGTCGCAACGCGCTGCGGCTTTCCGTTGAGCGTGAATTGCACAGTTGTTTTCATGAATGCACGTTGGCTTTTGGATCTACGCTCAACTTAGACTGCGGATTCACCCGGCAAGTTACGATGGAACCGCGCGCCCCCATTGATGTCGGCGCAAGAGAGGAGGACTAGAAACGCCCGCCCGCCGGTTGGTCACAGCGTTCTTGCCCAACGCTTCGCGCAATGGGTCGGCTGCTTTCGGGCAAAAACCCAAATGCAAATGCCGCCGCCAGCCTTCGGCGTGCGTGAACCGTCCGGTCATGCGCCCCACCGCGCGCGAAGTTTTCTCCATGGCCCGAAGATATGAGTTCATGCTCTGGCTGATCTCCAGCCATTGCTGTTGTGTGCAATGCCGGGACAGCGCAGCGAGTTTGATCGATTGAACGGTCGTTGTGTTCACGAACAATTCAGGCGCAATGGGCTGGCGCATTCCATCGCATAACCCGTGCGGCATCGCGTGGTACACGGTAACGTCACCTTCGATCGCTAGGCGTTTCGGAGTCGTCACGAAATTGCTCATGCCACGTGCGAACGCTGCGGTGACGGCCAGCCGCGCCGTGTTCATGTGGTCCTCCATGTAGTCTTGCAACGAGTGCGTGAGCACGATCGCGGGGTTCGCTTCGCGCACGACGGCGGCCACGCGGCGCAGCAACTTGATGTCGTAAAAGATTTCCAAATCGTCCGCGATCGGCGGATGGAAATGCGCGCCCAGAACTTTGGCGGCGCGTTTGGCTTCGGCGAGACGCAGCCGACTCGTTTCCTTGGCGTTATGCTGCACACTGCCGCAATTGCCGGTGGAAAGATTGAAGCAGTGAATTTCCCAGCCGGCCTGCTGGAGCAGTAACAATGTTCCGGCCATTACGAACTCGATGTCGTCGGGATGCGCGGCGATGGCGATGGCAGAGCGCTGGGCCATTGATTCAGAGCGGACAAAAACCGCAGAGCCGCAGAGGCGCAGAGAGACAGGAAGCAAAGATCGAATTACTCTGCGTCTCTGGGTCTCTGCGGTTAGAAATCATTCTTGCTGCTGGCTAGAATTTCACGGTCTTCCCGGTGGCCGCCGACTTATCGGCCGCGAAAATGATCTCATGCGTCTTCAAGGCGTCATCGAGACTCGTGAGCGGCATTTTCTTCCCGCGATCGAGCGCTTCAAAAAACGCCTGGAACTGCGTGGTGTAGGGATGGTCGGACACGTCGCCCGAATCGAGCATCTTCATCGAAAGAGTGCTCCACTTATTCTTGTTGAGGCCCGCGACTTTCATCGAATGAAACTTGTTGTCCAGCAGGCTTCCGTGGCTGCCCACAAGGTGTGTGTGAAAATAGTACGGTTGAAAACAATCGACGACTGCCGCGCACTTGCCGACGCGACCGCTTTTAAACTTTAACAACGTAACGCTCGTGGTTGCGTACTCGTACGGTTTGAAAACTTTGCTGCGCGTCCGCGTGTCATAACTGGTGACTTCGGTGACATCGGTTCCCATGCACAGCAGCAACGCATCGAGCGCGTGGCAGCCAGCCGTGAGCAGAGCCGATCCGCCTGCGTCCTTCCGGGTATTCCAACGAAACTGCCCATACCACGGGCCAATGCCGTGATAGTAATCAATCTCACCATAGTGAAGATCGCCCAGCAGTCCTTGATCGAGCACAGACTTCGTCGCCAGAAACTGGCTCGAATAACGGCACTCAAAACACACGCAGGTCTTCACTCCCGCAGCGTCCACGGCGCGCTTGATGGCGAGACAATCTTTCCAGGAGAGCGCGAGCGGCTTTTCGATGATGATGTGTTTGCCGGCTTTTGCCGCGGCGATTACTTGCGCGGTGTGCTGGTAGGGGTAGCTGCAAATCGAAACAGCGTGCAGGTTCGGGTCGGCGAGCATCTCGTCGAGGTCGGTGTAGGTGCGAATCGAGCCGCCGTGTTTCGCGCTTACCTCCGCGTCATTGAGTTGGCGGGAGGAATAGATGGCGGTGACCTGCGCCAGGTTCGATGCGTTAATCGCCGGGATGTGTGCGCTTGCCACCCAGCCGTAGCCAATGAGGCCGACGTTGTATTTCTTCATCTGTGGGTTTGAAAGTCGCGGCCACTGCACAATGTTTTTGGCGGCGAGTCGATCCCGGCAGACAAACGGCGCGGGACAGCAAATGGGAATTGGA